>QWCB01000349.1_pt1 | contig 51814 bp, 54 predicted proteins | sample 1972511 | NCBI WGS metagenome assembly QWCB01 (sample SAMN09866719, study PRJNA288562) | Human gut metagenome isolate term5_stool, whole genome shotgun sequencing... | isolation source: gut | host: Homo sapiens | place: USA: California | reverse complement strand
GTCAGTTTGAGTTGCGCGTTCGCCTGCGCGACCATGTCTTCGAGATGGGTTTCAATCTTCTTGCCTGTATACCATGCGCCGCCTGTCCAGACTACGCCTAGCGCAACAATGACGCCTACCGCTACCAGCGATTTATTCATAATGATTATCCATAAAATGAAATCAGGCGGACTGGCCACCTGAAGGTGTTATAAGCCTTTAATAAGCTTAGCAAGAGATGTTAATTTTTTCAGTAAGCTCTTACAGCTTGTTGTAAACACGCGCTAAACGGCCGTGGCCTTTGACAGTCACCGGTGATTCGTTGGCGGCAATAAACGCTGATTCACCCGGTTTAAGCTGTAACTGCTGAGAACCTTTACACAGCGTTGCATCGCCTTCGACGCAGAACAAAATGGCGGCACTCTGCTGGCTGATGGTGGTTTCTTTATCACTAAGGTCATGCAGCGAGAAGGCAAAATCATCAACAGGAATCGGGAAGTCCAGTTCTGCACCTTGTTTCACCGGCTGGGTCAACAACTGGTTAGCCGGTTTGGCTTCGAACTTCACATTGGCAACCAGTTCCGGAATATCAATATATTTAGGCGTCAGACCCGCACGCAGCACGTTATCGGAGTTCGCCATCACTTCCAGCGCCACGCCTTGCAGGTAAGCGTGCGGCGTTTCAGCGAACAGGAACATCGCTTCGCCAGGATTCAATTTCACCACATTCAGCAACAGCGGGGAGAACAGACCGCTGTCATCCGGGTAAAATTCAGAAATTAAACGAATCGTTTGCCACGGTTCACCCTGCTGGCTGTCAAGGGCCGATTTTAAAATCGCCAGCGCGCGGGATTTTTCTTCCCCCTGCATATTCAGCAGGCTGGCGAACAGTTCGCTTAAACGTTCGGCATCAGGCTGTTGTAAAAAGTGAGCAATCGCCGGATGTGCACCTGCGACTGGCTGGAGTAGGGAGACAATCTCGGAAAATTCACGAAACGCGTTCATCGCAAGGAAAGGCGTCAGCGCAAAAACCAGCTCCGGCTTGTGGTTAGGATCTTTATAGTTACGCTCGGCGGCATCCATCGGAATACCTGCGGCATTTTCTTTGGCAAAACCGATTTCAGAATTGCGTTTGTTTGGATGAACCTGAATGGAGAGCGGCTGTGCTGCGCATAATACTTTGAACAGGAAAGGCAGTTCGCCAAAGCGTTTGGCAACGGCCTCTCCGAGCAGAGTCGATTTATCACTCTCAATCACATCACGCAGTGAAACGATATCTCCGGCGGCATTCTGCACTCGTGAACTGCTTTTTGGATGTGCGCCCATCCACAGCTCGGCCATCGGCTGGCTGGACGGATTTTCCATACCATAAAGTTCAGTCAACGCCGTTTTGCTGCCCCAGGCATAGTTTTGCACTGAGTTAATGAGTTTTTGCATGATCAATCCCTGTTTTAATGTGGAAATTAATCCCGCTATTAAAGCAAGAATCCTACGGGAAGTAACCTGGAGCCGCAAAAAGTCGTACTAGTCTCAGTTTTTGTTAAAAAAGTGTGTAGGATATTGTTACTCGCTTTTAACAGGGCAACGGAACACCCGCCCAGAGCATAACCAAACCAGGCAGTAAGTGAGAGAACAATGTCAAACAAACCCTTTCATTATCAGGCTCCTTTTCCACTCAAAAAAGATGATACTGAGTATTACCTGCTAACCAGCGAACACGTTAGCGTATCTGAATTTGAAGGGCAGGAGATTTTGAAAGTCGCACCCGAAGCGTTAACTTTGTTGGCGCGTCAGGCGTTTCATGATGCGTCATTTATGCTGCGTCCGGCTCACCAACAACAGGTGGCCGACATTCTGCGTGACCCGGAAGCCAGCGAAAATGATAAATATGTGGCGCTGCAATTCCTGCGCAACTCCGATATCGCGGCGAAAGGCGTTCTGCCAACCTGTCAGGATACCGGCACCGCGATTATTGTTGGTAAAAAAGGGCAGCGTGTATGGACCGGTGGCGGTGATGAAGCGGCGCTGGCACGCGGTGTCTATAACACTTATATCGAAGATAATCTGCGCTACTCGCAAAACGCGCCGCTGGATATGTATAAAGAGGTGAATACCGGCACCAACTTGCCAGCGCAGATCGATCTTTATGCCGTTGATGGCGACGAGTACAAATTCCTCTGTATCGCCAAAGGTGGCGGTTCGGCAAACAAGACGTATCTCTATCAGGAAACCAAAGCGTTACTGACGCCGGGAAAACTGAAAAATTACCTGGTTGAGAAGATGCGCACGCTGGGTACGGCGGCCTGTCCTCCGTATCATATTGCGTTCGTTATTGGTGGAACTTCTGCAGAAACGAATCTTAAAACGGTGAAACTCGCTTCCGCTAAGTACTATGATGAACTGCCAACGGAAGGGAATGAGCACGGTCAGGCGTTCCGCGATGTGGAACTGGAAAAAGAATTGCTGATCGAAGCGCAAAATCTTGGTCTGGGTGCGCAGTTTGGTGGTAAATACTTCGCTCATGACATCCGCGTGATTCGCCTGCCACGTCACGGCGCATCCTGCCCGGTCGGTATGGGCGTCTCCTGTTCTGCTGACCGTAATATCAAAGCGAAGATCAACCGTCAGGGGATCTGGATCGAAAAACTGGAACATAATCCAGGCAAATATATCCCGGAAGAGCTGCGCAAAGCAGGAGAAGGCGAAGCGGTGCGCGTTGACCTTAACCGTCCGATGAAAGAGATCCTCGCACAGTTGTCGCAGTATCCCGTTTCTACACGCTTATCGCTTAACGGCACGATTATCGTCGGTCGTGATATTGCTCACGCCAAACTGAAAGAGCGGATGGATAACGGTGAAGGGCTGCCGCAGTATATTAAAGATCATCCGATTTACTACGCGGGTCCGGCCAAAACGCCGGAAGGTTATGCCTCCGGTTCTCTTGGCCCAACGACCGCTGGCCGGATGGATTCTTATGTCGATCAATTGCAAGCGCAGGGCGGAAGTATGATCATGCTGGCGAAAGGTAATCGCAGCCAGCAGGTGACGGATGCTTGTAAAAAACACGGCGGCTTCTACCTCGGCAGTATCGGTGGTCCGGCAGCTGTATTGGCGCAGGGAAGTATTAAGAGCCTGGAATGTGTTGAATATCCGGAACTGGGAATGGAAGCCATCTGGAAAATTGAAGTGGAAGATTTCCCGGCGTTTATCCTTGTGGATGATAAAGGGAATGACTTCTTCCAGCAGATACAACTCACACAATGCACCCGCTGTGTGAAATAAACAGAGCCGCCCTTCGGGGCGGTTTTTTTACATGGCACGAAAGACCAAACGTTTGTTATCAAATGGTAAATAATGAGTGAGCTAAAAGTTGCTTAGCGAAAGCAAAACAGAAAGAAAAAATTAATCAGGTGAGGAGCAGGCCATGAATACAGTACGCAGCGAAAAAGATTCGATGGGAGCGATTGATGTCCCGGCAGATAAGCTGTGGGGCGCACAAACTCAACGCTCGCTGGAGCATTTCCGCATTTCGACGGAGAAAATGCCCACCTCACTGATTCATGCGCTGGCGCTAACCAAGCGCGCAGCGTCAAAAGTTAATGAAGATTTAGGCTTGTTGTCTGAAGAGAAAGCGAGCGCCATTCGGCAGGCGGCGGATGAAGTACTGGCAGAACAGCATGACGACGAATTCCCGCTGGCTATCTGGCAGACCGGCTCCGGCACGCAAAGTAACATGAACATGAATGAAGTGCTGGCTAACCGGGCCAGTGAATTACTCGGCGGCGTGCGCGGGATGGAACGTAAAGTTCACCCTAACGACGACGTGAACAAAAGCCAAAGTTCCAACGATGTCTTTCCGACGGCGATGCACGTTGCGGCACTACTGGCGCTGCGCAAGCAACTCATTCCACAACTTAAAACCCTGACCCAGACGCTGAGTGAAAAATCCCGCGCATTTGCCGATATCGTCAAAATCGGTCGTACCCACTTGCAGGACGCGACGCCGTTAACGCTGGGGCAGGAGATTTCCGGCTGGGTAGCGATGCTGGAGCATAATCTCAAACATATCGAATACAGCCTGCCTCACGTAGCGGAACTGGCTCTGGGCGGTACAGCGGTGGGTACTGGACTAAATACCCATCCGGAATATGCGCGTCGCGTAGCAGATGAACTGGCAGTCATTACCTGTGCACCGTTTGTTACCGCACCGAACAAATTTGAAGCGCTGGCGACCTGTGATGCCCTGGTTCAGGCGCACGGCGCATTGAAAGGGTTGGCTGCGTCACTGATGAAAATTGCCAATGATGTCCGCTGGCTGGCCTCTGGCCCGCGCTGCGGAATTGGTGAAATCTCAATCCCGGAAAATGAGCCGGGCAGCTCAATCATGCCGGGGAAAGTGAACCCGACACAGTGTGAAGCATTAACCATGCTCTGCTGTCAGGTGATGGGGAACGACGTGGCGATCAACATGGGTGGCGCTTCCGGTAACTTTGAACTGAACGTCTTCCGTCCGATGGTGATCCATAACTTCCTGCAATCGGTGCGCTTGCTGGCAGATGGCATGGAAAGTTTCAACAAACACTGCGCAGTGGGCATTGAACCGAATCGTGAGCGAATCAATCAATTACTCAATGAATCGCTGATGCTGGTGACTGCGCTTAACACCCACATTGGTTATGACAAAGCCGCCGAGATCGCCAAAAAAGCGCATAAAGAAGGGCTGACCTTAAAAGCTGCGGCCCTTGCGCTGGGGTATCTTAGCGAAGCCGAGTTTGACCGCTGGGTACGGCCAGAACAGATGGTCGGCAGTATGAAAGCCGGGGGTTAATCTGCAACATACAGGTGCAGCCGTGGAATGATCAAACGAAGCGGCTGCGCCTGTGGTTTATAACGGTGCTGCACATTGTCGGCATCGTAATTTAACAACTCACCAACGTCCGGCACGCCCGCGCCATTATCCCTATTAATCAGTGCAATCAGCGGCGTAGGGCAGGCGTGTTGTACTTGTTTTTGATCTCCTTTGTACCAGACGCGGGCAATCGGCTGCACCTTCACCGGACGTTTGATTTTTAACTTCGCGTTCTGTGGCAGGGCAGCGATATCCTGATATTCTCGCTCCAGTTTTCTTTGCCACTCCTCGCGCGTCCACGGTGCGACACTGCGTGGTGATTTCAGGCTTTTTTCCAGCTGTGCCAGGACTTCATCACGATGCAAATTTTTAATGATATGTTTATTAGCCCAGCCAAAACGTAAAGTGGCGGGGTCGTGCAGAACGGTGAGCGTGCGGTAAGCATTAAGGGTAATCAGCCCCGGCAAATGACGATGCACCCATTCAAAACGTGCCGCGGAGGGGAGTTCTGATTCAACCGTGACGATATGCTCGAACGTGGTCTTGAGTTTATTGATGTGCTGAATATGACTGACTAACGCTGCTTGCGAAAAGTTATCGACCTGGTAACACAACACGCCAGGCAGACGGACAGCGGCCTTGCTGCTGCGATTTTCGGACTGTTGTTGAATAAATAAATGGCGAAAATGACGCAACGCCAGCGATTGCGCGTCGTTGCCGAGATGTTGTTTTATCTCAATACGATTAAGCGGATTATGCTCATCCTCTTTTTTTACCTCCGGCAAAGAGAACACGCGGGCAACCAATAGCTTGTGTTGCTCAAGATGAGCGGCAAATGCAGCCAGCTCTTGTTCCATCTGGCGAAAAGTAGTGTTGAGTCGGTCTACGAGATCGTAACGCGCCATAATATTAACCACTTTAGTTACAACATCCTTATTTTATAGCACAATGGTGGTGACTTGACCACCGTGCGCATAGTGTCAGGCAGAGGTAAATTGCGGGATGTTATGCCATAACGGCCAGCTGAACGAGAAGCGGGCACCACCCAGTTCGCTGGTGTCACAATTAACCGTACCGCCCATTGCCAGTGCTATAGAGTGGACAATTGCCAGCCCCAGCCCGCAGCCGCCGGTTGAGCGATCCCGGCTGGGATCGAGGCGAACAAAAGGTTCAAAGATATGTTCGCGGTTTTCTGGGGCAATCCCTGGGCCATCATCCTCAACAATTAATGTCGCTCTATTCCCCGACAGTAGCAGGCTGATTTCAACCGTTGAGTGACAGTAGCGCAGGGCGTTATTGAGCAAATTATCCAGCACGCGCTCCATTAAGCGCATATCCAACGCCGCATAATGGCCTTGCGCGAGCGTTTTTATCCGTACCGTTTTATCGGGCGTTACTGCCTGAATATCTGCCAGATGCGTTGACAGCCACAACGGCAGGTCTGGTTCGCTAAGATGAAGCTCATTTTGTGGGCGGTCGAGTCGGGCATAAGTCAGCAGCTCTTCAATTAAAGCTTCAAGTTGACTGATATCGCGATTCAACGCCTGGGATTCGGCGGCGCTCAGGTTATCGCTCATCTCCAGTCGATAACGCAGGCGCACTAACGGTGTTCGCAGTTCGTGAGCGATACCGTCAATAAGCTGTTTTTTGCTGGCAATCAAGGCGTTGATATTGTCCGCCATCTGGTTAAATGCGACGCCAAGTCGTTCAAAGCTCGAACCTTCATCAAAGTGGATACGCTCACTGAGATGCCCATCGCCAAATCGTTGCGCCGCTGCTTCCAGTTTTAACATATCCTGCCAGTGCGGACGCATCCAGATAAACACCGGAAAGGCGAGGGAAATGGCAATAAAAGCGATCAGGGCGATATCCAGCAATCGCATCTGATGGAGGTAATAAAGATAAGGAACAGGACCAACTGCCAGCACGTAGTGGCTGCGCGGGATACGTTGCAAAAAAGTGTACTGATCGTCCAGAGCGACAATTTCGCCGCCACGCAGCCGGTGCATGGAAATATCATCAAGATGATATTTACTCAGCGGCTCGACACGCAGATCGAAAGAGAGATTTAAATCCATCTCTTTCAGCGTTTTACCCCAGTCGTGTGGGGGGATCTCACGCAATTCGCTGCGCATCAGATACAGCGAACTGTTCATCAAATCATCCAGCGACTGTTTGCCTGCGCGTTCGGCGGTAAATTTGTACACCAGCCCGACCAGCAGAGACATCACAAGGAAGCAGACAAACAATAACAGGTAAAACTGGATAAACAGTTTTTTCATCGCTTATTCCCACGCATGAGGCGCAAAAAGATAGCCTTTGTTACGCACGGTTTTAATACGATAAGGTTCTGCGGCGTTATCGAGCAGTTTTTTTCTTAACCGCGAAATAGCCACGTCCACGCTACGATCCAGTCCGTCATAACTGACGCCGCGTAAATTTTTCAGCAATGCATCGCGGTCCATGATTTGCCCGGCATGGGTAGCTAATTCCCACAATAATTCGAAATCAGCTGTCGAGAGCGAGATTTCAGTGTTAGCCAGGGTGACTACGCGGTTGATGGGATCGATGGTCAACGTGCCGAAATGCAGGGCTTTGTAGGGAGTCAGAGACGTTTCCTGAATACCTTTGGTCACTGTGGCTTGCTCATTCTGACGCAAATGCAAACGTAAACGCGCTAGCAAAACAGCAGGGGGCGTCGTTTTGAGAATATAGTCGCAGGCACCCATTTCCAGTGCCAGGATGTGGTTCATATCGCTATCGAGAGAGGTTAGAAGAACAATCGGTCCGGACCACTTTGCGCGTAAATCACGACAAATGGTCATGCCGTCCTTGCCTGGTAGCATGATGTCGAGTAACACCAAATCCGGATTTTCTCGCAGAATAGTTTCTTCGGCCCGGTCGCCGCGCGGCTCTACGGTAACCTGCATATCATGTTTTGCCAGGTATGCGGCAATCAGTGCACCGACTTCCGCATCATCTTCCACAAATACGATAGTGTTCATAACATTCACGGTAGATATAAAAACGTCACAATACACCGCACTGTTTTTACTTACTATCAATCGTTTCTAAACAAGGTTTCATCAGGTATTCTACTAATGACTTGTTATGGAAGTGTTAAGGTAAAAAGATGGGGCTGGTAATCAAAGCCGCGCTCGGTGCGCTGGTAGTGCTGTTGATTGGTGTTTTAGCAAAAACGAAAAATTATTATATCGCCGGGCTGATTCCACTTTTCCCGACCTTTGCGCTTATCGCGCATTATATTGTTGCCAGCGAACGCGGCATTGAAGCCTTACGCGCAACCATCATTTTTAGTATGTGGTCGATTATTCCCTATTTTGTTTACCTGGCGTCCCTATGGTATTTCACCGGAATGATGCGCTTGCCCGCTGCTTTTGTTGGCTCTGTTGCGTGCTGGGGAATAAGCGCATGGGTGTTGATTATATGCTGGATTAAGCTGCATTAACGCAGATGACGACCGCCATCAAGTGGGAGACTGCGTCCGGTGACAAAGCAGCTGGTAAGTAAGTAATCGACCAGGTCGATCACTTCTTTCTCGCCAGGCGCGGTTTTCATCAGTGATTTATTCAGCGCCTGTTGTCGATATTCGGCATCATCATGTTCATTAAACAGGATCAGCGATGGCGCAATAGAATTCACTTTCACTTCCGGTGCCAGCTTGCGGGCAAACGAGCGGGTCATATTATCCAGTGCCGCTTTGCTTGCAGCATAGGCAATATGTTTGTCGCTACCGCGCTCCACCACATAATCGGTAAAGTGAATGATATCGCTGGCGGCGTGTCCGTGCCCACGCAGTAATCTTTCCAGAGCATGGTTGAGCAGGTATGGGGTATTAACGTGGATCTGCATCATGCAAGCCAGTACGTCGGTCAGTGGCGCTCCCGGTTTTTCCGCCATCCACGCGCTGGCGTTATGCAAAATAGCACGCAGACCATGGGTGCTTTTTAGTACTTCATCGGCAAACGCCATCACACCGTCGTTGGTCGAAAAATCAGCCTGAATACACTGCGCACCTGCCTTAATCAGTCCATCAATGGTGGGATAGTGCGTCCGATAGCTGACAATCACCGGTTGCTTTTGATTAATGAAATGCCATGCGAGGGCGAGGCCGATGCGGCGACCTCCGCCAGTAATTAATATTGGCAAGGACTGGGTTTTACCCATCGTTATCTCCTTTGCTATCCAACGATGGGATGAACGTTATCCCACCAGCATCCAGGTCGCCGGAACTGAGGCAATTAACAGCATGCCAATCAGCACCATTTCCTGACGGTTCAGTACATTATCATGTGTATGCGTTTTACGCGCGTACAGGAAAACCAGTAGCCCCGGCGCATACAGAACAACGGATAACAGCAAGTGCATTGGACCAGAGGCGTACAGTAACCATAAGCCATAAATGCAGGCACCGACACCTACCGCCTTATGCAGTGGACGGGTTGCGATTTTCAGCAAGAACGCGCCGACCAGGAAATAGGGCACCAGAATCATTTCTGAGGCGATGGTCAGCAATGTGTTGTAATCGGAACCGGTCAGCCAGATGAGCACCAGACAAATTTGCACGCAGATGTTGGTCAGCCACAGTGAAGCGGATGGCGCAGCTTGTGCGTTCTGGCGTGCAAAAATGCGCGGGAATGCTTTATGAGTGGCTGCAAGGAACGGAACTTCTGCTGCCATGATGGTCCAGCTTAAGTACGCGCCGCAAACGGAAACGATCAAACCGGCAGCGATGATGATTTCGCCCCACGGTCCCATCATTTCCACCATCAGACCGGCCATTGACGGGTTACGAATTTCAGCCAGTTCAGGACGTGCCACCACGCCCAGCGAAAGCAGCGTTACCAGCAAATAAACGCCCAGAGCGGAGAGAACCGCCAGCAGTGTCGCTTTGCCAACATCACGCTTATTACGCGCACGCGCAGAAACAACCACGGCACCTTCCACACCAATGAAAACCCACAGGGTGATCAGCATGGTGTTTTTCACCTGTTCCCACACGGGTACGCCAAGTGCAAGTCCGGTGAAGTCGAGCTTGAAGGTATCCAGTTTGAACATCATTATCGCCAGCACAACAAACAGACCCAACGGCAACAATTTTGCCAGTGTCGCCACAAGGTTAATGCTGGCAGCGGTTTGCACCCCGCGCAGGATCAAAAAGTGAACAATCCACAATAAAGCCGATGCACCGACGATCGATTGCCAGGTATTACCATCGCCAAACAGGCGCAATTCCGGCGTGTCCGTAAAAAAGCTTAACGCGGAAAAAACGATCACCAGATAGGAGACGTTGGCGATGACCGCGCACAGCCAGTATCCCCATGCGGAACAAAAGCCGATTAGCTCGCCAAACCCTTCGCGGGCATAGGTAAAGATACCGCCGTCAAGTTCGGGGCGAATGCGCGTGAGGATCAGCATGGCAAAGGCCAGCAATAAAATGCCAGCGCCAGTAATACCCCAGCCGATGAGCAGTGCTGCCGGGCTGGCAACTGCCGCCATATTTTGCGGCAGACTGAAAACACCCGCGCCCAGCATTGAGCTTAATACCAGCGCGGTGAGTGCGCTCAGTCCCAGTTTCTTTTCCATCGATATCCAGTGATTAAAACGTGACAAGAAGAATAAATATTAGGGCAAAACGCATAAAAATGGAGTTTGCCACTGAAGCGCGGGATTTTACGAAGAGATGTGTCTGCATGCAATGGTCGCAGGGAAATTTATGACTAAAAATGCGAAAGGCGGCATCAAGCCGCCTTATAGGAGTAACTGAATAGTTATTTATACAGATCTGCGCTGACGGTCAGGTTATTACCACGTTCCTGCCACTGGCGGGTGATGTGGTAATACTTAGCACCTTTCTTCGCGGCACGTTTCGCAACCTGATAGGAGACTTCGGTCATGTTGCCGTAGTTGCCAGAGAATTTGATGCTGTCGAACGGGACCATCATCGCTGCTGTCGCTTTGTTCAGTTCTTCGACTTTAGTGCCATCCGGGAGCGTGACGGTGTAACGCCCGCCTTTTGATGACTGGGTTTCAAAGAAGCGACCGACTTCAGAACTTGGTGATGCGGTAGTCGCAACACCCGGGATCTCAACTTTCTTCGCGGCTTCGCCACCGGCAGCCAGAGCTGCACGTCCTGCTTCGGAATCTGCCGGGATTACATCCGGGCTCTGGATGATACGTTTCTTAGCATCTTTTTTATAGATGAATGCAGTAATACGCTGGTTACCGCCCTGGTTGGCATCGATTTGACGAACAATGTAGAAAGAGTAGGCACCTTTCGCTTTTGCCGCTTTGGTGATGGCATCATTGACTTCTGGCTGGCTACGATAGAAGCCCTGGACGGTGACCGTGTCAAACGGTTCAATCAGAACAGCCTGATCTTTCGGCAGTTCGACAACACCGTTAATTACGCGATTACTTGTTTCTTCTGCTTTTTCAGCATCGGCTTTATAGAGGTCAGCGACCACACGCCAGTTACCGCTGTTACCAAAATCAGAAGTGTCGACAACATAAAAAGAGGCGGCACCTTCTTTATCTGCGCGACGAGAAACGGCTTTCACCGCTTCGCCAATAGCATTAAAACGACCGGTAACCACTACACGGTCAAAAGGTTTAACCGCTGCCGCTTGCTCCGGTGTCAGTTCTGTTGCTGCGTTAACGGAGAATGCCGTAGCAGAAAGCAGTGCCGACGCCAGGAGGGTGTTCTTAAGCTTCATAAAAATAATCCTTCGCCTTGCGCAAACCAGGTACTGGTATTGTTATTAACGAGAAACGTGGCTGATTATTGCATTTAAACGGTGTAACTGTCTGCGTCATTTTTCATATCACATTCCTTAAACCAATTTTAATTCTGCTCAAATGACCGTCTATGCTTAAAAAACAGCCGTATCACCATCAATACTACTGAAGCAACTGAATTGTATAAGTTAATTTAATGTTAAGTAGTGATTTGTGCCGGGGCGATGTCTCGTTTTACCCGGCCGCCGAAGACAATTATCAGTCTTTATCCGGCGTTCTAAGGTGTTTATCCCACTATCACGGCTGAATCGTTAATATTTTGCGAGTTCACGCCGAAATACTGATTTTTGGCGCTAGATCACAGGCATAATTTTCAGTACGTTATAGGGCGTTTGTTACTAATTTATTTTAACGGAGTAACATTTAGCTCGTACATGAGCGGCTTGTGTGGCTCCTGACACAGGCAAACCATCATCAATAAAACCGATGGAAGGGAATATCATGCGAATTGGCATACCAAGAGAACGGTTAACCAATGAAACCCGTGTTGCAGCAACACCAAAAACAGTGGAACAGCTGCTGAAACTGGGTTTTACCGTCGCGGTAGAGAGCGGCGCGGGTCAACTGGCAAGTTTTGACGATAAAGCGTTTGTGCAAGCGGGCGCTGAAATTGTAGAAGGGAATAGCGTCTGGCAGTCAGAGATCATTCTGAAGGTCAATGCGCCGTTAGATGATGAAATTGCGTTACTGAATCCTGGGACAACGCTGGTGAGTTTTATCTGGCCTGCGCAGAATCCGGAATTAATGCAAAAACTTGCGGAACGTAACGTGACCGTGATGGCGATGGACTCTGTGCCGCGTATCTCACGCGCACAATCGCTGGACGCACTAAGCTCGATGGCGAATATCGCCGGTTATCGCGCCATTGTTGAAGCTGCACATGAATTTGGGCGCTTCTTTACCGGACAAATCACTGCGGCCGGGAAAGTGCCACCGGCAAAAGTGATGGTGATTGGTGCCGGTGTCGCAGGTCTGGCCGCCATTGGCGCAGCAAACAGTCTCGGCGCGATTGTGCGTGCATTCGACACCCGCCCGGAAGTGAAAGAACAAGTTCAAAGTATGGGCGCAGAATTCCTCGAGCTGGATTTTAAAGAGGAAGCGGGCAGCGGCGATGGCTATGCCAAAGTGATGTCGGACGCGTTCATCAAAGCGGAAATGGAACTCTTTGCCGCCCAGGCAAAAGAGGTCGATATCATTGTCACCACCGCGCTTATTCCAGGCAAACCAGCGCCGAAGCTAATTACCCGTGAAATGGTTGACTCCATGAAGGCGGGCAGTGTGATTGTCGACCTGGCAGCCCAAAACGGCGGCAACTGTGAATACACCGTGCCGGGTGAAATCTTCACTACGGAAAATGGTGTCAAAGTAATTGGTTACACCGATCTTCCGGGCCGTCTGCCGACGCAATCCTCACAGCTTTACGGCACTAACCTCGTTAATCTGCTGAAACTGTTGTGCAAAGAGAAAGACGGCAACATCACTGTGGATTTTGATGATGTGGTGATTCGTGGCGTGACCGTGATCCGTGCGGGCGAAATTACCTGGCCGGCACCGCCGATTCAGGTATCAGCTCAGCCGCAGGCGGCACAAAAAGCGGCACCGGAAGTGAAAACTGAGGAAAAATGTGCCTGCTCACCGTGGCGTAAATACGCGTTGATGGCGTTGGCAATCATCCTTTTCGGCTGGATGGCAAGCGTTGCGCCAAAAGAGTTCCTTGGACACTTCACTGTGTTCGCGCTGGCCTGCGTTGTCGGTTATTACGTGGTGTGGAATGTATCGCACGCGCTGCATACACCGTTGATGTCGGTCACCAACGCGATTTCAGGGATTATTGTTGTCGGAGCACTGTTGCAGATTGGCCAGGGCGGCTGGGTTAGCTTCCTTAGTTTTATCGCGGTGCTTATAGCCAGCATTAATATTTTCGGTGGCTTCACCGTGACTCAGCGCATGCTGAAAATGTTCCGCAAAAATTAAGGGGTAACATATGTCTGGAGGATTAGTTACAGCTGCATACATTGTTGCCGCGATCCTGTTTATCTTCAGTCTGGCCGGGCTTTCGAAACATGAAACGTCTCGCCAGGGTAACAATTTCGGTATCGCCGGTATGGCGATTGCGTTAATCGCAACCATTTTTGGACCGGATACGGGTAATGTTGGCTGGATCTTGCTGGCGATGGTTATTGGTGGGGCAATTGGTATCCGTCTGGCGAAGAAAGTTGAAATGACCGAAATGCCAGAACTGGTGGCGATCCTGCATAGCTTCGTGGGTCTGGCGGCAGTGCTGGTTGGTTTTAACAGCTATCTGCATCATGACGCGGGAATGGCACCGATTCTGGTCAATATTCACCTGACGGAAGTGTTCCTCGGTATCTTCATCGGGGCGGTAACGTTTACGGGGTCGGTGGTGGCGTTCGGCAAACTGTGTGGCAAGATTTCGTCTAAACCGTTGATGCTGCCAAACCGTCACAAAATGAACCTGGCGGCTCTGGTCGTTTCCTTCCTGTTGCTGATTGTATTTGTTCGCACGGACAGCGTCGGCCTGCAAGTGCTGGCATTGCTGATAATGACCGCCATTGCGCTGGTATTCGGCTGGCATTTAGTCGCCTCCATCGGTGGTGCAGATATGCCAGTGGTGGTGTCGATGCTGAACTCGTACTCCGGCTGGGCGGCTGCGGCTGCGGGCTTTATGCTCAGCAACGACCTGCTGATTGTGACCGGTGCGCTGGTCGGTTCTTCGGGCGCTATCCTTTCTTACATTATGTGTAAGGCGATGAACCGTTCCTTTATCAGCGTTATTGCGGGTGGTTTCGGCACCGACGGCTCTTCTACTGGTGATGATCAGGAAGTGGGCGAGCACCGCGAAATCACCGCAGAAGAGACAGCGGAACTGCTGAAAAACTCCCATTCAGTGATCATTACTCCGGGGTACGGCATGGCAGTCGCGCAGGCGCAATATCCTGTCGCTGAAATTACCGAGAAACTGCGCGCTCGTGGTATCAACGTGCGTTTCGGTATCCACCCGGTTGCGGGGCGTTTGCCTGGACATATGAACGTATTGCTGGCTGAAGCAAAAGTACCGTATGACATCGTGCTGGAAATGGACGAGATCAACGATGACTTTGCTGATACCGATACCGTACTGGTGATTGGTGCTAACGATACGGTTAACCCGGCGGCGCAGGATGATCCGAAGAGTCCGATTGCTGGTATGCCTGTGCTGGAAGTGTGGAAAGCGCAGAACGTGATTGTCTTTAAACGTTCGATGAACACTGGCTATGCTGGTGTGCAAAACCCGCTGTTCTTCAAGGAAAACACCCACATGCTGTTTGGTGACGCCAAAGCCAGCGTGGATGCAATCCTGAAAGCTCTGTAACCCTGACGGCCTCTGCGGAGGCCGTCACTCTTTATTGAGATCGCTTAACAGAACGGCGATGCTTTGACCTCCCGCTGTTTGTTCAAGCGCAATTTTGACAATAATTGTCAACGGCACGGAAAGCAGCATACCCACCGGTCCTAACAACCATCCCCAAAAAATCAACGACAAAAATACCACCAATGTGGAAAGCCCCAGCCCACGTCCCATGATGCGCGGCTCCAGAATATTGCCGAAGACCAGATTAATCAGCAGATATCCCGCCAGCACCAGCAACGCTTCGTAGAAGCCATTAAACACCAGTACCTGAGCGATAGGGGGGATTGCCGCGAGAACTGAACCAATATTCGGGATGTAATTAAGCGCAAAGGCCAGCAATCCCCAGACAAAAGCGAAGCGAACATCGAGTGCGGCGAGCATCGCCCAGGCGACCAGGCCGGTGATGATGCTGATGGCTGTTTTCAGCACCAGATAATGAGACACACTGTCAATCGCACGCTGAATCGCCGCCATCCCTTCAACCGGACGCGCCATCATTTGCTGAAATTTTCCGGGCAATTGTGGCACTTCGAGCAACATAAACAGCACCGTCAGCAGCAATAAAAATATTGATGACATGGCATTAGATAACTGCGTCAATAAGTTGGTGAGCAACGTCATCGCCGCGTTCGGATCAATGTAATGCGCCAGCTGGTCAACTGAGACATCAATCCCTACGCGTTGCAACAACGGTTCAATCGCTTGCAGCGGCGTCATAATAGAGTTGCGATATTGCGGTAACGTCCGCGTCAACTCATTGAGCGCGGAACCCAGATAAGCTAACAGCAACACCATCGCCATCACGATGATGGTCATCAAAATTGACACTGCCAGTACACGCGGCACACGCCAGCGGACCATGTGTTGCACCAGCGGGTTAAGAATAACAGCAATAAATAATGCGAGAATAAACGGCACGATGATCTCGGCGGCAAAACGGATACCGCAGAGAATAATGACCAGCATTCCCAACATAATGACGATTTTTAGGCCATTGAGCGTGATGATCGGCTTTGCCATGCTTGTCCCCGTTTTTTCTTCCTTTGCTAATAATAATGTCTTTTTCGCTCCGTCATCATAACGAAAATCAAACCGCTCAGGTAAAGAAGTGAAAATATTTTGAGTTAATTCTTAAGCTATGATACAAATCAGGCGTGTTCAACTACCGAGGACAATTATCATCCGCGAGGACGAGAAGCAACACTGCGGATAATTGTAATATTATGGACAATTTGTTCAGGACGTTATTTTCTACATTTACCCATCTTCGTACCTCATCCACTATCTTGCTCGTAGGTGAGCAGCACTGGCGCAACGCGCTTTAGTCCTTTCTTCTGCCAAAGCTTGCGCTAAGCGCGGGGCTTGACCACTTTACTTTGGTTTCGCTGAATTAAGCGAAAATTAAAATAATTCTCTTGCAGGAGAAGGACAATGTATATTTATTGGATTTTATTAGGTCTGGCTATTGCTACAGAAATTACCGGTACGCTGTCCATGAAATGGGCGAGCGTCAGTGAGGGAAATGGCGGCTTTATTTTAATGCTGGTGATGATTTCTCTGTCGTATATATTTCTCTCTTTCGCCGTTAAAAAAATCGCCTTAGGCGTGGCTTATGCGCTGTGGGAAGGTATTGGTATTTTATTTATTACCTTGTTTAGCGTTTTGTTATTCGACGAAAGTTTATCGCTGACGAAAATTGCCGGGTTAACCACCCTGGTGGCCGGGATTGTGTTGATCAAGTCAGGTACCCGTAAAGCGCGTAAACCTGAACTGGAGGTGAACCATGGCGCAGTTTGAATGGGTTCACGCCGCCTGGCTGGCATTGGCAATCGTGCTGGAAATCGTTGCTAACGTCTTTTTGAAATTTTCTGACGGCTTTCGTCGCAAAATATTTGGCTTGCTCTCTCTGGCGGCGGTGCTGGCTGCCTTTAGTGCGCTTTCTCAGGCCGTTAAAGGGATCGACTTGTCTGTCGCTTATGCATTGTGGGGCGGGTTTGGTATTGCCGCCACGTTAGCCGCAGGTTGGATCTTGTTTGGTCAACGGTTAAATCGTAAAGGCTGGATTGGCCTGGTGCTGCTGTTGGCTGGAATGATCATGGTGAAACTTGCCTGATGAACACGCTGCCCGCGCTGTCGGGCAGCGTTTGAACATTATTTTTGCGACAGTTGATCCAGCTTGTCGCGAAAACCGGTAACAGAAATGGCCCGGTTATCGGCGCGCCAGCGATCTTTCGCGGCAGGAGCCGAGCTTTGCACCCCAATTAATTGCCAGCCGTCATCGGTATGCAACATCAGAGGCGAACCGCTGTCACCCGGCAAGGTATCGCACTGATGCGACATCACCGACGTTTGCGCCCAGCCAGTCACTTCACAGTTTTGATGACTGTACAACGTATCGAGATGATCTTCAGGGTAGCCCGCCTGAGTCACTTTACGACCAGCCGCTTTTAATGCGGCGGTAAGCGCGGCTTTATCTCCCTCAAATAACGGCAACGGTGTAATGCCAGAAGGGGGATTACGTAGCACAATCAAACCGAAGTCCCAGGGCGCAGCTGCGGGAGGTACAATCCAGCCATCCCCATCTGCTTTTAACCGCTTTCCCAGTGTCGGATCAACGCGGCCTTCTATGTCGTGGATCTCATAACGCCAAAGACCTTTATTTGACACGAAACGCAGCGCTACCGCTTTATCGGCTTTACCCTTTGGCGGCGTCAATAAACAGTGTCCTGCCGTTAATGCCAGATTGGGTGCAATCAGCGTCGCCGTACATAAATTGCCGCTGGCCGTTTCCAGTTGGCCAACCGCATCCCACGGTGATTGGGTCGTGTCATTCACTGGCACACGATCATCATGACCAAAAAACAGGGTGCTGACCTCATCGTTTGCCGATTTGGCAACGTCTGGTTTATCTGCAAACACAAAAGCAGACGTCAAACTAATTGCACCCAACACTACAGCAATGGTTGTACGCATATCACACTCTGGTGGGTAATTATGATTATTAAAAGCAAACCCTCATAAATACTATAGACGGGACGGGATGAAAGTGGGAGTAAAATCAGATAACTACGATCAGGAAAGATAAAAACGGGCGGCAATCAGTGCGCATAAAATAAGGATGATAAGAATGAACTCAAAGCGATAACGGCCCACCATACTACCCTCCGCTAAAGGCGGTGCTAAACGTTACCCGCTTAGCACCGTAATTTTCAGGCGCGAGGGGGCGCGCCAGCATTACTGTTGAAAACTTACGCTGCGGGTTGTGCAGCAGGTTTTGCCGGTTGCTGATGGCTGTGTTTCTTGGCGTGTTTCTTCGCCGCCTGCGCTTTTTGTTCAGGGGCTTTCTGTTCAGCTTTGGCATTTTTATGATGCTTTTTAGCCGCCTGCGCTTTCTGGGCAGGTGCTGCTTTATGCTGTTTTTTATGATGTGTGGTTTTCGCAGGCGCTGCTTTGGTGGTCGTCGCAGTCGGAGCAGGTGTGGTCGCAGTCTCTGCAGCAAAGGCAGCAGAAGACAGACCCATAGCAGCGGCAACAACCAGAGCTAATACTTTTTTCATTGTCATACCCTCAATTTGTTTTTTCATTTAACCCCACTGCGGGGCCGTTGAAATAACTATATCCCTGGGAATGGCAGACTTCCGTGAGTGGTTGGTTTCAGCGTGTAACGATATGTACAAACGCTGAATAGATTACAGCATTGATAATAACGTATTGTGACTTAAGGAAAATTTAGCTACCAATAATAGTAGTCTTGATCGTGTTAACTATTTTACTACTTACAAAGCGGTAGAATAACTGCGCATCAGTAATAAATGACACACAGCAAAATGAATCCGTTTATTTGGGTACTTATAATCCTGATGACGCTAGATGCGCTGCGGGAATTGGCTGGCGCTTCGTCTATTTTAGGATGGCTATTAACGTTGGTTTGAGCAGGCAATAAGTCCGGACGGGGATTTACCTCAGTCCGGACTTATTTTTTCAGGCGTGCAGACGATGATGCAAACGCGTCCCGACCAGCAGAGCAATGACCAGCATCAGAGCAATAAATGCGCCGACGCCGTTCCAGCCATAGTTATGCCAGAAAACACCACCCAGCGTCCCGGCAATACTCGACCCCAGATAGTAACTGAACAGATACAGCGAGGAGGCCTGGCCTTTAGCGCGTTTTGCGCGGGGGCCGATCCAGCTGCTGGCAACGGAGTGGGCTGCGAAGAATCCGGCTGAGAAGAGTAACATTCCGGCAAAGATCAGCCACAGCGAGCTGAATAAGGTCATCAGTAAACCAAACAGCATAACCCCCGTCGAAAACAACATCACCGGACCGCGTCCATAGCGGGTGGTCATGGTTCCGGCTTTGGGTGAGCTCCATGTACCGGTCAAATAAGCCAGCGATAATAAGCCAACCACGGCCTGACTGACATGCCAGGGGGAAAGCATCAACCTATAGCCGATGTAATTAAACAGCGTGACGAACGACCCCATCAGCAAAAAGCCTTCTGCGAACAATAACGGTAATCCCCGGTCACGCCAGTGCAGACGAAAGTTGATAAATAACGTCTTAGGGCGCAGAGAAGTCGGGCGAAAATGGCGTGATTCAGGGAGGATTTTCCAGAACATCAACGCCGAGGCCAGCGCGAAACAACCGATTGCCGCCAGAGCAATTCGCCAGTTGAAAAAGTCCGTGAAGACACCGCTAATTAAGCGTCCGCTCATGCCGCCAATTGAGTTGCCGCTGATATACAACCCCATTGAAAAGGCCACGAAACTGGGGTGGATTTCCTCGCTAAGATAAGTCATGCCAACAGCTGCCACGCCACTTAACGAAAGCCCAATCAAGGCGCGCATAATCAAAATGCCGTGCCAGCTGGTCATCATTGTCGAAAGTAACGTACAAATGGAGGCCAACAGTAGCGCCGTGACCATCACTGGTTTGCGACCAATGGCATCGGATAGCGGGCCAGTAAACAGCAAACCGATAGCCAACATCGCCGTTGAAATGGACAGTGAAATACTACTGTTCGCGGGTGTTAAGCCAAACTCCTGCGAAAGCACCGGAAGGATAGGTTGCACACAATAGAGAAGTGCGAAGGTTGCCAGTCCGGCAGAGAAAAGCGCCAGGGTGACGCGCATAAATTGCGGAGTACCGCGTTTAATAAATTGATTTGGCTGAGAAATGCTTTGCTTGTCAGTGTCGCTTGCCGGAGCGCCATCAACAGTTGTAGTACGGCTCACTTGAAATCCTTGCTAAATATGCCTGTGGATCAGGCTTATGAATAGATTAGGAAAATCGAATTGTTCTGTCTAATATATTAATAATCTCAAATAAGATGTTTTAAATATGAATATTGAACTTCGTCATCTGCGTTACTTTGTCGCTGTTGCAGAAGAGCTGCATTTCGGGCGTGCCGCTGCCCGCCTGAATATTTCGCAACCACCTCTAAGTCAGCAGATTCAGGCGCTGGAGCAACAAATTGGTGCCCGACTGCTGGCACGGACCAATCGCAGTGTATTGCTGACGGAAGCAGGAAAACAGTTTCTTGTAGATAGTCGGCAAATCCTGTCTATGGTGGATGATGCTGCCGCTCGCGCTGAAAGGCTGCATCAGGGCGAAGCGGGGGAGTTGCGCATTGGTTTTACTTCGTCCGCTCCTTTTATTCGGGCGGTGTCCGATACGTTATCGCTGTTTCGCCGTGATTATCCCGATGTCCATTTACAAACCCGCGAAATGAACACTCGCGAGCAAATCGCTCCGCTCATTGAAGGAACGCTGGATATGGGATTGCTGCGTAACACAGCGTTACCGGAGACGCTTGAACACGCAGTCATCGTCCATGAACCGCTTATGGCGATGATCCCGCACGATCATCCCCTGGCAAATAACCCGAGTGTAACGCTGGCTGAACTGGCGAAAGAACCCTTTGTCTTTTTTGATCCGCACGTCGGAACAGGGCTGTATGACGATATTCTCGGGCTGATGAGACGTTACAATTTGACGCCCGTCATCACTCAGGAGGTGGGTGAGGCAATGACCATCATCGGTCTGGTTTCCGCCGGTCTGGGTGTTTCAATTTTGCCTGCGTCATTTAAACGTGTTCAGCTCAACGAAATGCGCTGGGTGCCGATTGCTGAAGAGGATGCGGTTTCTGAAATGTGGTTGGTCTGGCCGAAACATCATGAACAAAGTCCAGCTGCGCGAAACTTTCGTATTCATCTGCTGAATGCTCTCAGGTGAGGGAAATTTCAGCGAAAAAGCCCGAAAAATGTGCTGTTAATCACATGCCTAAGTAAAAATTTGACGACACGTATTGAAGTGCTTCACCATAGCCTACAGATTATTTCGGAGCGCGAAAATATAGGGAGTATGCGGTGGTTGCTGAAAATCAGCCTGGGCACATTGATCAAATAAAGCAGACCAACGCAGGCGCGGTTTATCGCCTGATTGATCAGCTTGGTCCAGTCTCGCGTATCGATCTTTCCCGTCTGGCGCAACTGGCTCCTGCCAGTATCACTAAAATTGTCCGTGAGATGCTCGAAGCACACCTGGTGCAAGAGCTGGAAATCAAAGAAGCGGGGAACCGTGGCCGTCCGGCGGTGGGGCTGGTGGTTGAAACTGAAGCCTGGCACTATCTTTCTCTGCGCATTAGTCGCGGGGAGATTTTCCTTGCTCTGCGCGATCTGAGCAGCAAACTGGTGGTGGAAGAGTCGCAGGAACTGGCGTTAAAAGATGACTCGCCATTGCTGGATCGTATCATTTCCCATATCGATCAGTTTTTTATCCGCCACCAGAAAAAACTTGAGCGTCTGACTTCGATTGCCATAACCTTGCCGGGAATTATTGATACGGAAAATGGCATTGTACATCGCATGCCGTTCTACGAGGATGTAAAAGAGATGCCGCTCGGCGAGGCGCTGGAGCAGCATACCGGCGTACCGGTTTATATCCAGCATGATATCAGCGCATGGACGATGGCAGAGGCCTTGTTTGGTGCCTCACGCGGGGCGCGCGATGTGATTCAGGTGGTTATCGATCACAACGTGGGGGCGGGCGTCATTACCGATGGTCATCTGCTACACGCCGGCAGCAGTAGCCTCGTGGAAATAGGCCACACACAGGTCGACCCGTATGGGAAACGCTGTTATTGCGGGAATCACGGTTGCCTCGAAACCATCGCCAGTGTGGACAGTATTCTTGAGCTGGCACAGCTGCGTCTCAATCAATCCATGAGCTCGATGTTACATGGACAACCGTTAACCGTGGACTCATTGTGTCAGGCGGCATTGCGCGGCGATCTACTGGCAAAAGACATCATTACCGGGGTAGGCGCGCATGTCGGTCGCATTCTTGCCATCATGGTGAATTTATTTAACCCACAAAAAATACTGATTGGCTCACCGTTAAGTAAAGCGGCAGATATCCTCTTCCCAGTCATCTCGGACAGCATCCGTCAGCAGGCCCTTCCTGCGTATAGTCAGCACATTAGCGTTGAGAGTACTCAGTTTTCTAACCAGGGCACGATGGCAGGCGCTGCGCTGGTAAAAGACGCGATGTATAACGGTTCTTTGTTGATTCGTCTGTTGCAGGGTTAACATTTTTTAACTGTTCTACCAAAATTTGCGCTATCTCAATTTGGGCCAGGAAAGCATAACTTAGACTTTCAAGGTTAATTATTTTCCTGGTTTATATTTGTGAAGCATAACGGTGGAGTTAGTGATGCTGAAGCGTTTCTTTATTACCGGTACAGACACTTCTGTAGGGAAAACGGTGGTTTCCCGCGCATTGCTACAAGCGTTAGCCTCCCAGGGAAAAACGGTTGCGGGATATAAACCCGTAGCGAAGGGGAGCAAAGAGACACCCGAAGGGCTGCGTAATAAAGATGCCCTGGTGTTGCAGAGTGTTTCAACCATCGAACTGCCTTATGAAGCAGTTAATCCTATCGCGTTAAGCGAAGAAGAAAGTAGCGTGGCGCACAGTTGCCCAATCAATTACACCCTCATTTCAAACGGCCTGGCAAACCTGACCGATAAAGTCGATCATGTCGTGGTAGAAGGGACTGGCGGCTGGCGCAGTCTGATGAATGATTTGCGTCCGCTCTCTGAATGGGTGGTGCAGGAACAACTGCCGGTGTTGATGGTTGTCGGTATTCAGGAAGGTTGCATTAACCATGCACTGCTAACAGCTCAGGCGATTGCCAACGACGGGCTGCCGCTCATTGGCTGGGTGGCTAACCGAATCAACCCAGGACTGGCGCATTATGCGGAAATCATTGATGTGCTCGGTAAAAAACTTCCGGCACCGCTCATTGGTGAACTGCCTTATCTGCCGCGCGCCGAACAGCGTGAACTGGGGCAATACATCCGCTTAGCTATGCTTCGCAGTGTGCTGGCGGTAGATAGAGTCACGGTGTAACGTCCGCGAAATTACCGACGCAATTACGCAGGCAATCAATAAACCGGGGAGTAGCTGATACTCCCCGGTCATTTCACATATCATCAACGTCGACATAATCGGCGCGTGCGTGGTCGCCGCCAACAGTGTCGCCATCCCTGTCAATCCGAGTAAAAGCGTAATTTCTTCGCCATCAGGTAACCATAATCCCAGGCTACGACCATACAACATGCCAATGGCAAGACCGATAAATAGCGTCGGTGTAAAGACACCACCGGGCGCGCCAGAACCACTACTCGCCAGCACGGCACACAGTTTACAGAGGAAGATCCCGGCAATGATCATTAACAGTGGCGGAGCGGTTAAAAAGGATTGTACGGTGCTATAGCCGTTGCCCCACACTGCAGGTGTGAACAGGGAAAGCAGACCCACGATCAACCCGCCCAGTGCCAGTTGCCAGGGCGGCGCAAGCTTGAGACTCACAAATCCACGATGACAGGCGTTCATTAACGTTAACAACAGTGGTCCGCACAGACCTGCCAGCACACCTGTACTGATAATCAGCGCATAGTCACGAGCCTGAACCGTCACTGAGAGTTGTACGCTGTAGAGTAATGCGTCGCTATGATTAATAAGATTGCTAATCAGCAACGCCACGACGGCGGAAATAATCACCGGGCCGAGAGAGGCCAACATCATAGTGCCAAACAGCACTTCGGCTATAAATAAACTGCCAGCAAGCGGGGCGCGATAGGCCGCAGCCATTCCCGCCGCAGCTCCACAGGCGATCCATAATTTCCACTCCTGGCGTGGCGTAAAACGTTGGGCAAAACACGAGGCTGCAAGGGCAGCTAAAAGAATCATCGCACCTTCGCGACCAATTGCACTGCCGCTGGTTACTACCAGTAGAGAGGCAAGCGATTTAACCAGGCTTGCTGCGTAATCAAACTGACCATCGGTTTGCAACGCTTCCATGTAATCGGTCGGCGCATGAGGGCGTTGCTGGGTAAATTTCTGCCAGCCCATCAGCAACAAACCCGCCGCCAGTCCGCCGAGCGCCGGGGTTAGCAGCCGTCGCCACGGGGAAAGATTTGTCGCTGCATTGACCAGACTGCCGGAGTCATTATTGAGGAACAGCCACTCCAGTAGCAGCATCGCATGACGAAACCCGGCAACGGCAAAGGCCGCAAGAATACCGACGATTGTTGCGATAAGCAGACGGCGGAACATAGTGCGCAGATCCGGATAGATGTGTAGATGATGCATGAGCAGAAATGGGCAATGAAACACGGGCGACTATTTTGCGGCAAAAGAGGCCAGCCGCAAAAGCAGTGCGTGCTTTAAGAGATAAAAAACGTGACACTGTAACCTATTAATTGCCGAATTGCGTGTAATCGTCACCATCCGGCAATAATACGGTGATCCTATCGAAACAGCGGTTTAACCGCGACAGGAATCAACAGTTGTGATTGCCATTGCGCCAGCGTTAAGCGAGCGAGTTCACCCAGTGCACGGTAGAAAGGGTGTTCTGCTTTTTCGATAAAAACGTCAAGAAAACGTGTTGACCACGGAAAAAGGTGCCATGCCAGCAATTCTTCGCATTCTGTCTGGCGACCATTCTCCGCCAACCACGCAGCCATCAGCAGCAGTGAACCAAAATGATCTTCCGGTTCGTTTTGCTTCATTTCGAACTGAATGCCTTTCTCGCGCATCCACTGACGAAGTGCCAATGTTGAATCGCCAAACAGCACAGATTCGCGATCCAGCCAGACCGATCCCCACGGCGGTGACGGCAGTGCCCACGGGCCGACAAACAAACGCTGCCAGGCCTGGGCGTGAGTCTCTTCACTCTGTGTCTGAAAAGCAGTCACCAGCGGCGCTAATGACGCTTCTGGTAGAGGCCACTGAGTTTCCCAGCTGTCATTGGTGAGTACCGCAACCAGAGGTGCGGCTTCCGCACTCTCTGGAGCGTAATAAAACAGCGCGCCCAACACGCGCGCCGCGACAGAAAAATTATCTTGCTGTGAAAAATGGGTCATTCCTAACATCCTGAAATGTGCGGGTTGCCCCGCACTAATTTGTTAACCTGCAATAGCCATTCCTACCGTCATGTGCAGGCCATAAAAGAGCACACGCCCGATCATTTCACCGCCAAGAATGAGGATTAACCCCAGAACAAGTCCGGCAACGTGAGGTTCACGGCGACGAATGAGCGGACAAAGCCAGCATCCTAGACCTGCGCATAACAATACCACACGCCAGACCTGTAAGGAGGCGTAATCTGGTACCAGTGCGCTGGCTTGTTGTACGGATGAGTGAATAGACGCCAGAGACAAACCTTGCAGCACAATCACCCCGGCACAAGCGATCAGCGCCAGAACGCTAATGATGGCAAATGGTGTGGTATTAAATGTAACGCGGGCTGCCCGCAGAATTGCGGCAGCAAGTATTGGACCGCTCAACAATACTGTCAGGAAGAAAGCCAGCGTAGTGTAACCGTTATGCCAGGTTGGCACTGTGTCGATTTGATACACGCAGGTCATCATCCAGACGAAAATGACGCCGAGCGCCATGCTGACAAGTAACCAGAGTTTCCCCAACGCTTGCGGCATTTTACCGATGACTGCCACCAGCCACCATAATCCGCCAACGGCAAAAAATATGGAACCGGCAGCAATCTCGTTACTCAGACCAGAATCTCCGATTCGATTCAGCGAGTTAAACGCCCGCAGTGGCGACCCCAGGTGCATGACAGAGGCAATAAACCCGATGCCCATCAACAGCCAGAGGAAAAACATGCCACGGACAATACGCTGACGGTCTGCGTCATTTTTGGCGGCGAACCAGCCAATTCCGCTAACAATCAGCGCGCCTACTACGCATTGACCCAATACGGTAAAGATAACCAGTGGCCATTCATGCCATCCATTTCCCATTTTACACTTCCTCCGGATTAGCCAGATAACCAGTGGTATCGCCGGTCGGGCGGCTGTTGCCGTTAGGTTTGATAACGATATTGGGTTTTGTGAAATGCGCGCGCGGCAGTGGCGCAACGGCAGCCAGAGTGCCGTGCTTCTGGCGCAGCTCTTCAATTGGACCGAATTCAAGTGCACGCAGCGGGCAGGATTCGACACATATGGGTTGTTTCCCCTCGGCGACGCGCGAATAACAACCATCGCACTTCGTCATGTGCCCTTTTTCAGCATTGTACTGTGGTGCGCCGTACGGACAAGCCATGTGGCAGTAGCGGCAGCCGATACAAACATCTTCATCAACCACCACAAAGCCATCTTCACGCTTATGCATTGCGCCGCTGGGGCAGACTTTTGTACATGCGGGGTCATCGCAATGGTTACAGGAGATGGAGAGATAATAAGCGAACACGTTCTGGTGCCAGACGCCATTATCTTCCTGCCAGTCGCCGCCAGCATATTCATAAATACGGCGGAAACTGACTTCCGGGCCAAGATCTTTAAAATCTTTGCACGCCAGTTCGCAGGTTTTACAGCCAGTACAGCGGCTGGAATCGATAAAAAATCCATATTGTGTGGTCATGGGCTACTCCTTAAACCTTTTCGATCTGGACAAGATTGCTGTGCGACGGGTTTCCCTTTGCCAGCGGTGAAGGGCGGTGAGAGGTCAGAATATTGATACTGCCGCCGTGATCGACCCGGTCACCAAACATATCCGCTTTAAGCCACGCACCTTGCCCGATGGCGGTAACGCCAGGCAGAATACGCGGAGTCACTTTTGCGGCAATCAGCATTTCTCCATTAGTGTTAAATACCCGCACGGTATCGCCATGACGGATACCGCGTGCCTGAGCATCAATAGGGTTGATCCACACCTCTTGTGGGCAGGCCTGCTGTAACACATCAATATTGCCGTAGCTGGAGTGGGTACGCGCTTTGTAGTGGAAGCCCGTTAACTGCAGTGGATAGGTTTTCCGCAGGGGATCGTCCCAGCCATCAAAACCTGGCGTATAAGCTGGAAGGGGATGAATAATTTCATCTTTTTTCAATTCCCAGGTATCCGCAATCGTCGCCAGTCGTTCAGAATAAATTTCGATTTTCCCCGAAGGTGTTTTCAACGGGTTTGTCTGTGGATCTTCACGGAATGCGCGGAAAGCGACGTAGTGTTCTTCCGGGCATTTTTTCTTAAAGATCCCGGTCGTTTTCATCTCCTCGTAGTCGGGCATCTCAGGGTTACGTTCCTTCGTTTTCGCATGGAGATATTTGATCCATTCATGCTGACTGCGACCTTCAGTAAAGGTTTGATAAACGTCTGGTCCTAAGCGTTTGGCGACTTCACTCAGCATCCAGTAGATGGGTTTGCGTTCAAATTTTGCTGAGGTTGCGGGTTGGGCGAGGATCACATAGCCCATATTCCCTGCAGATTCATGAGAGATAAGGTCTTCTTGCTCTGTTGGCATCAGGTCGGGCAACAGGATATCGCAATACTTAGCCGAGGCAGTCATGAAGTGGTCAATGCCAACAATCATCTCGCACTTGCTGTCATCCTGAAGCACCTCATGGGTGTGATTGATGTCGCCATGTTGATTGATCAATGTGTTACTGGCGTAGCACCATAAAAACTTGATGGGGACATCCAGTTTTTCTTTTCCACGAACACCATCACGGGTCGCGGTCATTTCCGTACCGTGGTCGATGGCATCTGTCCATGTAAAGACGGAAATCTGCGTTTTAACAGGATTCTCGAGCATCGGGAACCATTCTACTCCCAGATCCCAGCTACCTTCGCGTACACCTGAGTTGCCGCCGTTTATGCCGACGTTACCGGTGAGAACGGAAAGCATGGCAATAGCGCGGGATGTTTGCTCGCCGTTGGAATGTCGTTGTGGCCCCCAACCCTGACAAATATAAGCCGGTTTTGCTGAACCGATCTCTCGTGCCAACTGGATAATTTTTTCTGCCGGGATGCTGGTGATTTTTGCTGCCCATTCCGGCGTTTTAGCTATGCCGTCAGGCCCTTCGCCCAGAATATAGGCTTTATAATGCGCGTTACGTGGTGCGTTGGCGGGCAGCGTTTTTTCATCGTAACCAACACAATATTTGTCGAGAAATGGCTGATCGACCATGTTTTCAGTAATCAGTACCCAGGCAATCGCACAGGCCAGTGCGCCATCGGTGCCAGGGCGAATGGGCAGCCATTCATCTTCACGCCCGGCAGCAGTGTCGTTATAACGTGGATCGATGACGATCATGCGTGCATTTGAACGTTCGCGGGCTTGCTCGACGTAGTAAGTGACACCACCGCCGCTCATCCGGGTTTCTGCCGGGTTATTTCCGAACATAACGACCAGTTTCGTATTGGCGATATCATCCGGGCTGTTGCCATCATTGGCACCGAACATATAACTCATCGCGGCACTGATCTGTGCGGTACTGTAGCTGCCATAGCGACTGAGAAAACCACCGCAAGAGTTCATCAGACGGTACGGGACGTTCGAGTTGGTGATGTTTCCGCCATCTACGCCTGTTCCGTACAGGACATGTACAGCCTCATTGCCGTAATCTTTCAGGATCCGCCGAAGATTATCACTGATGGTATCCAGGGCTTCATCCCAACTTATCCGTTCAAATTTACCTTCACCGCGCTTGCCGACGCGCTTCATGGGATATTTCAACCTGTCAGGATGATTCATCCGTCGGCGGATAGAGCGCCCGCGTAAACATGCCCGAACCTGATGATTACCGTAAACGTCGTCTCCTGTCGTATCAGACTCCACCCAGTACACGGTGTCATCTTTCACATGCAAACGTAACAGACAGCGGCTCCCGCAGTTAACGGTGCAGGAACTCCAGACCGCTTTCTCTTCTACCGGTGTCTCTGCCGCTCGGACCATTTGGGAAAATGGCAGAGTGAAAGCACTGCTTGCCAGCGCAAGACTGCCAAGTGCGGAGGTTTTCATCAGACTTCTACGGCTGATTTCAGCCTTCATGAGCGCCTCTGTGGTATGGATTTTCATCATTACTCACTTATTGCTTTTCAAACAAAATGTCATGCCAGAATTTATGGTTGTAGAGGGTTATATTTTTTCGATCTCGACCAGATTAGTGTGCTGCGGGTTTCCCTTCGCCAGTGGTGAAGGGCGCAGAGTGGTTAGCGTATTCACACAGCCGCCATGGTCGATTTTATCGCCAGACATATTGGCCTCGTGCCAGGCTCCCTGGCCCATAGCACTAACTCCAGGGAGAATGCGTGGTGTCACTTTGGCTGGTAGCCGAACTTCGCCACGATGGTTATACACCCGCACCATATCGCCGTTGGCAATCCCACGTTTATGTGCGTCTATAGGGTTGATCCACACCTCCTGACGGCAGGCAGCCTTCAGGACATCAATGTTGCCGTAGGTCGAGTGAGTTCGGGATTTGTAATGGAAACCAAACAGTTGCAGTGGAAAGGTACTACGTTCAGGGGAGTCCCAGCCTTCAAAGGTTGAGGCATAAACCGGCAGTGGGCTTATCACTTCATCTTTTTCCAGTTCCCAGGTACGGGCAATTTCCGCCAGCTTGCTGGAATAAATTTCAATCTTACCGGAAGGCGTTTTAAGTGGATTTGCCTCGGGGTCGTCACGAAATGCTTTGTAGGCGACAAAATGACCATTGGGATCTTTACGCTTATAGATACCCATTTTTTTCAGTTCGTCGTAAGACGGTAACGCCGGATCTTTGGCAAGCATTTTGGCGTACAGATGTTGTAACCATTGTTCCTGAGTGCGACCTTCAGTGAACTTTTGATAGACGTCAGGTCCAAGACGTTTCGCGACTTCACTCAGGATCCAGTAAATCGGTTTGCGTTCGAATTTTTCGCTGGTGACTGGCTGAAGGAAAATGAGATATCCCATGTTACCGGCGTAATCGTTAGGAATAATATCTTCCTGCTCAACGGTCATCAGGTCTGGCAGCAGAATGTCGGCATATTTTGCCGATGAGGTCATAAAGTTTTCGATGACCACAATCATTTCGCATTTCGATTCGTCCTGCAGAATTTCATGCGTTTTGTTGATGTCAGAATGCTGATTAACCAGGGTATTTCCCGCGTAGTTCCAGATGAACTTAATGGGCACATCCAGTTTATCTTTGCCCCGGACGCCGTCGCGGATTGCCGTCATTTGCGGGCCATGATCGATAGCATCCGTCCAGCTGAAGCAGGAGATTGACGTTTTGACCGGATTATCCAGCACCGGCAGGCGTTCTATGGTAATGGTATAGGTCGATTCACGCGCGCCACTATTTCCGCCGCTGATGCCGACATTGCCCGTCAAAATAGGCAACATAGCAATAGCGCGTGCCGTCAGCTCACCGTTTGCCTGGCGTTGCGGCCCCCAGCCCTGGCAGATATAAGCGGGTTTTGCTGTGCCAATTTCACGCGCCAGCTTGATGATACGGTCCACCGGGATACCGGTAATTTGCGAAGCCCACTGCGGCGTTTTCGCTGTTTTATCATCACCTTCACCAAGAATATAGGCTTTATAGTGACCATTTTTTGGTGCATCTGCGGGTAAGGTTTTTTCGTCATAGCCGACGCAGTATTTATCGAGAAAAGGTTGATCAACGAGATTTTCGTTAATCAATACCCAGGCAATACCCGCAACCAGCGCGGCATCGGTGCCCGGGCGAATAGGAAGCCATTCATCTTCACGACCAGCAGCCGTATCGGTATATCGCGGATCGATAACAATCATTTTTGCGTTCGATTTCTCGCGTGCTTTTTCAAGAAGATAAGTGATGCCACCGCCGCTCATGCGGGTTTCAGCCGGGTTGTTACCAAACATCACGACCAGCTTGCTGTTTTCAATATCCGTGGTGCTGTTGCCATCATTACTGCCGTAGGTGTAGGGCATGGCACAGGAAATTTGCGCAGTGCTGTAGGAGCCATACTGATTTAGTGAACCGCCGTAGCAGTTCATCAGGCGTTTGACCGCCGAGGCTGATGGAGAAGAGCGGGTCATATTGCCGCCAACAATCCCCGAAGAGTACTGAATATATACAGCCTCATTGCCATATTGTTTGACGGTTTTTTTCAGGCTACTGGCGATAGTATCCAGGGCTTCATCCCAGCTAATCCGTTCGAATTTGCCTTCGCCGCGTTTGCCCACGCGTTTCATTGGGTAATTCAGGCGATCGGGATGATTAATACGCCGACGGATGGAGCGACCGCGCAAACAGGCGCGTACCTGATGGTTGCCATACTCGTCGCTGCCGGTGTTGTCAGTTTCCACCCAGGTCACTTCATTATCTTTAACATGCAGACGAAGTGCACAGCGGCTACCACAGTTGACGGAACAGGCACCCCAGACCACTTTTTCGTTGGCCTGTTGTACCGCTGCTTCTGCACTGCGCAGGGTAAACGGCAAAGAAAAACCGCCTGCAGCCAGCGCCAGAGAACCTATCGCGGTAGATTTAACGAGTGTTCTGCGGCTGATGCCCACCATTTGTTCATTTTTGGACATAACTCACTCCCTGTTCTTTATCGTTATATAAATGTTTATATATTGAATATTTAGCGCGCTAACAATAGAGAGAGTCTACCCATTTGGGGTTAATAATTATTAATCCATATCAATAGAAGGGTATGAGTAATAAGGTGGGATTATGTTGTATGTTCAAATCGCCGGATGTGTCGTATCCGGCGTTCAGTCGATAATGTGTTACTGCGGTTCAGCAGGCGCGTTATCCTGGGTAGACTGCGCGGGAGCAGAGACGTTACCGCTGGTGGTACGGGTGTAGAGAATTTTATGCGTATCATTAGCGCAATGCCCGACGACCTGGGAATCAGGCTGATCAACCTGGTCATTGGGTACAATACTTAACGTGAAGCTGCTTTCGGGTACGCCATTATTGATAATGCGCTGTGATATATCGCTCTGTATGCGCTCACAGGATCCCGGCGCGGCGAGTACCGCGGGTGAGGCGAGGGCGAGCAGAAGCGCGGCACAGCAGGTTGAGAGTTTCATCATAAGCTCCTTACGCGAAGATAACTTCTTTAAGCATAGCATTTAACGTGTAAAGTACTGTATTTGCTACTATGATTGAGAATCATCTCTACTCTCAGGTGACTGTTGTGAAATACAAATTACTGCCATGCTTACTCGCGATATTACTCACAGGATGTGACCGCACAGAGGTAACACTTTCATTTACCCCGGAGATGGCCAGTTTCTCTAATGAATTCGATTTTGATCCGCTGCGTGGTCCCGTAAAAGATTTCACTCAGACATTAATGGATGAGCAAGGTGAAGTGACGAAACGTGTTTCGGGGACTTTGTCGGAAGAAGGCTGTTTTGATTCTCTCGAATTACTGGATCTGGAAAATAATACCGTGGTTGCCCTGGTACTGGACGCCAATTATTACCGTGATGCCGAGACGCTGGAGAAAAGAGTTCGTTTGCAGGGAAAATGCCAGCTAGCAGAATTACCTTCTGCCGGGGTGAGTTGGGAAACCGATGATAATGGTTTCGTGATTAAAGCCAGCAGCAAACAGATGCAGATGGAATATCGCTATGATGATCAGGGGTATCCGCTGGGTAAAACCACGAAAAGTAACGATAAAACATTATCTGTCAGCGCCACGCCATCAACGGACCCGATCAAAAAATTAGATTACACAGCGGTTACTTTACTGAATAATCAACGGGTTGGAAATGTAAAACAGAGCTGTGAATATGACAATCACGCCAATCCGGTGGACTGTCAGCTAATCATTGTTGATGAAGGAGTAAAACCCGCCGTCGAACGGGTTTACACCATCAAAAATACGATCGATTATTATTAATACTATTGTGCGGTCGGCTTCAGGAGAGTCTGACCCGGTGTTTTGTGCTCAGCCAGATACTGATGCTGGAATATACACATGCGAATGGCATTACGATATTGACCATTAATAAAGAACTCATGCATCAATTCACCTTCAACCGTAAAGCCAAGCTTGCGGTAAATGTGAATCGCTTTTTCATTCTCTTTATCAACGATCAGATACAGCTTATAGAGATTGAGAACGGTGAAGCCATAGTCCATTGCTAATTTGGCGGCACGGGTTGCCAGACCTTTCCCCTGATACTCCGGGGAGATAATTATCTGAAATTCTGCGCGGCGATGAACATGGTTAATTTCCACCAGCTCCACCAGACCGGCTTTTTCGCCGTCACATTCCACCACAAAGCGCCGTTCGCTCTGATCGTGAATATGCTTATCATACAGATCAGAGAGTTCAACAAAGGCTTCGTAGGGTTCCTCAAACCAGTAACGCATCACACTGGCGTTATTGTCGAGTTGATGTACATAGCGTAAATCTTCACGCTCCAGCGGGCGTAGCTTAACACTGTGGGCGCTTGGCATAACGTGTCCTTACATTCCTTAAATCAATAACAGGTTAGGGGATAATAACGCGGCCAGTTCGACGGTCCAGGCAGCGCAAAGTATTTGGCTCCCAGTAGGCATTGATGTTGGCGCTTTGCTCACATTTATCGCGGTTATCAAAAGCAGCGTCGGCTTTATCCCACTCTTTTTCAGTGCGTTTATTCACTTTCTGGCGCAGATTACGCGTGTCATTCCATTGCTCTTTTTCCATAGCGGCGCGCTGGCGGCTTTGTGCACTGTCGCCAGACTCAATCACCAGTTTGTTAGTTTCGGCATGAACAGTTGTGCTCAATGCCAGTGCGCAAGGCAGCAGAAAAGCGAGCAGGCCGATTCGTTTGCTGAGAGTGATTTTCATAATTCATTCCCTGTATGAATGATTAAAGCTGATTCTACACCATCCACTGCGAACGCAAAACGTTCAAGGAGGGTGTTTATATTGATGATATTATGTCGCCCTATAACTATACGTGATGTCAATAAGTGACAAAGATGATTAAAACAACGTTACTATTTTTTGCTACTGCGCTGTGTGAAATTATTGGATGCTTTTTGCCCTGGCTGTGGTTGAAGCGAAACGCCAGTATCTGGCTGTTGCTTCCGGCGGGGATTTCACTGGCGCTGTTTGTCTGGTTGTTAACGTTGCATCCTGCGGCGAGTGGGCGTGTTTACGCGGCTTATGGTGGCGTTTATGTCTGCACGGCGTTGATTTGGCTGCGCGTTGTGGATGGCGTGAAACTGACTCTTTATGACTGGACGGGGGCGTTAATTGCGCTTTGCGGCATGTTGATCATTGTTGCGGGCTGGGGGCGCACGTAGGAACATAAATCCATTTTATCAATAAGATACGAGGAAGTGTCAGCTGACAAAAGGTATTCTGTTTCATCTTTTGTCAACCATTCACGGCGCAAATATACGCCTTTTTTTGTGATCACTCCGGCTTTTTTTGATCTTCATACTTGTATGGTAGTAGCTCAGTTGCGTAGATTTCATGCATCACGACAAGCGATGCAAGGAATCGAACATGAAGATCGTAAAGGCTGAAGTTTTTGTTACCTGTCCGGGGCGTAATTTCGTCACATTAAAAATCACCACTGAGGACGGTATTACGGGCCTTGGGGATGCCACCCTAAATGGACGTGAGCTTTCCGTGGCCTCTTATTTGCAGGATCACCTTTGTCCGCAGCTTATTGGTCGCGATGCACACCGTATCGAAGATATCTGGCAGTTTTTCTATAAAGGTGCTTACTGGCGTCGCGGTCCGGTTACGATGTCGGCCATTTCAGCGGTTGATATGGCGCTGTGGGATATTAAAGCCAAAGCTGCCAACATGCCGCTTTACCAGTTACTCGGCGGCGCGTCTCGTGAAGGGGTGATGGTTTATTGCCATACCACCGGTCACAGTATTGATGAAGCTCTGGATGATTATGCCCGTCATCAGGAGCTGGGATTCAAAGCCATCCGCGTGCAGTGCGGAATCCCTGGTATGAAAACCACCTACGGCATGTCGAAAGGTAAAGGTCTGGCTTATGAACCCGCAACCAAAGGACAGTGGCCGGAAGAGCAGCTGTGGTCGACGGAGAAATACCTCGATTTCATGCCGAAATTGTTTGACGCGGTACGTAACAAGTTTGGTTTTGATGAACATCTGCTGCATGACATGCACCATCGCTTAACGCCTATTGAAGCGGCGCGCTTTGGTAAGAGCATTGAAGATTATCGCATGTTCTGGATGGAAGACCCGACGCCTGCGGAAAACCAGGAATGCTTCCGTCTCATTCGCCAACATACCGTCACACCCATCGCGGTGGGTGAAGTCTTCAACAGCATTTGGGACTGCAAACAACTGATTGAAGAGCAACTCATCGATTATATCCGCACCACGCTGACCCATGCAGGCGGAATTACCGGTATGCGTCGGATTGCCGATTTTGCTTCGCTGTATCAGGTACGTACTGGCTCACACGGTCCTTCCGATTTGTCACCAGTCTGCATGGCTGCGGCGCTGCACTTTGATCTGTGGGTCCCCAATTTCGGTGTCCAGGAATACATGGGTTATTCCGAACAAATGCTCGAAGTCTTCCCGCACAACTGGACTTTCGATAACGGCTATATGCATCCGGGAGAAAAACCGGGTCTTGGCATCGAATTCGATGAAAAGCTGGCGGCGAAATATCCCTATGAACCTGCTTATCTGCCAGTCGCACGTCTGGAAGATGGCACGCTGTGGAACTGGTAAGGAGTAAGGTAATGAAAAGCATTTTAATTGAAAAACCGAATCAACTGTCGATTATCGAACGTGAAATACCCACCCCGTCAGCGGGTGAAGTACGAGTAAAAGTGAAACTTGCCGGAATTTGTGGTTCAGATAGCCATATTTACCGTGGGCATAATCCTTTTGCGAAATATCCGCGCGTCATTGGTCATGAATTCTTTGGCGTCATTGATGCAGTGGGTGAAGGCGTGGAAAGCGCCAGAGTCGGTGAACGCGTTGCTGTCGATCCGGTGGTCAGCTGTGGGCATTGCTATCCGTGCTCTATAGGTAAGCCGAACGTTTGTACGACACTTGCTGTATTAGGTGTGCACGCTGACGGTGGTTTCAGTGAATATGCCGTGGTTCCGGCAAAAAATGCGTGGAAAATTCCTGAAGCAGTGGCCGATCAATATGCGGTGATGATCGAACCTTTTACCATTGCGGCTAACGTTACCGGTCATGGTCAACCGACTGAAAATGATACCGTTCTGGTTTACGGTGCCGGCCCAATCGGCCTGACGATCGTTCAGGTATTAAAAGGCGTCTATAACGTTAAAAATGTGATTGTTGCCGATCGCATTGATGAACGACTGGAAAAAGCGAAAGAGAGCGGGGCAGACTGGGCGATTAATAACAGCCAGACACCGCTTGGCGAGAGTTTCGCTGAAAAAGGCATCAAGCCGACTTTAATTATCGATGCCGCTTGTCATCCTTCAATCTTGAAAGAGGCCGTAACGCTGGCTTCTCCAGCGGCACGTATTGTATTGATGGGCTTCTCCAGTGAACCGTCTGAAGTGATTCAGCAAGGAATTACCGGAAAAGAACTCTCTATTTTCTCTTCACGCTTAAATGCAAATAAATTCCCGGTCGTTATCGACTGGTTAAGTAAAGGGTTAATTAAACCAGAAAAACTAATTACCCATACATTTGATTTCCAGCATGTTGCGGATGCCATTAGTTTATTTGAACAGGATCAAAAACATTGCTGCAAAGTCTTACTCACTTTTTCTGAATAATACCAATAACGGCGAGTAAGTAGTACGCATCTTACCTCTTTTTTAGAGATAACCATTATGACAATAGAAAAACACGAAAGAAGTACTAAGGATTTGGTGAAAGCAGCAGTATCGGGATGGCTGGGCACTGCGCTTGAATTTATGGATTTCAAGAGTCATGTATGGTAACTATATGATAAATATCAAATTAATTTTACACTACCTTGTTATGGGGCATGGTTGGGGCAAACTCGCTCAACTCTGTGTTTAACAGAGTTACCTGGGCATTATTATTTTCTGACATCCATTTTCCGTATACCTGAAACACCATTTGCGCATCTGCATGCCCCATCTGGTTTGCTATGAACGCCGGGTTAGCTCCAGCTGTTAGCGACCAGCAGGCATAAGTATGTCTCGACTGATATGATTTGCGATGGCGGAGTCCGGCGCGTTTTATCGCTGCGTTCCACATCTGCCTTATTGAGTCAACGGTAAAATGGTCACCATAATTTTTTACTCTCGCTGACACTTCAGGTTGAAAAACAAAGGTGCATTTTTGTTTTTCTGTTCTGCCATACTCTCTGAGGTGAACATCAATGATATGCTCTTTGTTCAGTCTTGTTAGTGTCATCTGACTCCGGAGAGCGTCTATTGCTGGCTTAATAAGGTGAATTACACGATTAGTCCCCGCCTGTGTTTTTGGTACCGAAAAATGGTCTTTTGCTAAATTTCTCCTGATCATCATTGTTCCATTTTTCAGATCTATGTCTTCCCATCCAAGTGCACACAGCTCACCAGGGCGAACGCCAGTATAAACAGAAACACACCACAAATTTTTGGCTTGCTGATTTCTGCACGCATCTATAAGGCGGATAAATTCCTCACGCGAAAGAGGATCTGGAATGGTTCTTGATTCCTTTAATGGCGATATCCCCTTAAACGGATTATCTGCCAGGTAACTGTTATCAACACCAAACTGGAACACGGCGTTAAGATTTGTCATGTAATTATTTACGGTAACAGCCGATCTCCCTGGTTGTGTAACAATATAGTTACTTTTGGGGATCTGGTATCCAGTCAGTAACTCTTTACGAACCTCCAGTAATTTTTCTTTATTAATCGATGAGGCAAGATTTTTTTCACCGATTATGCTCAGAATATTTTTGATGACGGCACGGTATGTATTGAGTGAAGTTCTGGCAACTTCGGTCTCTTTTAGAGCCAGAAATTTTTCGGCCAGTTCACCTATAGTCAAATTTTGTCTGGCTTCCCCAAATTTTTCCAGATTGTGGGAGTAGGGGAACTGTTTTGCGTAGTCAAAAATCCCCGTTTTTATTGCGTAACAAACAGAAGCGCGTAGTTCACCAGCGATGCGTCTGTTTTTTACTGTGTCAGGGACTCCGAGGTTTTCCCTGACTCTTACGCCTTTATAAACAAACCAGATGCGTAATGTCCCCCCGTGGTTTTCTACGCCTGTCGGATATTTCATGCCAGCTTCTCTCGTTGATTAGTGTTGTTTTGGATTAAGCAAGGTGACGTCTTGGCCTTGCCGATGCCTGACGCTCGATCCAGCGATCAATTTCTTCCAGATTGTAAAAACATGGGCTGTTATCCCACGGCATGCCGTCATGAGCGACATGTTTATACTCTCTCCCTTCCATAAATGATTTTTCCCTGGCTTTTTTCAGTGTTCCTTTTTTTATTCCTTTCAGCGCAATTAACTGCTCTTCAGATACCCATTTGCCGGGAGAGACAATCATGATTACTTCACTCATCGCTTTTTATCTCTTACATCAGATGAGCGCCGGTTGCAGAATACCAGCCACAACCGGCGACGGTTGAACATTAAAAATCAGCCTGATTCGGGAACAGTTTTTGCCAGATAGCTGAAACGTATTTTGCCTGGTAACGTGCATCGTGCAGGGCATTATGGCGTTCACCCTCAAATGTGATGACGTTGCGGGCATCGAAATCCATCACCAGTCCCAGAGCAACCATCGTTCTTACATCGCGATCGTTGGTGTAACGCCAGGGGCAGGGGATTTCCTGCCGTTCATATGAACGGCGTAAAATCACGTTGTCGAAGTTGGCTCCATTTCCCCAGACCTGAACAAAAAATTCACCGGAGTTTTCCTCGATAAATTCCCTGAACTGCAGCAGTGCGTCATCCAACGGGATTTCATCGGTAAGAATGGCGGATTGTGCTTCGCGTGACTGTTTCAGCCACCACTTAATTGTGTCACGGTCGATGACTCCGCCAGCAGTTTCCAGAGCGATGGTTTTGCTGAATTCTGGTCCCATCTCTCCGGTTGTCGGATCAAAAAACTTACCGGCCAGAGCGTTTATTGGCGCATCAGGATTTTTTCCCATTGTTTCAAGGTCAATCATCAGATGGTGCCACAACCTGCTGGTGGATGTGTTTTCATGATGACCGTTCATCTTAATTAAGGAATTTGCTGTCTCGCCTGTTTCATTATTGTCATTGGCATGTTGATCGCCTTCGGTGCACTCCTTGTTCGGGAGTCCGGCACTTTCCATTTCCTCTGGATCTTTTTCCCGGGCTTCATCCTGGCTTTCTTCGTTGAATGTCTCCTGGTAGGTTGCATCACCCATCACTGCGCCACAATCAGGGCAGTTACCACCACCAGTCTGACTGCAGGTTGTGCAAACTTTTTCCTCTTCCTGTTGCACTGCTGGTTCAGGCTGTTTCGTTTCCGGCTCGTTTTGTAACGCATTTGGGCTGTTTTGTAACGCATTTGGGCTGTTTTGTTCTGCTTTCTGGTCGTTCTGTTCCGTTTCTTGCTGGTTCTGGTTCACAGAATCGCAGGTTTCAATCCCCTTAACCCATTTCGGATCATTCGGGTCGCTAATCCCTTCAACAAATTCACCACGTGATGCAGCGAGCAACTTATTAGCGTCAGGCTGGCTGATACTGGCTGCCTGCATAATTTTGTTTACTTCGTCAGCGGTAACTTTTACCTGGTCTGGTTGTGCGGTCGTGTCAGATGCATCAGTATTTTGTTGTGAATCCGTGTATGTGCCGTTTTTGCGGGCAAAATATTCTTCTTTCGTGATTTCAGTAGCCCCGGCAGCCAGTGCCTTATCCAGACCAGAAAGTTTGTTTGCGCGACCGTATTTTTTGCCATCCTTGTCGGTGAAGAGGAAGTAGAACGGCCCCTCACGCTCTACAGATGGTTCGGCTTCCACTTCGCATTCGGTTTTTTCGTTGTCCGGCATTGCCGTTTCCACTGCATCAGCTTCTGGTACTGGCGACGGGAGAGTATTAGTTGTGCTCTGATTTGTTCCTTCATTTTCAAACACGCCCTTTGTAGTCAGGTATTCAGTGATGTATTTGTTCAGCGCCACGGGATCTTTATGAATGTCGATCGGACGTTCACGAACAAGGCCGAAAATAGTCTGACGGCTGTATAAAAGTGCATCAGGCTGTTTGCGCATTGATGCAGAGATACGCTTCCAGTCTTCGCGATCCTTGTCGATAACTTCATTTTTTGCCCAGCGATGGATGCTGCCGTCAATGTTTCCGGCATCAATATCACCAGGCCAGAGAGCGTAAGCCAGCTCTTCATCCATTGTTTTCCATGTCTGCTTGTATTCGCGACGAATGGCAGCAGTGACAGGGTTGATTTTTGCTGCTGAGTTTTCGGTGAGCTGCTGGTTAACTCTGGTGCGTGCGAGATCTACAACAGACGTGTATTTTCCAGTTTCCCTGCGTTCACCTTCGCGACGTTTTTTCCAGATGCGCATCTCTGCCTGAATTTCTGGCCATTTGGCACCAGGCTTACATTTATGCTTAACCCACCCGATGGCATGCAGCTTAAGCTCCGGATACATGGCGTTAACTTCTGGCATTTTCATCAACGCTTCAACGATATGTCCGTCGAATGTTGCCATGTCTTCCTGCAACAATTCCTGTGCGCTAATCACCATATCAACGGTGATGTTTTCACATGTGTCGAACTTAACCATGACAGCGTTCTGTACTTCAGGGGCCAGCTTGTCAAAAGTGACGTTCATCGGATATGATTCAGTCTCAACCGGGACAAAGGAAGCAGACTCCTCATCCCAGCGGTTTTCCTGCATATATTCAGCATCCCAGGAATCGAGGGCAGGGCGGGATATACCGGGTTTATCCTCGCAGACAATAAATTTATAAGCGCAGTCCTGAGCAGCCGGATAATGTTCCAGGAATTGCCAGTGAAATTTTGCGCGGGCGCGACGTTCATCACCGGCTTCAATGGCCGTGGCCACAGCAACAGCACCCTCGTCTTTTATTGCCTGTTCGTCAGGAATGGCGGCACAAATAAAGACTTTACTCATTGTGTTTTAACCTCATTACAGATTTCAGGGTGAACGAATCCCTGCCATTGCTGGCATGTTTAATTAACTGGTATGGCGTTAATATGGCTGGCGGGTTATCCAGCCGGTATTTCGTTATTCAGGTACAGCGATACTTTTTTTAACGGGAAACATTCACCGGAAATTTTTTGCTCGTCTCTTGCCTGATGGCAGGATTCTTTACTGGAATAAATTCCGGTAATCACATTCTGTGGCTCCCCCGTTATAAGGAAAACCGTCATCACCAGTGCAAACGCTGATGTCATTTCCGCTCTCCGAAAATGCCAAGTTCAATAAGGGCAATTCTGGAAAGTATGGAATTCTCATTGAGAAGATAAGGTTCATATTTCCGCATTTTAATGGCATCTTCAGTAAACTCCCGGTTACTGAGCAGAACACCAATATCAAAACACCCTTCAGACGTATTAACGTTTGGTAATAACGTTTCCATTATCGCGTCCTCAACAATGAATTTTGTGATGCAGTGCCTGGTGCCTCCAGGTGACGTTAACCAGTTAACAATTAACGCCGGAATACAGAAGTATGCCCGTTACGCCCCGTAAAAGACCCCTTTACGGTTTTAACTGTTCCGCGTGCGCTTAGCCGCATTCACCGCATCACAAAATTCACTTTAAAAAGGGCGGCAGAGCAGTCACGGAGTCGAACTGATGCCACCAAAGACAACACATGGATATTGTGGCGGGGCTGTCACTTAAGCGTATGGTCAGCCTGACAACCCGGTGTCCTCAAGGGGAAGGAATAACCCCGCCATACTTACCGTCGCGCCATTTCGCGGATTGCCACAACCGGAAGCGCACGGTCGAAGAAATTTAACGACAAGCCTTATATGCAAAGGAATCTCGCCGTGCGCTTTCGAGTTGTGTGCCTGTCTTTTCACCACATCAGGCTCGGTGGTATCCTCTAGTTCCATGCAAACTGGAGGAAAATATATGCGCGGCGTAATTGTCCATGTTGAGTACCGCATTGGTTGGATTGCAATTCGTGATGACCGTGGGGAAATCACTATTGCTGAAGTTCTTGGCGGATATGACGTTGAAAAAGGGCACGTTATATCCGGTAATCTTCATACTCTTGGCCATGAGGTTTTTCTTAACCAGTCAACATCAGAAAGAATGGATGTGATGGTTGAGTACATTGGACTTACTGATCGGCAGGCGATTGCTGCAATCCAAAGATGCGGCAGATAGCGCTACGGAACATACGACAATCTTTCAGAATCCATTCGCACTGCTCGGCTGAGATAGTTTTCTCAGCCGGTATTCCAGGGATGTTAGTTTGAGCTAAATCGAGTCCACGTTTAGCTGCTAACTCAATACGCTCAACATAATCAAGCAACGTCTGAGCCTTCATGTTTATGTGTTCTTGAGATTCGTTGTTGCCAAGATCGATAGTATCCATGTTGACCTCATTTCCCCTTAACGCCGGGGTAGCGGAACTGAAACCTGCTGCGCTGTTATACAAAGTGTTCCCGCCGTCATGTTCATACGCCTCGGGCTGGCTACTTAACCCCTGACCACTGCCGGGTAACTCTAGGTATTGCCCAGCGTTCTGTGGGACGGGATGGTATGGGAAACTATAGGTAATGCCTAATTGGTTGTCAATAGGCTATGCCTAATATTTTGCGTGCAACCTAATAGGCAATGATATGTGGGAGAGGTAATAGGAGTTAACTAACGGGATCTAGGCGTTTCCCGTCGGACCATATAAGTTTAAGTTCCTGTCTTGGTGATGTTCTGGCTTTTCCGTTCTGATTCTTGATTTTTCAAGTAGTTACCCACCTTCATTTCCATAGCAGCAATGTAGGCGCGAACGTCATGATCAACCCAACCAGGCTCCGTAGCATTTCCAGATAAGAGGAAAGCTACAATTGCTCTTTTTTCATCAGAGGCGGCTTGATAAAGGCTGTTTATGTTTGAAAGTGCACTGTTTGTATCTGAACTGGAAGGGGTTGGTATGGGGTATTTGTTAAGGCCCCAATGCTCTGGACCAACTACATCAGAAAAGAAACGCCATAGTTCTGGAAGTTTGTCTTTACTTATTGAACCTTTCTTCATCCAGTCATGAATTGATGGTGGTTGGACGTTGAAATGGCGTGCGATCTCCGCCTTTGATTTGACGGCTCCTGATGCAATTTTTTTGTTAATAGCCTGCTCTATCGCTCGGCCTAAGTCTTTACCACTAAGCATTGCTTAATAGTCTCCTATGCGCATCGCATTAGGCAATCCCTATTCTTAGTGTGTTAGGCATAGCCTATTGACAATGCAGTTAGGCGTAGCCTAATATTGTTGTGTGTTTTTGGGAGTTCATTCGATGAAAAAAGAGAACTATTCATTCAAACGAGCTTGTGCTGTTGTCGGTGGGCAATCAGCAATGGCTAAGCTTTTAGGTGTATCACCTCCAAGCGTAAATCAATGGATCAAAGGTGTACGTCAGTTGCCTGCTGAGAGATGTCCAGCGATTGAACGAGCAACAAAAGGTGGTGTCCTGTGTGAAGAACTTCGTCCTGATGTTGACTGGTCATACTTACGACGCTCGTCATGTTATCCGCAGAATATGTCGATGAAGCAACCAAATGACGAAAACGATCATACCCGAAGCATCAAGAGGCAAATGATTCATGAAAATCAAGCATGAACACATCCGCATGGCGATGAATGCCTGGGCGCATCCGGACGGCGAAAAAATACCGGCTGCGAAAATTACCAAAGCGTATTTCGAACTGGGAATGACGTTCCCGGAACTGTATGACGACAGCCATCCGGAAGCCCTGGCCCGTAATACCCAGAAAATTTTCCGCTGGGTGGAGAAGGACACGCCTGATGCTGTTGAAAAAATTCAGGCGCTGTTACCGGCGATCGAAAAGGCGATGCCGCCTTTGCTGGTGGCCCGTATGCGCAGTCACAGTTCTGAATATTACCGGGAGATCGTCGAACGACGGGATCGGCTGGTGAAGGATGTCGACGATTTTGTTGCGTCAGCGGTTGTTTTGTATGACCAGATGAATCGCGGCGGCCCGGCAGGGAATGCTGTGGTGATGCACTAAAAGCACGGTGTTCGGGGGTTTTATGAGCAGCAAGCTTCATGGTCTTGTCTGGGAAGGGTGCGCCTTCACCGGCATGATCTTATCCAGGGTGGCGGTTATGGCCCGTCTTGCAGACTACAGCAATGACGAGGGTGTGTCATGGCCTGCCATTGAAACTATCCGGCGTCAGATCGGTGCAAGAAGTGAATCCACAGTGAAATCGGCTATTGCAGAACTGGCGAAAGAGGGCTGGCTGACGAAGGAAGAGCGTAAGGTCGGTGGGCGTAATGTAAGCAATATCTATCGGCTTAATGTGGAAAAACTCGAAGCAGCTGCGGCGGCGGCGCGTGAGTCATATAAACCGAAAAGAAAAATTAGCCCGGCAAAAAATGACCCGTTAACAGTTGACCCGTCAAATATTGACCCCTCAACGGTTGACCCGTCAAATTTTGATGGATCAACTGTTGATAAAAAACTGCCGATTAGGGGGGCGATGATTGACCCCGATCCGTCAGTATTAAAACCTGATCCGTCAGATAAAAGATCTTCTTGTCCGGACGCTTCGCAACCGGACCCGCAGACGGCTGAACAGGATTTTTTAACCCGACACCCTGACGCGGTTGTGTTCAGTGCGAAAAAACGCCAGTGGGGAAGTCAGGAAGATTTGGTGTGCGCACAGTGGATCTGGGGACGAATCGTGAGTCTTTACGAGCAGGCTGCCAGTGACGATGGTGAGATCACGCGACCTAAAGAACCCAACTGGACGGCGTGGGCCAATGACGTGCGCACAATGCGGATGCTGGATGGAAGAAGTCACAGACAAATTTGCGAAATGTTCAGTCGGGCACAACGGGATCCGTTCTGGATAAAAAACATCAAGAGTCCGGCAAAACTCCGTGAAAAATGGGATGAACTGGTTATTCGACTGTGGCGTGGTCCCGCGCAGCGTTGTGTGAATCATATTTCTGAACCGGATACCGAAATTCCGCCGGGTTTCAGGGGGTAGCACACCATGAAAAACATTACGTCAGGTGGTGTTCTGGCAAGAGTCAGCAGATTTGTGCCGCAGGATGCAATCCCTCCGTACCGTACGGTGGAGGAGTGGCGGGAATGGCAGCTTGCTGAAGGGCGTAAGCGCAGCGAGGAGGTTAATCGCCTGAATCATCAGACTCGGGTTGAAAAAATCATTAACCGCTCTGGTATCCAGCCGCTTCACCGGAAGTGTACGTTCGGTAACTACCGGGTGCAGAACGATGGGCAGCGCCATGCCCTGAGTCAGGCGAAATCCATTGCGGCAGAACTGGAAGGCGGCTGTACGAATTTTGTTTTCAGTGGCCGGCCTGGCACAGGAAAAAACCACCTGGCGGCGGCGATAGGCAACCGGCTGATGGCGAAGGGGAGAAGCGTGATTATCGTCACCGTGTCCGATGTCATGAGTGTGTTGCATGACGGCTACGACAACGGCAAGTCCGGTGAGAAATTTTTACAGGAACTTTGCGGGGTAGACCTTCTGGTCCTGGATGAAATTGGCATGCAGCGGGATACACGGAACGAGCAGGTCATACTGAACCAGATAGTCGACCGCAGAACGGCATCACTGCGCAGTGTCGGGATGCTGACGAACCTGAATCACGCAGCGATGAGCACACTCCTCGGCGAGCGGGTGATGGACCGTATGACCATGAATGGTGGTCGTTGGGTGAATTTTAACTGGGAGAGCTGGCGGTCAAATGTTGGACGTCAGGGTATGTGAGAATTTTTGACGAGGTAAATTTTCGATGGAAACCGTATTGCGTGCTCTGAAAGCGATGGGAAAAGCCAATTCTGTTGAACTGGCGGCGCGGCTTGATATCAGCCGTGAAGAAGTTCTCAACGAACTGTGGGAGCTCAAAAAAAATGGCGTTGTTGATAAAACGGGTCACACCTGGTTTCTGGCTGTCGAAGGTGAATCCGGGGTAACAGAAGGGCAGGCACTACAACCTGAAGCGCCGGATGTGGTAACCGAAGAGGTCGCTCCAAAAGTTACCGCTGACATGATGATTGAGTTTATCGGGCAGGAGGGGGCTAAAACGTGTGAGGAGCTGGCGGCCAGGTTTGGCGTTACCACTCGTAAGGTTGCTTCCACGTTGGCGGTGGTAACAGCAACGGGACGCCTGGTACGCGAGCTCAGCAACGGAAAATTCCGTTACAAAATGCCTGATGTCGAAAACGGCGATTTGAGCGCTTTATCATCGCAGGATAAGCAATCACACCATGACGCAGAAAACAGCGCGGCAGGCGACGAAATGAATCGTTTTCCGTTGGCATCAGAGAGCACGGCAAAGGCCAGTACAGATGAGTTTATCCGGGAAGTTCCATCATTCACCGAAAAATCTGCCAGTTCGGTGATGCTTCCTCCTCTCCGGATCGCCAGTCGAGAACTTCGTCGCGCCAAAAAACAGGTCCAGAAGTGGGAGCGTGTCTGTGCCGCACTACGTGAGCTGAACAAGTGCCGGGATATTCTCCGGGATATTACCGCCACCAGAGAACAGCAGCAGTGAGTGGCTGGAAGACGTGGTGCCGGGCTGAAATCCTGATACTCCGGCAGTGCGCGGGAACAATGAGGGTAAAAAGCATTGGCGCACTTATCGGACGAACAGAAGCGGCAGTGAGAACGAAGGCACGGGAGCAGGGCATCAGCATGATGTTGCGTGGTGATTTTCACCAGTCAGCAAAATATTCACAACGTGATATTGAGCTGGCGCGGCAACTGCATCAGCGCGGTGTACCCCGACGGGAAATTGCCGAAAAGTTCGGAATGAAGTTGCGCGCAGTGAATAACTACGTTTATTTCGACAGGAGGGTTTGAGGGTGAGAGTTTATATCGCCGGGCCAATGACGGGATACGAAGACTTTAACCGTCCGGCGTTTCATGCCGCCGGGAAGGCGTTGTCACAAGAAGGGCACGCCGTACTGAATCCGGCGGTGCTTCCGGACGGCTTAACGCAGGCACAGTACATGGATATCTGCATGGCGATGATCCGTAGTGTGGATGCGGTTTACTTGCTGAAAAACTGGTACCAGTCAGCGGGTGCGAGAGCGGAACTGGCGCTGGCAGAGAAGCTGGGTTGTGCGGTGATTTTCCAGGAGGTGACCAGTGAGCGAGGTTAACTATCAGGCACTGCGTGAAGCAGCGCAAAACTATCAGTCGACGCTGGCGTGGTATCAGGAAAATCCAGACAGCCCAAACGCTGAGCAGGATTGTGATGCAGCTTTGGCTGCGTTTAAGCGTGAAATCCGTCACCAGAACCGCCGAAGGAGGTGCGCCAATGAGCTGGCCTGAAGCCTTCTCAAATGTTGGTATTGCAATGGCGGTGGCGCTGGTGGTGTATTCGATTTGCCGCTGGGGATAAGGTGAACCAGCCCTGATCGGGGCTGGTAGTCTTATTTCAGCAGGCAAAAGCCAGACGATGAAGATGACTTACATCAATTTTTTTGCGGGCTTGCGCGAGACTGTAGTTGTTCTGAAGAGACAGCCAGCTTTCGGCATCTCCTCCAATCACGACTGCGAGTTTCATTGCCATTTCAGGAGTAACAGCCACTTTTCCATTAAGAAATCTGCTGGCTGTTGATGGCGCAATATCCATTGCTGTGGCGAATTTTCGGAGGCTGACTTTTCCGTCTTCCAGAATCTCAGCGACGATTTCACCTGGAGATGAGGGATTAAACATAACCATTAGTGATAGTCCTCAAGATTAAGTATGTACACATCACCGTTTTCAAAGATGAATGTCAGACGCCAGTTTCCTGATACGGTGATTGACCACGTGTTGGCCCGGTCGCCTTTTAATTCATGTAACCGGTATCCGGGGAGATCAAGGAACTGAATAGTTTTGGCTGCGTCCAGCATGGATAATCTGTTTTTCAGGCGAGGGATCAGAGATTGCTCAAGGCCACTGGTATCTCCTTTCGTATAATATTTTTTCAGTCCTTTATGTTTGAAGCTTTTTATCATATTGCATTATTGATTGTTCCAATATATGAAACATTATAGCATATGTTCCATGATGTGCAACGCTTGATTGACAAATGTTATGAATCATGGCTATATTCCCTGCACGCCAGCCTGAACAACTGGCACCTGTTGCGTCAGTTGGGAAAACCGATGGCGCACGATACCAAACATCACAATTCTGATACTGACCTTGCCAGCACGCACGGTTGGCGTTCTCACGCATTCAAACCTGACTGGTTCCGGCATCCCCCATGCACTGAAGAACAGGCCGAATGGTTGATTCAGTGCTATCGCAGACGCGGGTATGAGTTTGAGAAAGCTCTCAGCCTTGACCGTCGCCACTGGATAATCTCCGTCAGGCTCCCTTATTCTGAACGCCCACCGCGTCCGTCCCGGACATTCCAGCAGCGCATCTGGAGGTGACGTGCGGGTATTACTTAGACCTGTTCTGGTACCGGAACTTGGCCTGGTGGTCCTTAAGCCAGGCCGTGAATCCATGCAGGTATTTCATAATCCCCGGGTGCTGGTGGAGCCAGAACCGAAAAGCATGCGCAATCTGCCGTCCGGGGGCGTTCCTGCCGTTCGCCAGCCGCTGGCGGAAGATAAATCACTACTGCCATTTTTCAGCAACGAACGGGTGATTCATGCTGCGGGTGGTGCTGGCGCACTGTCTGACTGGCTATTACGTCACGTGAAATCCTGCCAGTGGCCACATGGCGATTATCATCACAGCGAAACCGTCATTCACCGTTACGGTACCGGCGCGATGGTGTTGTGCTGGCACTGTGACAACCAGCTGCGCGACCAGACATCAGAATCACTCGATCAACTTGCTCAGCAGAATCTGGCAGCCTGGATGATTGATGTCATACGTCACGCAATGAATGGCACACAGGAGCGGGAACTGTCGCTGGCAGAGTTATGCTGGTGGGCGGTTTGTCATCAGGTGGCTGATGCGCTTCCGGAGTCTGTATTGCGTCGTTCGCTGGGATTACCGGTGGAAAAAATCCGCTCCATGTACCGTGAGAGCGACATCATACCGGGAGAGCAGACAGCCATCAGCATACTGAAGCAACGCACAAAAAACATAGCGCCACCGCCTCGCGCCCACCAGCAACAAACCACGCCACAGGAAAAAACAGTGGTCAGCGTTACCGTTGATCCGGAGTCCCCTGAATCTTTCATGAAGCGGCCTAAACGTCGCCGCTGGGTTAACGAAAAGTACACCAGCTGGGTAAAGACACAACCGTGTGCATGTTGTGGTAAGCCAGCTGACGATCCACATCACCTGATTGGTCATGGTCAGGGGGGAATGGGAACAAAGGCCCACGATATTTTCACGCTACCGCTGTGCCGGGAACATCACAACGAACTTCATGCAGATCCGCTGGCGTTCGAAGAAAAGTATGGTTCCCAGGTTGATTTGATTTTTCGTTTTCTTGATCACGCCTTTGCAACAGGCGTACTTGGGTAAAGGAGGTGACTGATGCGTACAGAGTTTGTTTTGCCCTGGCCGCCGACGGTGAATACTTACTGGCGACGTCGTGGCAGCACATATTTTATATCAAAAGCCGGTGAGCGTTATCGCCGGACAGTAGCGCTTATTGTTCGCCAGCAGCGCCTGCAATTACATCTGTCCGGAAGGCTGGCGATAAAGATTATTGCCGAGCCACCGGATAAGCGTCGTCGTGACCTGGACAATATCCTGAAAGCGTTGCTGGATGCGCTGACGCATGCGGGAGTACTCATTGATGACGAGCAGTTTGATGAAATTCATGTGGTGCGAGGTCAGCCGATCCCGAATGGACGGCTGGGGATAAAAATCACAGAACTGGAGTGCGCATGAATAACCAGTATTTACAGTTTGTTCGTGAGCAACTCATGATTGCCACTGCGGATCTCAGTGGGGCGACAAAAGGCCAGCTGGAAGCCTGGCAGGAGAATGCCCTGTTCGATACAGGGCGTTACAGACGCAAAAAAATTCGTTATCGCGATGAGGTAACCGGAAAAATGATCACGCGGGATAATCCACCGATCCCGGGTAAACAATCACTGGCGAAAGGCTCATCAATTGCGCTGGTCAGTCCGGTTGAGTTTGCAACATCATCGTGGCGGCGTGCCGTTCTGGAACTGGAAGCGCATCAGAAGGCGTGGTTGTTGTGGTGTTACGGCGGAAACATTTGCTGGGAGTATCAGATTACGATAACGCAGTGGGCGTGGAATGAATTTAATACTCAATCCGGTACCAGAAAAATAGCAGGGAAAACGCTGGAACGTCTGAAGAAGTTGATCTGGCTGGCGGCGCAAGCGGTAAAAGCTGAGCTTTTTGGTGGGGAAGGTTATGAATACCGGGATCTGGCATCACTGGTGGGAGTGACATCAAAAAACTGGTCTGAGACATTTACTGAACGCTGGGTTGCAATGAAGCACATTTTTCTACAGCTTGATAGCCAAGCTTTATTGCTTTTAACGAAAACACGTTCAAAACAAAAGACCACATTTTCACAGCAAAATATTGCAAAACTGGATTAAAAAGCATATATTTCATGTAAATCTGATATTTTGCCGATTTTGTACGCGATGGCAAAGTAAGCAAACCCCGCCGCCGAGCGGGTTTTTTTGTTGGCTTAACAGGTTATAATGTACAGTGCGAAACTGCCTGTTCAGCAGAATCATTTTGTTTGTAGTGGAGTTCACAAGTCGTCATTATCAGGCAAAGAGATTTATGGTGTTAAAGTATCAGCCGTCTGTTCGTTCTGTTTTAATGTGTGATTTTCGGGGAATGGTTGTTCCGGAAATAGTCAAGGTCAGGCCAGTGGTAGTCGTGTCCAGAAACAGACACAACAATCAATTGGTAACAGTGGTACCAATAAGCACTACTGAACCGATTCCTCGCAGAGATTGCCATCATGAGTTATCAGAAAACCCCATCCCTGGTAATGAGCATATTACTTGTTGGGTAAAATGTGACATGTTGATGACGGTTTCATTGAGCCGACTGGATCGCATAAAAACCAGAACCTGGGAGGGGCGAAATTATATTGTTCCTATGATTGCGGAAGATGAGTTTGAGAATATTAAACGGGCGGTATTGCACGGGATAGGGATGGCTTATCTGTATCGATAATCGAAAACGATTATCGAATTCGATATGAATTTATATTGACACACATAGTGTGTTGACTGATACTGTCGCTGTACCCTGATGGGACTTGTGAGACTTCCGAACTGGAAGCCAGGAGTAGCAATAAGGTGATGACAAGCCTGCTGCCCCTGTGTAAAAGGCACCTTAATGGTGCCTTTGTCGTTTTTATCAAAAGATCTCCGCCACTGGCGGGGTTTTTT
>QWCB01000340.1_pt1 | contig 52134 bp, 46 predicted proteins | sample 1972511 | NCBI WGS metagenome assembly QWCB01 (sample SAMN09866719, study PRJNA288562) | Human gut metagenome isolate term5_stool, whole genome shotgun sequencing... | isolation source: gut | host: Homo sapiens | place: USA: California | reverse complement strand
CGCATTATGAATCATAAGAAACTAGGCTGCCTGATGAATGTGCTTGTCGGTTTGATCGGCGCATCTATTGGACAGGCATTATTCGGTTCTTGGGGACCGCAAGTAGCGGATATGGCTGTCGTGCCGTCGGTGATTGGCGCCATGCTGTTGTTATTAATTATTCCGGGACGAAAGCGTTGATCGAAAAAACGCATTAGCCAGGGGCACGCGAGTCCGCTGCCATCAGGACTCCTGTGCTATCGTTATCGTGCGCGAATCCCACCGTCCGAAAGGAAATCAAGAGGCTTACATGACAAAACCGAACATTCCACAGCGTCTGCAACGTCTGGCACTGCTGTTAGAAGATAAAGGAATACAAAAATTGAGCAATGCACACGTGTTGGTCTTGGGATTGGGCGGCGTAGGCTCGTCCTGTGTGGAGGCGCTTGCTCGTGGCGGCATCGGTCATTTATCGCTTTTAGACGGAGATGCCGTGGAGGAGAGTAATATCAATCGCCAGGCAATCGCGTTTACATCAACGGTGGGACGTGCAAAAACGGAAGTTATGCGGGAGATGGTGCTGGCCATCAATTCAGACTGCGACGTCGATGCGCGAGAACAGTTTTTGACGCGCGAGAACACAGCGGATGTGTTGGATTCTTTTGCCAAGCCGGACGTGGTGCTGGATTGCATTGATATGGTTTCGCAGAAGCTCGAAATCGCCGAATGGTCTGCAAATCGGCAGATTCCACTTTTATCCGCTATGGGCGCGGCAAATAAGCGTGATCCTATGGCGCTTCGTTTCGCCTATGTGGAGAAAACGTTCAATTGTCCGTTATCGAAAGTCATGCGTCGAGAATGCCGAAAACGAGGGCTTTCTCAAGTAGAGATCATCTTTTCAACAGAAACGCCGATTATTCCGCGCTCGTCCTTTGCAACGGATCTTCCGATGGCGAAACAGGTATCTTCTTTGACGGAGAGATCGGGTAGTACGCCGTCATCGCAGACGTCGATTCCTTGCGCGTGCGAAATGCGCCCAACCAAGGCAGACACCCTTGGTTCTATGAGCTACATGCCGCCGATTATGGGGCAGATGATGGCTGGCAAAGTGATATGCCGTCTCGCCGGATTGGAGAAAATGCCCAATCCGCCGAAAAAACGGCAGAGAGAAGCGCGTCGAGACGAAAGGAAGCCTTTGCCGACGGCGGATTCAACAAGACGCTTGATGACGCAAGAACCCTCTTTTCCGGTCGATGGCGGTTGTCTGAAAACCACGCCTTATCTGTTGGACACCCATGCCCATTGGGACTTTTTGCCTGCTAACAGCCGCTATTCTGTTGTAAGGCATCTTCGCGAAGAAAACATTCATTTGGTGGCACAAACCGTTCTGCCTTCTTCTTATTGGGCATTAAAACACGAAAGGGAAGAAGCGGAAAAAGCAGGATCGGATGTCTCCTGTATGCCGATTCTGTCGTTAGGTTTTCATCCTTGGTGGGTGGCTACGCCGGAGAAGAACCAAAAGGAGCTTGCTTTTTTTGCGGACGCTTTGTCCGAAACGCGTTTTATCGGCGAGGTGGGACTTGATTTCAGTGAAAAACGCCTGATGAATGCGCCTGTGGAAGAACAGCGAAACGTATTGCGGAATATCTTCCGACTTGTACGGAAAGAAGCTTTGCATCATGCTGTACCTTATGTGTTCTCTCTTCATGCTGTCCGCGCGCTAACGCCGCTGCTTGATCTCTATGAAGAAGAACATCTTGTTTTACCGAATGTTTTCCCCATCGTTCACCGTTTTGCGGGAACAAGCGATGACTTGACCCGACTCATCCGTATAGGAGGGCTTCTTTCCGTACATCCGGCAATGCTGGAGACCAAGCGCGGTCGCGCCTATATTAAGCAGATACCGGCAGATCGCTTGTTATTGGAAACCGACCTGCCGACAAAACCGACCTCTGAGGAAGAACCTTTTTTGGTACAAGTAAAAGAGTCGCTAAACGGAACCATTGTGCGTCTTTCGTCGTTGCGTGGTGAGGATATGACAGCAGTGATGAAAAACACACAGGATAAACTATACGGTTTTGCGGAAGAATAAAAGCCGCATACAAAATAGGAGAGAGGAGGGCACATGCCCCGGTCAACACAGGATCCTTCGCAGAAAAGAAAAGTGGATGTGCCGAAGGAAGCGAAAGGTGGCGTGCAAACCGTCACAAGAACATACGCCACCGGCGAATTATTGCGCCGGTTTTTTCCGTATTTGCTGCGTTATCGTGGCTTATTGATTTTTGATCTGTTTTGTGCTGCGCTGACGACGCTATGCGACATTGTACTACCGCGTATCATGTATGCGTTGACAAATACAGCAATGACCAATCCAGCGCAGATGACAGTCGGTTGGATCGGACAGCTTGCCTTGTTGTACATTGTTTTACGTCTGCTGGATGCCGCAGCATATTATTACATGTGTTCACAGGGACACATTATGGGCGTTTATATTGAAACCGATATGCGCATGGATGCCTTTCGCAAGCTGGAGACCCTCAGTGACGCATACTACTCCAATACGAAAATAGGGCACATTATGGGACGTATCACGTCCGATCTCTTTGACGTAACCGAGTTTGCCCATCATTGCCCGGAAGAATTTTTCATCGCGGCAATTAAAATTGTCGTATCCTTCGTTATTCTGTCGTTTTCGTCATTGTCTCTGACGGTGCTTATCTTTGCTTGTATGCCGGTAATGCTTTTCGTTTCTATTCGCCTGAACCATCGCTTCCGGTCGGCAACGAAATCGCAGCGCGTGGAGCTTGGTAATCTCAATGCACGCATCGAAGACTCTTTATTGGGACAGCGCGTTGTGAAGGCGTTTACGTCCGAAGAAATTGAATTAAATAAGTTTGCCGAAGGTAACCAGCGCATGAAGGAAATCAAGAAAGAACGCTATCGAGCGATGGCGAATTTCAACATGTCTACGCGGTTATTTGATGGAATGATGTATTCTGTGACGATTGCGGCTGGCGGACTCTTTTTGGTACAGGGAAAAATTACACCGGGAGATCTGGTCGCTTACGTGCTTTATGTGACGACGCTAATCGCAACGATTCGGCGTATTGTAGAATTTGCTGAGCAGTTTTCGATGGGTTTAACCGGCATCGAGCGTTTCTTTGAACTGATGGATACGCCGGCAGATATAGTTGACGCACCGGATGCAAAACCGTTGGTGGTGAACGGTGGAGAAATCGTGTTCGATCATGTCACCTTTGCCTATCCGGATGAAAACAATCGCGTGCTGCATGATCTATGTCTGACCATTCATCCCGGCGAAAATCTTGCTCTGGTGGGAGAGAGCGGCGGGGGAAAAACCACCCTGTCTTCGCTGATTCCTCGCTTTTACGATACGACATCGGGTAGCGTCAAAATTGATGGGCAGGATGTCAAGTCATTGCAACTAAAGAGTCTTCGTCAGAGTATAGGTATTGTACAGCAGGATGTGTATCTCTTTTCCGGCACGGTGGCGGATAATATAGCCTACGGAAGACCTTCTGCAACAGAGGAAGAAATTCAACATGCAGCGGAGTTAGCAGGAGCAAGTGCTTTTATTGGTCACCTTCCGCACGGTTATCAAACCTATGTCGGCGAAAGAGGGATCAAGTTATCCGGTGGACAGAAGCAGCGCATCGCCATCGCACGCGTTTTTTTGAAGAATCCGCCCATCCTGCTTTTGGATGAAGCTACCAGCGCCTTGGATAATGAAAGTGAAATGCTTATCGAAAAGAGCTTAGAAGATCTTTCTTCCGGGCGAACGACGCTTACCATTGCGCATCGCCTGACCACCATTCAACATGCGGACCGCATCGTTGTGTTGGGAAAAGACGGTATTGAGGAAGAGGGAACCCACACGCAACTGTTAGCCAAGAAAGGGACGTATTATCGCCTGTGGACGGGCGGCGAACGCAAAGCCAAAATGGGCGAATAAAGAGGAAGATTGACGCAGAGGATTTTGCTGTTGACAAGGATAACCAGTGAAAAGGAGCAGAATGTGCAAACAATAGCCATCATTACCGGTGCATCATCCGGGTTGGGTTGGGAATTTGCGACGCAGTTGGATGCCGGTGAGCGAGTAGATGCGTTCTGGTTGATTGCTCGACGAAAAGAACGCCTGGAAGCGCTGGCGCAAACCTTAACGACCCCGGCGCGTATTTTTGCAGGCGATTTGACCGATTCCGCTTTTTTGGAGACGATTCGTCTCGCCTTAAGGACCGAGTCGGTGGCGATTCAAACGCTGGTGAATTCCGCCGGATTTGGTAAAATAGGAAGCGTTGAAGCGCTTGGGGAAGAGGAAAATGCGGCGATGATTTCGCTCAATGTTTTGGCACTTTCACGCATCACCTCTATTTGTTTACCATACATGCAACGAGGTGGCAGCATTTTTCAATTGGCATCCGTTGCTGCGTTTTTACCGCAACCGGAGTTTGCTGTTTATGCCGCAACAAAAGCCTTTGTGCTGCGTTATTCGCGCGCGCTACATCGTGAACTGCAACCGCAAAAGATAACCGTGACTGCCGTATGTCCCAATCCGGTGGAAACGGAATTCTTTGTTCAGGCAGGGTCCCCCGGTGCGGTTTCCGCGATTAAGAAAATTGGCGTGGAACAAGCGCAAACGGTGGTAAAAACAGCGATTCGACGCGCAAAAAGAGGAAAGGATATTTCCCTTTCCAGTAGAGTAGCGAAAAGTATCCATGTTCTCAGCAAGATTCTTCCGCATGGCTTTGTGCTATGGGTGGAGAAACATATGGGCATGTACTGACTTACCCTGCTTTTCTGTCGTGTGGGCTTTTTCGCAGAAAAATAGGAAGTGCTTCTATAGAGGAGAGGAACGATTATGGAATCGATGGGAACGGTGCTGTACGAGTACGGTGACGGGCTCTACGTGAATATAACGAATAAATGCCCCTGTCGCTGTTCCTTTTGTGTACGGGAACAGATGGACGGCGTGGGCGATGCGGATTCGTTGTGGCTGAAACAGGAGCCCACGGCGGAGGAAGTGAAGGCCCTGCTTGCTCGGCGTGACCTTTCTGCGTATCGCGAGCTAGTTTTCTGTGGATATGGCGAGCCGACAGAACGTCTTGACGTGCTTCTTTCGGTGGCGCATTATGCCAAGGAAAAACGTTCCGATTTGCCGATTCGGATCAATACGAACGGTCTTGCGGATTTGCTTTATGGACGGGATACCACCGGCGACTTGACGGGTGTCGTGGATGACGTGTCGATTAGCTTGAATGCATCCAATGCTCAGAATTATGTTGAGTTATGCCATCCGCGATACGGTATGCGCTCTTTTGATGCTATTTTAGACTATGCCTACCGCGTAAAGAAATGTGTTTCGCACGTGACCTTATCTGTTGTGGAATTTGCTTTGTCTACCGAAGAAATTTCGATTTGCCGCGGTATTGCCAAACGGTTGGGTGTTGCTTTTCGCGTTCGCGAAGCAGAAACGGGGAAAAGATGACGATTCAGGAGTATTTAACGGCACAGAAGGATGTACCGTTTTCTTCTTTGCCTTTTCATGATGTGGACAATACGATATTGGCGGAGTTAGCCTACATCGATTATGAGGGCATTTTCCGTGAGGGGGAAGAGGCGCTGCCGCTTTCCGAGGTGGAACGGCGTTTCTTTGCGACGCATGATGCGGAAGAGATCGATAAAACGGCGAAGTTCTGTGACCGCGCGCCTCTGCTTTTACAGGAAATGGCGAAAGGATGCCGTTTTCGAGATATTTTGCTTTCGCATTACGTTACAGAAGTGGATACAGAGGAGACCAAACAGTTTTCGGCTTTGGTGTTCCATTTATCGGAAAAGGCCTGGTACATTGCCTACCGTGGAACGGATGCCACACTCAATGGCTGGAAGGAAAGCCTTTTGATGAGCTATCTTGAAGAGACCGGCGGATCAAAAGCTGCGGTGGACTACCTGAATCGTATAGGCAGTGAGCATTCCGGCGAATTGCTTGTCGGAGGACATTCCAAAGGCGGCTATTTTGCAATGTACGCTTCGATTTTTTGTCAACCGGAAATACAGGAGCGCATCACTGTCGTTTTCAATAATGACGGTCCGGGAATGCATGAAGGGATTATTTTTTCTCCGGAGTATCAGTGCATTCGTCCGCGGATGCGTAATATTGTTCCGGATTCTTCCCTCATCGGACAGCTTCTCTTCAATGAAGGAGAACACAAGGTAGTCAAAAGCAATGCGGAAGGCATATTTCAGCATGACGCCTTCAGTTGGGTAGTGGAAGGAACGGAGTTTTCGCAGACAAAACTCAGTCCGTTCAGTTTATTTATGCAGGCATCCCTGGGATGCTGGCTGGAAGAATTGGATGCGGAAAGTCGTGCGTCCATCATCGATACCATTTTTTCCCTATTAGAAACCACCGGCTCAGAGTCTTTTCCGGAAATGCGGGAGCAACGATTGAAAAACACGGAGACGGTGCTTAGGGGGCTTGTTCAGCTGCCGGAAGAGAAAAGACACGAATTGTTGAATGCTTTTCATTCTCTATTGGGAAGCGGACGGCGAACCGTATTAAAGTCTCTGCTGCCATAGTGTGAAGAAGACAAGAGAGAGTTGTGATAAGGAATAGAGGAGGTTTTATGAAGGTTAGGGCATCATCCTATCTGCTTTCCCAAAAGGACAAGTTGAAGGAAATTATTGCCATTTTGGCAAAAGAGTTTGCCTACGTATCCATTTTGGGCACGGATGTGGATGGCAAGGGGTATCTTGTTAGCACTTCAAAGTCCGCGATTGAGCCCTCTATGGATCAGGAGCGCGGCTTTGTTCTTCGCGTGTTCCAGAATACGGGCATCAGTGAATATTCTTTTAATGACGTAGATGTGGATCGCGTCGTCTCGCGCGTGCGGGAGATTGCCAAAAAAGACCGTGAACGATTTGCGCAAAAAGGCGTTTTGCCTTATGCCACCGCGCCGAGCGATGAGCCGGCAGAGCTGTTTTATTTAGGAGAAGTGCAGAATTTGCCGGAGGACGATGATGACGGCGCTATTTTAGCGCGTTTACAAAAAGCGCACGACGCCAATATGGGAACACGCAAGGAAGTTCCCTATTTACAGTTAGCGCTTTCTGTAACGCAGGTGAACAAGCTGTTTCTTTCCCTTCATCGCGATTTATATCAATCGTATGTGTATGCTAATGCAACGATTGTCGCCTTGGCGTCCGATGGGGAGAAACGAAAATCGGAATATAAAGGGTTATCTCTTTTAGGTGGATCGGAACTGTTGGATGAGATGGAAGCGCATGTGGCGACGGTATGCGATCATGCGGTGGAACTCCTCGGTGCAGAGCGTGTGGAAGCCGGAGAATACGATATTCTCTGCGATCCGGATTTTACCGGATTAATTGCGCATGAAGCTTTTGGTCATGGAACCGAAATGGATATGTTTGTGAAGCATCGTGCAAAGGGCGAAGAATACCTGAACAAACGTGTCGCGTCAGACGTTCTCGTCATGCACGACGGTGCCAGCGCTATTGATGAAGTATCGAGTTACGCTTTTGACGATGAGGGCAATTTTGCGCAGGATACGGTTATTATTGATCATGGCTTTTTCAAGAACGGTATGTGCGATGCGCTTTCCGCGCTTCAGCTTGGTGTTGCGCCAACCGGAAACGGAAAGCGAGAGAGTTACAAACGCAAGGCGTATACGCGTATGACCAACACGTTTTTTGAAGGCGGCAAGGATACCTTAGAGGACATGGTGGCTTCCATTTTGCATGGTTATTTGTTGGAAGGACTGGATTCCGGTATGGAGGATCCCAAAAACTGGGGTATCCAGTGTGTTGCTGCCAAAGCCCGCGAAATTCGTGATGGCAAGTTAACCGGCAAAATCGTCAGTCCCGTCTATCTGACAGGCTATGTTCCCGATCTTTTGCAATCCATTTCCATGGTCTCTCCTAAAGTGGAAATGAGCGGTACAGGCTATTGCGGAAAAGGCTGGAAAGAGTGGGTCAAGACATCCACCGGCGGGTCCTATATCAAGGCGCGCGGAAAATTGAGTTAGGAGAATCGTATGATCGAATCGATTTTGAATATCTTGCAGAAAAAAGAGCTTGCCGGCTGGATTCTCACGGAGGAACAGTCCGCCTCGACCGAGTTGTTTTTTGTGAAGAATAAGCTGGATCAGAACCGCCTCTGCGAAACCACAGAAACCACGGTAGAGGTTTTTGTTGATTTTGAAGAAGCGGGCGAAGAAGGAGTCGAACGCTATAAAGGAAAGGCAAAGGCGTTGATTTCTGCCGGCGATTCGGCAGAGGAAATAGAGAAACGCATTGATAATGCCATGGTTTCTGCGCGGTTCGTAAAAAACAAGTGGTATCCGATGGCAAATAATGAGGGGAAAGAGTCGCCGATGCCGACGACATTCCTATCTTCTAATACCGAGACATTAAAAACGCAGTATGATGCGCTCTATGAGGCATTGTTTACCGACTATGGTATGTCGTCTCAGGTTAATTCCGTAGAGCTGTTCGCCGTGGATGGTGTACGTCGTGTGATCACCTCTACCGGCACGGATGTCACCTATCCTGTGCATCGTTTTGTTTTTGAGCTGGTGACCGATGCGAAGGGCTCTTCCGAGAGTGTCGAAATCTTCAATGATTATTCTTTTGGTCTGCTGGATATCGAGCAAGTCCGGGAAGTCGTAAAAACGCAATTAGCCGATACAGAAGCACGTGCGGCTGCCGAGAAAGCGCCAAATCTGGAGAATATTAACATCATTCTGCGCGGCAGTGCCGTAGAGGATTTGTTGAAGATCTATGTGGTGCAGGCTTCCGACGAAGCCGTCTACAGTGGTTTTTCCCGTGCAAAGATGGGTGAGCGCTTTACGGGAGAGAATGCTCTGCAGCCACTCAATATTCGCATGGATCCTTCGCTTGATCATGCCGTTGGTAAAGCGCCCATTGATAAAGATGGTGTGCTGTTGCATCCCTATGCCCTCTATTCCGATTCGGTAGTGCAGAATCTTCGTTCTTCGCAACAGTTCAGTTCCTATATGAATCGGGAAAACATCGGTTCTCCCATACCTTTTGTTGTGGATGGCTCCGATACGTCGTATGATTCTTTTTTTGAAGAGGACTACTTGGAAATTTATGTTTTTTCCTCGTTTGTCGCTTCTCCGATCGAAGGAGACTTTGGCGGAGAATATCGCTTGGCAAAATTAGTACAAAATGGAAAGGCCACCTATATTACAGGCGGTTCCCTTTCCGAAAATCTCTTCGATGCGCAAGATCGTATGGTCTTCAGCAAAGAACAAGAAAAACATCAAAACTCCCTGACACCAAAAGCGATACTGATTCGGAAGAAATAACAGTTTTGAGCGTGTTCGTTATTCAGGATAGCGACGGGTTTTCCCGTCGCTTTTTTTGGTGGTGCGCTATTGTGTAATATCGTAGTGGTGCGATGCAAAGCGGAGCGCCGTTGGAAATGACGTTGGCGGCGCGGTAGGAAGCGGAGCACCGCTGGAAATGACGTTGGCGGCGCGGTGAAAAGCGAGTGCCGCTGGAAATGACGTTGGCGGCGCGGTGGAAAGTGGAGCGCCGCTGGAAATGACGTTGGCGGCGTGGTGGAAAGTGGAGCGCCGCTGGAAATGACGTTGGCGGCGCAGTGAAAAGAGGAGCACCGCTGGAAATGATGTTGGCGGCGCGGTGAAAAGTGGAGCGCCGCTGGGAATGACGTTGGCGGTGCGGTGAAAAGTGGAGCGCCGCTGGAAATGACGTTGGCGGCGCGGTGGAAAGTGGAGCGCCGCTGGAAATGACGTTGGCGGCGCGGTGGAAAGTGGAGCGCCGCTGGAAATGATGTTGCGGCGCGGAAATGCTTGTAACAATGTGAGCAACTACGGGTAAGACGAAAAAAGCGGATACTGGGTCGATTTTCGTTGCGCACCCCTGGCAAAGTGGAAAAAACTGTATTTGCCAGGGTCGGGCACGCCCTAAACACCCTTGGCAAACTAAAAAAAACGGCATTTGCCAGGGTCATGCACGCCCTAAACACCCCTGGCAAAGTGGAAAAACCGTGTTTGCCAGGGTCATGCACGCCTAAGACACCCCTGGCAAAGTGGAAAAAACCGTGTTTGCCAGGGTCGGGCACGCCCTAAACACCCCTGGCAAACTAAAAAAAACGGCATTTGCCAGGGTCATGCACACCTAAGACACCCCTGGCAAAATAGAAAAAACTGTATTAGCCAGGGTCATGCACACCCAAATTACCCCCGGCAAATCGAAAAAAACAGGATTAGCCAGGGTCACACCCCTCCTGAACCTCCCCTGGCAAAATAGAAAAAACTGTATTAGCCAGGGTCGACATCCCTTGCCACCCTTCTATTCTCCGCAAACGCTGCACACGTTCATAGAGAGCAATCTATCTTTTTCTATGTCACGTAAATAAAACTACACCTTCATCGTCAAGAGAAACCAAGGCGGCGAAGGTGTGGTCATAAAGAATTAATTAACCGGTAAAAGCAATGTGCACAATATAGTAAAGGTGTTTCCTGCGGATAGGGAATTATCTTATATCAAGGCGTAGCGAAGAATTAGTGATAAATCATCTCTAAAAACAGCTCATGCAAGCGAGGGTCATCCGTTAGTTCTGGATGGAAAGCGAGCCCTATTTGTGAGGCATAGCGCACGGCGACGATGCGATTAGAGACGGTACAAAGAACCTCAACCGTCGATGCGTCGTTTCTGTCGCGCGCCCCCTCAACCATCGATGCCTCGTTTCTGTCGTGCACTCCCTCAACCGCCGGACCGCCGTTTCTGTCGCGCGCCCCCTCAACCGCCGGCGCGGCGTTTCTATCGCGCGCCACGTCAACAACCGCCGGCGCACCGTTTCTGTCGTGCGCCCCCTCAACCGCCGCCGCATCACTACGCAAGTCAAGTGTCTTACTGTATGCGTCATGCGATTCGCTTTGGTCGCTGTTTGAGAAGATTCTGTGCGTAGGGACAGATGCTTTGTCCAGGTGCCCCAAATCGTTTAAATTCACTTCCGTATATCCCAAGTCGTCCGAATCCACTTCCGGATGCCCCAAGTCGCCCACCTTCACTGTGGTAATATAGGGCGCACGAATGAAAACGAGTGGAAAGTCGGCAAGGGATCCGACATCGGCTGTTGTGGCGAAACTGGCAAGTTGTCTTCCGTAGGCGTTGCGGCGAACCGTGACGGGAAGCGTGGCTAAATGGGTCGGCTCGCCACTTTCAAGATGCTGAGCTAACAGAATGAGCCCTGCACAAGTGGCAAGGACCGGCAAGCCGCATTGGATTTGTTCGCGTAGGGGATGTAGCATATTCAGCTTTCGTAACAGCCGTCCCTGTACAGTGCTTTCGCCTCCGGGAAGGATGATGCCGTCAAGACCTTCCAGATCGGCACGTTGACGTACTTCGCGTACATCTGCGCCAAGACGGTGGAGCATCTTTTCGTGTTCGATAAAAGCGCCTTGCAGCGCCAACACACCTATGGGCATTATTGACCTCGTTCTTCCATAATGATGGCGATTTCGCCGGCATTGATACCGACCATGGCTTCGCCTAAATCTTCCGAGATTTCCGCAATCAATTTTGCATCGGTAAAATTGGTAACGGCTTGTACAATGGCAGAAGCCCGTTTGGCAGGATCGCCGGACTTGAAGATACCCGATCCGACGAATACGCCTTCTGCACCAAGCTGCATCATGAGCGCAGCATCAGCGGGGGTAGCGACTCCGCCGGCAGCAAAATTGACTACCGGCAGTTTGGCATGATCATGGACATAGAGGACGAGATCGTAGGGAACCTGCATCGTCTTAGCCGCTTCAAAAAGCTCGTCTTCGCGCATGGCGGAAAGCTGGCGGATCTGCGCAGTTACTTTACGCAGATGGCGAACAGCCTGTACAACGTCACCTGTTCCCGGCTCACCTTTTGTGCGAATCATGGAAGCGCCTTCGCTGATGCGACGAAGTGCTTCGCCTAAATCGCGCGCACCGCAGACGAAGGGCGCTTTGAATGCCGTTTTATCAATATGGTAAAGGTCATCTGCGGGCGACAGTACCTCGGATTCATCTATATAATCAATATCAATGGCTTGAAGCACCTGTGCTTCGACAAAATGTCCGATTCGACACTTTGCCATCACCGGAATGCTGACAGCCTGCTGAATGCCGCGAATCATCTTGGGATCGCTCATACGGGAAACACCGCCGGCTGCACGAATATCTGCCGGAATGCGTTCCAATGCCATGACCGCACAGGCACCGGCCTCTTCCGCAATCTTTGCCTGTTCCGGCGTGGTGACATCCATGATGACACCCCCCTTAAGCATTTGCGCCAAACCGCGATTCAGTTCCTGTTGTGTTTTTTCCATATTCGCCTCCTGTTAGTGTTTGTCTTTTTTCTGCAGAAATTGCGCAACATCTTGATACACTCGTAAATGATCTGTCTCTAACAAAATTTCGTGCGCCATGTTCGGATAGAAAATGCTTCGTACATTTTTTCCGGCAGAGAGATAATGCTCTTCGGTCTGTCGGACACCTTTGGTGTATTGTCCAACCGGATCTTTTTTACCGGCAATGAGAAGAATGCGTTTTGCACTGCAGTTGCGATACGTTTCCGCATGATTCAAACGAAGGACAATGTCCATTAACGTCTCATATCCTTCTTTTGTAAAGGGTTGACCACAGAGGGGATCCTCACGATAGCGACGCTGATTGTCCAGGTCTACAGATAGCCAAGCAGTCGGACTTTCTCCGCGTTTGGTAAATGAACCGGTAATGAGCTTCTGTATTTTGGAAAGTGGCACGCCCGAAGGTTGTGTCAATAAGAGCAGTTTAATTAGATGTGCTAAAAAGCCGGGCGTTTGTCCGGTGCCGCAGGCAATCAACACATCGACATCATAAAGCGATGCGTATATGCGGGCAAGGAAAGAGCCCATGCTATGCCCAAAGCATACGGTTTCGTTGTGTGCCGGAACACTCTGTCGTACGATATCAATGTCTTTGAGCACCGTATCGGCGGAAACCATGTCGCCAAGGGGGTGCAGACGGCTGACACTTTTTCCGTGGCCGAGATGGTCATGAATCAGTACATCGTAGCCTTGTGCAAAGAGAAATTCCGCAAAGTCGTGATAGCGTTCCTTATGTTCCTGCATACCGTGCAAAATTTGAATCAATGTGCGCGAACGACTGCTCTGTTCATCGGTTTCGTGCGCGTAGTAAAGAACGTCAAGCGGCTGATGACAAGCGCTTTCGACGGTGTACTGCTTGGGTTGCATAATTCCTTCTTTCCAGGTTATGTATCGATGGCGTTTTGTCCATTTGTGCAGACGAAAAGGGCAATAGCCATATTATTTATTGGGGGGGGGAGACAGGCTTATTTTCTCTGTGTGTCGAGGCTTGGCAAATCACGCGTCGCTACAATATTGGCAGACGTGCCAAAAATGTGGGGAAGGATACACTGCCCGCAAGATACGGGGGCTTCGATTTCCACCGCATTGATGAGTGACATGGCATCGCGGATTTTCTCTTTGGGAATTTCCCGATCGGTTTTGACCGGCACAACGGGCAAGACGCCGTTACGCACACGCACGGTAGAAGCGATATTGCGCATGGGGGCAGTATGTTCCTGTTTTGCATATTGCTCACCGCGTGGGCAGCGATTGCCCGTCACGACAAGATCTCCGTTTTCCTGTTGAATGGCAAGCGTACAGCCCATGGGGCAGACGATGCAGACCATTTCTTTTTTTGTCATGCTTCCTCCTTGGCGACAAGGCGTAATGAAGAAACCGCCTGTGCGCGCTTGTCGTAGGGAACGTCTATGTGCGCCATTTCAGAGGGGATAAGCACATTGCGTTTGTACGTGGTCAGCAGCGTATCGCCGCTATATAGCGATAGTGTTACATTGCGCATTCGATGCGTGGGACGAAAGAATAGACGCACCGTTTCCTTCTCCTGCGCATCGATTCGGGAAGGCAAGAGATAGGAGATGCCTTCTCCGGCGGAAGTTGTCAGCGTTGCGGGAGCGAACGAACCATGGCGAATATAGTTTGCCGCATTTTTTCCGGCGTTTCGGCTTTCTTGCGTGACATAATCCACGATATCGTGGACATGCAAAACGTTGCCACAAGCGAAAATGCCAGGAACCGTGGTTTCCATGTGTGAAGACACTTCCGGTCCCTTTGTACGCGGATGCAAAATGAGTTGTGCCTGGCGCGAAAGCTCATTTTCAGGGATGAGACCGATGGAAAGAAGGAGTGTATCACAGGAAATATCACGTTCGGTTCCGGGGATTTCCTGCCACTTGTCGTCTACGGCACAAAGCGTTACGCCACTTACGCGATCTTTACCGTGGACCTCCTTCACTTTATGGTGAAGATAAAGCGGAATGTCGTAATCGTTAAGACATTGCGCAATATTGCGAGGAAGTCCGCTTGATTCGGGCGCAATTTCCACAACGCAAAGAACATGCGCACCTTCCAGTGTGAGACGGCGTGCCATGATGAGACCAATGTCACCGGAACCATAGATGACGACTTCTTTACCCACCATGAGACCTTCCATATTGATGAGACGTTGTGCCGTTCCTGCTGTATACACGCCGGCAGGACGATAGCCGCCGAGCGCCACAGAGCCGGCGCTTCGTTCACGGCAGCCCATCGCCAGCACAATCGCTTTCGCCTGAATGGTCAACACGCCGGAAGCGTTCATAGCGACCACTTGTTTTTCCGGCGTGATTTCCACGACCATGGTCTGCAACACATAGGGAATTTGCAGCGCATTCACCTCTTCGATAAAGCGCTGGGCATATTCCGGCCCGGTGAGTTCTTCCTTAAATTCCTGTACGCCAAAGCCACTGTGAATACATTGATTGAGAATACCGCCGAGTTCCCGATCGCGCTCAATAATGAGCAGGGAATCGACACCGTTTTTCTTTGCTTCGATGGCAGCGGCAAGACCTGCAGGCCCACCGCCGATAATAACGAGATCAATGGTCTTCATGCAAAAGATCCTGTTCCTTTTCCTGCTGTTTGCGGTTTTCCATTTTAACGCACGGCAACTGGCTATCGTATGGGGAGGCATCGTCCGAATGATTCGGTTTGGACACAGTATTTTTGTTTTTTAAATGACCAACCAAAAGCGGTGATTCGCTGCTTTCTTTTTTCAGCGTGACGGGATCCACATTCCGCTCACGAGCTAAAATAGCCATAACACGAGGGACGCAAAATCCTCCCTGACAGCGTCCCATGCCGGCTCGAACACGACGTTTTACACCATCCAACGTGCAGGCTCCGCCGGGACGATGTATGGCATCGACGATCTCGCCTTCGGATACGGTTTCGCATCGGCAAATGATATTGCCATACAGCGGATTTTGGGCGATTTTTTCCGCTTTCTCCGCGGCAGAGAGCTCTGCCATGCGAACAAAGGCTTTTCGTCGAGGCTGAAAATCCGTTTTTTGTGGAGCGGCAAATCCATTTGCGTGCAAGAGACGATCCACTTCTTCGGCGATGGCGGGTGCAGAGACCAATCCCGGTGATTCGATACCTGCCGCATGAATGACCCCCGGCATGTGTTTCGAGGCATAAAGATGAAAATCACCGCTTTCCGGTTTTGCGCGCACGCCGGTAAAGACACGAATGGTTTGTCCAAGTGCCAGATTCGGCACGGATTTACAGGCAAGCGCATCAACGGCGCGTAAATCTTCCTCGTTAACGGTTGTATCGTGCTCATCGTCAACGACACTGGCGGTAGGTCCGACCAAGGTGCTACCGTCGTATGTAGGGGCAACCAACACGCCTTTTCCTTTTCTCGTCGGGGTCTGGAAAAGTACGGTATGAATGCGCTCTCCGTCCGTTTTATCCAACAGGCGATAGACTCCCTTTGTAGGACGCAGGCGGATTTCGGTATCGCCCGTCATAGCGGCGATGCGTGCAGAACCGAGTCCGGCGGCATTCACCACAAAGCGTGCTTTCTTGTCTCCAACATTGGTTTTTACCAGAAGATGGTCATCGTGACGTTCCATACCGATTACTTCGGTTTCCGTAAACAGCGACAGACCGTTTTCCATTGCGTTTTCAATCATGCCATACGTAAAATTGAATGGATCGACTACGCCGGAATTAGGGCAGTAGAGCGCTTTTTTCACCTTTGGGGAAACGCGCGGTTCCAGAGCCAATATCTCCGGCGGATCGAGCAGAGAAAGCGGCGAAACGCCGTTTTTCCGCCCCCGTTCCAGCAAAATCTGCAACTGGGCAATCTCTTCCTCATCAAATGCCAAAACCAATGAGCCAACTTGATGATATGTAAAACCTAATTCTTCACTAAGTTTTGCCATCATTTGGTTGCCCCGTACATTCATGGCCGCTTTTTTTGTTCCGGGAACACAATCAAATCCGCCATGGACAATTGCGGAATTGGCTTTGGTGGTTTCCTGACCGACCTCTATATTTTTCTCCAATAAGCCGACACGAATGGCATATCGTGAAAGCTGTCTTCCAATCGAACAGCCGACAATGCCACCACCGATAATGAGTACATCAAACATCTTTTCTCCTCTATTTTTCTGCAGGGCGTACTATTGGCGTTCGGTTTCTTCGTAAAACTCGTTGAGAACAGCTTCTCGCAACTGTTCATAGTGGAGAAAGTCTTTCTCCCCGACGGCTTTGCCATCTAAATGGTTGGCGCGAAGGCAGAGATTGCTGGAACTAGTAACGAGTATTTCATCCGCCGAAGCTAATTCTTCCAGCGAAAACGGCTCTTCGCGATACGGTATGCCAAGCCGTTCACAAGCGAGAAGAAGATGGTGACGCGCAATGCCGGGCAGAATGAGGCAATCGGTCGGTGCAGTGTACAGTACGCCGTCACGCAGGATATGCACATTGCTGTGTGAACATTCGGTGACACGTCCGCCCGGACGGTAGAATACCGCTTCATGACAACCGGCATCTTTTGCTTTTTGTGCCGCCATCACAGAAGGAATCAGGTTTAAGGTTTTGATATTGCAGTGAAAAAAGCGTGTATCTTCGCAGGTGATGAGTGAGACAGGCTTTTTGCCATCGTTAATAGCTTGTGGCTTAATCATGACCCAAAGGTTTCCTTTTCCGGGGCTATAGGTATGGTTGCGCTCCGCTGTCCCACGCGTGACCTGGTAATAGACAAAGAGATCTTCATCGTCGAGCTTTTTTACCAAATCGTTTAGTAAAGAAGCAAAGGCTTCTTTATCCATAGGCATTTCCATATTGAGGGTCTTTGCATTGCGATAAAAGCGATCGATATGCTCCTTCAAGGCAAAAATATGCTGTTTATGGCATGGCCCTGCATCATAAACGCCGTCGCCAAACCAGCATACACGGTCATTCATAGGAATGGTGATGTTTTCGATGCGATCTACCTTTCCATTGTAATATCCCAGATTTTTCATTCGTCTCTCCTGCTCTCTTTTCACATTAGCTACAGTATAGACCGCCCCATCCGAATTGTAAAATCCAACGTTCGCTGTGCGTCATGGTGAGCAGGCGTTTAACGAAAATCAAGAGGTGTTTGTCCCCTGTTGTCGGTGCTTGCTATAATCGCTATTACAGGAGAAAGGAGAAGATTGCACATGAAAAAAGTATTACTTTTGCTGGCAGAAGGATTTGAAGAGGTCGAAGCGCTCACGCCTGCGGATTATCTGCGGCGTGCGGATGTAGAGATGGATATCGTTTCTTTGACAGAAGAACACATGGTCACCGGCTCACATGGACTGGTTGTTTCGGCGGATACGGTTCTGGATGCCGTTGATATGGATTCGTATGATGGGGTGTATCTTCCCGGTGGAATGCCCGGATCGCTCAATCTGCGCGATGATGAGCGTGTGTTGGCGCTTGTGCGTCGCTTCGCAGGAGAGGGAAAGGTGGTAGCCGCAATCTGTGCAGCACCCATGGTATTGGAGAAAGCAGGCATTATCGCCAATAAGCGCGTGACGGGTTTTCCGGGAACAGTGGACAAGCTAAAAAACATCGGTTCGTATGACGCAAAAGCGGTTGTCGTGCAGGACGAAAATGTGTTCACAGGTCGCGGTGCTGCAGCGGCGGTCTATCTTTCCATCGCACTGATTTCGTTCCTCTGTGGAAAGGAAACCGCTTTGCATGTGAAGCAAGGTATTCAACAGGCTGCGGTGGAGTCGTATTACGGGTTTTCTTCGTAAGGGCAAACCGATTTTGCGCTGGCTTTTTTCTGCATTCGCCCCTTAAGACATAGAAACTGGCGTTTATTAAAAAAGAAAAACGGGGAAGGCATTTTTCGCGCCTTCCCTGTTTATCAGGTCATTATTTCTGTTTGTTCTTTGTTTTCCAAATCGATAGATCTTTTAGCGAAGCAGCGCTTTTGCTAAGGATGCAAGCGCTTCCTTTTTCTCGTCGTCATCCGGCGCTTCATAACAGGCTAAGCCGTCATCCATAAGGCAAAGTCCGCAAGAACGGGCATCATCCGTCCAGTCTTCCATCCATTGTCCGCTGTTCCACGAATATGACCCAAAAAGAACAAGCGGTTTTTTACCGATTTCCGCTTTGAGATCGGTATAGAAAGGCTCAAATTCAACTTCTTCCAGCTGTTCATCGCCCATTGCCGGACACCCTAACGCCAGTCGATCATAGGCGAGCGCATCAGTAAGAGAAACCTCGCTCACGCTTTTTACGTCCACCTCAGCATTTTCCATTTTCAGCGCGTCTTCCAAAACATGAGCCATCGCTTCCGTGTTGCCGGTTCCGCTCCAGTAAATAATTCCAATGCGCATTGTTTTCTCCTTTATTGCTATTCTTTGCTGCATTCGACTGTATACGAATGACTTGATGATAAACTGCCTGTGTTCGTAGAAAAACCGATTACATCGCAGGACATAGTCGGTTCATCACCTGTGGTAAAGAGCTTCCTTCCTGCAGGGCATGAAGCCAACATTGGCGACAGGCGCGAAAAGCATGAAACGTCGCCTCCGCTTTTTTTGGATGATGATACACACGCCAAGACCCACGCAAGGGATAGGCACTTTGTCCATGATCCTCCATAAACCGCAGCACATCCTTAACGGGATAACCTAAAAACAAGCCGATTTCATCGGGAAGGGTGGGAGACAGGCATATGCGTTCCCGTAGTTGAAAAAGAAGATAAGTAAGAAACTCCTCTTTTTTCATTGCTGTGCCAGCAGCGGACGTTTTGGCGGTAGTCTGCACCGGCGGATTTTCGTTGGCATAACGATAGCCTAAATTATGTAAGGCATGGCTAACATCTGGGCGCAAAATCCATTTGGTTAGCAGGTGGGCGCGATAGATTAATATACGATGCGTATTACCGCATTTTCCCAACAGGCAAAAATGAACATCGAAACGTTGATATTCGCGGGTACCGTACGCAAGGATTTTTTCGATTTCGCCCTCACCCGCTTCCCAACAGAGGAGGGAAGCGGGCTTGAGCCCGGCTAAGGTTTCCGCTCCATGCTGCACAATCGCCTGTTCGAAAGGGTACAGAAGATTCACAAGGCTCTCCTTTTTTCGGTTTGCATCCGAAAGGATACAAGAGGTTTTTTCGTAAACGAACGAAAGGATCCGTTTGTTAGCTAACGATAACAAACGGAAAACGGATTGTCAATTCCACTTTTCTATTTTTACGGACGAGACCAGAAGAATAATGCCGAAGCCGGAAGAATAGTGCCGAAGCGGAAAGACGGATACCCAAGCCAGAAGCATGAGGTAAAAGCCGGAAGAAAATCCACCTTTTTTCGTCAGGCATTGAATAACGACCGTTTTTTCGTATAAAATACGGCTGTCGCCTGAAGAGATGTTCCTCTTGCCGATTGCGCTTTTACCGCCGGCACAGAATTTCTTCAGCGGTAATGCAAATACAAGGAGAAAAACATGGCAGGGTTTGTTGCGGCGTTTCGTACGTCGATACAGGAGAATACGATAGAGAACATGTTGGATACGATGGCGTATCGCGGCAGAGATTATCGGCATCACCTTAGAGACGGGGCGTTGGAGATGGGGTATTTAGGCATGGATTTGGGCTATGCCTTCGACCGCAAGGAGATTTGTCAGCGCGAGAAGACCACGGTTTTGCTCACTGGCTATGTGAACAATGTGGATGAAGTGCGTGCGTACGCTGAAAAATGTGGTGTTGCGGAGGCATCTTCGCTTACGCCGGCAGAAGCGATTGCTGTACTCTATGAAATAGAAGGCACGGAGGTTGCCTCTGTGCTCAAAGGCGGCTATGTCGTATTGATTTACAACAAGGAAACGGGCGCTCTGATCGTTTTTCGCGACCGCTTTGCTGTACAGCCGGTTTATTATTATCAAACAAAGGATGGCGGAATCGTCTTTTCATCCGAAACCAAGGCGTTTCTTGCCTTGCCTTCCTTCGAGAAAAAATTCAACAAAGACGCGCTGGTTCCGTATTTGATTTTTCAGTCCCCGACGCTGGAAGAAACCTTTTTCCAGGGCGTATTTCCCTTCGCGCCGGCGACGGTGATGACAGTGACTGGCGAAGAGGAAGTGGGGGTGCAACTGACAAAACAGCAATATTGGGATGTAGCATTTGCTCCGCAGGAAATGGAACTGGAAGAAGCCTCCAAAGCGATTAATGCCTTAGTGGAACGCTCTATTGCCGAGAAAACCAAGTATTTTGCGCATCCGGAAGCGATTGGACAATCCCTTTCCGGTGGCGTGGATAGCTCCTATCTTGCTTCGCGCATTCGCCCGAAAGAGACATTCACCGTGGGGTATCACGATCAGGAGTTTTCGGAGATCGACAATGCGCGTGATTTGTCGAAGATTATCGGCGCCACGCATTATAGCGAGATTGTTGACTCCGAAAAGACCTTCTCGGAACTTTCGACGATTGCCTATCTGGGAGACCAGCCCTTTGCCAATTTGTCGGCTGTGCCTATGTTCTATTTGTCTAAACAAATCAGCGAGCACACGCACGCAGTGTTTTCCGGCGAGGGTTCGGATGAGTTTTTCGGCGGCTACTTTGAATATACGGAGCCGAAATATATGAACGTGTACAAGTTGTTGCCGACCTCTCTACGTCGCGCCATTGGCAGACGTATGCTGAAATCGACAAAAGACTTCAAAGGGAAAAACTTCATGATCAAGGGAATGCCGACGGAAGATTGGTATATCGGTCAGGCGAAGATTTTTCATGAAGCCGAAGCGCGTCACATTGTGCATCGTTCGTATCGTTACGCACCCCGCGTGCAGGAGTTGCTTGCGCCGTATTTTGAACAAGTCCGAAATCTTTCGGATATTCAAAAGAAGCAATATTTAGATTTTCATGTTTGGATGGTGAATGACATCGCCTTAAAGGCGGATCGCATGAATATCGGTCACGGTGTGCAGTTAGTCACCCCGCTATTAGATGAAGACCTGTTGGATTTTGCTCGCACGTTACCGGATGAACTAAAGATTCAGGGAACTAAGGTAAAGATCGCCTTCCGCCACGCAGCACTCAACTATCTGCCAGAAGAGTGGGCAACACGAAAGAAAAAAGGCTATGTTGTGCCGCTGAAAAACTGGCTTAAAGAGCCGAAATACAGTGCGATCATCACCGAAATGCTAACAGGTGAATTAGCAGCGCAGTTTTTTGATGTGTCACAGCTAAAAGCGCTCATTGAAGAAAATCTGTCCGGAAAGCGCGCGCAGCATCGCAAAATCTGGACAGTTTACATGTTCTTGCTTTGGTACCAGGAATATTTTGTGAAGCGGTAATTGCCTTTAGTCCGTTCTTTGTAACGGTTGATGTTTGACGTTGCTTGTAGGAGAGGGAGGAAATGATGATGGAGCGATTATTTAAGTTGAAGGAGAATGGAACCACGTTGCACACCGAGTTGCTGGCCGGTATAACGACCTTTATGACTATGGTGTACATCTTGGCATTGAACCCCACCATTCTCAGTGCTGCAGGCATGGATCCGGGCGCGATTCTGACCGCGACGGCGGTCGCTTCCGCGATTGCGTGCTTTTGTATGGCGGCATTTTCCAATAAGCCGTTTGCGCTTTCCGCGGGGCTGGGACTGAATGCCTATTTTGCGTATTCGGTTTGCGGAGCGATGGGGTATTCCTGGCAAGTTGCCTTGACGGCGGTATTTGCCGAGGGTGTTATCTTTATTCTTATGTCGTTGACGAATGTACGCGAAGCGATTTTTAATGCCATTCCGGCGCAGTTAAAAACCGCGGTTGCCGTGGGCATCGGTTTTTTCATTTCGTTTATCGGCGTGCAGAATTGTGGTCTTATTGTAGAAGGACCAACACTCGTTAGTCTCTATTCATTTACGCATGGCGCAGAAACCAACGCTTCACAAGGTGTAGCCATTATTCTTTGTTTGATCGGTGTATTGTTAACCGGATGGATGTTGATTAAAGGGGTGAAGGGCTATATGCTTTGGGGCATGTTGGCTACCTGGGGACTTGGCATTATTGCGCAAGTGTTGGGCATCTACGTTCCGGCGCCGGATGCCGGCTATTATTCGCTGATTCCGACAGCGGTTGTGTCCATGCCGAAATCCCTTGCACCGACGTTGATGCAACTGGATTTTTCCTTCATTACCGAACATTTTCTCAATTTTGTTGTCGTCTGCTTTGCGTTTCTCTTTGTCGATGTGTTTGATACACTGGGCACGGTAATTGGCTGCGCCTCAAAAGCGAATATGCTGGACGAGGACGGAAAATTGCCGGGAATCAAAGGCGTTTTGCTGGCAGATGCCGTCGGAACGACCGTTGGCGCTATGCTTGGCACATCGACCATTACGACGTTTGTTGAGTCCTCTTCCGGAATTGCGGAAGGCGGACGTACCGGACTTACTAGCGTAGTAACCGGGGTGCTTTTCTTGGTCGCGCTCTTCCTGACCCCGCTTTTCTTGACGATTCCAGCTTTTGCGACGGCGCCGGCACTCATTATCGTGGGCTTTTTGATGATGCAGCAGGTTTCCCGTATTGCGTGGGATGATATCACGAAAGCGATTCCCTGCTTTGCCTGCATTACCATGATGGGCTTTGCCTATTCCATTTCGGATGGTATTGCGTTTGGCTTTATTACGTACACCATTCTGCACGTTCTTACCGGCAAAGCGAAGGAGCTTTCCTGGTTGATGTATGTGCTTTCCATTTTGTTTGTGCTGAAATACTTTATTATCTAAGGCGGAGTCGAAAGGTCCTTCTCCGTCGGTTGACGGCTAAAACAGAATTAAAGAAAAAGGGCGCGGCATTCCGCGCTCTTTTTTTTCTTTTTCCTCTTGACGAAGGAAAAAAAAGAGGGTAAAGTAATCATGCGTTAGATAAGACTAACACGTATAAGCTTGTGAAGAACAGGAGCATGCGAAGGAGTCTTTTACATTGTTAGCATAAACTAACCGAAATGAAATTATACCGATGGAGATAAGAAGGAGTTTGCAGATGAAGACCTTACGCGATGTTGCCGTGGGAGAAACGGTAAAAATAGTCAAATTGCATGGTCAAGGAGCAGTAAAACGACGCATGATGGATGTTGGTTTAACCAAAGGGGCTCTCGTTTATGTTCGAAAAGTTGCACCGTTAGGGGATCCCATTGAAGTGAACATCCGCCATTATGAATTATCCATACGAAAAGCCGACGCGGAGATGATTGAAGTGGAGGAAGCAAGCGAAGAGTAACATCTCTATCTTGTATACGTTCCGGCTTATGCCGGTGCGCAAATCAAAAACGCCTCTGCCATTTACGTGCAGGGGACGATGTAGAAAAGACTATTAAGAATAGAACATAGAATCATATATAGACAAGAAGAAAGGAATACTATGCAGCTTCGCATTGCTTTAGCCGGAAACCCGAATAGCGGAAAAACGACGCTGTTCAATGCCTTAACCGGTTCCAACCAGTACGTCGGCAACTGGCCGGGCGTCACGGTAGAAAAAAAAGAAGGAAAGCTCAAGAATCATGACGACGTATTGATTGCGGATCTTCCAGGAATTTACTCTTTATCGCCGTACACGTTGGAGGAAGTTATCGCTCGTCGTTATTTATTTGAAGAACGACCGGATGCCATTCTTAATATCGTGGATGGCACGAACTTAGAGCGTAACCTCTACTTGACCACCCAACTGTTGGAACTTGGAATTCCCATGGTAATGGCGGTCAATATGCAGGACGTTATGGAAAAGAGCGGGGATCGGCTGGATATTCCGGCACTTTCGAAAACCTTGGGATGCCCGATCGTATCCATTTCGGCGCTAAAAAACCGTGGGATACAGGAGGCGGCGGAAGCCGCCATTCAACTGGCGAAAGAGAAGACCATTCCCACGTTGCATCATCCGTTTCAAGAGGATGTTGAGTCGCTGTTAACGGAAATTGAAGCGATGCTTGCCGATTCGGTTCCGGCAGAAAAACGGCGTTTTGTGGCGACAAAGCTTCTGGAACAGGACAAGACTATGCAAGAGTCCCTGCTTCTTTCGGAAGATGTGCTGCAGGCAATTGCCGAAAAGGTCGAAGCGCTTGAGGAGCGTCGTGACGACGATGCCGAGAGCATCATGACTTTTGAACGCTATCATTATATCGAATCCATTATTCACTCCACCTATCACAAGAACCGTACGGGAAAACTGTCAGCTTCTGACCGGATTGACCGTGTGGTGACAAACCGTATTCTGGGATTGCCTATTTTCGCTCTTATCATGTTCGTTGTGTACTGGGTTGCCATGGTTGCTGTCGGTACGCCGGCAACCGATTGGGCGAACGACGGACTCTTTGGCGACGGCTACCATCTGTTCGGGATGGGCACAAAGCAATACAACGAAGACAACGAGCAATATCAGAATGCGTTGCTGGCAGCACAGGCTTTTGCCGAGATTGACCCGGAGGCGGAGGATTTTGATGGGGAAGCAACCCTGAAAGTCTTGCGCGATGTCGAGTTACAAGCCGGCAAGGAAAACGCGACGCAAACGATAAAGACAGTCAATGAGGAAACATTAGAAGAAACAGATAAAACCGTATATTATGATGCCCTTCCGAATCTTACGGAAAAAGAGATGGAAGAGAAAGATATCATTCCTATCACGTTCCAAGATGCGGTAACGTATTTTACCGCCCATGGCTTTGATGCGCCCGATCCGGCAAATTATGGAACGTGGGTGCCGGGCATTCCAGTGTTGATTGGCAATCTGTTAGAGAAACTTCATGTAGACGGATGGCTCAATGGCTTGATTCTTGATGGTATCGTCGCAGGTTGCGGCGCTGTCTTGGGGTTTGTTCCACAGATGCTCGTACTCTTTTTCTTGCTTGCGATACTCGAAGATTGCGGCTATATGGCGCGTATTGCTTTCGTATTGGACCGCATATTCCGTAAATTTGGGCTTTCCGGAAAATCCTTTATTCCGATGCTCATCGGCACCGGCTGCGGCGTTCCGGGCATTATGGCGAGCCGTACCATTGAAAACGAAAGTGATCGGCGCATGGCCATCATCACCACAACCTTTATTCCCTGCAGTGCGAAGCTTCCGTTCATTGCGCTGGTTGCAGGTGCCATCTTCGGAGGAGACTCCTGGGTCGCCACCTCCGCGTACTTCGTGGGGATGCTTGCGGTTATCGTCTCGGGCGTCATGCTGAAGAAGACGCAGGGCTTTGCGGGTGAACCGGCTCCCTTCGTTATGGAGCTTCCGCCGTATCACGTGCCCACCATCGGCAATGTTCTACGCTCCATGTGGGAACGAGGATATTCCTTTATTCGCAAAGCGGGCACAGTAATCCTGCTTTCCACCATTTTAGTGTGGTTCACCTCCTACTTCGGCTTTACGGAAGAAGGTTTCCGCATGTTGGAGGAGGAAGAACTTTCTATGTCGATTCTTGCCACTTTGGGAAATGCGATTGCCTGGATCTTCCGCCCGTTAGGCTGGGGAAATTGGCAAGCGGCAGTGGCATCCGTTACCGGCTTAGTTGCAAAAGAGAATATTGTCGGTACCATGGGCATTCTCTATGGAGCCTCCGGCTCCGTCTGGACAGAAATGGCAAAGGTATTTACTTCCGTATCCGGCTACTCGTTCTTAGTGTTCAACCTGCTTTGTGCGCCATGCTTTGCCGCCATCGGAGCGATTCGACGCGAAATGAACAATACGAAGTGGACGCTCTTTGCCGTAGGGTACCAATGCGGCTTCGCCTATCTCGTTGCGCTGATGATTTATCAGTTCGGTTCCTTCTTCAATGGTACCGGTTCAGTTCTTGGTTTGGCGGTAGCGCTTATCGTGTTGGCAATGTTCCTCTATATGCTCTTCATTAAGAAATACCGTGCGCCCGAAGATGCCGCATCGCATCGTGTTTTAGCAGGAGAAAAAGAATAAAGAACAAGCGCCCTTGTCGGCGCATCCATAGATAAACAGATCGGTTTCAACGTTAACGGTTCGTTAACGGAAACAGCAACATAAGTAACAAGAAAGGACAATATATGCTGCAATGGCTTAGCGAACATCTTTCCACTGTGCTTGTCGCAGCGGTCTTATTGGCAGTCGTTCTTCGGATTATCAAGGGGCTGATTGCCAACCATCAAAAGGGAAAAAGCGCCTGTGGCTGCGGATGCAGCTGCAGCGGCTGCACAGGATGCTCTTCCGGTTCTTCCTGGGAAAAGCATTCTTCTCAATGACTATGTTATAACACGAATGTGCTCCCACCACATTCGTAGACCATCCTTCACTCCATCTTGAAAAGGGGAAGCCGTTTCGGCTTCCTTTTTTCGTTGGTGTATTGCTTCTCAATCCTTATTGACTCTGTAATGGTGAGTCTGTTTTCTAAAAAAGCTGAATTATAGTTTGACAATAATAAATATTTACGGAATTTAATGAGCGAGATACAATGGATTTGTAAGAGGAGCATATCGGTTGGTTGAAAGTGAGGCTGAACGGAAGATGTGTTTGGAGAAAGAAGCGGCGAAGTTCGCGTTCATTAGCGCGCGATTCTTGTTACCTTGTAAATTAGAAGGGAGGACGGACTCATGATTCAGTGGTTTTTGAGTTATAGCGACGATGCCTATCGGTTATTTCAAGAAGTGCGTCAACCATATGCCGAAAAGAATCTTTCGCACAAACTCTTTGCTGTAGGCTTAACTTATCTTATGGGGATTGTTGCTGCGCTTCCTTTACGTGTAGTGGTAGAAGTTGTTAAACGACTTCAAGTAGGGAATCCGCCCTTGCAAAGTGCGGAAATCTTTAGATATTGCTTTGATTTTTTCTTCTTTCTTATTCCTCTGATTTTGGTCGGACTGGGGATTCATTATCGAAAGAAGTGGTAAAACGATTTAGGATAAGAAGAAGGGGAAGCCATTTCGGCTTCCCCTTTTCGTTGTACTTTTTTTTGTGTTCTTGTTTCGATAGCTCTTATTTCTTTTGGACGTATTTCAGCGAGTCCAACGTAACGGCGGCAACGATAATGATGCCCTCAAAGACGAACTGAAGGTTGGTATCGATACCCAAGACCGTTAGCGAGTAGGTAAGAGCGGTGAAGATCAAGACACCGACGACAACGCCGGAGATGCGTCCGATACCACCGGTAAAGGAGACTCCACCGACCACGCAGGCTGCGATAGCGTCCATATCCCATCCTTGTCCATAGGCGGCGGAACCGGATCCGACCATGCGCATACATTCCAACCACGAGCCGAAGCCGTAAAGAATACCTGCCATCATGAAGGCGCACATGGTGACCCAGAAGACGGAGATACCGGATACGGATGCCGCTTCAGGGTTTCCGCCAACAGCATATAGATCCTTACCGAAGGTGGTTTTATTCCAGATGAACCATACGATAATGATGGCGGCGACTGCCCAAAGAATAATTGTCGGGAAGCCATTGATTTTAGGAATAATCATGTTCGGGATTTCTGATTCGATGGCGCCGAACGAAACGCCTTTCGTCGAATAGGTGATTAATCCGAAGATAATCAGCATGTTGGACATCGTGGTGATGAACGGATGAATCTTAAAGCGGGCAGTAAAGAACCCTGCAATCGAGGTGAAGATGGTACAGAATACGATGCAGGTGAGCAGCGCTAAAATGATGCGTGCCGGAATGGGAATGCTGGTTAGGTCAAAAGCAATTCCGAAAAGCTGCCCAGTATTGGGGCCTTTGTGCATGATGACGGTGGAAATAACCATGCCCATACCGACCATACGTCCGATGGAGAGGTCGGTACCGGTCAAAAGAATCAATCCGGCAACGCCAAGTCCAAGGAAGATACGTGGGGAAGCCTGCTGCAGAATATTTACGATGTTCGTAAAAGTGAACAGATCCGTTTTCTTCACTTTCGGCGTAATAATGCTCAGTGCAATAAAGATGAGAATAATAACCAGATAAAGACCGTTTTTCAACAAGAATTGTTTCATATTGAAACGGTATAGGAAATTCTCCCATTTTTGGGCATAATTCTGTCCGACCGAGAAGCGTGAGATACGCAGGCGGTCAATCATTTGGTATTTCTGCAAAAATGCTTCATGACGGCGATCTTTGATGTCCTGAAGCGCAATATCATAACGCACCTTGGCATCAAATGTTTTATTGTTGTAGACGTACTTGGCGTCCTTGAGCTCTCGCGCCTTCTCCGCACCGCTCAGTTTGTTGATTTCGGCAAGCTGTGCCTCATAGTTCTGTTTATATTCGGCAAGCTGGCGTTCATACTGCTCTTTTGCCTGTTTCCGTTCCAACACCGCACTGTTTTTGACGGGGGTGTAATACTCTTTATCAAAGTGCGCATTGAGGTAGGCTTCCCCCTCTGCCACTAATTTATCCACTTGCGCTTTATTGGCGGACTCTACCGCTTTCGCTTTTTCCAGTTCCCCTTTGAGGCGAGCGATTTGTTGCTCCTGCTCCTGCTTGGAGAAGTTTTTATCGCCGTGAATGATCTTAATGGTGTTGTTAATCTCGGAGATTTTCGTAGTACCATCTTGACGAAGTGTATCAATTTTTTGTTGCAGTGCATTCATGTGCTCTTGAATCGGAGCAAGCAGCAACTCTTCTTTCTCCGGAGTCAGGATGCCGTTATTCGGCGAAATGAGATTATTTTGGCTCATAAGTCCTCTTTTCCTTTACAGATATTTCGTACTCAGACGGAGGAGCTCTTCCTGGTTGGCATCCTTTGTTTCGAGAATGCCGGAGAGACGTCCATTCGACATGACGCCGATTCGGTTTGTGATGCCAAGGATTTCCGGCATCTCGGAAGAAACGACGATGATGGTCTTTCCTTGTTTCGCCATGCGGATAATGAGTTCGTATATTTCATACTTCGCGCCGACATCGATACCGCGTGTCGGCTCATCCATTAAAAAGACATGTGGCTGACGTTCCAACCATTTGCCAAAAATCACTTTTTGCTGATTTCCGCCGGAGAGGCTGGTAATCATGTCATCCGGTCCCATGGCTTTTGTACGCATGATTTCCAGCTCGCGCATGGTCGCTTTGAGCATTTTCTGCTTGGATAGGGCAAAGCCGGATTTATAGTGCTTCATATTCGCGATGGTGGTATTAAAAATCAAATCGCCTTTGGAAAAAATGCCGTTGAGCTTGCGTTCCTCTGTGATCATTGCAAACCCGTGATCCATCGCTTCTTTTGTACTATCAAAATTCATACGCTTGCCGCGATAGTATACCGATCCTGCCGCACGTGTGCGCACACCGAAAATGGTTTCCAACAGTTCCGATCGACCGGCACCGACCAATCCGTAAAGTCCGAAGATTTCTCCTTTTTTTACCTCGAACGAAATATCCGTCAGGTAGGGACGATACTTGGTGGATAGGTGCTGAACGGAAAGAATGGGTTCTCCCGGTTCGTTATCAACCGGTGGAAAGCGGTTATCCAGTGAGCGACCGACCATGGCGGAGATGAGTTCGTTCATGTTTGTTTCCGCCGTGTTTTTTGTGGCAATGAGTTTGCCATCACGGAGTACGGAGACTTGGTCGCAGATTTCAAAAATCTCATCCATCTTATGTGAGATATAGATGAGGGAAATGCCCTGATCACGCAGTTTGCGCATCATCGCGAATAGCTTGCGTACTTCCGGTTCGGTCAGGGAAGAGGTAGGCTCGTCCAAAACAATGAGTTTGGAGTTATAGGAGATTGCCTTGGCAATCTCGCACATCTGACGCTTGGAAACGGACAACTGGCGCATTGGCACATCCAGAGGAACGGAGATGCCCAGGTTTCGGAAAAGATCGGCGGCTTCTTTGCGCATGAGCGCTTCATCGACGAAGCCGAGGGGCGTTAAGGGATAACGTCCTAAGAAGAGATTGTCCACGACGCTTCTCTCCAGCGCTTGATTGAGTTCCTGATGCACCATGGCAATGCCGTTTTCCAGCGCTTCTTTTGGACCGCTGAAGTCAATGCCTTGACCATCCAAAAAGATTTCCCCTTCATCCTTTTGGTAGGTACCAAAGAGGCACTTCATCATGGTGGATTTGCCTGCGCCATTTTCTCCCATAAGGCCCATGACCGATCCACGCTTCACATTCAGATCAATGTGATCCAAAACGCGGTTACGACCGAAAGATTTTGACATGCCCCGAATCGATAGAACGAAATCGTCTTTCTTTTCTGTCATAAGCATTCTCTTTCTAAATTCATTCCGAAAAGAGGCTATCAGGACAGTTCCTGATAGCCTCCTTATCATCGGAATCGCAAACGATTATTGATTCAGAAGCGTGGTGTAAGAAGAAGCGTTGTCCGTCTTCACCATGTTGATCGCGAAAGCATCATACTGGCTCGGATTGCCGAGACGGTTCGTGATGTTGGATTCGGTCTGTCCATCGCCGCCGATGTATTCGACTTTGAGGTTCAACAGTTTGTCGTATTTCTGCAGCAACGGCTGATAGGTGGCGCTAAGGAAGTTATCCGCCGAGTTGTAGATGTTCAGCCATACGCTCTTTTCGGGGCTCTTCGCCGCGTCAAGCTGTTTAGCAACCGGATCATACGGTTTCGTAGCATCCATGAAGTCGTTGTAGTTCTCTGCGGTGACAGCAAGGTTCAACGCATAGTAGGAACGTTCTTCTTCGACGTATTTGAAGTCTTTGTCGGTCAGGACGTTGCCCGCTTCATCCGGCGTGCTGATACCGGTATTGACATCTACGCCGTCCAAAAGGTTGCGCAGAACACGAAGCGTCAGGTACGCCTGAACGTCTGCGTGCTGGCTGATGGTTCCGGCATAACCGTCGGCAATCGCCGCAACAGCATCGCTGTTGGCATCATAGCCGAACGTCGGGACTTTGTTTTCTTTTGACCAGCCGTTGAACATCGCCATGCCCATACCGTCGTTGTTGGAAGCAACCACGTCGATCTGGTCGCCGAAGGAAGCCGACCAAGTGGCAATACCATTACCGGCGGTTGCGGCATCCCATGTCGCACCGGCGGAGTTTTTCATTTCCTGCGAAGCTAATTCGCGAACGACATATTTCTTGCCGTTGACTTCGAGTTCGCCATCTTTAACAACGGTTGCGTTTCCATCGACGTTGGTTCCTGCCGGAGACGAATCAATAGCGCCGTCTTTTTCGACAGCCGTACCGAGTGCTTTACGGACACCGCGCGTACGGGCGATAGAATCGTTGTGACCGACATCGCCGATAGCCAAAACGTAGCCGATCGTGCCATCGCCGTTGCGATCCAGTTTGTCTGCGTTTTTCTGAATGTAGTCAACGATCATCTGACCTTGCAGTTCGGCACCCTGATTGGCATCGAAACCGACATAGTACGTTTTGTCGTTGAAGTTCAGTGCTTCTTTGTCGAGTTCACCGGTCGAGCTGTTCGACGGCTGACGGTTGTACCAGACCAACGGTTTTTCGTTGTTTTTCATTTCACCGGCGGGAGCAGTCGATTCCATTGTGGAAGCATCGCTGTCCGCAGGTGCCTGCGATTCTGCCGGCTTTGAGCCACCGCCACAAGCGGTCAGCGCAAGAGCGCCGGCGAGCAGGAGACCAAGTAATTTTACTGATTTCATAGAACATCCTCCTTTTAATAGTAGAAAGAGAATCATGGGGAAACGATTTCTCTTTCGCAAAAATAAAAACTGACTGATTTCTACGCATCCTTCAGTTTCCGTACCCAAGTATACCATATTTGTCAGCAAGAGGGGGACTTTCCGAAAGAAAACTTTTTTTTGCCTTTTTCAAGTGCGTTTTCGGCAATGACAAAGACGCGGGAATGCGTAAAAATAAGCATTTTATATGGACAGATTGTACTTTTCAACATAGAATGAAAAGAAACATTCGCGGTGGCTGATGCGACGGAGGTGCCTTCTGTCATCATAAAAGAGAAGAGAATGGCGGTTACGTCCTCAGACGCATCGCAGGTGAAGAAAGGAGAATAGGATGAACGACGAACGGGATTCTCAGCAGGAAGAGCTGCGCTATAACAGTAATGAGAATGCCAATAGAGAGGAAAATATTTTTTCTCTTGTATATTGGCAACAACTGTACGCCGCCAATCCGGAGGGACTGATCGGCTGTGGTGCAGCTGTGGCTTCCATTTTGTTTCAACGCTCCGGCTTATTGAGCTTTCTTCTTTGGATTGCGGGGGTGGTTTTTTGCATTCTTGGTTTACGCAAGAAACCGAAGTGGCCGTCCATTGTCGGACTCAGCCTGAGTCTTATTGGTATTTTCATTCTGATTATCGTTGTCGGGATTTTTACCTGGATGTTATCGCTTCTTTTTTAGACCGTATTTGACGTATACGAGGCGTTAACAGCGTATAAATGTTTAACGATGCGCGGGAAAACATGGCTGAACGTTTTTTCTCGTGCCGGTTGCAAAAGTAAGGAGCGTGATTCTGTTGAACGAACATTCATCCATGAAGCGAAGATGGGTTGCCATCGCTTCATTTGCCTTGTTCTCTATGTTTTTTGGCGCAGGGAATCTGATTTTTCCGCCCAGTCTCGGCCGAAATATGGGGGATCAACTTTTACCTGCTTTTTTCGGCTTTTCCATTTCGGCAGTGGGCTTGGTATTGTTAAGCGCTATAGCCACCATACGAGCGGGCGGTACCATTGAATCCGTAGCGCGCCATTTGGGCGGACCGCTTTCGATGGCGTTCGGCGGATTGATTTTAATTTGCATCGGTCCCGGATTAGCGATTCCGCGTACGGCAGCGACGAGCCACGAGATGCTCGCCGGTGCATTTTTGCCCGGTCTTTCTCCGTTGGTGACTTCGGTATTTTTCTTTGCGGTCACGCTCTTTTTTGTCATTAAGCCTAGTCGTGTCGTTTCGGGATTGGGGTTGGTTCTTACTCCGGTGTTAGTTGCTATCTTGGTTCTTTTGATTGGAAAGTCTTTCCTTTTCCCTCTTGGACCGATGACGAATACCGGTGCTACCGAAGTTTTTTCGCAGAGCTTTTTGGAAGGCTATCAAACCATGGATGCCTTAGCGGCGTTGGCGTTTTCCATTGTGATTATCAAAGATTTTCAACGCCGAGGCATGAAAGATCCTAACCAGGTCGTGCGTTGTACCGCTTTTTCATCTATTTTCGCGGCTCTGGGCTTGGTGCTTGTTTATGGGGGACTCATGTATATCGGTGCGACAACGTCCTCGCTTGGTGTGGAAGATTTGGGGCGCGTCGATTTGCTACTTTTCAGCGTGGATAAACTTTCGGGCAATACCGGGAAAATGCTGATGACGATTGCCATGTATTTGGCTTGTCTGACGACCGCTATAGGGTTAACCTCCACCTTTTCCGATTTTATGGAGCGATTGACCAAGGGGAAAATTAAGGCGCGCATTTGGTCGATTCTGTGCGTTACCGTTAGTGCCATTCTTGCGGTACAGGGAGTTGATCAAATTGTCGCGATTTCTGCGCCCATCTTGGTTGCGGTATATCCGATTTCGATTGCGCTCATTGTACTCAACCTCGTGCAGGGACCGTTTAACAGACGATCCATTCATATCGGCGCTGTTCTTGGCGCGACGCTTCCCGCCTTGGACTTTTTAATTGGTTTGGTACGGGGAACGCCTATACTGAGCGGCGAATTCGGTTTGATACCGGAGGCGTGGCAGAACTATTATTGGGTTGTTCCCAGCATTGTGTTAGCGCTCGTTTTCTACTTTGTTTTACCGGAAAAAACGGAAAAGATCACAGTGCTTGATGAGCGAAAAAATCAGGAATAGGAAAAGCGGATGACTTATGAACTTGGCATAATCGGCGGTATGGGACCGCTTGCCACAAATGTGTTTTATCAATATCTCATCGATCATACCAGCGCCCATAGCGATCAGGAGCACATCAATACGATTATCTTAAGCCATGCATCGATGCCGGATCGCAGCGCTTCGATTCTTTCCGGGCAGACGGAGATGCTTTTGCAGCAGATGAAGGCGGATTTTGAACTGTTACGTCCGTTGCAGCTCAAAGCTATTGCCATTCCGTGCAACACGTCACACTATTTTTATGACACGCTTTGCACGTTTACGGACACACCGATTATTAACATGGTGGAGGAGTCGATAAAAGTTTGTGCGCAGCAGGGAGATAAGACGATAGCTGTTTTAGCAACATCCGGCACCCTGAAGAGCGGTGTCTATGAGCGTTATGCCGAGAAATATGGTTTGTCCTGCGTTCCCATTGACGAGAAAGACGCCGAGCAGCTCATGGCGATTATTTATGCGGTAAAGCAGGAGAATCGCCGTGATTTTCCGCAGTTGTTACAGATGATTGATCGCTATAGCGCTAAGGGGCGGGTAGTTTTGGCCTGCACCGAATTATCTACGATTCCTGTGGGCAATCGTCCGGTGATTGATGCGCTCAAGGTATTGGGGAACGAAGCGATCAGAAAGTGTAGGGGAAATGGTCAATTTTAAGCCGATTATTTTAGGAACAGATATTAATGCCTATGGAACGGCGCGATCCTTTTATGAGGCTTATGGTGTCAAATCACTCTGTCTCGGTATTCGTCCGCTGATGCACACGCAGCATTCGCAAATTTTAGAGGTAGAAACTCGTCCAGATTTTGAACAGGATGAGGTGTTTTTAACGGTTCTGGAAGAAGTTGGACAACGTTATTCTTGTCCACTGCTGCTTATTTCTTGTGGAGATGGATACAGTGCGCTTATTACCCGTCACCGCGACGCGCTTTCTGCACGTTATCGCTTTAATTATATTAATCGAGCCATGCAGGAGCGCTTAGAAAACAAAAAAGATTTTTATGCGGTATGTGAAGAATACGGACTGGATTATCCAAAAACCTTTGTTCTTACGTATGAAGAGCGAGACTCGTTCACGACACCGTTCGGCTTTCCTATGGCGTTAAAACCCAATGACTCGATTGCTTATCTTCATGCGGATTTTCCGGGAAAGAAAAAGGCATATCGGATTGCGGACGAAGAGGAGCTTCGTCGCGTGGTGCAAGAGATTTATTCCAGCACGTATCATGGAGAGCTCATTTTGCAGGATTTTATTCCGGGGGATTTTTCGCAGATGTACGTACTCAATGCGTATGTAAATACCCACGGAGAAGTGAAAATGATGTGCCTTGGGAAATGCCTGTTGGACGCTTGCCTTCCAAGAGAAATCGGCAATTATAATGCGCTCGTAACGATGGGAAATAATGCCATCTATGCGCAATATGAGCGTTTTTTACAGGATATCGGATATCGCGGATTTGCGAATTTCGATTTGAAATACGATGTGCGTGATGGAAAATACAAAGTGTTTGAAATCAATATTCGTCAGGGACGTTCTTCGTCCTATATGACCGCCGGAGGCTGCAATTTCACGACTTTTCTTGTGGACGACTTGCTTTTGCACATGGATAAACCGACACATTATCATGCGGATTCCGCCTTATGGCTTTATGTTGATCCGCATGTGCTTCGAACCTATTGTGCCGAAGAAGATCGTGCGCTGGTGGAAAAGTTGCTTTCTAAAGGCTACTTTTTCCCCACCTGGTACGAAAAAGACCGTTCGCTTTCCCGTTTTCTGCTTTTCTGGCGACGTCGTCTATCGACACGCCGATACTATCCCAAATTTCAACCGCAGCGTACAGAGCCTTAGGAGTTTTTCATGACAGCGGAACGTCTTTTTACCACGACCAAAACACGTTTTTTTCAGGACAAACACTTTCTGAAGGAAGTCTTCGCCGTGGCGTTGCCGATTGCCCTTCAGCTGCTTATTACCACGTCCATCAATATTACGGATACCGTGATGATTTCTTCCCTTGGCAGTGCGGAAATCGCTGCTGTGGGGCTGGTAAATCAATTTGTCTTTTTCTTTCAGGTCATCTGTTTCGGAATCAGTGGTGCAGGCGCAGTGTTTATTGCACAGCATTTCGGAAATCGCGATGAGCGCGAGGTGCGCCTGTACACGAGTATCACGATGCAGATCGCCTTTCTTTTGAGCGCGGTCTTCTTTATTGCTGCTTTTTTCCTGCCGCATAAGATTCTGTCGCTTATGGTGCAGGATGTGCATGTGCAATCTTTGGGGGAGGCATATCTTCGACCGATTGGTTTTACCTTTCCTTTTTTCGCTCTTTCCCTTGCGCTGATTACGGTTCTTCGCAGTGTGAATCGTGCGCGGGAACCGCTTGTGGTATCCATTTTGTCGTTTTTAACCAATGTCTTTTTCAACTACATCTTGATTTTTGGAAAACTGGGGATGCCTGCATTGGGTGTTGTCGGTGCGGCGCTGGGTACTCTGATTTCGCGTGTTGTGGAACTTATTGCGCTCGTCGTGATTGTCTGGCGGCAGCATCCCGGCATGATGGATATTCGCCCACGGGAACTCTTCCGTTGGCATGGGGAAGAGATTTGTCGCGCGCTGCCGGTTGCCACGCCTATTATTCTGGCGGAAACCTCCTGGTCTTTCGGACAGTTGGTACAGGCGGTAGCGTTTGCTTTAGCGGGTAAAGAAGTGATTGCCGCTGTACAGTTGACCAATTCCATCAACAATATCTTTTTTATTGTGGTTGATGCTTTGTGTTCATCCGCTTCTGTTTTGCTGGGGCAGCGATTGGGCGCAGGACAATTGAAACGTGCAGAAACAATGGCATCCTATTTTATGCAATTTGTTACGGTGGTAGGCGTGATTTCCGCTGCTATTCTCTTCTTTTTTCCGGATGTCCTGATGAAGCTGTTTAGCGGAATTGATGCCGAGGTAGCGCTGCGCTCTCATAATCTGTTGCTTATTCGTGGCGTAGCAGCTCCCTTTCGCTTTTGGAACAGTATGATTTTTATTGGTATTCTTCGCGCAGGCGGAGAAACCAAGTGGACCTTCTATTTTGAACTGATGTCCATCTGGCTTTTCGCCGTACCGATGGCTTTTCTTGGCGTTGCTGTGTTCCACTGGCCTTTTGAGTTGACCTTTTTTATCGTCAGCGCCGAAGAGATCATTAAGCTATTTTTCATTTATCCTTTTTATCAACGAAAAACATGGTTGCGCAACCTCACGATCCGTGAGAGGGCATAGCTTAGTGGGTATAATCCACTCATCTGTATGGCGTCCATTTCGATAAACGGGGACAAAAGAACACAATAGGTAATAGAAAGGATGAACGATGGAAAACTTTATTTTTCATGTACCGACGGAGATTCTATTTGGACATGACTTAGAAAAAGCATTTGCTTCCCGTGTTGCGGCACTTGGAAAATGCGCCCTGATCGTATTGGGCGGGGGAAGTGTCAAGCGTTTGGGCATTTATGATGCTATTGTTGATGCTCTGCATGAACAGGGCATCCGTACGGTGGAGTGCGCCGGCATATCGCCCAATCCGCGTATCGATGAAGCGAAGCGTGGCATTTCGCTCGTGCATCAGGAAAACGTCGAGGTCATTGTTCCAATTGGCGGTGGATCGGTTCTTGATTGCGCCAAACTCATTGCTGCTGGGGCAAAGTCGGAAGCAGATCCATGGGACCTTGTATTGGGGAATAGTCCTATTTCGGATGCACTGCCACTTGCTACCGTGATTACCGTTGCGGCAACCGGTTCCGAGATGGATCCTCATTCGGTAATTTCCAATCCCGATACGAAGCAGAAGCTGGGCTGGTCGAGTTCTTTGGTGCTTCCCCGCGTATCCTACCTTAATCCGGCGTTCACCTATACGGTCAATGGCTGGCATACGGCTGCCGGAACGGCGGACATCATGAGTCACACGATGGAAAGTTATTTTTCCGTTGAAGAGGATGCGTATTTACAGGACGGCATAGCGGAAGCCATTTTACGCACCTGCATTAAGTACGGTCCTATTGCGAAGGCAGACCCGACTAATGAAGAGGCACGTGCCAACTTGCTTTGGGCGAATTCTTGGGCGATTAATGGCTTGATTGGCACAGGAAAGGCACAGGCTTGGAGCGTTCATGCCATGGAACATGAACTTTCCGCATATTATGATATTACCCATGGCGTCGGTTTGGCGATTCTTACGCCGCACTGGCTGCGTCACTTTAGCAACAGCCAGACGGTTGGCCGTATTGCTCGTTTCGCTAAAGAAGTGTTTGGCATCGAGGAAGAAATGGAAGCTAAGCAGGCTGAAGCGGGAATTGCCGCCCTTTCCGCGTTTTTCCGTTCGCTGGATATTCCTATGACGCTTCGCGAAGTAGGCATTGATGAAACGTATCTTGCGGAGATGGCAAAGAACAGTGTAGCGCGTTCCGGTGGTGTCATTAATGGATTCCAGCCGATGACGGCGGAAGACGTGGAAGCCATTTATCGATCGGCGTTGTAAGCGTCATACTTTTGGAAACATAAAGGGAGACAGCGATGGAAAATCTTAAAACGCGCGAAGGCAAAGTTGTGCCGCAAATTAAAGGCACATTGCGTCATAACATTTTAGAACTTCCGCCGGTTATGCGAAAGTCCAGCGGTATCCTTGTTTTTGGACGCCGCATTAAAACCTTTGTCTTTTCTACGGATTTAGCCATTATTCGCAATTGTGATGCGGATGCGGTTTTTGCGGTGTATCCATTTACACCGCAGCAATCCATTACGGATGCTATCATTAAGAATTCTTATATTCCGGTTTTCGCCGGGGTGGGCGGTAGTATAACCAATGGACAGCGCTCCGTAGACCTGGCGAAGGATGTGGAGAGTCAGGGTGCGATGGCGGTCGTGGTGAACGCCTCGTTTTCCAATACCAATCTTCATGCGATTGTGGAAGCTATTGATATTCCCGTAGTAGTCACGATTACGTCCTTAAAAGAGGATGTTCGTTCGCGCTTGAACGCCGGCGCTCGTATGCTCAATGTCGCCGGAGCGCGTCATACGGCAGAGATAGTGCGTGCCATTCGGGCGGAGTTTCCGGAAGTGCCTATCATTGCCTCCGGAGGAAACCGCGAAGACTTTATTCGCGAAACCATTGATGCCGGGGCGAACGCGATTACGTATACACCGCCTAGCACAGCAGAGCTTTTTACGATGTCTATGAACGAACATTATCGTAGTGGAGAGCCGGCTTCTGAAGACAACGACGGTTCATTAGTGATGGTCGATGATGTAGAAGTAGCTGAACCGCCATCCTCGGATTCCGCCTCCCATTAACCATAAGGGCGTACACGCTTTCCTGTGTTCTCGTTTGCAATTTGCCTCGAAATAGTGTAGAATGCGTTCATTGAGGCGAGGGTCTGTAACTCAGTTGGGAGAGTGTCACGTTCGCAACGTGGAAGTCGTGGGTTCGAATCCCATCAGATCCATTATCTTGGTTCAATATGCTGGTCAAGTATAAAGGTATTCACTTTTCCGATGTCCTGACCAAGATTTTGAAGAAAAGTTGGGTGGAAGAGGTCAATTCAACATTCCATAAAGTAGATCAGGCGAGACTTGATCTACTTTTGTATTGGGAGACCGACGCAATACGTACCGGTCTCTTTTTTAAGGACGTTAAAAAGTGGAGAATGAGATTGCTGCCATGCGTGAACTCTATGGTCTACCGCATGGCGAGCAAGTGCTGCACGCCGCTCACCGAACGACCACGAGTCATGCGGCATGGGAACGGCTCTTAAAGTTATTGCTCTTTCCGCTTCACCGATTCAGCAACATATTCTTCTGTTTCATCTTCATCGTCAGGAAGAATAGCATGATGACGACGATAAAGTAAATACGAGATGAACTGTGAAACAAGTTTTGTTTCTTCATCCGTTAAATGACGCTCCACCGTTTCACAGACATCGCTAACCAGCTGTTTGTGGTGAAAACTCTCCCCAAACAGCTTTTCTAAATTGACATCGAAGATATCCGCTAACACGGGAATATAATCCGCATTGATAGAGTTGTTGGCATTTTCCCACGCAGAAATGGCGCTACCTTGATAACGGGTATCCAGTCTTCTATTCAGCTCTTCAGCCAATTGTGTCTGTGTCATGTGTTTTGCTTTGCGGAGTCGCGCAAGACTTTGCGCAATGATACGTTTATTGGCACGCAGTAAATCTTTCATGACCGACTCCTTTCTATGAATCCTATAAAAATTATATTCATTCTTAAAAACTGAATCAAGATGCAAAAATAGGCAGAAAATCCATAATATAACGAATAAAAATTAAATACTACATAAAATATGGAATATATTTTAATTGATTAGATAAAAAAGGACAAAATGCTTTCTGTACACGCACCGCATTTGCCCATCAGTGGTGAGACAAAGAGTCGCGACTATGGGACACAGAGAAACACCGGATGGCGTTACTATAAAACCAGCCCTTCGATGTGTATTCCCCAGGCTTTCCGGTGCCATGCTCACCTTTACCGTGCACACATCTATTCGTAAACCTTACGACTTGACGGGACGCGCCAAGAGAGGCTGAACCAAAAGCGGGTTCGTTCCGCCCGCTTTGAAAGGAGGATTTATGAATCTTGCCGAACAGGTGAAGGGGAATCTTGATCGTTTACGAAAAAGCATGGATGTCACTCGTCTTGATGACCGCTCGCTTGTACAGGCGATAGAAGAACAGCTCCGTCTTGACACAGATTGGCAAAAACGATCGTTAAATGAGCGTTCCAGTATTTTGAATGGCGTATATTCGGCTATTCGAGGATACGATATCTTAGATGTCTATTTTTCCGATCCGGAAGTAACGGAGATCATGGTCAATCGCTTTGATGAAGTTTACGTCGAAAAAGCAGGTGTAGTACAGAGAGTAAAGAATGGTTTTGCTACAGAGGAAAAGTATCACGACATCATACAGAAAATCGTGAATGATGCAGGGAAGGAGGTCCATCAGCGAACGCCTATTGTTGATTGTCGCATGAAAGATGGATCACGTGTAAACGTGGTGCTTCAACCTATATCCGGTGGTGATGCGGCGTTGACAATTCGGCGATTTCGAAAGCATATTTTTTCGTTAGCCGATTTAGTGGAGAACGGTACTCTCTCCGCCTCTGCAGCAGCATTTCTAAGAAAAAGTGTCCGTGCAAAGATTAATATCTTTATTTCCGGCGGAACAGGGTCGGGAAAAACCACACTTCTTAACGCCCTGGCAAATGAAATTGATAGGCATGAGCGCTTAATTACTATTGAAGATGCGCGTGAACTGAATTTTGAAAATATCGAGAATTGGGTTGCTTTAGAGGCAAGGAGACCCAATGCGGCAGGCGACGGTGAAATAACCATTCGCGATCTCATTCGTGCTTCGTTGCGAATGCGACCGGATCGCATTATCGTCGGCGAGGTTCGCGGTCCGGAAGCACTGGATGCAATTCAGGCGATGAATACCGGTCATGACGGATCTTTTAGTACCGGACACGCTAATTCCGTGTCAGATATGCAGCTGCGTTTGGAAACCATGATTTTAAGCGGACATGACGGTTTACCTCTGCCTGCCATACGTCAACAGATTGCTTCCGCCATCGATTTGTTTGTACACGTTTCTCGATTACGGGATCACCGACGTTATGTGGTACGTATTGAAGAACCCTATTGGGAAAACGACAGGTTGCACTATCATCCGCTATTTTCTCGATCTATTGACGAACATACGATCGGTGCATTGGAGCCAACTGGCGAAGAAATGAGGCGAAAAGATAAGTTTTATCGAGCTGGGGAGGAAGTTTGATGAAGCGGGAGCAATTGTTTTGGATGCTCGGCTATTCGAGTATAGCGTTATTTTGCGGCACGGTTTTTCTGTATCGTTGGTGGTTTATGCTTGCAGCAGTCCTATTCGGTATTCGATTAGGGCGTGCGCAGTGGAAAAGTAGAATACAGGAAAGAGAAGAACGGGAGAATCGTGAACAATTTCAAGCCTTTTTGGAAGTGGTTCATGCGCGTTTAGATTCCGGAAGCAATGTCCAGCAGGCTTTGGAACAAGCGTTAAACCAATTGGAACGGCAGTTTGGGAAAAAGGCTTCTTTGGGTGATTTTCAGGTTGCATTAAATAAGATTGTAGGTGGAACGTACGCCGGTATAAGTCTGCGTGAGTCATTTTTGCTTTTAATACGGGAAGAAAAAGATCCGCTACGCAAATCTTTTTTTGAGAATTTGTCGACAGGAATGACCCAGGGAGCGGATTTGGCAATGCTATCGGGATCGTTTTTGCGATTGTTAACAGAAGAGCAGGCGCTACGCTTAGATCGGGAGGCTAAACTGGCGAGCCCGAAACGCGAACAACGGTTGCTCTTCGCCATGCCCGTAGTGATGCTTTGTGTTATGTACACCACAGGATTGGCGTCAACCGAATACCGACTCATCGATTATGGTGTTCGCCTGGTTTGCGGTGTTCTCTTTTATAGTGCATGGCGATGGAGTTTGCGTATCCTTCGTGACAGTGGTTTACAAGTTCGGGAAAGTGTGACGAAATGATGCTTTTGTTATCCGTGATTCTCTATGGCTTTTGGCTAATTGGTCTGTGTTTTAGCTATCGCCAATGGACTTATGCGCCTTCCAAAGTGCGAAACATCGCCGATGCCTTACCTATACGAAAGCGTGCTTTTGCTCCGATGGGTTGGCTTTTGATGCGGAAATTTGGCTGGTCGTCCAATGGCTCACGCGCAAAGAAACGAAGACAGTATTTGGTGATGTGGGTGGATCCGTACCATTTGGACAGTGCTTTATGTGCCCATGAGATGGAAACGATGAGTGAACTTTCGGCTTTACTTGGCTTGGGAGGTCCTTGTTTACTTTTGTCACCGATTCTCTTTGCTGTTTTGTGTTTTTGCTGTATCGGATATGACTATAGTCGTCTGCAGGATTTGAAAAAGAAGAGCAAATCGCTAATTGAAGAACTGGAGAATGCTCTCACCGACATGTTGACACAATTCGTTCTGTCACTACGTTCCGGAACGCTTCCCTTTATTGCTTGGAAAACCATAGCTGAAGAGGGAGAAGGCGCTTTATATCGAGAGATGAACCGTGTAGTACGAGACGTGGAGACGGGTGTAGGTCTTCGTGCCGCAATGGCAGGGTTCGGTAGAACGATGCCCATCAAAGCGATGCACGATTGTGCAGATCTTTTTTCGCAGTCCGTCGAAGTGGGCGGATCGGATCTTTCTGTTTCTCTTGAACGTCTTCGTTCCGCTCTTTATCAGGAAAGAAAACGAGAATACGCCATGCAGGCGGAACGATGTTGTCAACAAATGCTTTTTCCCAGCCTGTTACTTTTTATCGGCATTCTTCTACTGGTGTTAATGCCCATGCTTGGTCAACAATAGAAAGGAATACTATGCATTATCCTCTTGCCAAAATCATTCAGTTATACCGCGCCCATCTCTCTGAAGAACGAGGAGAAATCAATATGGTCGCAATTGTCCTTATTATTCTTGTGGTCATCGCACTCATCGCCATTTTTCGAGACAATTTGACCTCCTTGCTAGAAAGCTTATTTCAAAAGATTGAAAACGAGGCGATGAAGATATGAGTTATTGGGGAGACGACAGAGGCAGCATCTATCTCGTGGAGGGAAGTGTCCTCTTTCCCATTTCGTTTATGGCGCTGTTCTTATTGTTGTTTTTTATGCTTGTACTTTTTCGGCAGGTGAATCAGGAGGGACATCTTCGGAAGGCGTTAGCCCAACCGACAACTTCTTTTGCTTTTGCGCATCCGGAAGAAAGTCAGGCAGCGAAAAGATTCCTTTCTTCGTCAAAATGGTCCCAAACCGGGTTTTTCTTTAGCGAGCAAAAGGTGCAACAAAAAGAAGAAGTGAACTTTTCGGCGTTTCGTTTCTTTTCGATTCCTGCATGGGAGGTAAAACAGGAAAGAACCAGTGTGTGGACATCCTCCGCGAACAATCTTTGGCGCTATGAAGCGATCAACGGGTTTTGTGCCAAACAGGAACAGAGTAAGGGAGGAACGTGAGAAAGGAGAAAGTTATGGAGCGGCTGAGGAAAATCGGTGTCAAACGCATTGATAGTCAACGACCGTATAAAAAGATGAAGAAAAGGAAATCTTGTATGGTACGTTTTCGCGATACGCGCGGTGTCATTTCTATTTTTCTTTGCGGTGTGTTGCTGCTCATGAGTGTTTCCAGTGCGGCTTTTATGGACTATGCGCGTTTTACCCTTGCTCAAGCCGAATCACGTGCCACCCTGAAAATGCTTTCGCACGCCACTTTAGCCGGATTTGACAAGACTATGGCAAGGGAATTCGGTCTCTTTGCCGTTGAGGATACCCATTCTATGCAGGAAAAAGCGGAAGAGCTTCTTGCACAGCGTTTCCCGGAAGATACGGCATCGCTTGGTGTACATGTTGAGCAGAAGCAGATTACCGTGATGCCCTCGGACAATGCCCGGCTCAGTCGACCGGAAGTCCTTATGACGCAGATTCAGCAGTTTATGGAGTGGCAAATTCCGAGTGCGGCTTTAGGAAAAGTGCTGGAACATATAGGCATGATGAAGCAGTTGTCAGAGAGTCTTCCAGCATGGCAATCAAAAATACAGTATGAGAAAGAGTTGCATACCGTTCAACAAGCTATCAATGCATGCTTTTCGCAAAACGATACCGTATATAATGCTTGTCCTCCGGGGATGCGCTCTCTTGCACTTCCGGCATCGGTTGAATCAAGCGCCTCTGCAAACAAAGATAAAATTTTCGCCGGCGTTCCCTCACCTGCACCTGTGGAACAAGCTCTTTCAGATGGTGTCGATTGGCTTGACGAGGATTTGCTTAACCGTTTGCAAAAGGCAGCAAATGAACAAAATAAGGTGCCTTCCGATGCAAAAGAGTGGACAGCACTCCTTAGTGCAAAAGATAAGGAGGCGTTAAAAAGCACATTTCTCATTTGGAGAGAGAAGTATTCCTCCGTTTCCTCTTGGCTTGATCGTCTTGTAAAGACAGAAAATCAAACTCTTTCCGGGTTAAAGAACACGGAAGAGAAAATGCGTTCGTTAGCCGCTTCCAGGGCGTCGTGGAGAGAAGAAGTCAGCCGTCTTCCGCTAGGAGCGGTTTCCCAGAGCCTGTTGGGTGATTATTTAAGTGCAACGAGCGCGCTGGACGCGGAAAAACTTCATCAACTCAGTGTAGAGTGGGAAAACATGAGCGAAAAGACAAAAACGTTATCGCAAGCGTGGGAGGATCTTCGTCTTGATCAAACATTGTTGGAAGATCTTACCTTTGAAAAATGGTTGACATCGAGAATTGCTTCGATTAAACGTCTTTCCGCGAACTCTTTTTCTTTGCCGAAAATGAAACTATCTACTTTACACCCACTCGAATGGGAGAAAGGCATCCCGTTAAGTGAGGACAGTATACATACTCAAAGTATTCTGGCAGCTCAAAGTAACGATGATCGATCTGGTTTTTTCGAATTTATAAAAGCATGGAACGTAAAACGAAAAGCGATTGCTAATGCACGAAAAGCAAAGCGAATGGGGATGCCTGAACTTGCCGGAGGGATCACCGACTATCTTATGCCGGATGTGTTGCAGCGCTATGAAGCGGATACGCATTCTTTTTCTGATGAAGACTGGAAGCCTCCTGAAGGGAATGAAATGGAAATGCTAAACGGGCTGTTCCACGAAGTGTCTCGTATAGCGGAAGCATTTACTGGACTGTCTTCCACAGACGCAGGGGAAATCGTCTCTCTACTCACGTATTGGACAAATATGTTTAGCGATCGAACGGCTCCTTTAATGGAAAAAGAACAGGGCGTTCCCTTGCTTTCCTTAAACGGTTTTCCATTAAAGGAGCGAAAAGTGTTTGGTGGTGAGTTGGAATACATTTTGTATGGTCGTCCATTGTGGGTGGAAAATATTCGGCGTGCAGAGCATCACATTTTGGCGATTCGTTTGCTCTGTAATATGCTTTATGCCTTTACTTCAAGCGAGCTGAACGCGGAAACCGCACAAGTTGCCCTTGCTCTTGCCGGATGGACCGGATTTGCCGTTCCCTTGGTTCAATCTGCGCTTTTAGCTGTTCTCGCGGTTGGGGAAACAGCTCTTGACATGGATACTCTTACGGCGGGCGAGCGCGTGGTCGTGATGAAAACACCAGATACTTGGCGTTTTTCTCTGTCCGGTGTTGCGCAATTGGCAAAAACCGCTTCCCATGATGTGTTTGATGCGCTTGCGGATAACGGAATTGCGGCTGTCGAAGCAGGAGCAGACACGCTGCAAGAGACAATGAACCGCATGAAAGATTCCCTTCTACAGAAAGCGGAGGACGCTGTGCATCAGCCGGTTTTGCAACTGATGGAGATGTGTTTGTTGGAAGCAGATGCGGTTCCAGACGAGCAGCGGCAAGCCAAAATTGCAAAAATTCTTGAGGAACTCTCTTCCCGCGGAGGAGAGGGAAAATTGGGAGTAGCGGTATCTGGCGCGTTTTCACGACTTTCTCAACAAAGCACTGAGCTCAACGAGGTAATAAAGGATGCACGAGAGAAGAAAAGGAAGGCGGGAAAGGCAACCGAAGCGGTTCTCCGGCAGCTACGAGACAAAACGGAAGCCATCGTGAATCAAGCGTGCATCGGGCTTTCTTCCTTTGTCGATCAGGGCGTTGACCAGCTGACGAATAAGCTGAGAGTCTTAGTTGAGGAAAAAGAAACAGAAGGGAGAGACAAGGTAGAAACGGCGCTTGCAACGTTTCAAGTGGAAATGGGAGGAAACGATGCAGCTGGCAGTATGACAGTAGGATCCGGTTTGACGATGCGTTACAGTGATTACATTCTTCTTTTATTGGTCATCAGCAGCACTTCGCGAGCAGGACGCGATGTCATGCTATCGCAAACGGCGCGTCTCATTCAGGCGGAAACCGGAGAGACGGATCTGACCATTGCGCCGACCTCGTTGGATTGGCGTCTTGAAGGTCGCCTATCTGTGGCTTTCTTGCCTCAATTTAGCTCTTCTTTACTGGGGAATACCCTGGGAAAGCAAGTCGAGGTTCGGGAAGATTGGCAGGAGGGATATGGACAAATAAAGGATAATTCATCATGAAACACTCGTTATCAGAAGGCTCATTAACTTTGGAAGCCGCCTTTACGTTGTGCTTCTTTCTGCTTGCCATGCTTTCTTGGATTCTCCTTTTTGTGCCCTTCCAGGTGCAATCCATGACACAACACGCCTTGGATCAGTCTTGTCTTGCGTTAGCTGATAAGATTTCGCTTACGCATACCTTGACGGGAAAAGAGAGCGGTCTTTCCCGTTTCGTCGAAGCTGCTGCGAAGAAAAAGATAAACATCTCTATACCGGAAATCATGCGTGAAATAGGCGGAAATATGGCGTTGGACATAAGCGGAGAACGGGAATTCAGGCATTATTTCGGCAGCGGTAAAGGCTTCCCCAAAACGATGAAGCAGGTGGACTATTCTCTTCATCTTGATGATGACCACGATTATTTGCAGGCGGATTTGTCGTACTTGCTCGAATTGCCGGGAATACTGAAACCGCTCGGTCCTCTTTTTGTACATCAGGCATCCACGGCAGGTCTTTGGTTACTGACCGATAAGCCTGTTTTTGGCGGTGACGAACAAGACGATAAGGAAGAAGAGAGTGTCTGGAAGAAGCCGCCTTTTATGCGAGGCAAAATATTGGTGGAACGCTTTCGACAACAGGCAAAGGCAATACAGTTGCAAAAAGGTCAAATAGCGGATTTGTTTTATGCAGATGGAACGGTGGAAGCCATAATTTCGCTTAATCTTTTCTCTTCCACGTATTCCTCCGGCTCCGGAGAGAGCGCAGAGAAATACGCCTTGAAAGAGGAAGCTATTCTGCACGCTCTTAGATCGCAAGCTAAAAAAGTGAAGAGAGCGGCGGAGAAGCAGGAGAATTGGATAAAAGCAGACGGAACGTCTTTTTCCTGTTCTCCGCGTGCTGTGCGCCTACAGGTTATCCTGCCCGAAGAAGCAAGTTATTTTTCTGCGTCGTTAATTGGCTTAACAAAGCGGATACAACAAGAAGAAGGAGTTTCCATTTCCTATACCTATGAAGAAAAGGCGCTTTTTATCATGTAGAACGGAAAGGAGAGAATCGTGCATTTCGGGAAAAAAGGAAAGAACAAGGGATCGAATCGAACGAAACAGGAACGACATCATTTTCTCTCTCCGGTGCTGTTTTGTCGCATCTACGCAGTCCTACTTTTTCTGTGCATTGCTGGTATTTTTCTTTTTCAAAAGCAGCAGGAAGCACAAAGAAACAGAAAGAGACAGTATTGTCGGGAACAGGCGAAAATGCTTGTCGATGCCGGATTTTACGGAGAAGCGCAAAAGCAGATCAATGCCATGCCCAAACCGCTTTCTTCCGAGGACGTGCAACTTCTTTTTCGGGCTGCCGTAAAAAAACAGGACTTTCGATCAGCGAGAAAACTGCTTTCTCTTTTGCCTGAAGAGCAAAAAGAAACGTCCTGTTTGACGTTAATTGATGCACTGAAAAAGGATGGAAAATCGGTTTTAGCATGGGAAATAGTCTGTCGTTCGTGGTCTTCCTTAAAAACAACTCAGCAAAAGGAATTGGCCATCTCGCTTTTACAGGATGTTCAGGAGATACCGACACACGCTTCTTTTATCTCCGGATGGATAAACAACCGAGTGGCTGTCTTGAAAGATGACGACGGCTTGTTTCTGGTTAATGCACAAGGAGAAGAGATCAGTAATGTTCGTTATGAATCCATCCTACCGACGGCAGAAGGTTTTTCTGCCAGACGAAACAATATTTGGGTTTCACTCAATATCGAGGGAGAGTTTTTGCATACAGTGAAAGAACCGACAGAAAAAGAGATTATTCAAGCGGAGTCTTCTTTTCTCGTTTCACCGACGAAAGGCGATGGTCAACAAGGCTATACCTTTTCTGGAGAGGAGGTGATTAAACCGATCTATGACCGCGCAAGTCCGATAAGCATGAATGGGGTGGGTTATGTCGAGACGGAAGGACGTTTCTGGCAAATCCGTTTCCGCGCATTGCGTGACGGCGTTTCTTTCAATAAAATAGATTCGTAAATCGAAAAAGACGGTAAACCGTCTATTGCAGAGCGGAAAGGCGAGGTTGGTGTGTCGAGCGAAGACCGGCGACGTATAGGCATTCTCGGAGGAACCTTTGATCCGGTACACATCGGACATTTACAGATGGCAGCGAACGCTATGGCGACGTTTTCTTTGGATGAGGTGCGTTTTGTGCCTGCCTATGCGCCTCCCCACAAAAAAGACAAAGAGGACAACGCAGAGGATCGATTGGCGATGCTCACGGCAGCGTTGGAAGACAACCCCGCTTTTACGGTAGATGTACGGGAAATGCGCGCACGAAAGAAGCGTTATTCCCTTGAAACGGTTCGCTCTTTTCGTGAGGACTTTCCGCAGGCGGACCTCTTCTTTGTGCTGGGAGAAGACAGTCTGATGGCGATTCGTACCTGGCATCGTTGGCAAGAATTGCTTGCGATGATTCCTATTATCGTCTGTCCGCGAGGAGGCGTAACGGGGGATTTGCTCTTACAGGTGAAGGCGTTAAATGAAGAAGGCTATTGTGTTCAAATTGCAAATGGTCCTTCTATTGCGATCTCTTCCACACAGATTCGTGAAGCCTTTACCAAGGGAGAAGAGCTTCGCTATTTTCTTCCCAACGAGGTATATAATTACATTGCTTCGCATCGGTTGTATGACTTTATGAGTGGGGAAGATGTGGCTTTTCTTCGTGGAGTCCAAAAAGAATCTCTCGATTTTCTTGAAACAGACGTCTTTTTACCCATGGTGGAAAGATTGCGGAGCACGCTTTCTGCGCATCGCTTTCGTCACGTGCAAAGCGTTGCCCGGTCGGCAGTGTTTTTAGCCAAACTATACGATGCGGATGTCGAACGAGTACGTCTTGCGGCCTTGCTTCACGATTGTGCAAAAGGAAGAGAACAGGAGTATTTTCGGCAGCTTCATGAAAAAGGCATTCTCAAGGCAGAAGACTGGATGCCAGCGCCTTCTTTTCATGCGTATCTCGGCGGTTTTGTTGCCCGTGAAATCTATGGCGTTCAGGATAAAGAAGTATTGGAAGCTATCGCAGCGCACACAACCGGAAGTTCGACAATGAGCCAAACAGCGAAGATTGTTTTCCTTGCAGACGAGATTGAACCGTATCGCGATTTTCCCTTTGTCGTACATTTACGTGCGTTAAGCATGAAAAACTTGGATCGTGCGGTGCTTGCCGGAATGGATGCTTCACTTCGTTTCCTGATGAAGAAGGAACAAGTGATTGACCCCACCTCTCTTTTTGCTCGGAATGCGTTGATTAAGAAAAAGCAAGAAGAAGAAACCGAAAAGAGTGGACAATAGCGTGAACAACTTGGAAAGGAGTTCTTTTTGACAGCAACTACTACGAATGCGAAAAATGACCTCATTGTTAAGGTGGCAGAGGATAAATTGGCCGTGGATATTCGCTTGCTTCCTATACGCGAAGAAGCAGGCATTTGCGATTATTTTATTGTCATGACAGGAAGAAACAGAATCCATACGCAGGCGATTGCCGACGCGATTACGCAGAAGTTGGCGGAAGCGGATATGGCACCGGAAACAACGGAGGGGTTGCGTGACGGCGAGTGGATCTTATTGGATTGCGGAGAGACAATCGTCCATATCTTTACGCAAAGCGGACGCGAATTCTATGATTTAGATGATCTTTGGAGCGAATAACGCTTGTCTTCTCGTACAGAAAAAATACTGTTTGGCATTTTATTTTCGGTTATTTTGCTTCTCGGAGGCGCGCGTCTTTTAATGGACGGAACGCACGCACCGATTGAAAAGGACATGGATGAGGGACAAAAAAACAGCAAAGTGGAGGAAATTGCCACTTCCCCCAAGGATGCCCAAAAGAAATCCGCATCGGATATGTCGCCCAACAAAGAGTCAACGGAGCAAAACAATGTTGAACAAGTGTCTTCTTCCTCAAGCACGGTGACGGTCTATGTTGGGGGAGCCGTGCAAAAACCCGGCTTGTATACTCTTGAAGCCAATAAGCGCATTCAGGATGCTTTGCAGGCTGCGGGAAATCTGACTGATGATGGTGCGTTGGGGGCAATCAATCCCGCGCAGCATCTTACCGATGAAATGCAGATTCTGGTGCCTACGAAGGAAGAGGTCGCCGAGGCAAACGCTCGTGGAGAAGCTTCTTTACAAGGAATATCCCTTTCAAAAAACAACAACGAACAAACGGGATCGCTTTCAGAAGTACAGGCTAAAATCAATATCAATACCGCTTCCGCGGAAGAATTACAGCGCCTTCCTTCCATTGGCAAGACAAAAGCCGAGAATATTCTTCGGTATCGCAAAAAAAAGCCATTCCAAACGGAAGAAGAAATAATGAATGTTTCCGGTATCGGGAAAAAAGTCTTTGAACAAATTCAACCGCAAATTTGCGTGAAATGAGGTATCGGCGTTGAAAGGATGGCGGACATTTGTTAAAATAGCCGTATTGTGAAATGCTATCTTAAAAACAAGAGGTGAATGGATTGAAAACTGCTGTCATTATTTTACTCGTAATTGCGAGCGTTCTGATTATTGCGGCGACGTTGATGATGGAACCGAAAACCAATGCCGGTACAATGTTCGGTCAGGAATCGAACGTTTATGGTACGTCTGTGCATCGTCCCAAAGATGCACTGCTCAATAAAGTAACGATTATTTGCAGTGTGGTCTTTGTCCTCAGCTTGATTGCTTTACTGGCGCTGTAAGCAAAGAGAAACGAAAAGCCGACGTTTGCGCGTCGGCTTTTTCTTTGCCTAAAAGAGAGGATGCTATTCTGCACACGAGAGTGACGTTTTGTCTGTTTTAGGTGTGGCTTATTTCGTTACGATGAAAAAGAAAGAGAAA
>QWCB01000456.1_pt1 | contig 52512 bp, 49 predicted proteins | sample 1972511 | NCBI WGS metagenome assembly QWCB01 (sample SAMN09866719, study PRJNA288562) | Human gut metagenome isolate term5_stool, whole genome shotgun sequencing... | isolation source: gut | host: Homo sapiens | place: USA: California | reverse complement strand
TGGTGCGGATAAGAGGACTTGAACCTCCACCGAGTTGCCCCGATTAGAACCTGAATCTAACGCGTCTGCCAATTCCGCCATATCCGCATATTCTGTTTTCGTTCGAGCTGTTTGGCTCGGAACGTTGATAATTATACCACGGATCTTGGGAAAGTCAAGCGTTTTTTGCAAAAAAGTTTTTACTCTGTCCTCGCGGGGCGGGTGCTGACCTCGCCGTGGCAGAGGGCCTCGGTGCGGCCGCCCTCGCGCTCGACGACGAGCTGGCCGTGGTCATCGATGAAAAGGGCCTTGGCGGCGTAGCTTTCGCTGCCGGTGCAGACGGTGACCCAGTGGCCCGGCACGAAGCACCGGGCGCGGTACTCGTCCAGACAGTCGAAGGCGGGGCAGAGGGCCAGCAGCTCCCGCGCGATGGCACCGGCCAGCGCGGTGCGGCTGACGGGGGACGGGCCGCCGGGGAAGAGGCTGCCCGCCGTGGGGGCCAGCTCCTCCGGCCAGTCGGCGGGGGTGGTGGTCAGGTTCAGGCCGATGCCCACCACCAGCCACTCCACTTGGCCGCTCTCGATGTCGGTGCCCGCCTCGGTCAGGATGCCGCAGACCTTTTTGCCCTGATAATACAGGTCGTTCACCCACTTGATGCCCAGTTCCAGCCCGCAGAGCGCTTTCACGGCCCGCGCCACGGAGACCGCCGCGGCGATGGTGGCGGTCTGGGCGTCGGCGGCGGAAAGGGCCGGGCGGAGCAGCAGGGAACAATAGACGCCCTTCCCGGCGGGGCTTTCGAATCTGCGGCCCAGCCGCCCGCGCCCGGCCTTCTGCTGGCCCGCCAGAACCAGCGTGCCGTGGGGGGCACCGGCCAGCGCCAGTTGTTTGGCGGTCAGGTTGGAGCTTTCGAGGGTGTCGTAGATGTAGATGGGGGCCGGGTATTCGCCTACGGCCTCGGCGCAGAAGGGATCGCCGCCCGCCAGCCGGTAGCCCCGGCGGGGGGCCGAGTCCAGCGCGTAGCCCTGCGCGGTGAGGGCCAGCGCTGCCTTGTGGATGGCCGCCCGGCTCACGCCCAGCGCCTCGGCGAGCTGCTGGCCGGAGATGTACCCGCCCTCGGCAGCGGAAAGCGCCGCCAGCAGGGCCTGTTTCGTACTTTGCGCCATGGCCTTTTCCTCCTGCGAACTTTGTGTTATGATACCATTATACCAGATGTGCCCGCCGTTTGCTGAAAAAATTTTCCGGATTTTTGCAGGAAACCGCCCGGCAGATCCGTATAAGAGTACAGAAGGGCCGCCCAAAGCTGCCCCGAATGCTGCGAAAGGAGGTCCTGCAGACCGTTGACTACACTGGAATTCAGCGCGCTGGTGCAGAAGTATCAGGGGCTTGTCTACACCGTCTGCCACCAGCTCGTGCCGGACGAAGGCGATGCACAAGACCTCGCGCAGGAAACGTTTCTGGCGGCGTGGCGTGCCATGGACCGCTGCCCGCCCGGCTACGAAAAGCAGTGGCTGGCGCGCATCGCGTCCAACAAGGCGAAGGATCATCTGCGCAGCGCGTGGGTGCGGCGGGTGAACACCCCCGGCGACGAGGTGCTGGCGCTGGAAGGCGCCCCGCCCGGCTCCGACCCCGAACAACGGGTGCTCGACGCCCTGAGCGAGGAGACCCTGACCCAGATGATCCTGAACCTGCGGGAGCCTTACAAGACGCCCTGCCGCCTGATGCTGCTGGAGCAGCACACCGCCGCCGAGGCCGCCCGGCTCTGCGGCCGACCGCAGAAGACGGTGGAGGCGCAAATTTACCGGGCCAAAAAGATGCTGGCGGAAAAGATCCGTCAGGAAAGGAGGAGCGAAGATGGAATTGTTTCGTGAGGACGGCTGCCTGACCGACGAGGGCCTTCTGGCCGTGACGAAGGGCGGGCTGGATGAGCTGGGGCGGCTGGAGACCGCCGAACACCTGTCCTACTGCGACCGCTGCATGGACCGCTACACGGCGCTGTTGACGGCGGATGCACTGGAAACGCCGCCAAAGCCGCTGCGCGGGGCCGTAATGAGCAATATCTGGGTGCGGCTGATGCAGAACACCTATGGCCGGGTGGCCGTGGCCAGCGTGGCGGCGGTGCTGGCGCTGACCATGTGGAAGACCGGTGCCCTCGGCCAGATCACCCGCCTTGGCTCCGAACTCAACACGGTGCTGCCCGCGAGCCAGACACAGCCGGTGGAAGAGGACCGTCCGGCGGTGCCGGAGCCGCAGGGCAAGCCGGTAGAAACGCGGGCCGACCGGGACAACGCCGGGAAGCTCTCCGGCCCGCTGCAGCGGCTGCTGGACACCGTGCCCCACACCACCGAATCAAACGCTACAACTTGAGAAACGAGGAACTGGACTTATGAAGAAAAACGGGATTTTGACCCTGCTGTTCGCGCTGATTCCGGGCGCGGGGGAGATGTATCAGGGCTATATGAAGCGCGGCCTGTCGCTCATTACCATGTTCTGCCTGCCCGCTGCCCTTGGTGCCATGACGCAGATCGAAATATTATATATCGGACTGCCCATCGTCTATATGTACAGCTTTTTCGATACCTTCAACCTGCGGGCGCAGATCGGGATGGGCACCGCCCCGGAGGACGATTACCTTGTCCACTTTGACCCCCATGATAAGCGCCTTGCGCAGCTTCTGGCCGACAGCCACAAGCTGCTGGGCTGGGCGCTCATCGCCTTCGGTGCGCTGGTGGGCTACCAGAACATCCTCATGAACACCCTCGGCGACCTGCTCTGGCGCTGGGGCAAGACGAGCCCGGTCTTCCGGGCACTCTATCTGGTCATGGACCAACTGCCGGAGGTGGTGGTCTGCGTGGCCCTCATCGTCTGCGGCATCTGGCTGGTGAAAGGCCCCCGCACCGCCAAGAAGCCCCAGCCCGCCGACGAGGCGGAGGAGGAGTTCACCGAGTACCAGCCGCAGGAGCATAAAAAGGTCAACGTACAGGCCATCCTGAACAGCATCGGCCATCGGGACGCCGAGGCCGACGGGGAGCCGGAGGACACCAAGGAGGACGACGATGGAACCGAACAAAACTGAACGGACGGCAGAGGCTGCCGCGCCGGAAGCGCCCCAGACGACCCAGACACCGAAAAGCCTCCCCGTGCGCCGGGTGGGCAGCCTGACGCTGGGGGTCTGCCTGACAGCAGCAGGAGCGTTCTTCCTGTGTTACCACTTCCTGCCCCATTTCAATTGGGAGCTGGCCCTCAAGATCGCCCCGGCGGCGGGGCTGTGTCTGCTGGGCGGTGAGGTGCTCTACTTTGCCGCAAAGCCGGGAAAGTGGAAGTACGATTTCCTGTCCGTCTTCTTCTGCCTGTGCCTGATGGCGGTCTGCCTGTGCATGAGCGCCCTGCCCATGGTGCTGGACCGCATCGACCCGGCCAACGAAGCACGAGTGGCCAAGATCGCAGCGGACTACGAAAATACCCTCTATGCCGCCATCCGGGACGAGGCCCCGGACATCCCGCTGAAGGACCTCCGGGCAGGGCTGTACGACTACTACGGCAGCGCCGAGACGGCCACCGCCGCCGCCAGCGACCTCAACAGCGGCCTTGGTGTGCTGCGGGTGAACATCGAGCTGTTCGGCCCCTATGAGCAGAAGGCGGCCTTCGCCATGGACTGCCGGAAGATCACCGACATCATCCGGCAGCAGACTGCCCAGCCCACCGGCGTGACCTTCTTCTACGACGGCATCGAGGTGGCGGACAGCGAGGAGCTGCACACCGGCAGCATGAAGCAGGAATGCAGCTACACCCTGAATCTGGACAGCAATGCCCAGCTGGACTGGACCGCTGACCAGATGACCAAGCAGACCGAAGCATCCTCTCTGCTGGACGAGGAGAATACCGCCGCCGAGCGTGAGGCGGAGGACTGAGAACCCCCCTTTTGTTCTGCCCCCGGATGCGATATAATAGAGAAAATGGGAACAGGAGGGGAGCGCTATGCACTATACAGTCCGGCATTTTGATCTGCCGCTGCTGGAATTCGAAGCCGATATGGACAGCGCGGAGACGAATCTCCGAATCGTAAAGGTCTACGATGAAAACCGGGCATTCCTGCCGCTGAATCTGACGGTTTCAGAAGATGGACTGGAGCGGTGGCTGCGGCATCGCACGATCCCGAAGAATCGTGCGTATGTGGATGCGCTGCTCTCCAAGGTAGGGCTTTCGCTGAACCGCCCGCTGGGCATCATCACGGTCTGCAAAGGTCTTTCCCTGAACGATTGCTTTTGGGTCGATGCAGAAGGGTCTGGCGACACCTTTGCAAAGGTGAATCTATACGATAACCGATTCAGTCAGGTGCTGGCAGCCATTGCATTTACCGGTTACGGCAGCAGCGTGCGGACATCGCTGGCGTCCTGCCCGGAGTTCTCGACCAACGGAATGCTGCCGAAATGCTGGCGGCGGATGAACGGGAAGATCTATCTGTACAAAGGCGGAACGGTCGGCTTCAGCAATACCGGATTTGAGCCGTATTCAGAGCTGTATGCGTATCAGGTCGCACAGGCAATGGGGCTAGACGCCATCCGTTACACCCTGACAAAAGACCTGAAGAAAACGCTCTGCTCCAAATGTGAGCTCTTCACCAGCAAGGAATATTCCTACCTGCCAGTGGGCCAGCTCGTGCCGAAGGGCGGGATGAAAGCGGTCCGCGCCTATTACGAAACGCTGGGACAGCCTTTTGTGGATGCACTGGAAGATATGGTCGTGTTCGACGCGGTCATCTGCAATACAGACCGTCACTACGGAAATTTTGGCGTTCTGGTAAAAAACGAGACCAACGCGATCGCGGCTCCCGCCCCACTGTTTGACCACGGCAATTCACTGTTCAGTCTGGGCGGCGCAGAACTTTGGGAGGACCAGAAAGCGTTCGACCGCTATGCGCGTGCATTGCTTCCGCTGGCGTATGATGATTTTTTTGCGGAAGCAAAAGCAGTTCTGCGGCCTCGTCACCGCGCCATGCTGCATAAACTGTTGGAGTTCCGGTTTGACCGCCGGGCTGCACACTACAATTTGCCGCCGAAACGGCTCAAAATGATCGAAAAAGAAGTCCAGCGGCGGGCACGAGTCCTGCTCGGATAAGACAAAAGGCCCCCCGGAGCGCTGCAACGTTCCGGGGGGCCTTTGCGTATTCAGGAAAGGAGCATCAGCCGGGGTATCTCCGGACCTCCAGCAGCTCCTCGGCCCGCGCGAGCTGCTCCGCAGTGGGCGGAACAGCGTCGGGCAGGGGGTAGGGGATGTTCAGCTTCTGCCACTTGAACAGCCCCAAGGTGTGATAGGGCAGCACCTCCACCCGCTGCACGGTCTGGAGCGACCGGATGAAGTCTGCGGTGCGGCGCAGACCCTCTTCGTCGTCGGTCAGGCCGGGCACCAGCACATGCCGGATCCAGAGGGGAACGCCCAGCTCCGAGATGTGCCGGGCCATGGCAAGGATGTTGGCGTTGTCTTTGCCGGTGAGGCGGCGGTGCTTTTCGGGGTCGATCTCTTTCAGGTCAAGGATGACGAGGCTGGTGGACTGCATCAGCGTGTCAAACTTGGCCAGATACGCCGGGTCGTCGGGGCGGAAAGGCTCACCGGCTGTGTCCAGTGCGGTGTGCACGCCCTTGGCGCGGGCAAGCTGGAAGAACCTCGTCACGAAGTCCATCTGCCGCAGCGGCTCGCCGCCGCTGACCGTGATGCCGCCCTTCCTGCCCCAGTAGTTGCGGTAGCGGTAGACGCGCTGGAACAACGGTTCCGGCGTCCACTCCTCGCCGCCGTCGGCCCATGTCTCCGGGTTGTGGCAGTATTTGCACCGCAGAGCGCAGCCTTGCAGGAAGACTACGAACCGGACGCCGGGGCCGTCCACCGAGCCGAAGCTCTCCAGCGAGTGAATGCGGCCGATGAGGTCACAGGGCTGCATGGCAGGTGCGGGAGATGACGTCCATCTGCTGCTCGCGGGTCAGGTCGATGAACTTGACCGCGTAGCCGGAGACGCGGATGGTGAAGTTGGCGTACTCTTCCTTTTCGGGGTGCTCCATGGCATCCAGCAGCTTCTCCTTGCCGAAGACGTTGACGTTCAGGTGGTGGGCACCCTGATCGAAGTAGCCGTCCATGACCTGCACCAGATTCTCCACGCGCTCGCCCTCGCTGTGGCCCAGCGCGTCGGGGTTGATGGTCTGGGTGTTGGAGATGCCGTCCAGCGCCCAGTGGTAGGGCAGCTTTGCCACGGAGTTCAGGGAAGCCAGCAGACCGTTCTGCTCTGCGCCGTAGCTGGGGTTTGCACCGGGGGCAAAGGGGGTAAAGGCGGCGCGGCCGTCGGGCAGGGGTGGCGCTTCTTGATCATCTCAAGGAAGGTGCGCAGCAGCCAGACGCCGATCTCGTCGGCGCGGTCGTCGTCGTTGCCGTACTTCGGGAAGTCGCCCTCCACCTCAAAGCCGGTGGCAAGGCCGGTCTCGTCGCGGATGGCCTTGACCTTGGCGTACTTGATGGCGCTCAGGGAGTCGATGACGTGGGAGAAGCCCGCAATGCCGGTGGCGAAGGTGCGGCGGACATCGGTATCGATGAGGGCCATCTCGGCCTCTTCGTAGTAGTATTTGTCGTGCATATACTGGATGAGGTTCAGCACGTTGACGTACAGGCCGGCCAGCCAGTCCAGCATCTGCACGTACTTGGGCAGCACTTCGTCATAGCTCAGGTACTCGCTGGTGATGGGGGCGTAGTTGGGGCCGCACTGCTCGTGGTACTTCTCGTCCACGCCGCCGTTGATGGCGTACAACAGGCACTTGGCGAGGTTGGCGCGGGCACCGAAGAACTGCATCTCCTTGCAGGTTGGCGCGGGCACCGAAGAACTGCATCTCCTTGCCGGTCTGGGTGGCAGACACGCAGCAGCAGATGGAGTAATCATCGCCCCAGACGGGCTTCATCACATCGTCGTTCTCGTACTGGACGGAGCTGGTGAGGATGGAGACCTTGGAGGCGTACTTCTTGAAGGCTTCGGGCAGGGCAGAGGAGTACAGAACGGTCAGGTTCGGCTCCGGTGCGGGGCCCATGTTCTCCAGCGTGTGCAGGAAGCGGTAGCAGTTCTTGGTGACCATGCTGCGGCCGTCCATGCCGATGCCGCCCACTTCCAGCGTTGCCCAGACGGGGTCGCCGGAGAAGAGCTGGTTGTAGCTGGGGATGCGGGCGAACTTGACCATGCGGAACTTCATGACCATGTGGTCGATCAGCTCCTGTGCCTCGCTCTCGGTCAGGATGCCCTTGTCCAGATCCCGCTGGATGTAGATGTCGAGGAAGGTGGAGATGCGGCCCACGCTCATGGCAGCGCCGTTCTGGGTCTTGATGGCGGCAAGATAGCCGAAGTAGAGCCACTGGCAAGCCTCTTTGGCGTTCTTGGCGGGCTGGGAGATGTCGAAGCCGTAGGCCTCGGCCATCTTCTTCATGCCCTTCAGGGCGTTGATCTGGCGGGCGATCTCCTCCCGCAGACGGATGACGTCATCGGTCATGGTGCCGTCGCCGCAGTTGGCGAAGTCCTCCTGCTTGAACTGGATCAGCGCATCGATGCCGTACAGGGCCACGCGGCGGTAGTCGCCGACGATGCGGCCGCGGCCGTAGGTGTCGGGCAGACCGGTGATGATGTGGGTGTGGCGGGCCTTCTTCATTTCCGGGGTGTAAGCGTCGAAGACCGCCTGATTGTGGGTACGGGTGTAGTCGGTGAAGATCTTGTGCAGCTCTTCGCTGGGCTGATAGCCGTAGGTGGTGCAGGCCTGTTCGGCCATCTTGATGCCGCCGTAGGGCATGAAGGCGCGCTTCAGGGGCTTGTCGGTCTGCAGACCGACCACCTGCTCCAGATCTTTCAGCTCCTCGTCGATATAGCCGGGGCCGTATGCGGTCAGGCTGCTGACCACTTCGGTCTCCATATCCAGCACGCCGCCCTTGGCGCGCTCTTCCTTCTGGAGCTTCTGCAAAGCTCCCCACAGTTTGTTGGTCGCCTCGGTGGGACCGGCCAAGAACGACTCGTCGCCGTCGTACGGGGTGTAGTTCTTCTGGATGAAGTCGCGCACGTTGACTTCCTCTTTCCAGATACGGCCCTCAAAGCCTTCCCACTGTTCAAAATCGATCATTGGAACCTCCTTGCTCCTTGCCATTCCATTGGCAGTTAGCATTATCTAACTATTGAGCCTTTGAAAAACCGCATCCAATGCGGCTTTCTGGGGGCGGGCGAATGGGCGGCGAGGCGCGTGACGTTCCGCGCCCGGCAGCCTTAACACTATAATAGCAATGATCCCTCGAAAAAGCAAGAGGGAATGGATGGATTTTACACAAAAGCGGCAAAAGTTTCTTAGCACAAGTGCCCAATTTTCTGGAAAAAAACTTTTTCCGAAAAAAGTTCAAAAGGGGGCTTGACAGTCATGACAAACTATGGTATCCTGTTGTCACGGCAAGGTTAGTTAAATCTAACCGAGGCTGTGGAACCTTCTGCAAAGGGTTCCGATTCCTCCATTCCATACTCTCTTTTTCTTTTGGCAGGGCGCGGCATTCTGGTTTGCTCCGCTCCCTCCTGCGCGGTGAAGGCGGCTCTGGTACGGCGGCCTTCACGAAAACAGAAAACAAAAACGGGACATGTCGCTTGACCACCGACGTGCCCCGATTTTTGTTTTTGCCCTTACTGTAGAAAATCTAATGGCCAAGTTCAAAAATAATAATATAGCTATGTTCTATATTCGATGTTGGCCAAGTTGGCGAAGTTCCGTTTGGTGGCCAAGTTCGAACTTGGCCAGCCATTTCGAAGTTGGCCAAGCTGGCGAAGTTCGATTCTGAACGAAGCTGCGTTATAAAAACCGAACTTGGCCATCTGATCTGCTCGTCTAGGAGGCTGGCCGAGTTCGCGGGGAAGCGAACCGCGCCACTACGTCAGCGGGGCTGCTCCTCCAAATGCTTCTGGGCGAAGAGGGAGACAACGGCACTGAAGCCGAAGACGAAGTAGTAGCTGGCGATGCGGAAGAGCATCAGGGTGCTCATGGCCTCGCCGTTGGACAGAAAGGAGCTGAAGACGAGGAGGAAGGCCGTTTCGATGGACCCCATGCCCGCCACGTTGGGCAGGGCGTTGGAGAGGAAGAGCATCAGGCTGGTGAGGAGCTGCACCTGCCAGAAGCTCAGGCCGCAGGGCAGCCCCATGAACTGGATGCAGAGGTAAGGCAGGGTGAACAGCAGGAACAGCTTGACCGTGTGCAGGGCGAAGATCTTGACGCAGCGGCCCTTGTCGGCCAGCAGGTGACGGCTCTCGGTGCCGAGGGTGTCCAGCTGCTCCAGCCACGTTTCCCGGCGGGTCTGCCATTGTTCGGTCTTGGGCAGACAGCCCAGCGCCCAGCGGGCGAGCCGCTGGATGAGGGGCGAAACGCAGAGCAGCACCAGCCCCACGATGATCGCCGCCACCACGAAGTAGGCCATGGGCAGGTAGTTCATCACGCCGGAGGTGTTGGCCGCCAGCCACCGGCGCTGAAGCAGCAGCATCCCCGTGGCGTAGAGCAGGACCGTGGTCTTGTGGAAAACGTATTGCAGGGTCATCAGGCCCACGCCGGGGCCCAGCGGCAGCCCGCTGCGGTAGAGGTAGTAGGACTGCATCGGCATGGACCCGGCCCCAAGGCAGATGACGTTGCCGAAACTGCCCATGAAGGCCGATTCCAGCGCCTGACGCAGGGTGAACCGGGGCAGTCGGCTCCGGACGATGACGTAGCTGACAAGGCCCTCCAGCACCGGGTAGGTCAGGCCGACGGCCAGCACCACGGCCACCTGCCAGAACTTCAACTGCGCCAGCGCCGAGGAGATCTCGGCCCAGTGGCTCTTGAAGATCCAGAAGACGACGCCGGTCAGCACCACGAGGATCGTGATGGACAGGGCCGCCTTTTTGCGGGATGGCTGCCGGGGGGCGGGTCGATTCATGGATGAGGAGCTCCTTTCGTACTGTTGGTTGAAGTATACCACGCCAGCACCCCGGTTTTGTGAACTTGTATCGAATTTTTCTCGGCAGTTTGTGGGAAATGATAAAAAATCCTCCGTACAACCTCTCCGTCAATGCTTCGCATTGCCACCTCCCCTTGTAGGGGAGGCCTTGGCAGTCCATGCAAAGTTTATGGTTTCGCCAGAGGCTCCCCTACTAGGGGAGCTGTCGAGCGGTAGCGAGACTGAGAGGTTGTACGAAGGAAAACGTAGATCAGTGATTAGCAGTTAGCTCCTTCACCGCTGCGGTGAGGGTCTGTTCAAAGGACTGCTTGGAGTAATGGGTCTCGTAGAGCTTCCGGCAGGCGGCCTTCATGGCGGCCAGCTTCTCCGGGTGGAAGATGGCCCACTCCAGCAGCGCGGCCAGCTTCTGCGGGTCGTCGTCGGGGTAGGTGAAACCGTCCACCCCTTCGGTGATGACCCCGGCGGTGCCGGTGTGCTCCGACACGATGGAGGGCTTGCCGAAGATGAGGCCCTCGGTGACGAAGGTGGGCATGGGGTCGTCGCGGGAGGCGCAGACCAGACAGGTGCACTGCTCCATCAGGTTCTTGATCTCGTCCCGGCTGAGCTGCTTGCAGTAGAAGACATTCTCCGGGCAGTCGGTGGTCAGGGAGCGGACGGCGTCCATCATCTCCTTGTCCGCCGCCTTGCCGACGAAGAGGAAGGTGGCCTTGTTCCGCACCTCCTCCGGCAGCAGCCGGATGGCGGCGCAGAAGATGTCGTGGCCCTTCCGGCGCTCAAAGGAGCCGACGGTGGCAAAGAGGGGCTTGTCGGCGGGGTAGCCGAGGTCGCAGCGGGGGAAATCCTCCGCCGCATAGTCGGGCAAGCCGTAGATGAGCTGGCCGATCTGGAAATCGGGCCGGACGGCGTGCATGGCGTTGGCGGCGTGGTGGCCCACCGAGTACAGCCGGACATTCTCGGCCAGCTTCGTGGGGATCTGGTGGGCGATGTGGGGGTAGCCTGCAAAGGCATCGTGGAGCCACCACAGCACCGGCACGGCGGTGCCGCTGAGGGCCCGCACCGTCCGGGCCATGACCACGGTGTTGACGAGGACGAGGTCGGTGCAGAGGGCCAGCCCCCAGAGGTTCGGGGTGGCGCGGATGCCCGGCCGGGTGATGACGGCGGCCCCGGCGTCCACGAAGAGCTGCAGCGCCCCGCCATCGCTGGGGCCCAGCACCACCACTTCGTAGCCCATGCTGCGCAGCACCGGCACGGCGCTGACCAGCACGATGGGAGCGCCGGTCATGTCGAGGACATGGCTCATGAGGAAGGCCCGCTTGCCCGTGGCCGAGAACGCATCCTCGGCGCAGATGTCCCGCTCGTAGTGGAGCAGAGCCTGTGGGATGCGGGCGGGGTGGGCGCAGAACTGCGCGGCCAGCGCCAGCAGCTCCGTGACGTTTTCGGGGTCCTTGGCAGCGGCGCGGCAGCGCTCCAGCAGGGGGCGGCTGACGAGGGCGCAGCGGTTCTGGGCCAGATGGGCCCGGCTCTGGTAGAGGGCCGTGGCCCCCCCGAAGCCGAAGACGGCGTTGCAGACTGCGTAATCTGCGCCGTCCTGCAAGGCTTTTGCAAAGCACATCAGGGCGGTGGACATGCACTCCACGTCCTCGCTGACGAGGAGCACGCCGTCCACCCCCTCGGTCAAGGCGGAGCCAAGGGTATCCGCCAGCCGGAACTTGCGGTGGAGCTGGTCGGCAAGGGTGGCGCGCAGCGCGGTGTTCCGCCCCGGCGCGTAGACCAGCAGATAGGTGCTCTGGGTATCGTAATAACCCTGCGCGGCCAGTTGGCTCTGCTGCAGGGGGCTGTAACTGCTGTACATGGCGTCCCTCCCGTTAATGGCTGCGGCGGAACAACCCCAGCAGACGGCGCAGCGGCAGGGTCAGCTTCCAACTGCTGCTGTTCAGCACGCCTTCCAAGGAAGTCTCGTAGGACTGGCAGCGGGCGGCGACCTCGGCGTTTTTCTGGTGCAGTTCGGCGATCTGCTGGTGCAGCAGGGCTACGGTCTGCTGTTGGGCGGCCACAGCCTGTTCCAGCTCGGCGATGTGCTGCTTTTCGCCGTCCTTGTTCTTCTGCAGGAGCTGGACGCTTTCCAGCAGGGCGCAGAAGAGAGGCTCGTCCGCCAGCTTTTCCAGCGGGTAGTAGCAGTAGCTCACCACCAGCTTCATCCCGGCGGGGTACTGGCTCAGGCCCTCCAGCCGGTAGTTGGGGTCATCGCCGAGGAAGAGGGTGGTGTTCCCCTGCAGATTGGTGCCGTTGGCGGGCTCCCAGACGATGCGGTCGTCGGAGAACAGGAGCTGGGTCACGCAGCAGGGCAGCTCGCCCGGATCGAAGCGGAGCTTCTGGGCCGCCACCGGCAGCTCAAACGTAGCCGTCACGGCCCCGGTCAGCTGGTCGGTGGTGCAGTCGGGGGCGGTCAGCGTATCTTTTTCGGAAAAGCCGAAGCCGGTATCGTAATAGAGCAGCGGCTGCAGCAGGGTGGGCGAGTCGGTGCGCATCTCGCGCTGGGGGTGGGCGGCGGCACAGGCCTGTACCTCCTGTTCCAGCGCAAGGCACCGCTGGGCCAGCCGGGAAACGCCCTCGTCCGAGAGCTTGAGCTGCTGTTCGAGGTCCGCGATCCGGCCCTGCAGGGCCGCCGTGGTGGCAGGAGCTTCGTTGGTCATGACTGGATTCTCCTCATCATAATATATTTCACTTCAGCGGGAAAGACCCGCAAAAAAATCAGTGTTTTGCCGCATACTGCCGGGGCTGTGCTTCCCGGCTTTTGGCTGCCACGGTGCGCCGGAATTTCCGATCCTTCCAGCGGAGCAGCAGCTCACAGAACAGCAGCACCGACCCCATGGAGAGGGTGAACTGCAAGACCACGCCCAGCACCGGGTGGGCCGCAAACTTCTGGGGCATCAGATACCACGGGATCGCGGTCAGCTCAACGGTGTGGATGCAGAAGATATACAGAGACCGGCGGCCGATGGCTTGGATGCCGCGGATCACGAAGTTGTCCACCCGGCGCTGGAACCAGAGGACCATGGACAGGATGCCAAGGCCGGCCCCGGCGTCCAGCAGGATGCTCACCGGGCCGAAGTTCCATTGGGCCATGGAGACGCAGTCGGTGCTCTGGGTGAGCAGCACAAGAACCGCCACGGCGGCCGCGCAGCCCATCAGGGTGTTTTTCAACCTGCGGGACAGGGGCTTGTCGAAAATTTTATGTTTCTTGGCGAGGTAGCCCACGTAGAGCGCCGGAACGGTGACCATGCCCTGCCCGATGCAGAAGGGGGCCTCCCATGTGATGCAGAGGCCCCAGCCCAGCAGCATGGTGCCCAGCACTGCCCAGTTTGTGTAGGCTTCGGGGAAGATATTCAGGATCAGGTCCAGCAGGACCCACGCGATCATCAGGGAAAGTAAGTACCACATGGGCCCGCAGGAGAAGAAGGTCTGGCCGAAATACTCCGCCGTGTGGGGCAGCCCCAGCGCAAAGCCGCCCAGCACCTTGCCGGTCTCATAGGTGGCGTTGTGGAGGGAGCCGTAGCAGAGATAGTGGATGAGGAAGTGGAACACCGTGGTGGCGATGCCCGTATAGATGTAAGGCTTGAGCAGAGTCGTCACCTGCTGGTCGATGCACTTGCCGATGGAACGCTTGCGGAAGCCGTAGCCGCTGGCGATGTAGAACGCGGCCATCAGGGATTCGCGGTAGGCGAACATACAAAAGGTCAGCAGGTTGATGCTGCCGGAACCCATGGGATACAGCTCACCGGTGTGCGCGAACACGATGGTCAACATACCGATGCCCTTGAGCAGGTCGAACATGCCAAGCGAATTGGCCGTGCGGGGTTTGGTACCCTCCATGAAAAGCCCTCCTTTGCGCCAGATCACCTTGGAGGTGGCTGATTGCCGAAATTCGGGCGCAAGATGTTAAAAGTTACAAAATCGTTATGAATAAGTATAATGCTTTTTTGAGGTTCTGTCAATGAAAGCAGACAGAACAAAAAAGCCCCCAAGGCTGTGCAAAGTGTACCACAGCCGCCGCCCCTGCGCAACGAATGGGAGCAAATCCCATCTCCCTGCACAAGTTGAGTGCAAGTTTAAATTGCATATTTGTGCAATTAAAACTTGCATTTGTACCCGCCGTGATGTATACTGGGAGACGAAAGCTGCGCTGCCGCTGAAATTGGGCGGCGGCCGGGGAACACCGAACGAATAAGGAGTGTGCAAAAGATGACCAGAGAAGAGTGCTGTGCCGTGGTTTCGGAAAAAGAGATGCCGATGACGGTTTATGATATGGTCGCTGCCATGCAGGAGAAGTTTGCTTCCCGCCCGGCGTTCCGCTGGGTGGACGACGCCACCACCACCGTGAAGGAGAAGACCTACGGCGAGTTCGTGGCCGACATCCGGAAGATGACCGGCTATCTGCAGGCAAATGTTGCCGATCTCAAGGGCCAGCGGATCGCGATCCTGAGCCGCACCAATTATGAGTACGGCGTGGTGACCTTCGGCACCATGATGGCCGGGGCCGTCATCGTGACCCTGAACCAGAAGAAGACTTGGCCGGAGCTGGAATATGAGCTGGGCCTCAGCGAGCCCGCCCTGATCTTCACCGACGGCATCGACTATGGCTACGCCGAGGAGCTGAAGGCTGCTTACGGCCACAAGCTCCGCCCCATGAACGCCTACGAGGGCAGCGCACCCGCCGCCTTTGAGAACCGCATCGACCCCGACGGGCTGCGGATGCTGCTGTTCACCTCCGGCACCACCGGCCGTAGCAAGGGTGTCATGCTCAGCGAGAAAAACTACTTCACCGCCATAAAGATGTACATCGACGGCCAGAAGGTCATGCCCGAAGTGGCCCCGAAGGATATGGATCAGCTCTTCAGCCACTTCACGCTGGTGCCCATGTTCCACCTGTCCGGCTTCATCTGCTACTTCGCCTACGGCATTCAGGGCTGGACGCTGAACCTCTGCGCCGACCCCCGCGATATGCGCCGGGACATGAGCCTGATGCACAGCGACGCCATGTCCACCCCGCCGGTGCTGGTGGAGATGATCTACAACGAGATCCGCCGCGGCAATCAGGAAAAGCTGAACGGCCTGTGGAACCTGAGCTGCTCTTCCGCCATCCTCGACCCGCAGATCCTGCGCTACCTCGTGGAGCACGGCATCTACATCAACCAGTGCTACTCCATGACCGAGCTGGCCGGCTACGGTCTGCTGAACGTGGTGCAGGAGGGCGAACACCTCCGGGCACTGGGCAAGCCGGACGGCTTCTGCGAGGTCAAGCTGGACGAGACCGGCGAGATCTGCGTCCGGGGCGGCGCGGTCATGCTGGGCTACTATAAGGACCCGGAGGCCACCGCCGAGGCCATCGACAAGGACGGCTGGCTCCACAGCGGCGACCTCGCCCGCGTGGATGAGGAGGGCTTCTATTACATCACCGGCCGCAAGAAGAACCTCATCATCCTCGACAGCGGCGAGAACGTCAGCCCCGAAGAGCTGGAAAAGCTGCTGGGCAAGTGCGCCGACATCAAGGAGTGCATCGTGAAGGAGATGGGCAAGAAGATCGGTGCCGTCATCTGCTGCGAGCCGGAGAAGGAGCAGGCTGTCCGCACCTTCGTCACTGAGCTGAACCGCACCCTGCCGCTGTACAAGCGGATCAGCGCCGTGGAGTGCACCGCAGAGCCCCTGCCCCGCAACGCGCTGGGCAAGCTGCTGCGCAGGTAAGAAACGCTTTTGTAGAAAATCTGTAAACCTGACCGGCGAAATATTGCAATTGCCCCGTAAAACGGGTATTATAAAGTTGTGTGACGTCGGGTAAGGCCGGGACCAGAATGGGAGACCGGGCCGCAGGGGGCCGCGCCGGAGAAGCGCGCCCTTGCAGTGACGCTGAAATCCATCATGGAAAGGAAGATTTTTTGATGCAAAGAGCAGAAATCGTGTCCCAGATCCTCGCGATCCTTGAGGACGTGGCAGAGATCAGCCCGGAGGACGTGAGGGAAGACAGCGTCCTGATGGACGACCTCGACCTGTCCTCCATGGAGATCCTGACCGTTGTGGCGGATCTTGAGGAAATGTTTGGTCTGCGCATCCCCGAAAAGGAACTGCGCAATTTCGTGACTATCGGCGATGTGGCAGATTATCTGGAGGCTAACGCGGGGTGAACGGATTCCTCGCGGACGGGCGGGGCGTTTCCCCCTTCATGACGCTGATGCAGTTACTGCAATCGAAGGATAAAGAGAAAGACCGGTTTCGCAGCTTGCGAAACCGGTCTTTTTGCGCTTTAGAAGGAGCCGCCCGACGAACCGCCGAAGCCGTCGCTGTCCACCGACGAGCCGCCGGAGGAAGAGCTTTCCTCGTGGGGCGGGTCGTAGACCTCCACGCGGTCGGTGTGGGTGTAGTGGTCGCGCTGGACCCGGAGCTTGAGCCCGGCCCCGATGTAGTCATCGGCTTCGGTCTTCCGCTTGGCCGTCTTCATCTGAGCATAGAGGATGCTGCACACGATGGCGGCGATGAGGGACGGGATGCCCACCACGATGAGGATGCCGAAGATGCCGAGGCCGCCGTCCGGGTCGTTGTCGTAATCCAGCGGCTCGCCGTTCTCGGCGTAGAAATCCAGCGTATCGGCGCACAGGTCGATGTAGGTCTGGGCTGCGTCGGCGTAGTCGCCGTCCGACAGCATGGGCACGACCTCATCTTCGATCTGCTCGATGCGGTAATCGGTAAAGGCCGTCACGCCCCCGCCGTAGGTGATGGTGACGTACTTGCGGGAGCCGAGGGCGATCATGAACAGGATGCCGCTGCGGTCGCTGCCGGAGCCGAGATCGTTGTCGCGGTAGTAGTTCTTCGCGTAGGCACGCTGGTCTTCATCGCCGATGCTGTCCACGGTGAGGAAATACACATCGCAGTCGTGGCCGTCGGCGGCCTCCTCGGCGTCAGCTTCCAGCTCGCTGAGGGTGTCGCCGTCGAACAGGCCGTAGTCATCCCGCACCAGCGGGGCCGAAGCCATGGCCGGGAGGCTGAGGCAGACCGCCAGCACAGCGGCGGCCAGCGCCGCACCGAGGCGGCGGAGAGAACAAGTCAGAGTTTTCATTCCGCGCACCTCCTTATAAGTACAGCAGCCAGATGAGGACGGCCATCAGCGGCAGGGCGATGCGGGCGAACCACGCGGCCACCCGGCCCTTGTCCACGGGCAGGTCCCCGATGAGCCGCCCGGTCTGGCCGTTCATGGCAAAGAGGAAGTCCTGCTCCTTCCACCGGGTGTGGAGCATCCAGACCGGCAGCAGGGTGTAGTGAGCCTTTTTCATCCGAACGTTGATGTTCTCTTCCCGCGTGTCCACCACCGCGTACTCGGACAGCGTCTGGCGCAGGGCCTCGGCGGTGGAGTTCTCGATGCGGGTCTTGGCCCGGTCGGCGCAGGTCTTGGCGTCCTCGTCGTACCGGTCGGCCAGAAAGCCCGGCAGGTAGGCCGTGGAGAAGGGCTTCAGCTCGCTGTAGTCGAAGGGCTCGATGGAGTCCATGTGCTCGTCGGGCATCTTGCTGGAGCCGTCCACCGGCACGCGGGCAAAGGTGGCCGTGCCCTCGCGGCGGACGTCGTAATGCTGGGTGGTGGTGACGCGGTAGTCGCCCTCGCGGTGGCTCTCGCTCACTTGGCCGTCGTAGCTGCCGCGGGCGTCGGCCTCGGCGTCGAACAGCCAGAAGGGCACGTAGACGCCCTGAATCTCGGCGATGTGGTTCTGGCTCTTGAACGCCTTGGGCAGGAAGGCTTTGCCCTTATAATATTTGGTCAGTTGGGCGATGGCGGCGTTCTTGTCCATCTTGAAGGGCAGGATGTATTCGGGCTTCAGCTTGCCCGAAAGCTTGCCGCCCAGCACGGTGGGGTTGCCGCAGTAGGGGCAGGTGGTGGCCGCCGTGGTGGCGTCGCAGACCAGCTCCGCGCCGCAGGTGGTGCAGGAGTAGCTGGAAAGGCCGCTGGCCTCCGCTTCGCTCCAGACCGGGTTTTCGTCGGCCGCTTTTCCACGGCGGGCCGCAGCCTTCTTCTCGTCGGAAGCGGCGGCCGCGTCGGCTTTCTGCTGCTTTTGGGCGTATTGGGCCTCGATGTCGGCGACCTCATAGGCCGAGCCGCAGTAGTCGCACACCAGCTTGCCGGTGGTGCTGTCGAAGTGCAGCGGGCCGGTACAGGCCGGGCATTGGTAGTTCGTTACTTTATCAGCCATGGACAGTTGCCTTTCTTATGCGCCGAAGGGCTTGCCGCATTCGGGGCAGAACTTCGGCGGGTTTGCGGGGTCGGCGGGCTCAAAACCGCAGTTTGGGCACTTGGCGGCGGGCTTCGGCTTGCCGCACTCGGAGCAGAATTTGCCGCTGTTCTTCGCGCCGCAGCTGCACACCCACACCGTCGGGGCTTCGGGCTTCGGCTTGCCGCAGGAGGTGCAGAACCTGCCGGTGTTGCCGCTCTGGCCGCAGGAGCAGGTCCAGCCGTTTGCTGCCGGGGCAGCGGGCTGAGCAGGCTGCTGGGCGCCCATCTGGTACAGGGTCTGTGCATTGACGCCGCCCGCAGCGGCAGCCTGATTCATCCCCATAAAGGCCATGGCGGGGCCGGCGGAGGTGTTGGCGGCAGCGGACTGCATGGCCGCAGCCTGTGCGCCGACGAGGTGGGCGGCAGCGCGGGTGGGGTCCATGAAGGCGGCACTGCGCTGTAAGTCCTTGATCATCTGCTCGTCTTCTTCGCTGGCTTTGACGCCGGACACGCCGAGGGAAACGATCTCGATGCCCCGCAGCTTGCTCCACTTGGCGCTCAGGGCCTGATTCAGCGCGTCGGCCAGCTCGGTGGTGTGGGCGGGCAGGGAGGAGTAGCGGATGCCCTGCTCGCTGATGCGGGCGAAGGCGGGCTGCAGCGCGGTCATCAGCTCGGTCCGGAGCTGGCCGTCCAGTGCGTCGCGGGTGTAGGCGTTTTCCACATTGCCGCAGACATTGGTGTAAAACAGGATGGGGTTGACGATGCGGTAGCTGTACTCGCCGAAGCACCGGATGGCGATGTCGATGTCGATGCCGGCCCGCTGGTCCACCACCCGGAAGGGCACGGGGTTGGGGGTGCCGTACTTGTTGCCCACCAGCTCCTTGGTGTTGATGTAGTACAGGCGCTGGTCGGTGGCGGCCTGACCGCCGAAGCCGATCCGCTTGCCCATCTCGGCAAAGGCGTCGTCGATGTTCTTCAGCCCGCCGCTGAGCAGGGAGGGCTGGGTGCCGGTGCTGTAAGTGTACTCGCCCGGCTCGGCGCACAGCTCCACCACCTTGCCCTGCTCCACGATCAGGGCACACTGGCCGTCGGCCACGGCCACGATGGAGCCGTCGGAGATGATGTTCTCACTGCCGTGCTTGTTGGAGGAACGGCGGTCGGTGCGCTTCTGGCCTTTGACGGCCAGCACGTCCGCGGGGAGGGCGTCGCAGTAAAAATATTCCTTCCACTGGTCGGCCATCACGCCGGAAGCTGCGCTGATTGCTGCTTTTACAAGACCCATAAACCAAATCTCCTTTGTTGTGGTATCAACTCCCTCAGCCGCCTTCCGGCGGCAGCCCCCTCTGGGAGGGGGCCTTGGCTCCCTCTTTGAGGGAGCTGGCACGGCGGATGCCGGGCCTGAAGGAGTGGGGGAACAATTCTACCACCCAGTATAGCACAGTTTCCTCCCGAATGGAAACTCCCTCTTGCAATTTCAGCCCGAATGGTGTAGAATACACCCGACAACAAAATACAGGGGAGCTCGTGACGCGGGCTGAGAGGAAGTACCCGAACTTCGACCCTTTTACCTGATGCGGATAATGCCGCCGTAGGAAGTCATAGCGTGTATGAGTTTTTACAGGAGTTTCCGCAGCGGGAACTCCTGTTTTTTGTTGCCGGAAAATCGAAAGGAGCGATCCCCATGAAAAATCTCTCGGTGAAAAAACTGGCTCTGGCCGGAATGCTGTGTGCGCTTGCTGTGGTGGGCAGCGTGTTCAGCTTCCCCATCTTCGGCAGCAAGTGCGCGCCGGTGCAGCACATGGTCAACATCCTGTGCGCGGTGCTGCTGGGGCCCTACTGGGGCCTCGGCGTGGCCTTTGTGGCCTCGCTGCTGCGCAACCTGCTGGGTCTGGGCAGCCTGATGGCCTTCCCCGGCAGCATGTTCGGCGCGCTGCTGTGCGGCGTCGTCTACCACAAGACCCAGAAGCTGCTGCCCACGCTGGTGGGTGAGGTGTTCGGCACCTCCATCCTCGGCGGCCTGTGCGCCTACCCCGTCGCCATCCTGCTGATGGGCAAGAGCGCGGGCGATATCGCGTTCTACGCCTACATCGTGCCCTTCCTCGTCTCCACGGCGGGCGGCGCGGTCATCGCGGGCGTGCTGCTGGCGGCGCTGCAGCGCTCCGGCGCTCTGCACTCGATGCAGACCAGCCTGAGCTGAGGAGGCCAGTGTGGAAACTGCGTTTGGAAAGCGGCTGGACCGAGTGCGGCAAGCCTCCCCTCTCGTCCACTGCATCTCGAACCTCGTCACGGCCAACGACTGTGCCAACATCGTGCTGGCGGCAGGGGCCTCGCCCATCATGGCGGATGCCCCGGAGGAGGTCCGGGAGATCACGGCCCTGAGCCGGGCGCTCTGCCTGAGCCTTGGCACCCCGAACCCCCGCAAGGCCGACGCCATGTTCTTGGCGGGGTGCAAGGCCGCTGAGCTGGGCCTGCCCGTGGTCTTTGACCCCGTGGGCGTGGGCGCGTCCGCGTACCGGCAGGAGATCGCCCGAAAGCTTTTGCAGGACGTTCCCCTGACGGTGCTGCGCTGCAACGCTTCGGAATTGCAGACCCTGAGCGGCCAGAGCCTCGTCTCCCGCGGGGTGGATGCGGGCAAGGCCCCGGAGCTGGAAACGCTGCTGCCGCTGGCGGGGCGCTTCGCCGCCGCCCACCACTGCATCGTGGCGGTGACGGGGGCCGAGGACATCGTAACGGACGGCACCACGGCCTACGGCATCCGCAGCGGCACCCCGCTGCTGCGCCAAGTCACCGGCACCGGCTGTATGCTGTCGGTGCTGACGGCAGCCTTCGTGGGGGCAAACCCCGAAGCGCCGCTGGAAGCCGCCGCTGCCGCCGTCTGCATGATGGGTCTGTGCGGGGAGCGGGCCGCTGCCTCCCTGACCGGGGGCGAGGGCACCGGCACGCTGCGCATCCGCCTGATGGACGCCGTTTCCAACATGACCGGCGAAGAGCTGGACCAAGGAGCAAACTATGAACTGTACTGCTGAGATGCTGCGGCTTTACGCCGTCACCGACCGCGCATGGGTCGGGAAACTCACCCTGCCCCAGCAGGTCGAAGCGGCCCTCAAGGGCGGCGCGACCTGTGTGCAGCTGCGGGAGAAAAACCTCGCCGATTCGTCTATTCTGGCGGAAGCGCGGGAGATTTCCGCCCTGTGCAAACAGTACCGCGTGCCCTTTATCCTGAACGATAACGTGGCGCTGGCGGCCCAGTGCGGCGCGGACGGGGTGCATCTGGGGCAGGAGGATATGGACCCCGCACAAGCGCGGCGCATCCTCGGCCCCGACGCCATCATCGGCGTGTCGGCCCATAACGTTGCCGAAGCCAAGGCAGCGGTGGCGGCCGGGGCGGATTACCTCGGCTGCGGCGCGATGTTCGCCACCACCACGAAAACGAACGTCACCGCCCTGCCTAAGGAGACGCTGCGGGCCATCTGCGCCGCCGTCCCCGTGCCGGTCGTCGCCATCGGCGGCATCAGCAAACAGAACCTGCTCTCCCTCGCCCACTGCGGCGAAGCGGGCGTTGCGTTGGTCAGCGCCATCTTCGCGGCGGAGGATATCGAGGGGGAGTGCAGGGAATTGAGAAGATTAGCGGAGATGCTATAACTCCTTCCGTCATCGCTGCGCGATGCCACCTCCCTCTGGGAGGGAGGCTGAAAGGCCCCCTCTTTGAGGGGGCTGTCTGCGAAGCAGACTGAGGGAGTCGCGGCCGACCGGGGGCACCACCTTCGGCCGCGTTAGAAAACTCATGCAAGGAGATTTTCATGAAGACCGCAATGTTGTTTTGCGGAGGCGCCGGAATCCAGTATCATCTGAAATATCCGGCCCCTCTGTATATAAATGGTAGAGAGTATTTTAGACCAAACTGGAGGAACTGACTATGCAAACCTATACCACCCAGATGGACGCCGCCCGCAAGGGCATCGTCACCAAGGAGATGGAGATTGTCGCCAAGAAGGAGTACCGCACCACCGAAGAGATTCGGCAGCTCGTCTCCGAGGGCAAGGTCGCCATCCCCGCCAACAAGCACCACACCTGCCTGAACCCGGAGGGCATCGGCAGCATGCTGCGCACCAAGATCAACGTCAACCTCGGCGTCTCCCGCGACTGCAAGGATTACAACATCGAGATGCAGAAGGTCATGAGTGCTGTGAACATGGGCGCTGAGGCCATCATGGACCTGTCCAGCCACGGCAACACCCAGCCCTTCCGCCAGAAGCTGACCCACGAGTGCCCGGTGATGATCGGCACCGTGCCGGTGTATGACTCGGTCATCCACTACCAGCGGGACCTCGCCACCCTGACCGCACAGGACTTCATCGATGTGGTCCGCCTCCATGCGGAGGACGGTGTGGATTTCGTCACCCTCCACTGCGGCATCACCCGCAAGACCATCGACCAGATCCGCAAGCACAAGCGGAAGATGAACATCGTCAGCCGCGGCGGCTCGCTGGTCTTCGCATGGATGTGCATGACCGGCAACGAGAACCCGTTCTATGAGCACTTCGATGAAATTCTGGACATCTGCGAAGAGCACGATGTGACCATCTCGCTGGGCGACGCCTGCCGCCCCGGCTGCTTGGCCGACGCCACCGATGTCTGCCAGATCGAGGAGCTGGTCCGTCTGGGCGAGCTGACCAAGCGGGCTTGGGCCCACAACGTGCAGGTCATGGTGGAAGGCCCCGGCCATGTGCCCCTGAATCAGGTCGCCGCCAACATGGAGGTGCAGAAGAGCATCTGCATGGGCGCCCCGTTCTACGTGCTGGGACCCCTCGTCACCGACATCGCTCCCGGCTATGACCACATTACTGCCGCCATCGGCGGTGCCGTGGCCGCTGCCAGCGGTGCCGCCTTCCTGTGCTATGTCACCCCGGCGGAGCATCTGGCTCTGCCCAACGTGGACGACGTCAAGCAGGGCATCGTGGCCTCGAAGATCGCGGCCCACGCCGCCGACATCGCCAAGGGCATCCCCCACGCCCGCGACATCGACGACAAGATGGGCGACGCCCGCCGCGTGCTGGACTGGGACGCACAGTTCGCCTGTGCCATCGACCCGGAGACCGCCAAGGCCATCCGCGACGCCCGTCTGCCCGAAGACGACCACAGCGACACCTGCTCCATGTGCGGCAAGTTCTGCGCCGTCCGCAGCATGAATAAGGCGCTGGCCGGCGAGTACATCGACATCCTGTAATTTCTTCCCCCGGAGAAAGCATAGAAAGAAAGCCCTCTGCACGCGGTATGTGCAGGGGGCTTTCGGCGTTTTTGGGGAAGAAATCTTATTTCGTGATCTGCGGCACGGAAGAGGGCGTCTGCACCAGATTCGTCATGCTCTTGAGGCTGATGCCGAGGGTGGAGAGATTGTGCAGCATGGCCGAAGCAGCGGGCTGCAGGATGCCCAGCGCACCCAAAAGGATGAGGGTGGAGTTGAAGCTCAGCACGAAACGGTAGTTTGCGCTGACCCGGTGCTGCAGGGCGTTGGCTACCGTCTTGAGGAAGACCAGTTCTTCAAGGCTGTCGGCCTTGATGGTCACATCCGCGATCTCGCGGGCGATGGCAGCACCGGAGTTGATGGCGATGCCGATGTCGGCGGCGGAGAGGGCGGGGGAGTCGTTGATGCCGTCGCCGATCATGACGACGGTATGGCCCGCAGCCTTTTCCTTCTGGACGAAGTTGGCTTTGTCCTCCGGCAAAACCTCGGCGTAGAACTGGTCCACGCCCACCTGCTTGGCAATGGCCTCGGCGGTGCGGTAGCTGTCACCGGTCATCATCACGGTGTTCCGGATGCCCAGCTTGTGCAGCTGGTGCAGGACGGAAGCGGCTTCCGGGCGCAGGGGGTCGGCGATGCAGATGACGCCGACCAGCTGGCCGGAGACAGCCATGTACAGGTGAGAATACTCCGGGGCGAGGGAGTCGAACTTCTCCTGCTCGTCGGCGGGGATGATGCAGTGCTCGTCCTCAAAGACGAAGTGGTAGCTGCCGATGACCACCCGCTCGCCGCTGACCCGGCTGGCAATGCCGTGGGCCACGATGTACTCCACCTCGGAGTGCACCTCCTCGTGGGCGAGGTTCCGCTCCTTGGCGGCGCGGACGACGGCGTTGGCCATCGAGTGCGGGAAGTGCTCCTCAAGGCAGGCGGCAAGGCGCAGCACGTCGTCCTTCTCGCTCTGGCTGAAGGGGACGACGTCCACCACCTGCGGGGTGGCGCGGGTCAGGGTGCCGGTCTTGTCGAACACGATGGTGTCGGCCTTGGCCAGCGCTTCCAGATACTTGCCGCCCTTGACGGTGATGTGGGCCGTGCCGCACTCGCGCATGGCGGAGAGGACGGCCAGCGGCATCGAGAGCTTGAGCGCACAGGAGAAGTCCACCATCAGGATGGAGATGGCGCGGGTGACGTTCCGGGTCAGCGCGTAGGTGACCACGGTGCCCGCGAGGCACCACGGCACCAGCTTGTCGGCCAGTTCCAGCGCACGGTTCTCGGTGCTGGACTTCAGCTTCTCGGATTCCTCGATCATGGCCACGATCTTGTCGTAGCGGTTGGAGCCGCCCGCAGCCTTGGCCGAGAAGACGCACTCGCCCTCCTCCACGACGGTGCCCGCGTAGACGGTGGCACCCTCGATCTTCCGCACCGGCATGGATTCGCCGGTCAGCGCGGCCTGATTGATCATGGCTTCGCCTTCGATCACGGTGCCGTCCAGCGGGACCATGTTGCCGGAGCGCACCACGATCTCGTCGCCGGGCTGGACCTTCGTCAGCGGCAGCAGCACTTCGGTGCCTTGGCTGCGCACCCAGACCTTGTCCACATTCAGCGCCATGCTGCGGGCCAGATCATCGAGGCTCTTCTTGCGGGTCCACTCTTCCAGCAGGGAGCCGAGGTTCAGCAGGAACATGACGGAGCCGGCGGTGTTGAAATCGCCCCGCAGCACCGAGACGCCGATGCTCAGCGCATCCAGCACCTCGACTTCCAGCTTGCGCTGGAACAGACATTTGACGCCCTTCCACACAAAGGCGATGGAGCGCCAGATGGTGTAGGCCGCGCAGATGGGGGCGGGCAGGAACAACTTGCGGAAGCAGTGGCCCACCACAAGGCCGTACATCTTTTCCTGATATTCCTGATTGAGTTTCCGGCTGTCGGCGGAGGTCACAAGGGCGTCCAGCTCCGGCCGGTCGAACTTGTAGGTGCTCAGCGCCCGGACGGCGTCGGCACGCTTGCCATTATAATAAAGTACCACGTCGCCGGTCCGCTCGTAGACGGTGGCCTTTTCGATGGCGTCGTGGTGGTTGAGATAAGCTTCCAGCACATCGGCGCGGTGGAGCGTCATCCGCACATTGCAGACATGAACGCGCATCCGGCCCCGGCCTTCATGCAAAATGGTGCATTTCATACTCGTTCCCTTTCTGACCATGAAAAAGAGCCGCCCGCAGGCGGCTCCCATAGGGCCTTGGATTATTCGGCAGCCTCGGTGGAGGCAGTCTCCTCAGCAGCGTCCTCGATGACAGCGGCCTCAGCCTTGGCAGCGCGGGCCTCGTTGATGGCCTTTGCGTCTGCCAGAATGTCACCGGCCTGTTCCTGAACCTTGTTCACAGTCTCCATGGTGGAGTCCTTCATGCGCAGAACGGCAGCGGCGGTCTGGGTGTAGACCTTCTTGGCATCGCTGCTGGACAGAAGCTTGAAACCGGCAGAACCAAACAGGGTGCCAGCGGCGAACAGGGCGATATTCTTCATGTTAACCATATACATATACCTTCCTTTTTCGTGTTGCTTGTATGGCCCAGAAGGGCCGGTTTGAGGGAGCGGGACGCTCCGTATTGCTGCCGTTATTGTAGCACGAAATTTGGAAAATGCAAGTGGTTTGCATAAAGTTAGCACATAGAAACTTTTTTGCGGGAGTTTGTTATAATTGACTATCCCTACGTTGTTTTTTGCGACAAACGGGTGCTTACCCCCATACCAACCACAGGCAGCCGTAGCCCGTCAGCACGGCGGCCAGCGTGAAGGGGATGCCGATGCGCAGAAAGTCCTTGGTGCGGACGGTCTCGCCGTTTTTGCGCAGGATGCCGATGGCTGCGATGTTGGCCGAAGCGCCGATGGGGGTCAGGTTGCCGCCCAGCGCCACAAAGGGCCGCTGCTGCGGCAAAGCCAGCATCAGAATGTAGATCAGCGCAAATAAGATCAGCGCAAGGATCATGCGTCCTCCTCGGTGTGGGAGTCGCGGTCTTCGTCGATCATCCGGTAGCCCACGCCCAGCTCATTTAAGATGTAGGTGTTCTTTCCGGGGCGGCTGCCCAGCTTGCGGCGGATGTTGGCCATGTTGACCTGCAGCTTCTTGGTGCTGCCGCAGTCGGTGTCGCCCCAAATGGCCTTGACGATGGCGGGGTAGGTCATCACCCGGCCGGCGTGCTCGGACAAAAACGCGACGATGTTGTATTCGGTCTGGGTCAGCTTGATCTCTTCCTCCCCCACGAAGACCTTGCGGCGCTCGTAGTTGATGGTGAGGTCCTGCGCACGGAAGGTGCCCGTGGGGTTGGAGCTGTAGCGGTTGGTGCGCAGCGCCGCCCGCACCCGCGCCAGCAGCTCGCCGGTGCCGAAGGGCTTGGTGATGTAGTCGTTGGCACCGAGGTCCAGCGCCTCGATCTTGTCCGCCTCGGTGGTGCGGGCCGACAGCACGATGATGGGGGTCAGGTACTTCTGGCGCACATACCGGATCAGCTCCACGCCATCCCGGTCAGGCAGACCGAGGTCGAGGATGATCAGATCTGGGTTGCAGGAACCGAACATGGACTGCCCCAGTTCGCAGGAGGGGGCCACAAACGTCTGGTAGCCGTTGGTCTCCAGCAGGGTATAGATGAAGCTGCAGATATTGGCCTCGTCTTCTACGACCAGCACTTTGAATTTGTTATTGCTCATCTTGATTTTCCTCCGTCTCAATGGATTCGGTTTCCAGCCAGAAGCGGATGGTGGTGCCCTCGCCTTGGCGGCTCTCGGCCTTGATCTCTCCGCCGTGGGCTTTTACGATGGCGGCACAGACCGAAAGCCCGATGCCCATGCTGTGCTTGCCGTGGTCGGCGGTGTCCTCGGCGGGCAGCATCCCGGAAAACAGCCTCTTCAGCCGCTCCTTGGGGATGCCGCAGCCGTTGTCCGTTACTTCGAACACAGCGTGGCTGCCCACCGTGAAGACTTTCAGCGTCAGCTGGGTCATCCCCTCGGCATGGAGCACCGCGTTTTCCAACAGGTTCGTCAGCACCTGCGAGATCAGCATCGAGTCCATGGGGATGACGATGAAGCTGTCCGGCAGTTCGAGCTTTACGTTCACGTCCGGGTAGCGCTTCTGGAACCGCACCAGCACCGTGTCGATCAGCTCTTCCAGCACGGTGGGGGTCTTCTGCACCGCCACCTTGTCGTTGTCGAACCGGGTGACCGAAAGCAGGTTCTCCACCATCCGGTTCAGCCACTGGGCGTCCGAACAGGCCTCGCCAAGAAGTTTAACTTTTTGCTCTTTATCCAGAGAGTCATAATTCTCAATGACGGTCGAACAAGCCCCGTAGATCGAAGTCAGCGGGGTGCGCAGGTCGTGGGAGACGGCCCGCAGCAGGTTGGCCCGCATTTTTTCAGTTTCGCTCTCCATCCGGAGCTGCTCCTGCATCTTGATCCGGGTGGTCAGGGTGCTGGTCATGATGGAGACCACCAGCATCACCAGCCCGGAAAACAGGTTCTCCGGCAGGGTGAAGTTGAAGGCAAAGTAGGGCGAACGGAACGCAAAGTTGACTGCCAGCACGCTGAGCAGCGATGCCATGACGCCCCAGAAGTAACCGTCCGTATAGATCGAGATCAAAAATACCGCCAGAACAAATACCATGGACGCCACGCCGTCGATGCGGCCGCTGATGCGCTGGATGCCGAACATCACGAGGAATGCCAGCGCAAATACGCCCAGCAGCACGAGGATGTCTGTTTTGCGGATGGTCTGCTTCATGGAATGTGATCCCTCCTGAACTGTATTCGATCCCACCCTAAAAGTATACCATATTTTTATTTAAGAAACAGCTAAGGAATCAAGATTCTTGACCGGAGGAAAAAGGGGGATCTGCCGCAATTGACATTTTCCGCCCGAAAGCTCATAATAAAGGCACCTTTAACAGAGAGGACGAGGGAAAATGCTTTATTTTGAGAACGATTACTGCGAAGGTGCCCATCCAGCCATTTTGCAGAAGCTGATGGAAACGAACTTCGAGAAGGTGCCCGGCTACGGCACCGACCCCTACTGCGCCAGCGCGAAGGAAAAGATCTGCGCGGCGTGCCGGTGCCCGGAAGCGGACGTGACGTTCATCTCCGGCGGTACCCAGACGAATGCCATCGTCATTGCGTCGATGCTGCACCGGTGGGAGGGCGTTGTGGCAGCAGCCACCGGCCATGTCAACGGCCACGAGGCCGGGGCCATCGAGTTCACCGGCCACAAGGTGATGGGGCTGCCCCACAAAAACGGCAAGCTGGACGCCGCCACGGTCCGGAATTTCTGCGCCACCTTCTACGCCGACAGCAACCATGACCACATGGTTTTCCCCGGCATGGTGTATCTCTCCCACCCCACCGAGTACGGCACCCTCTACACCAAGGCCGAACTGGAAGCTCTCCACGCGGTCTGTCAGGAGTACAAGATGCCCCTCTTCGTGGATGGCGCACGGCTGGGCTACGGTCTGGCGGCGGATGGCACGGACGTCACCCTGCCGGACCTCGCAAAGTGGGCCGATGTGTTCTACATCGGCGGCACCAAGGTCGGTGCTCTCTGCGGCGAGGCCGTTGTCTTCCCCCACGGTGCGCCGGCCCACTTCATGACCATGGTCAAACAGCAGGGCGCGCTGCTGGCGAAAGGCCGCCTGCTGGGGCTGCAGTTCGACGTCCTGTTCACCGATGGCCTGTATGAGAAGATCAGCCGGAACGCCATCACCACCGCCAACGCCCTCAAGAAGGGCCTTGCGGCGAGGGGATACCAGTTCTTCATGGATTCCCCCACCAACCAGCTCTTCATCGTCTTCCCCAACCAGCAGCTGGCCGCGCTGGAGGGCAAGGCCAAGTTCGGCTTCTGGGAGAAGTACGACGACGCCCACACCGTCATGCGGATCGCGACCAGCTGGGCCACCAAGATGGAGGAGATCGAACAGCTGCTGGAGCTGCTGTGAGCGCCAAAGATCTCATAGGCTTTGTGCAGAAAATGGCTTGCTTTTTTTGGCGCGGTATGGTATCTTTATTTAGATGAAGATCGCGCTGGGATGCAGCGCAGAAAGAGAAGGAGAAATGAACTATGGGCTTTTTCGATAAGCTGTTTGGTGGCAAGGCTGCCGAGACGAAATTCAAGGGCGAGAAAATGACCGTCATGATGCCGCTGGAAGGCAAGGTCATCCCGCTGGAAGAGCTGCCGGATGAGACCTTTGCTTCGGCGATCCTTGGCGGCGGCTGCGGCATCGAGCCCACCGGCGACACCGTGTATGCTCCGTTCGACGGCACTGTGACGCAGGTGCCGGAAAGCCTCCACGCCGTCGGCCTGATGAGCGACGACAACATCGAGCTTCTGATCCACGTTGGTATGGACACCGTGGAGATGAAGGGCAATGGCTTCACCTCTCTCGTCAAGGAGGGCACCAAGGTCAAGGCCGGCACCCCGCTGCTGAAGGTCGATCTGGACGCCATCCGTGCCGCTGGCCATCCCACCGCAACGGCCATCATCGTGACCAATGGCGATGATCTCCCCGAAATGAGTGTTGTTGCCGCCGGTGATACCGCCGTCGGCGTGCCGCTGTTGAAGTTCAAGGCATAAGTGTTTCCACCCGGAAGATTTTCTTCCGGGTATTTTTTTGAGCAAATCTGGAAAAAGTGAGGAAGTATATCATGGAAACGAAAACGAAAAAACCGAAGTTATCTCTTGCCAAGCGAATGGCCATCTCGCTGGTGTGTGGTCTGGCAGCCGGCATCGCCTTCATGTTCCTGCGGGAGAGCCTGATCTCCGGCGGCCGCGCAGAGGTGTGGACCACCATCAACAACCTCCTGTTCCAAGACATCACGGCGGAAGGGGCCGAGCGCGCCTTCGGCATCTTCTACATCATCGGCCAGCTCTTCATCAAGGCGCTGCAGCTGGTCATCATCCCGATGGTCTTCACCTCCATTTCGCTGGCCATCGGCAGCATTGCGGACACCCGCACCATGGGCCGCATCTCGGCCAAGACCCTGTTCTGGTTCCTGCTGTGCTCTTTTCTGGCGCTGCTGCTGGCGGGCGTTGTGGGTTACACCACCTATTCCATGGGGCTGTTCAATACCCACATTGAGGGCCTGACCGAGGCCACCGGCTCCACCGGCTCGAACCCCCTGAATGTGGTGCTGAACATCATCCCCTCCAACATCGTCACGGCCTTTGGCAGCAACGGTGCGGTGCTGAGCGCAGTTTTCCTTGCTGTGGCCACCGGGCTGAGCATGAATACCCTCGGTGAGAGCCGCACCGCCACCCTCCGCCGTCTGCTGGGCGAAGTCAACGATGTGGTGGTGGTCTTCCTGAACTTCATTGTCAGCAACTTCGCGCCCTTCGCCGTCTTCGTGCTGCTGACCCGCACCTTTGCCATCTACGGCATCGATTACCTCAAGCCCGCGCTGGTCTATGTGGTGGTCACGGTGATCCTGCTGCTGGTCTTCCTTGTGGTGGCCTATCCACTGGTCGTGGCACTGGGCGCCAAGCTGAACCCCATCAAGTTCATCAAAAAGATCGCAAACGTGGCCGTTTTCGGTTTCTCCACCTCTTCCAGCGCTGCGACCCTGCCCCTGAACATCAAGGTCAGCGAGGAAGAGTTCGGCGTGGATGAGAGCATTGCCTCCTTTGTTCTGCCGCTGGGCATGACCATCAACATGGACGGCACCGCCATCATGCAGGTCATCGCCACGGTGTTCATTGCGGGCTGCGCCGGTTATACCGTCACGCCCGGTCAACTGGTGGTGGTAGCGCTGCTGGCGCTGCTGGCTTCGGTGGGCACCCCGGCAGCTCCCGGTGCAGGGGCGGTCATCCTCTTCACCATCCTGTCCGGCATGGGCTTCGTCAATGACGGCGCGTTGCTGGCCTATTCCCTGATCCTTGCCATCAACCGCCCCATCGAGATGCTCGTCACCTCCCTGAATGTCGTCGGCGATGCCGTCGCCAGCATCTGCGTCGCCAAGAGCGAAGGGCTGCTGAAAGAGGACGTCTATAATAAGTAAGGGCGAGACAAAAGGAACTCCTTGACTTTTTGCCCACAGGTGCGTATAATAAGGGCGGAAAAGTGGAAATTCCATGAGTCTCACAAGACAAAGCAAGAAGCCCCCCGGTATTGCGAATACCGAGGGGCTTCCTGTTTGCTGGGGGTCAGTGGTTGGGTGGTTTCAATTTTACAAGAGATATCCTCTCTTTACAATTGCGGCGTCGGCGGCGCGAAGCTTTTACACAAGCTTTTCCTCTCCATGGTTTCGGGCGGCGGGGAAGTTCGGTACAATAAAACCGTTCCGAGAGAAGCATGAAAGAAGGGCCCAAGGGGCACCAAAAGAGAGGATTTCCGTATGAAAGAGAACAAGATCACCCGCCGCAATTTCCTGAAGGTCGGTGCTGCGGCATCGGCTGCCGGTCTGCTGAGTGCTGCCCCGGTGGCGGCCAGCGCAGCCCAGCCGGATGCCGTCGGCGCTGCGGAAGAAGAGAACGGTCTGCTGGATTTTCTGAAGAAACCGAAATATATTTTCCTGTTCATCGGCGACGGCATGGGCACTGCCCAGATCCAGTCTGCCCGCTTTTATAAGGGCACCACCGAGAACAACGGGGCCATCACCGAGGGGGAGCTGAGCTTCACCTCCTTCCCCGAAGTCGGCAGCGTGACCACCTACGACAGCACATCCTTCTGCCCGGACTCCGCGTCCACCGCGACCGCCATCGCCACCGGCAATAAGACCGAGAGCGGCGTCATCAACATGTGCCCGTGGACCCGCGATGTGCCTTACGAGACCATCGCCGAGAAGCTGCACAAGCAGAAAAACTATAAGGTCGGCGTGGTGTCCACCGTCAACATCGACCACGCCACCCCTGCCGCCTTCTACGCCCACCAGAACACCCGCAAGAACTACTACCAGATCGGCGTAGAGCTGGCCAATTCCGGCTTCGAATACTTTGCGGGCGGCGAGTTCCAGAAGGTGAACGGCGACGGCACCGGCCCCAACAACCACGAGGTCGCCGCACAGGCGGGCTACAACGTTGTCACCACACAGGCGGGCGCGGCGGCGCTGACGGCCGGGGCGGGCAAGACCCTCATCATCGCTGAGAACCTTGCCGACGGCAAGGCGATGAACTATGCTATGGACGCCGCCAACGGCGAGTGGCAGTTGACCGATTACGTGAAAAAGGGCATCGAGCTGCTGGAAAACAAGAAGGGTTTCTTCCTGATGACCGAATCCGGTAAGATCGACTGGGCCTGCCACGCCAACGATGCCGCCGCCTCCATCCACGACGTGCTGGAGATGAGCAACGCCGTTCAGGCCGCCGAGGAGTTCTACAACGCCCACCCCAACGAGACCCTGATCCTCGTCACGGCCGACCACGAGACGGGCGGCATGGCCATCGGCTACAAGACCACCAACTACGACACCTTCCTGACCAACCTGACCCACCAGAAGATGTCCTATGCGAAATTTGATTCCACCTACGTGGAAAATTACATCGCCAACAAGACCCCCTTTGAGGCGGCCATGGCCGACGTCAAGGCCAACTTCGGCCTGACCCTGCCCACTGACCCCGATGCCGCCAGCGCGGGCAAGCTGCTGTTGACCGACTACGAGGTGGAGAACCTGCGCAAGGCCTACGAGCGGACGCTGGAGGTCGGCGCGTCTTCCCAGAGCAAGATGAGCCAGCAGGATTATGAACTCTACGGCACCTACGTCCCCTTCTCCATGGCCATCTGCCACACCATCAACCATAAGTCCGGCATGGACCACACCACCTACGCCCACACCGGCGCAATAGTCAACATCTATGCCAAGGGCGTCGGCGCCGAGAAGTTCCGCGGCGTGTTCGACAACACCGAGATCTATCATAAGCTCGCTGAGCTGACCGGCGTGCAGTAAGGCCGGAATACCCTGAAAATAAAAGACCCCGCCCCCCTTTCCCTTGCTGAGACGGCCGGGAGGAGGGGGCGGCACGGTCTACGCATCGCCCAAAAAAGCGCCCGGCGGCTCAGATGGAGCTGCCGGGCGCTTTTGCTTCGCGAAAACGTAAAGATCAATCGTTGATCTCCGGGAAACCTTCCAGCTTGGAGGTGCAGTGGGGACAGCGGACGGCCTTGATGGAAATCTCGCTCTGGCAGTAGGGGCAGACCTTGGTGGTCGGCTCTGCGGGAGCTTCCTCTTCGGCCTTCTTCTTGTTGAAGAGGGCGTTGAATGCCTTCAGCACCACAAACAGCACGAACGCCACGATCAGGAAGTTGATGATGGCGTTGAGGAAGGAACCGATGCCGATGCCGACATCGCCGATCTGGATCACAACGTCCGAGAAGTCGGCGTTGAAGAACAGGCCGATGAGGGGAGAGATGATGTCGCCGACCAGCGAGTTCACGATGGCCGTGAACGCCGAGCCGACGACCACGCCGACGGCCATATCCAGCACGTTGCCGCGCATGGCGAACGCTTTGAACTCTTCAAAAAACTTTTGGATGCCCTTGATCTCTTTTTCTGCCATAGCAATACCGCTCCTTTTTTGCGTCCGCAGGGGGACGGATTCATCATTATTATAATAGCATTTGTCAGCGTCCTTGCCCTCTCAGGCGCTTCGCGCCAGCTCCCCCAGAGGTTTATGCTTGGTGCGCGGCAATCCAAGCTTCCATCTCTTCGGCGATGGCTTTGATGGAGCCGTCAGTGAAGGGAACTTTCAGGCCCGCCGTCTCACACAGCTCGGAGTAGCTGGCTGTGCCCGCGCGGCGGACCAGCTTGAGGTAGCGCTGCCATGCGTCCTTGTGGTCCTTCAGGCTGAGCAGGAAGAACTGCAGCGCGGCCATGGTGGACAGGCAGTAGTCGATATAATAGAACGGGCACTCATAGATGTGGAGCTGACGCTGCCAGCCCGCGCCGCGGCCGTAGAAGGGCAGGTTGTCGAAGTCGATCCACGGGCGGTATTTGTGCTCCAGATCCAGCCAGACCTTGTTCCGCTCGTCGGGGGTGAGGTCGGGGTTCTGGTACATCAGGTGCTGGAACTCGTCCACAGCGCAGCCGTAAGCGAGGAAGAGGAAGCTGTCCTCGGCGTGGACGAGGGCGTACTTCTCGGTGTCCTTGCCGAAGAGCAGGTGGTGCCACGGCGCGGTCAGGAACTCCATGGCCATGGAGTGAATCTCGGCGCTCTCCATGCCGGGGCATTCGAGGTCGGCGGGGACCTTCGGGTTCCGCTCGGCGACGTAGCCCTCGAAGGCGTGGCCGCATTCGTGGGTCAGCACGTCCACGTCGGCAGAGGTGTTGTTCCAGTTTGCGAAAATGAAGGGGGCCTTGTAGGCGGGCAGACTGGTCATATAACCGCCGGACATCTTGCCGGGGCGGCTCTCCACGTCGAACAGCTCGTTGTCCTGCATGAAGTCGATGAACTCGGCGGTCTCCGGGCTCAGCTCATGGTACATGGTGCGGGCCGCAGCCATCCGGGCGTCGTAGCCCTTGATGGGGGAGGGGTTGCCGTCCTTGAAGGTGACGGGCAGATCGGCGAAGGTGGGGTGCTCGATGCCGGTGCGCTTGCGGCGCAGCTCAATGACCTTCTGCAGCTGGGGCACCACATCGTTGGCGACCTGATCCCGGAAGCGCTTGATCTCCTCCGGGCCGTAGCCGATGCGGTTCATCCGCACATAAGAAAGCTCGCTGTAGTCGTGGTAGCCGAGGATGCGGGCCTGTTCGTTCAGGTTCTTGACGATCTTGGTGTACAGCTCATCCAGCTCGGCGCGGTGGGCGTCGAAGTAACCGGCCTCGGCCTCGTAGGCGGCACGGCGGACGGCGGGGTCCAGATTTTCCTTGTAGGGGCCCAGCTGGGGGATGGTCAGCTGCTTGCCGTCCAGCTCCACCAGTGCGCCGCCGTACACCTGCTGATACTGGCTGACGAGGGCATTGTACTCCTTCTGCAGCTCCACGGTGCGGTCGTCCATGCCGAGGACGGCGTTCTTCATCCCGGCCACGCAGGTAGTGCCGAAGGCTTCGGTCAGCGCGTCCACATGGGGGTTGGCCAGAAACGCCCGGCTGATCTCGACGCTGGCATTCTGCACGGCGGGGCCGTTGGCGTCGAAGAAGTCCTGCTCGGCCTTCCAATAGGCGTCGCGGGTGTCGCAGGTGTAGTGGATGCTTGCCAGATTGGCGGCGGTGTTGTAGTCGGCAAAGGCGCGGCTCTGCTCGTAGTAGGCCTCGACCAGTTCTTCGCCGGAAGCGGCAGAGGCGGCCTTGGCGGCCAGCTCTTTGCAGCGGGCCAGCAGCGCGTCAATGTCGGGGCGGGTGTAGTTCATCTCGCTGAATTTCATAGACGGATACGTCCTTTCTGAATGATGTTTGTTCCATCTTATCACTTTTTATCGGTACAGTCAAAGGAAACCGAAAGCGACTTGACAATTTTCCGTAGACGTGTATAATGAAACCAGAGAAGTTGAAAAGGTTCATTGGTCTCACAATCGAACAGCAAGAAGCCCCCCGGTACCGCTAATACCGAGGGGCTTCCATAGTCATTGGATATATCAGCTAAAAATTTGTGAGATAAACTGGCAAATCTGTTGCAACGATGCCGTTGCATGGACTTGAAAAAAGGCATATAATAACACTATCAACAGAGTAAGGCCACGCGCGTTAAGTGCCGCATCAACGGGGAGTTGTGCTGCGGACGAAGGGAGACCCGCGGTGCGTGGTCTGCATCCCGCTGCTGCATGGACTTGGGTGCAGGCGAGGCCGTCTGCGCGGCTTCGTTTGGAAGTGAAATTTGTTGGATTCACGCCCTCCTTTGTGCGGTTCGTCACAGGGGAGGGCGTTTTTGCGTCCGCCTCTGCTTATCCTGAATGGAGGATGAACGATGAATCATTCCAAATTATCCGTCCGTACCCTGACGATGCTGGCCCTTCTGACGGCTATGAGCATCATCTTTGCCCGCGTGCTGACCGTTTCCACCGGCTTTCTGCGGTTCAATCTGGGCGCGCTGCCCACCCACTTGGCGGCGGTCTGGTTCGGCCCGGCGGGCGGCTTCGCCGTGGGAGCGGTGGCTGATCTGATCGGCGGCACTTTGTCCGGCTATTCCGTCAACCCGCTCATCACGCTGGGAGCCGGTTCGGTGGGTCTGGTGTCCGGTCTGCTGTTCCAGAAGCTCAGCAGTCTGCGGCTGGGACTGCGGCTCCAGATCAGCATACTGGCCGGGCATCTGGTGGGCTCGGTGGTCATCAACTCGCTGGCGCTTCACATTTTTTATGGATACCAGTGGCCGGTGCTGGCGGCCCGCATCCCCAACGCCATCGTGCTGAGCGCGGTCAACACCGTGCTGGTCCGCATCCTGCTGGAGAACAAGGCACTGGCAGCGATGATCAAAGCAAAAACCTGAACACACAGAATCTTTTAGATAAGGTCGAGCGCTATGAACTACGAAGAAGCAATGCAATACATCCACGCGGTGCAGTGGGCGGGGCACAAGCCCGGCCTGAGCCGCACCCGCACCCTGCTGGCCGCGCTGGGCAGCCCCCACAAGCGGCTGAAGTTCGTCCATGTGGCGGGCACCAACGGCAAGGGCAGCACCGCGGCCATGCTGGCGTCCTGTCTGCGGGCGGCGGGCTATTGCGTGGGGCTGTACACCTCGCCTTTCATCAACCGGTTCAACGAGCGCATCCAAGTGGACGGCGAACAGATCGGCGACGAAGAGCTGGTGCGGCTGGTGGAGAAGATCCGGCCTGCCGCCGACGCCATGGCGGACGTCCCCACCGAGTTCGAGGTCATCACAGCGCTGGGAATGCTCTACTTTGCCGAAAAGCAGTGCGACATCGTGGTGCTGGAAGTGGGCCTCGGCGGCACGCTGGACTCCACCAATGTCATCGACCCGCCGGAGTGTGCGGTCATCACGGCGCTGGGAATGGATCATGTCAAGGAGCTGGGCCCCACCATCGCCGACATCGCCTCGGCCAAGGCGGGCATCATCAAGCCCGGCAGCCCGGTGGTGAGCTACGGCGGCGTGCCCGAAGCCGACGCCGTTATTGCCCGCGTGGCAGCGGAGCAGCACGCCCCGCTGCGGGTCGTGGACTTCTCCAAGCTGACCGTGGAGGGCGGCGGCCTCGACGAGGTGACCTTCGATTTTGGCGGTCTCCACGGGGTGCGGCTGCCGCTCATCGGCAGCTACCAGCCCAAGAATGCCGCCGTCGCCATCACGGCGCTGCGGGTGCTGCGGGAGCGGGGGTGGAACATCCCGGAAGAAGCCATCCGCAAGGGGCTGGAGACGGTGAGCTGGCCGGGCCGGTTCGAGCTGCTGCGGCATTCGCCCGCCTTTTTGCTGGATGGCAGCCACAATGCCCACGGGATGCGGGCCACGGTGCAAAGCCTGAAGGACCGCTTCCCCGGCCAGAACTTCGTTTTCCTGCTCAGCATCATGGCGGACAAGGATGTGGACGAGATGCTGGCCCTGCTGCTGCCGCTGGCAAAGCAGTTCGTGACAGTGGCGGCCCACACCCCCCGCGCCATGCCCGCCGAGACACTGGCGGAGCACATCCGTGTGCGCGGCGGCATCGCCGAACCGGCTCCGTCCATCGAAGCGGGTGTGGCCCGCGCTGTGGAGCTGGGCGGCAGCGGCCCCGTCTGCGCGCTGGGGACGCTGTATTTTTCGGGAGAGGTACGAAGGGCGTTTGAGCAGCTTCAGACGTGATCCTTCGTACAACCTCTCCGTCAATGCTTCGCATTGCCGGAGAGGTTGTACGGAGTAAGGTCTATCCTTGGATAAGAACCTAAAAACGGAAAAAAGCGCTTCCCCATGCAGGTTGGGGAGGCGCTTTTTCCGTCCCTTGCGGGACAGGGTAAATGATAAGAAGGTAAATGAAGAAAATAGCATAATAATTAGAAGGATGAACCCAAGAGCGGGGAGGTGCAAAGCTCGTCGCAGCCTTTGTATCCTACTGCCGCTCTTGTTGGATACAAGATAGCACTTTTCAGAAGAAAATGCAAGAGCTTTTATGAAAAAAGTTCTCCTAATCGAGCAAAAATTCGATATTTTGTCACAACGCACAAAATTGAAAGCTTCGACTTGGCAAAAGTGATAAAACAAGCTCTGCTCCGCTGGAAACTGCTGGCAAAACGACGTGCCGATGAAAAGAATCACTGAAATCTGTGGAAGGATTCTTTACAAGGCAGACGGGCTGTGCTAAGATGAATACAAGCATGGTAAAATGTGCATTTGCGGCCTTTTGGCAGCAAAGTGGGTGGGAAGCAGGATTTTTGCGCCCAAATCCAAAAAAGAGGAAAAACGAATGGAAGCAACGAAACTGAAAAATGCGCCTCGGTTCGGCGGACGGAAACCGCTGTTTTCCGAGCGCGACCTGCTCGTTCTGACCGGGCCGCTGTTGGTGGAGCAGCTGCTGGAAGTCACGGTGGGCATGGCGGACACGATGATGGTCTCCCGCTGCGGTGAAGCGGCCATCTCCGGTGTCAGCTTGGTGGATATGGTCAACAACCTCATCATCGTGCTGTTTGCGGCGCTGGCCACCGGCGGCGCGGTGGTGGTCAGCCAGTACTTAGGGGCCAAGGAGCAGAAACACGCCGACCAGAGCGCCGGCCAGCTCCTCCTGCTCAGCGGCTTGTTCGGCGTGTTGGTGGGCGTGGTCTGCTTTGTGCTGGCCCGGCCCATGATCCGCTTATTCTACGGCTCCATTGATGCCGACGTGCTGGAAGCCGGTGTGCTCTACCTGAAGATCATCGCCCTGAGCTATCCGTTCCTTGCGCTGTATAACGGCGGCGCGGCGCTGTTCCGCAGCATGGGCAACTCCAAGATCTCCATGCAGATCAGCTTTCTGATGAATATCATCAACATCGTGGGCAACGCCGTCTGCATCTTCGGCCTGAAAATGGGCGTCGATGGCGTCGCATGGCCCAGCGTCGTTTCCCGCGTGGTGGCGGCGGCCCTGATCCTGCGCAAGTGCTATAAAAAGGAAGAAGGCAGCCTGCTGAACGTCCCCAAGACCCTGCGGCTGGACGGCGGCCTGACCCGGCGCATTCTGGGCATCGGCATCCCGTCCGCCTTCGAGAACAGCCTGTTTGAGGCGGGCCGCATCCTCGTCGTCAGCATGATCTCCACCTTTGGCACAGTGCAGATCGCGGCCAACGCCGTGGCCAACAATCTCGACGGCATGGGCGTCATCCCCGGCAAGGCCATCAGTCTGGCCATGATCACGGTGGTGGGCCGCTGCGTCGGCGCGGGGGACAACGAACAGGCCGTCTACTACACCCGCAAGCTGCTGCTCTGGGCCTACCTTACCATGGGCCTTTCCAACGGCGCGATCTTCCTGCTGGTGAAGCCGTTGGTGGGCATCTATGCGCTTTCCGGCGCGACCATGGAACTGGCCATTCTGCTGGTACAGATCCACTCCGGCTGCGGCCTCTTTTTGTGGCCCGCCTCCTTCGTGCTGCCCAATGCCCTGCGCGCAGCCAACGACGTGAGATTCACGATGGTCGTTTCGATCCTGAGCATGGCCGTCTGGCGGCTGGGTTTCAGCTACCTGATCTGTGTGCGGATGGGTTGGGGCGCTGTGGGCGTCTGGATCGCCATGGTGGTGGACTGGACCTGCCGTGTCATCTGCTTTACTGCCCGCTTCCACAGCGGTGCATGGAAGACGAAATATCAAGCATAACATAAAAAAGGAGCGACGAGATGAAACTCATCAGTTGGAACGTCAACGGTCTGCGGGCCTGTCTGACCCATGATTTTGCCGCAAGCTTTGCGGCGCTGGACGCCGACATCTTCTCGGTGCAGGAGACGAAAATGCAGCCCGGTCAGGCGGATTTTGCCCCGGAGGGTTACACCGAGTACACCTACTCTGCCGAGAAGAAGGGCTACTCCGGCACAGCGTGCTGGTGCAAACAGCCGCCGCTGGCCGTGACGATGGGCATCGGCATCGAGGAGCACGACCACGAGGGGCGGGTCCTGACGCTGGAATACCCGGAATTCTATCTCGTCAACTGCTACACGCCGAACAGTCAGGACGGGCTGAAGCGGCTGGACTACCGGATGGAGTGGGAGGACGCGTTCCGGGCCTATCTGCTGGGGCTGGACGCGAAAAAGCCGGTCATCCTCTGCGGCGACCTGAACGTGGCCCACACCGAAATGGACATCAAAAACGCCAAGACCAACCGGAAGAGCGCAGGCTTCACCGACGAGGAGCGGGCCAAGATGACCGAACTTCTGGCGGCGGGCTTTGCCGACAGCTTCCGCGTCATCCACCCGGACGAGGTGAAGTACAGCTGGTGGAGCTACCGCTTCCATGCCCGCGAGAAGAATGCGGGCTGGCGCATCGACTACTTCCTCGTCTCCCGCCGCATCGCCGACAGGATCCAAGCGGCGGAGATCCACAACGAGATCTTCGGCTCGGACCACTGCCCGGTCGAGCTGGTCATCGACCTGTAACACCCATTTATAAAGGAGCTTTTCATGCTGAAAAACTATCTGATCGTCTTTTTCGTCTCCATGGTGCCCGTGGTGGAGCTGCGCGGTGCCATCCCCATCGGTCTGGGTCTGGGGCTGCCGGTGCTGCCCACCTATATCATCTGCGTGCTGGGCAATATGCTGCCGGTGCCCTTCATCTATTTGTTTGCCCGGCGGTTCCTCATCTGGGGCTACCACAAGCCGGTCATCGGGCCGGTCTGCAAGTTCTTCATCGTCAAGGGCGAAAAGGGCGGCCGCAAGCTGGAGGAAAAGGCGGGCAAGGGCCTGACCGCGGCTCTGCTGCTCTTTGTGGGCATCCCGCTGCCCGGCACCGGCGCATGGACCGGCACACTGGCGGCGTCTATTCTCGACATGAAGTTCAAGGACGTCCTCATTGCCTGCATGGGCGGTGTGCTGCTGGCCGGCATCATCATGGGGCTGGCCAGCATGGGGGTTCTGGGCGCGGCAAGCGGCTTGTTTGCAGTAGGCTGAGAGTGGCCGCATCTCCGGGAGCTTTCTCCCGCAAGTGAGTCGGGGATTCCATACCCCGCCCTATTGCCTTCGGCAACAGGGTCCCACCCGTCGGACACTTGCTGGAGAAACTCCCCTCGTGCGGCCGGGGGAACTGCTCGTTACCACTGGCAATATAAGATGAAGTGTGTTAGAATAGACAGCGAAGTGTCTGTTACGACAAAGAAAGGACGAACCAACCATGGATCAGGCTTTGAACCAGAAGATCGACGCATTCATTGCGGCGAACAAGGACCAGTGGCTCAAGGATATTGAGACGCTCGTTTCCATCAATAGTGTCGAGAGTGCCCCTGCCGAGGGTGCCCCCTATGGTCTGGGCGCACGCGCTGCGCTGGACAAGACGCTGGAGCTGGCGGCAGGGATGGGCTTTGCCACCCGCAACTGCGAAAATCACATCGGCTATGCGGAGCTGCCCGGCGCGGATGCCGAGAAGTATCTGGCAACGATCTGCCATGTGGACGTGGTGCCCGAAGGCAACGGCTGGACGGGCGACCCGTTCAAGATGGAGGTCCGGGACGGCTGGCTCATCGGCCGCGGCGTGGCCGACGATAAGGGCCCGATGATCACCATCCTCTATGCCCTGAAGTTCCTCAAGGAGCAGGGCTATCCGCTGCGCTATCCCATCCGCGCCCTCGTCGGCGACAACGAGGAGACCTCCATGCAGGATGTGGAGTACTACCTGAAGAATTACCCGGCCCCGGCCTTCTGCTTTACCCCGGACGCCGAGTTCCCGGTCTGCAACGGTGAGAAGGGCCACTTCGGTGCCGAGCTGGTCAGCCCGGTCTGCAACGGCGTCATCAAGGAGTTCGTGGGCGGCGTGGCCAACAATGCCGTGCCCGACCGCGCCAGCGCACTGGTCGAGACCGACATCACCAAGCTGAAGAATGCCCCCAACATCACGCTGGAGCCGGAGGGCACCGGCGTGCGCATCCGCGGCTGGGGCAAGTCCGGCCATGCGGCATCTCCGCAGGGTACCGTCAACGCCATCGGTCTGGTGGTGAACTACCTGCTGGACAACGGCCTGTGCAACGACGCCGAGCGCGCCTATCTGGAAGCGCTGAAAAAGCTGCACGCCTCCACCGCCGGTGAGGGCATCGGCGTCGCCTGTGCCGACGGCCCCTTCGGCCCGCTGACCGTCATCGGCGGCCGCATCTACATGCAGAACGGCAAGATGGTGCAGACTATGGACAGCCGTTACCCCACCTGCACCACCGGCGACAAGATGGCCGAGCAGATCCGCGCCGCCATCGGCTCCGGTGCATCGCTGGAGAATGTCGAGAGCGCCAAGCCCTTCTACATTGAGGCCGACACCCCCGCCATCAAGGCCTGCATTGACACCTACAACGAGGTCACCGGCGAGAACGCCACCCCGTTCACCATGGGCGGCGGCACCTACGCCCGCCACTTCCCCTATGCCGTCAGCTTCGGCCCGGAGCACAACGACGTCCAGCTGCCCTCCTTCGGCGGCCCGATGCACGGTGCCAACGAGTCTGCCCCCATCGACAAGCTCTTGGAGGCCATGAAGATCTACATCCTCGCGCTGCTGCGCCTTGAGGAGATCGACTTCTGATGGGGGCAAACGTTCTGGTCATTGACGGGCAGGGCGGGGGACTGGGCCGCCAGCTGGTGGCGGCCATCGCGGCGGCCTGCCCGGAGGCGGAGCTGACCGCCGTCGGCACCAACAGCTTGGCTGCCAATGCGATGCTCAAGGCGGGCGCGGCCCGCGCGGCCACCGGCGAGAACGCCGTGGTCGTCAACTGCCGCCGTGCGGACGTCATCGTGGGGCCTATCGGCATCGTCATCGCGGACGCCCTGCTGGGCGAGATCACCCCGGCGATGGCCGCCGCCGTCTGCCAGAGCGGTGCCAAGCGGGTGCTCGTGCCCATCAACCACTGCGAAAACTATGTGGTCGGCGTGCCCGAACAGCCCGTCGGCCAGCTCGTGAGCGCCGCCGCACAGAAAGTCAAAGCCCTGTGCGAAGGAAAAACCTGCTAAAAATCGAAGAGGCTGTTGCAACGAACTCCCTCCGTCACGGCTTCGCCGTGCCAGCTCCCTCTCGGAGGGAGCCTTGGCGTAACGGTGAGCTGTGAAAGCCTCCCTCATTGAGGGAGGTGGCATCGCGTGAGCGATGACGGAAGGAGTTGTGCAACAGCCTCTTTTGTTTCGCAACTTATGATTTTTGGTTTCGCTTCTGGATCTCGTGGATCGAGGGCGGCACATCGCCCTGCTCGGATCGTTCGAGGGCGCTGATGCGGCGGTCGAGGTCGGTGATGCGCTGGGCGACCACATCGGGCAGGTCCTGCTGGTCGAGGTCGTCGGCGGGGTTGACCGCTTTGTTGTTGATCCGCACGACCTCGGCGGGCACGCCGACGGCGGTGCAGTTGGCGGGCAGGTTCTTCAGCACCACGCTGCCCGCGCCGATGCGGGCGTTGTCGCCGATGTAGACCGGGCCCAGCACCTTGGTGCCCGCACCGATCAGCACATTGTTGCCCAAGGTGGGGTGGCGCTTGCCGGTGTCCTTGCCGGTGCCGCCCAGCGTGACGCCGTGGTAGATGGTGCAGTTGTCGCCGATCTCGGTGGTCTCGCCGAAGACGATGCCCATGCCGTGATCGATGAACAGGCACTTGCCGATCTTTGCGCCGGGGTGGATCTCGATGCCGGTCTTATGCCGGCCGTGCTGGCTGACCCAGCGGGCCAAGAAAAAGTGATCGTGTTCATACAGCCAGTGCGCGATGCGGTGGTAGACCAAGATGTGAAAGCCGGGGTACAGCAGAACGACCTCCAGCACGCTGCGTGCGGCGGGGTCCTTGCGCTGGATGTTCCGTGCATCCTCCAATAAACCCATATGGGGAACCCTCCCTTTTTCCAAAACCCCGCCCCTCTTGCGGCGGTACTCTCTTCTGGGTATTATGATAGCACATCCAAACTTTAATGTACAGCGTTTTGCTAGGAATTGCACTCCAAAATTCCGCCTGCCCAGAGGGATTTTGATTTTTCGGTAGAGTAGCTAAAATTTGCCGAGTTCAGAGCGAAACCTTTTTACAAAGAAAAAAGCCCGGAAGCATTGACACATTTCGCGTTTCTATGATAAAATATAACGAAAACAAAACACACGAAAAAAGGAGACGCCGGAATGCTGCCCAAAATGTACGCAAATCTGAAAAAGCAGTTTGCAGCCGTTTTTGCGGTGGGTTCGGTGTTTCCTTTTTTCGTGGTCTGAACTTTTCCCTTTGAGGAAAAGTTCTTTTTTTTGCCCATTGGAGCGCACACCAAATACAGGGAGGGTTTTACCATGCTGCTTGTAAACGCTGTCAACGCAGAGGGCCGGGCCGTTGAGGTCTATGTCCGGGACGGAAAGATCGCGGCCATCGGTCAGGGCTTGGAGGCTCTGGCCGGGGAAAACGAAGTCGTGCTCGACGCCGGGGGGCTGACCATTCTGCCCGCCTTCGTCGATCTGCACTGCCACTGGCGCACGCCGGGGTTCGAATATAAGGAAGACATCGAGACGGGCAGCCGCGCCGCAGCGGCGGGCGGCTACACCTTCGTCAACCTGATGCCCAACACCAAGCCCGTCTGCTCCTCGGCGGCACAGGCGGCCATGGTGGAGCAGAAGGCGGCGGAGGTCGGCCTATGCGACGTGAACCAGACGGTTTCCATCACCGAGAACTTCGACGGCAAGACGCTGGATCACCTCAAGACCCTGCCCGCCACGGTCAAGTTCATCACCGAGGACGGCCACGGCGTGCAGGACAACGCCACCATGGCGCGGGCCTTCGCCATCTGCACCCAGCGGGACATCACCGTGATGAGCCACGCCGAGGATATGGAGATCAGCCCGTGGGACTACCGGCTGGCCGAGGACATCGAAACGGTCCGCAACTGCTGGCTGAGCGAGTACTACCAGACCAAGCTCCACATGTGCCATGTGTCCACCCGCGGCGCGCTGGACGCCATCCAGATGGCAAAGCTGCGCGGGGCCCCCGTCACCTGCGAGGTGACGCCCCACCACCTGTGGTTCACGAACGACACCTGCGATTACCGCGTCAACCCGCCCATCCGCACGGCGGACGATGTGAGCGCCCTCATCGACGGCATCCGCACCGGCGTGGTGGACGCCATCGCCACCGACCACGCCCCCCACTCTGAGGAGGACAAGCTCAAGGGCATGGCCGGTATGGTGGGCAGCGAAACGGCCTTCGGCGTCTGCTACACCAAGCTCTGCAAGGAGGAGGGTCTGCCGCTGGAGCTGCTGGTCCACCTGATGAGCACCCGCCCGGCGGAGATCTTGGGTCTGGCCAAGGGTCGACTGGAGCCGGGCTGCGACGCCGACTTCGTGCTGGTCGATCTGGACACCCCCTACACCGTGGAGAAGGAGAAGCTCCACTCCAAATCCCACAACTGCCCCTACGACGGTGTGCAGTTGTACGGCAAGGTGTGCGCGACCATCAAGGGCGGCGAGCTGACGTACCAAGCAGACTGACTCCCTCCGGCATCGCTTGCGCGATGCCACCTCCCTCTCGGAGGGAGGCAAAAGGCCCCCTCACCGAGGGGGCTGCCGCCCAAGGCGGCTGGGGGAGTATTCGATAGAGAAAACCGAAAGAAATCAGAAAGCAACGGAGGAACCAAAAATGACGAACATGGATAAACTGTACGAAGCAGTCGAGGCTCGCGGCCCGGTCTGCGTGGGTCTGGACACCGATTTCGGCTACCTGCCTGCGGATTTTGTGGACAGCACCCTGTCCAAGGGCGAGAACATCGTCCGCTTCAACAAGAAGCTCATCGACGCCACCAAGGCCGTTGCGGGCTGCTACAAGGTCCAGATCGCTTACTATGAGTCGCTGGGTCTGGAGGGCCTGAAGGCTTACGCCGACACCCTGAAGGCTGTCCGCGAGGCGGGCGTGCCCGTCATCGCCGACATCAAGCGCGGCGACATCGCCAAGACTGCCGAGATGTACGCTATGGGCCACTTCACCGGCGACTTTGAGGCCGATTTCGTCACGCTGGCTCCCTACATGGGCCTCGACTCCATCAGCCCCTACCTGCCCTACGCCGAAAAGCAGGGCAAGGGCATGTTCGTCCTCTGCCGCACCTCCAACGGCGGTGCCAAGGACTTTGAGTACGAGAAGCTGGCCGACGGCCGCCACGTCTACGATCTGGTGGGCGACAAGCTGAACGCCCTCGGCAAGGACTACATGGGCGAGCACGGCTACTCCTCCATCGGTCTGGTCATCGGCGGCACCCACATCGAGGAGGCCACCGAGATCCGCGCCAAGTATCAGGACAGCTTCTTCCTGATCCCCGGCTACGGCGCACAGGGCGGCAAGGCCGAGGATATCGCCCAGTACCTGACCCGCGGCAACGGCGGCGTGGTCAACTCCAGCCGCGGCATCCTGCTGGCTTACAAGAAGCAGCCCGGCGTCGCCTTCGACGAGGCCGCTTACAACGAGTGCGTGAACATGAAGGAGGCCATTGCCCATGCGTGCAGCCTGCTGTGAGGCCACCGTCCTGAGCCACGAGGTCGTGGCGGGGGACATCCGTCTGCTCCGCGCCCTCTGGCCGGACCGCGAGCATCTGCCCCATGCGGGTCAGTTCTTTACCCTGCGGGCGTGGGGAGCCGACGAAGCACCCTTCCTCTCCCGGCCCATCAGTGTCCATAAGTGGGAGCCGAAGACCCAGACCATCGAGTTCCTGTATCAGGTCATCGGCGAGGGCACCCAGAAGATCGCCCAATTGAAAAAGGGCGACAGCTTTCAGCTGACCGGCCCCATGGGCAACGGCTTTGACATCCCGGCGCTGGTGAAGCAGTACCGGAAGATCGCCGTCGTGGGCGGCGGCATCGGCACCGCGCCGATGTATCAGGTCACCCGCGAGCTGGCGGCAGCGGGCGTCAAACCCGACGTCTTCTTCGGCTTCCGGGATGCGCCCTACTGCATGGAGGAGTACCGCTCCATCGCGAACCTTGTCAAAGTCTCCACCGACACGGGTGCAGTGGGCTTCCACGGCTTCGTGACCCAGCTCTATGACCCGGCGGATTACGACGCGGTCCTTATCTGCGGCCCCACCGTCATGATGAAGAACGCCGCCCGCCTCTGCGCCGAGAAGGGCACCCCCTGCTTCGTCAGTCTCGAAAAGAAAATGGCGTGCGGCATCGGCGCTTGCCTCGGCTGCACCTGCGAGACCAAGGGCGGCGAGGGCAAGAGCGTGTGCAAGAATGGCCCGGTCTTTGATGCAACGGAGGTGTTCTTCTGATGGCAGACCTGAAAACGAACCTATTGGGCTTTGGGATGAACAGCCCCGTCATCGGCGCGTCCGGCACCGTGGGCTACGGCGTCGAGTACGAGGAGCTGGCCGATTTTTCCAAGATCGGCGGCATCTCCGGCAAGGGCCTGACCCTGCACGGCCAGTACGGCAACAAGGGCGAGCGGCTGTGGGAGACGCCCTCCGGCCTGATCAACAGCATTGGCTTGCAGAACCCCGGCGTCCGGCACTTCATTGATGTGGAGCTGAACGAGATGCTGGAGCTCAAGCAGAAATACGGCACGGTGGCCATCGCCAACCTCGGCGGCCACAGCGAGGAAGAGTATGTCGAGGGTGCCGCCCTGCTGAGCGAGAGCGCCGTGGACATCGTGGAGCTGAACATCTCCTGCCCGAACGTCAAGGTGGGCGGCATGGCCTACGGCGTCAAGGCCGAGGCGGCGGGCGAAGTGGTCCGGATGGTCCGCGACGCTTGCAAAAAGCCGCTGATGGTCAAGCTCAGCCCCCAAGCCGAGAACATCCCGGAGATGTGCAAGGCAGTAGAAGCTGCCGGTGCGGACGCCATCAGCCTGACCAACACCTTCCAAGCCTGTGCCGTTGATCTGGAAAAGCGCAAGCCGGTCTTCAACAATATCTTCGCGGGCTTGTCCGGCCCGGCGGTGCGGCCCATCGCGCTGCGGATGGTCTGGCAGGCAGTGGGCGCGGTGAACATCCCGGTGGTGGGTCTGGGCGGCATCGCCACCGGCCGCGACGCACTGGAGTTCATCATGGCGGGTGCCACCGCCGTGCAGGTGGGCGCGGCCAACTTCGCGAACCCCCGTGCCATGGAGACCATCGCCGACGAGATGGCCGCATGGATGGATAAGAACGGCGTCAAGACGCTGGACGAGATCCGCGGCTGTGCCCGGAACGCCGAATAAAGCAAGAAATAAACGCATAAAAATGCAAACATTCACGAAATAATAAAATTGAATGAATAAATTTGCGTTTCCATAAAAAGCGTGGTACAATACTGCGTGATAAGTACGAAAAAACACGAACTGTTGAAAAGAGAGGGAGAAGTACAATGAGTGAAGCACTTGAAATTCTGAAGAGCTGTGACGCATTTCTGGAGGGCCATTTCCTGCTCTCCTCCGGCCGCCATTCCAGCGCCTACTGCCAGATGGCTTATTTGCAGCAGTACCCCGACCGCTGCGCCGAGGTCATGAAGGCTGTGGCCGATCAGGTCAAAAAGATGGATGTGGACGTCATCGTCGGCCCGGCCATGGGCGGCATCGTCTACGCCTACGAGCTGGCCCGCCAGACCGGCAAGCGTGCCATCTTCACCGAGCGCGTCGATAACGTGATGACCCTGAAGCGCTTCGCCATCCATCCGGGTGAGAAGTGCCTCATCGCGGAGGACGTGGTGACCACCGGCATCTCCTCTCTGGAGACCAAGCGCGTCATCGAGGAGAACGGCGGCATCTGCGTGGGCATCACCTGCGTGGTGGACCGCACCAAGCCCGAAGCTCCGTCGCCCATCCCCATCGTGGCCAGCGCCCTCAAGCTGGACCTGCCCAACTACGCCCCCGAAGAGTGCCCCATCTGCAAGGAGGGCAAGCTGCCGCTGGTCCATCTGGGCAGCCGCAAGATGAAGCAGGAAGCAAAGCAGACCCTGTAAAGGCCGCGCATCTGTGTTGAAACAAGGAGTACCTATGAACGCTTATCTTCTTTTGGCGAACGGCATGGTCTTTGCGGGCCAGTCGGTTGGCGCAGAGGGCGTCACCGTGGGCGAGGTCGTCTTTGCCACCGGCATGGTGGGCTTTGAAGAGACCCTGACGGACCCCAGCTACTATGGCCAGATCATCACCCAGACCTACCCCCTCATCGGCAACTATGGCATGAACAAGGACGATATGGAGTCCGACCGGATCTGGGCCAAGGGCTACATCGTGCGCGAAGCCTGTACCACCCCCTCCAACTGGCGCTGTGAGGAAACGCTGGACAGCTTCCTGAAGAAAAACGATACCATCGGCATCGAGGGCATCGACACCCGCCACCTGACCCGCATCATCCGGGAAAGCGGCGTCATGAACGGTGCCATCCTGACCACCTTCGACCCCGCCGACCCTGCCAACAAGGCTGAGACGGACAAGCTCTTGGAGACCATCCGCGCCTATGCGGTGACCGACGCCGTCAAGAGCGTGACCTGCGAAAAGCCCGAAGTCTACAACGAAAAGGGCGAGACCCACATCGTGCTGATGCACTACGGCTGCAAGCGGAACATCGTGCGCTGCCTCGTCAAGCGCGGCTGCAAGGTGACGGTCATGCCCGCCTTTGCCACGGCAGAGGAAGTGGCCGCTCTGAACCCGGACGGCATCATGCTCTCCAACGGTCCCGGCGACCCCGCCGAACCGGTGGAAGTCATCGAGAACCTGCGCCACATCTTTGACCTCGGCATCCCCACCTTCGGCATCTGCCTCGGCCACCAGCTCTCTGCGCTGGCCGCCGGTGCCAAGACCATGAAGCTGAAGTACGGCCACCGCGGCGCCAACCAGCCCGTCACCGATTTCGAGTCCGGCCGCACCTTCATCACCAGCCAGAACCACGGCTACGCGGTGGTGGGGGATGAGCTGCCCGCCGAGATGGGCGAGGTGGCACAGGTGAACGCCAACGACGGCACCTGCGAGGGCATCAAGTACAAGAAGTGGAACTGCTTTACCGTCCAGTTCCACCCGGAAGCAAACGGCGGCCCCAAGGACACCGAGTTCCTGTTTGACCGCTTCCTGAACAACGTCAAAGCTGCAAAAAAGGAGGCACGCTGAAATGCCTAAGGACCCCAGAATCAAAAAGGTACTGGTCATCGGCTCCGGCCCCATCATCATCGGTCAGGCCGCAGAGTTTGACTACTCCGGTACACAGGCGTGCCGCGCGCTGAAGGCAGAGGGCATCGAGACCGTTCTGCTCAACTCCAACCCCGCTACCATCATGACCGACCCGGACGTGGCCGACCATGTTTACATCGAGCCCATGACCCTTGAGGTGGTGGAGCGGATCCTTGAGATCGAAAAGCCGGACTCTGTGCTGCCCAACCTCGGCGGCCAGATGGGCCTGAACCTCTCCATGGAGTTGGCCCGTTCCGGCTACCTCGACCGCACCGGCATCCGTCTGCTGGCCTGTAAGCCGGAGACCATCGACCGCGCCGAGGACCGTGAGCTGTTCAAGGAGACCATGGAAAAGCTGCACCAGCCCATCATCCCCTCCGAGGTGGTGGAGACGCTGCAGGACGCACTGGCCTGTGCCGACCGCATCGGCTACCCGGTCATCGTCCGCCCGGCCTTCACCATGGGCGGCACCGGCGGCGGCATCTGCGAGACCCGCGAAAAGCTGATCGAGATCGGCACCAACGGTCTGCGCCTTTCCCCCATCCATCAGATCTTGGTGGAAAAGTGCATCGCCGGCTGGAAAGAGATCGAGTACGAGGTCATGCGCGACCACAAGGGCAACGTCATCACCGTCTGCAACATGGAGAACCTTGACCCCGTCGGCATCCACACCGGCGACTCGGTGGTCGTGGCTCCTTCCCAGACCCTGACCGACCACGAGTACCAGATGCTGCGCACCGCTGCGCTGGACATCATCACCGAGCTGGGCATCGAGGGCGGCTGCAACTGCCAGTTCGCCCTGAAGCCCGACAGCTTCGATTACGCGGTCATCGAGGTCAACCCCCGTGTGTCCCGTTCCTCCGCGCTGGCCTCCAAGGCCACCGGTTACCCCATCGCCAAGGTGGCCACCAAGATCGCCATCGGTTATACGCTGGACGAGATTACCAACGACGTCACCGGCAAGACCTGCGCCTGCTTCGAGCCCGCGCTGGACTACATCGTGGTCAAGTACCCGAAGTGGCCCTTCGATAAGTTCGTCTACGCCGACAAGTCTCTGGGCACGCAGATGATGGCCACCGGCGAAGTCATGAGCATCGGCAACAGCTTCGAGGCCGCCATGATGAAGGCCGTCTCCTCCATTGAGCTGGGCATGGATACCCTGACCCACAAGCCCTTCGAGGAGCTGACCGATGACGAGATCGTGGCACATCTGCATGTGCAGGATGCCGAGCGCGTCTTCTGCGTCTACGAGGCCCTCAAGCGGGGCATCGATCACCAGACCATCTGGAACATCACCAAGATCGACTGGTGGTTCCTCGATAAGATGCAGCACCTCGCCAACCTCGAAAAGGGTCTGGCCAAGTGCAACGGCACTCTGAGCGTGGAGCAGTACAAGGAAGCCAAGAAGTACGGCTTCCAAGATAAGACCATCAAGCGTCTGGCACAGGTGGACAAGCTCCCCGTCGAGAACTACCGCGCCGGCTTCAAGATGGTCGATACCTGCGCCGCCGAGTTCTCGGCCAACACCCCCTACTTCTACTCCACTTACGACGGCGACAACGAGGCCGCCGCGTTCATCGCCGAGAAGGAAGCCCAGAACCCCGAAAAGAAAAAGAAGGTCCTCGTCTTCGGTTCCGGCCCCATCCGCATCGGTCAGGGCATCGAGTTCGACTACTGCTCGGTCCACTGCGTCTGGACGCTGAAAAAGCACGGCTGCGAAGCCATCCTCGTCAACAATAACCCGGAGACCGTCTCCACCGATTTTGACACCGGCGACCGCCTCTACTTCGACCCGCTGAACCCGGAGAGCGTGGACAACATCATCGCCACCGAAAAGCCCGACGCCTGTGTGGTTCAGTTCGGCGGCCAGACCGCCATCAAGCTGGCCAAGCACATGGACGAGATCGGTCTGCCCATTCTGGGCACCCCGGCGGACGCCATCGACGAGGCCGAGGACCGCGAGCGC
>QWCB01000922.1_pt1 | contig 52777 bp, 41 predicted proteins | sample 1972511 | NCBI WGS metagenome assembly QWCB01 (sample SAMN09866719, study PRJNA288562) | Human gut metagenome isolate term5_stool, whole genome shotgun sequencing... | isolation source: gut | host: Homo sapiens | place: USA: California | reverse complement strand
TAAGGAGAAGGTGGCATTTGTACTCGGCTCAGCGTTCTTCTGCGATGGTGGCGGTAAGAATACGTTACGTTGCAATTTCTCTTACATGTCAAAAGAGAAGAACGAAGAGGGCGTAAAGCGGTTGGCAAATGCCATCAAAAAGCTAATGAAGTAGTTAGCTAACGAACAGAACCTGCTAGGGGGCGCAGAGTAGTTGCTCTGCGCCCCCTTCGTGTTTTCAGCGCTTAACAGGGAACACTAAAAATAGCATGAAAACATCTACCTTAGCACAAACATTTTATCTCATAGCACCCATGAATAGCTACAAACGATACTTCCTCCCCTATACCTACTTCATCGTACTTATTGCATCACTTTTTCTCCTCTCACACAACTCATTACAGGGCCAAACAAGGCAGCCGAGACGGGTCAAAAACGTCATCCTAATGATTTCCGATGGCACCTCTCTCTCCACCGTCTCGCTAGCACGGTGGTACCAACGTATGCTACTCCCCGACTCGCTCCACCTCGCCATTGACCCCTACACCGGGGCTACCGTTATCACCTTCTGCTCTAACGCCCCCACCGGCGACTCTGCGCCCACCGCCAGTTGCTACCTCACCGGCATGCCTTCCATCACCGGCTTCATCGGGACTTACCCCTACGATGATGGTCCCAACAACCTCGTACCCGTAGACCCAGCCCTCGCCTACTCTCCGCTCGCCACGCTCTTTGAGGCGGCACGCCTAGAGCAAGGCAAGAGCACCGGCATCGTAGTCACCTGTCAATACCCGCACGCCACGCCCGCCAACTGCGCTGCGCACCATGAAAACCGTAACAACTACCCTCTTCTCGCGAAGCAGATGGCGCACAATGAAATTGATGTGCTCATCGGGGGCGGCACCAAATATCTCACCGAAGAGGATAGCCTCTTTTTGGTAAGCAAGGGCTACACCATCCTCTTTGACGATGTCAAGGCCCTGCGTAGCGACAAGAGCCAAAAGCTATGGAGCCTCTTTAACCCCAAGGCTCTCCCCTACGAGATTGACCGTGATGCTGCCAAATTCCCATCCCTAGCCGAGTCCACCCGCATTGCCATTGAAAAGCTTAACCAAAACTCTAAGGGCTTTGTACTGATGGTGGAGGGTAGCAAGGTCGATTGGGCGGGCCACGCGAACGACCCTGCCGCAATGGCTAGGGAGTTCCTTGCCTTTGACGAAGCGTGCAAAGTAGCGTTAAATTTTGCGAAGCAGAACGGCGAAACGGCCGTCATTATCACGGCAGACCATTGCACGGGCGGCGTGGCTATCGGACGTAACGCCTGGCCTCGCTACGATGAGTACCCCGCCAGCGAACTCTTCGGGCAGCTAATGCGATACCGCAGCTCCGCGGAAGCCCTCGCCAAGAAAATTAAGAAGACGCGACCCGAGTCCCTCGATACCCTCTTTCAGACCGAATGCGGGTTTTCGCTTAGCGATAGCGAGCGGAACATGCTCTACAACAGTCAGCACTACCCTCTAAGCCCAATAACAAAGGAAAACCGTGACAACAGCAGCTTCCTACCCCACGATGGCTCGCTGGAATACCTTGTAGCAACCATCCTGAACGGCCGTACCCCCATTGCCTTCTCCACGCACGGCCACACCGCGGAAGAGGTTTGGGCCGCCTTCTACCACCCGCAGGGCGATACGCCACACGGCGTAATCTACAACACGGAGCTGCACCGCTACATGGCTTCTCTCCTCGGCTACCCACAGGGATTGAAAAGCGTCACCGAGAAATATTTCGCCCCGCACACCGCGGTATTCCCCAAAGCCTCCTTCACCATTGACACCACGAGCAATCCCTCCACCCCTTCGCTCACGGTGAAGCGCGGCAGGGCTAAGATTGTAGCCTACGCCAACACCAATCGCATCGTGGTCAATGGCGTGGGGCGCGACATCCCGTCCCTAATCGTCTACTCCGCCCCCACAAAAACCTTTTTCCTACCGAAGAGCCTAGCAGATTTAGCTAAATAGCGGCTATAGCCCAACATTAAAGATCCCATTCAGGCTCCAGGGCCCCCACGGCCTTGGCCCCAGCTTGTCGCCCCACGGCGAATAGCCAACACTTGCGCCTAACGTGATCTTAAACTCGAAACGAAAGAGGTAAAAGTCGCTCACAAGGTCTAAAAACAACGCCCTTTTCAGCTGCACACCCCCCTTGAGGTCTGAGTAGCGGGCGTAGGAAAACGCCGCGTTGGCGTATACCCGCTGCACGTAGAGCCACCCCCGCAAACTCCAATCGGGGTACCCTAGCGGCAGCGTGTAGTCTACCGCTGCGCTCCACCCCTCCGTGGTCTGCAGCTCCGCCACGGGGTAGCCGAGTGCCAACCCTCGAATGGGCATGCTAAAGATAACGGCTCGCGGCGCCTTGAACGACTTGGCTGCGAAACCCGACAATCGCAACGAGTGGTTCTCGTAGAAACTGGGCAGGTAAAGGGTGCCACGGATCTCCGCCAAAGTCCCAGTCAACCTGGCGGGCCGCACCATATTCCTCCCAATGACATTCAACCTAATGCCACAGGGGGGGTACAAGTCGTGCGGCGCAAGCACCCGCAGAGCCGAAAAGGAGACTCCATACCCCACGTTGACGATTCCCCTTACGATCCCGCCCGGCACACCCATCCCCACGGCATTGTTGCTGTAGTCCACCGTAAGCTTCGGCAAAAGGCCAAAGAAAACTGCGCCGCTCCTGAAGTTAAGCGGCACGCTTGCTGCTAGCGACACCGCTACGCTGTGGGGTTCCAAAAGCACCGTGTCGGCGTATATAGTGCGCCGAAAATCGCCTCCATACGTGGCGTTCAGGCTTAGCGCAGGCCACAAACCCTGCCATATCGCCGTAAGCGATGCCCCATGGCGTTCTTTGTAGAAGTATCCCATTGAAAATGCAAGCGTCCCCGTAGTGTTTTGCGAGGTAACGGCTGCGCCCCAGCGTATATCTTCCAACCCATTCAAGCCCCCAAAGGGGTTGAAATAGAAGGGGGTCCAGCTGTGAATTCGCACCGCATGCCGCAGCGGACTGTATCGTTTAGAGGGGAAGAGGGTATCGCTCGCCGCGGGCAGCTCCGCCCCGTTTGGCAGCTCCTGCGCTAGAGGGAAAAGCGATTGCGCTTTAGGCAATGCTGCGCAGGGGCGTAAATCGAAAGCTGTTGTTCGCCTTGCCCTGTACCCATTGATGGTGAATTCGCTGTAGCTCAATCCTCCCTCGCCATCGGTATTTAAATCGTCCACTCCATGGTTACGCATTGCCACACGAAAAAGGGCCTCCGTCCCGCCGCGTTTCGCCCTACGGGCGTAGAAGGGTTGCTGCCGCCCATTGTGGCTCGCCGTAAAGAAAAAGCCGCTGTCGCCCGCCGGCGTAAGGCTCCCAATATCCAGCGCGGCCGATGCTATCAGCGTGTCCTCCCGCGCGCTACGCCAATCGTACGCCAGCACGTACGCCCCTTTTACGGTCACCCCTCGCACGAAGATTTCATCTGGGCTATTCCCCCTCGACAGCTCCCGTAGCTCGATAGGCTGCGATAGCCGCGCCGTATCGAGCGCACGCCCATCGGAGAGCCGAAAGCGCACCACGCGGTTGACCCCATTCTCCGCAAGACTTATCGCCGCAAACGTACTATCCCCCGCTAGGGGCACTGGGGAGAGCAGACGCTGCCGTTGCGTTATCCGCTCCCGCACTCCACTTGATAGCCTATAGGCGTACACTTCACCCCACACCACATCTCCCCAGCGGGGATGGCGCAACGCCTCCACCCACAGCGCAACTGAATCCCCATAGCGTGCCGTCCCCATCTTCGCGCCGGGCCGAAATAGCACCTTTGACTTGCCCGTGCTATCATCAACGCGCTCAAATGTTAATGTATGGCTCAAATCGCTTACCCATTGAAAATGGAAACGCCCCGCACCCGGCCGCCACGGCTCCCGCTCCGAGCGATATGCGCCCCGCGCAATCGGCGCTGGGCGTTCGCCCAGCTCCGTGCGTGCAATGAATATGGAGTCTGCCTCGTCCATGGCATCCCAAAAAAGCGTCAGGGGCGTACCATTGGTGTACCTCTTCAACGCAAAATGGACTGGGTTAATAAGGATTGGGTACTTCACGCTATACTCCATCACCATCGGCCACAGCTGCTCCCCGTAGCGCGCCACGGTTGACTCGATCATCATCGTGCCGAAGCTGTAATGGTTCGGAGCTTTATACCGCAACGAGCCTAAACGGTACTGGTCGTAGCTAAGCACCTGCCCATCGAGTAGATCCGCACGGTACGACTGCAAATGCGCCGCGCTATGCGCCCTACCAAAGAGGGAGTACTTGCTCTCGCTATGGATGGCATCACCCTCAAAGTACCAATTCGCTGGTAGCAACGCCCCGATACCAACATTCTGCTGCCCTAGCAAGTAGTACAGCGCGCGTATAACCTTTCGATCCAACGCCTCCATCTGCGCGTAGTGCCGTATCTCGTGCACCATGAGCTGCTGTAGCCACGGCACTGGCGTACGTTCCTCGCCCCCTGTGAGAGGGTATAGCTCCATGCGTGAGGGAGTCCAGGCCACCATGCCGTTAGGAACCACCGTCTGCCCCCACATGACAATCGGAAACGGCCTTCGCCGCTGCGGAGAGAATGCCGTTATCTCCCTATAAAATGCCCCCCATCTCGCCACCTCCCGGGCCAACGAGTCCTGCCCAGCCCTAAATATTACCCGCAAGGGATCCGCTGCTATCTGTCGCCGAGAAAACGACATAGGTTCATGGTTCTCCAGCAAATACTGCGCACGCAGCGGAGATACCGCCGCAACGCCCAACAGCAAAAACGCAACGACGAGCCTACGCTTCACCTCCTCGCCCCCTTTTACTCAAAACCTGATCCGCCAACAGAACATCCTCGCGCCGCGTCACCTTGAAATTCTCCACCTCACCCTCAACGCACGCCACTTCCACCCTAGGAACAAAGGTTGAAACCACCGTGGCATCATCGTCCCAGCTCCCTGCCCCTCGGCGGAAAGCCTCCCTGTATGCCCTCCGCAGCACGCCCAGCCGAAAGGCCTGCGGTGTCTGTACGAGTCTATACGCATCCCGGGGCCGTCGCGCCGCGCACGTCCCGTTTTTCTGCACCTCAACGATTGCATCTGTAGACCTTACCGCCGGCAGCGCCGCCTTGAATCGATTGAGTGCCTCCAGCATCCGCCAAGCCAAGGCTTCTGTCATCAAAGGCCGGGCGGCGTCATGGATTAGCACTCTCGTTGTATCTTCATAGTCGCCTAATGCCCCTACTGCTCTATAGGACGACTCCGACCGCGATTCGCCCCCCTCCACCATCACCACGCGCGAGTCAAGCCCCGCCGTCTCCACCATTTCGCCCAACCGCCCGAACTCCTCACGCCGAGCCACGAACACCAATGCGTCAAAGGCCTTCATCGCATCAAAGGTCAACGCCGAATGCATTACTATCGGAACGCCCTGCAGCTCCACATACTGCTTCGGTATATCTCCCCCGAAGCGCTGCCCCACTCCTCCCGCCAAAATCACCGCCACCCTCTTCTCCGCTGCTCCCATAGCCGTCTCTTTACTCTTTACGCCTTAACCGCGCCGCACCCTTCCTGATTTCCACCATAACGAATTCCCGCGTGCGGGGTTGCAATGCCACTGCCCCTCCACCAAAGATACAAACAAATACCCCCCCCCGCAGTAGGAACTGCAACCACGCCGTCTGGCACTCCACCTGCAGCGCAACCGCCACCCCCAGCGCAAGCAGCAGCCCAGTGCTAACGAGATGGGGGACCAATTGCGCCCAAAGCATGTGCCTACGCATAAGCCATATGTAGTAGCACTGCGCCAAAAACTCCGGCACGGCGTAGGCTACCGCCGCCCCCATGGCACCATACTGAGGAATGAGCCAGGCATAGCCCGCCACGCTCACCACGCACGCTGCCGCAATGCCCGCCACCACCTGCCGCTCCTTCCCTACCGCCAATGCGGCAAAGTAAATTCCCATGCCGCTTATCGTGAGTGGCAAAGCCGCCACCATGAGCACCCTCTCCGACCCGCTGAAACTGTCGCCAAGCAAAAAGCCACACGTCTGCGTTGCCGTCACCACCATGCCCCCTGCGAGCAGCACCCCCAACAGCAACCCAAAATGCGAAAGTTCATAGAGTGCTTTACGGTACGCACCGCCATCCCCGCCCTTCCACAAACTGGATAGCCGTGGCAGCATAACGTTCCCTGCAACACCCACGATTGACGACCCCACCTTAAACAGCCGCATCGGGTAATCGTAGAGTGCCACCTCCTGCTTGGTGGTAAGGTATCCCAGCAACAAACGGTCCACGCTCGTGGTGATAATCACGAATAGAGATGGTAGGAAGAGCCAGAACGACTCCCGTACAATACTCTTAACCGATGCCCACACCGGGGCAATCTTTGCAAGAAGCCCATGCCTTCGCAGCCCCAGCCAAAAGAATAGATTGCTAGCGAGCAGCGTTCCTTGCTGCACAAGGATGTAGGGGCCCAAATCCTCACCGCTGCGCACGAAGATGAAAATGAGTGCAGCCCCCACGGCACGCATGAGAAAGGTGCGAATGGCCACCGCATCGTAGCGCTCAAGCCCCCCGTAGAGCCACGAAATATCCGTGGCGTACCCCAGCACGGTGAGGTTAAACATCAGGTAGTACCCCACATTGCCATCCCGCTGCGCCAACGCCCAGACATTATACAGCACCAGCGCCATGGTGCTGAAGAAAGTCTGATACGCATAGCACTCGCTGAACGCCCGCTGCAGCGTGGCCCTATCGCTGCGGGCCTGCGCTATGCGACGTATCCCGTAGATATGAATACCCAGCTGCCCCAGCATGGCGCAGTACATCGCCGCCGCAAGACCAAAGGAGCTAATGCCCAAGCGCTCGCTCCCCAGCACGCCCGTCACGTAGGGCATCACGAGCAGCCCCAGCAGAATGTTGGAGACCTGCATGAGCGATAGGTAGATGGCATTCTTTAGCACCCGCATACCTCAACCCTCGCTCTTTACTCGCCGCGCTGCCTACTCCGCGCCCTGCGAGAGTAGATAGCTTTTGATGAAATCGTCAAGCCCGCCGTTGAGCACCGCGTCCACGTCCGATGTCTCTAGCCCCGTGCGCAAATCCTTCACCAGCTTGTAGGGATGCAGCACGTAGTTGCGAATCTGCGACCCCCACTCTATTTTCTTCTTCGCCCCCTCTATCTTCGCCTTCTCCTCTTCCCTTTTGCGCAACTCAAGCTCGTAGAGATGCGATTTCAGGATACGCATGGCATTCTCCCGATTGGCGCTCTGCGAACGCGTCTCCGTGTTCTCCACCACAATCCCCGTGGGGATATGGTAGAGCCGCACGCCGGTCTCCACTTTATTAACATTCTGCCCCCCCGCGCCCGACGAACGGTAGGTATCCCACTTTATATCGGCCGGCGACACCGTAATTTCAATGCTATCGTCAATAGCCGGTATCACGAACACCGAGGCGAACGACGTATGCCGCCGGGCATTGGAGTCAAACGGCGATATGCGCACCAACCGATGCACCCCATTCTCCCCCTTGAGATACCCATAGGCCGAGTCGCCCTCTATCTCCATCGTCACCGATTTTATTCCCGCCTCATCGCCCTCCTGCAAATCGGCCATTCGGCACGTGTAGCCATGCTCCTCCGCCCACATCTGGTACATCCGCAGCAGCATGGAAGCCCAGTCCATACTCTCGGTGCCCCCCGCGCCAGAATTTATCTTGAGTATAGCCCCGAGCGTGTCCTCTTCCCGCGAAAGCATTTTGCGCAACTCTAGCGAGTCAAGCGCCGCGGTGTAGCCCTCGTAAGCGCTTGATAGCTCCTTCTCGCTGGCATCACCGCCGTGCGCCATCTCCCACGTCAGCTCCAGCTCCTCAAAGAGTTCGGCCACATGGTCAAAGGCCTTTACCCATCCCTTCAGCCGCGCCGTGACGCGCAAATGCTTTTCCGCCGCGTTGCTATCGTTCCAAAAACCCGCCTCAGCCGCCTCCGCCTCCCGCGCCGCTATCACCGCTCGTTTCCCATCAATGTCAAAGATACCTCCCCAGCGCCTTCTGCCGCTGCGCAAGCTCCTGCATCTGTTCCTGCGTTACCTGCATCTATCGTTTTCCTTACCTTTAATCCGCAGCAAATATAGCGAAAAGCGCAGCAATCGCAGCTGCGCCCCCACGCCAATCGCCCCCACCGCTTTTCCCCGCTGCCTACGCACGTCCCCAACTCCAATCGGCTCTTGGCGCGCACTCAGAACAGCACGAAGAGGCGCACCGCACCGCTATGCGCAGCGCTTGCACCTCTCCGAAAAAGAGTCATACCCCTCCTGCACCGCTACTCATCCAGCACGCCCACAAAAACGGCGTTGTCCAGCGTCTTGTGGTAGAGGATGTAAAGGAACGGCCTGTCCGCCCGGAACGGTATCGCTTCCGGCGGCAGCGACGCCCGCATCATGACAATCCCCGTTGCCGCAGCCGCCTCGGTTTTCTGCTCATCCACCGTGAAGCGCACCGCCTGGATCACATCGCCGATCCGCTCCCCTGCAAACTCCTTCCCCATCCCCGAAAAATCTGCGGCATCGCTAAAGCAGTTCCCAAGGCCTAGCTGCGATAGCGAGGGGATTAAGTGCATGGTACTTTTCCTATCGTAGCGCGGCAAAAATATCTTCACCTGATCGTACTCCATCTTGCTGTAGAGTTCCGACAGCGCACCCGCATCAATTGCCCCCCAATTGGTTTCCCGTGCAGATGTGCGCGGCAGCACCACCAGCATGCGGTAGTCCAAATCCTTGTACTCCAATTCTACCATCTGCATCTGCGCATTCTCAGCGTAGCGGAACTGCCCCTCCTGCTGCATGAGCTGCACATCGTAATCACCGCTCGTGGCATGGAACTTCGCCTTGCGCGTGGAGCTCTTCGGGAAGGGGCGCGCCCACTCGCCGCGGAAATAGAGCGCATTGGTTAGCACCATTGAGGCCTGCGCAATGTCGCCCGCCTCCACCAGCTTTTCAATCAGCCCCTTGGTGTTCTCCTTCACCCATCCGTTGATTATATCAGCCGACAGCGCGGGTCTCAACCGCAGCTGCAGCTCCCGCGCCGTTGCGCCGTGCTGCTCCTTGAGCGTCCCGACGTATTGGGCGGAAAGCGGCTTTCCTGCGTCGCTCCATAGGGCATTCGCGGCTAGCAACGTGCGGTCATCGCCCGCATTGCGCCCCAGCGCACGGTTTGCCAGCACCAACGGATTGCTCAAAAAAGCATCCAACTCTCGCCTCGTGGCGCCCCGCGCCCCCTCTCTCGCCATATCCAACGCCATCATCAGGCTCATGGGCGAGACGCACTGCGACTCGCCTTTGGCCCGCGCATTCACCATTCGCAGCCCCACCTGTAGGGGGCTCATTCCCGCATCCACCGCGGGCTGCACCGCTTGCTGCTCAGCCATACCACTTTGTTCCACTTTCTCCGATGCTTTTTTTGCGCTGCCACACCCCACAAGCATCAACGCCGCCCACAAGCCAATCACTGCCACTCGTCTCATACTGACTCCTATTGCGCCTTTAAGTTAAACTCCTCAAACAAATCCTTCACCGCCTCATTCTTCTGCTGCAAATATACGCAAAAATCGGTCGTTGAAAGCGTGCTGGGGTCTAGCGAGGTGAGTATGGATTGGTCCACCGTTCCCTCCACAGTAAACTCCTCTAGCGAAAACACCTGCTTGAAATAGTTTTCCGCCCGCTCCCGAAATGCCGTGAAGGTGTTAAGAGCTCCCTCATTGTTAAACACCACAACGGTTTGGTGGTCTCCAATAATATTCACCGATTGATCCGCGATGGCGCTGTAAACTAGCGGAATGCGGTTACGTATCAACGCTTTTAGGTTCTCCCAGGCCCGGCGCACGTTCTCCACCGAATACTCAAACTTCTCCAGCTCTACCTTCCTAGTTTTCTGCTTCGCCTCCTCCTGTAGCTGGCTGAGGGATAAATTTTGCCGTTTGGGCAGCACCTTGGGGCGCGCCTCGCCCGGAGCGTCCTCCACCTCCTTTTGCGCTAGCTGTATACGCTCATGCACTGCCAGAGGCAATTCCCGGCAGAGCCAAAATGCATCAATCAGCCGTTTTTTTTTACGCTTTCCTTTAGCTTGCAAAGCGTAATCAGCAGCACTTCAATATGCAGCCGCTGATTGGCTGAAGTACGAAAGTTCGCTTGCGCATCGGTGGTAATCATCAGCGCCCGCGTGAGCAGCGCGGGATTTGCAGCCGCAGCCTTCTGCGTGTATATGCCCGCAAAGGTTTCGCCCACATCAAGCATCTTGGCCGTCTGAAGGTCGGTGGCTAACAGCAGGTTCCGCAAATGGGTCTGTAGACCATCTAGGAATTGCCCCATATCGAAACCCTTCGCCACTATCTCATCGAACACCTGCAGCGCAATGCCGTAGTCGCCCAGCCCAATGGCTTCCGTGATGCGAAAGAAGTAGTTTACGTCTAGCAGATTGAGGACCTCCGTGGTCTTCTGGTACTCAATCTTCCCCTCGGAATAGCTCACCACCTGGTCAAAGGTAGACAGCGCATCACGCATTGCACCATCTGCCTTCATGGCAATCACGTTGAGCGACTCATCATCAAAGGTCACCCCCTCCTTGGTGGCAATCTCCTTGAGGAACGCAATCGTATCGTCCACCCGAATACGATTGAAATCAAACACTTGGCAGCGCGATAGGATCGTGGGGAGTATTTTATGCTTCTCGGTGGTGGCCAGAATGAAAATAGCGTAGCTCGGCGGCTCTTCAAGGGTCTTCAAAAAGGCGTTGAACGCCGCCTGCGACAGCATGTGTACCTCATCAATGATGAAGACCTTGTAGCGGCTGTCAATGGGCGCTAGCTGCACCTGCTCAATGAGTTCTCGGATATCATCAACCGAGTTATTCGATGCCGCATCCAGCTCCCGGATATTGAGCGATCGCCCCGAATTGAATTGCTGGCAGCTGCTGCACTCGTTGCACGCCTCGCCATCCTTAGTGGGCGAAAGGCAATTAATAGTCTTCGCAAAAATTCTTGCGCAGGTGGTTTTACCAACGCCCCGTGGCCCGCAGAACAGGTAGGCATGCGCCAACTGATTGCGCGCTATGGCGCTTTTAAGCGTGGTTGTAATCACCGGCTGCCCTATAACGCTGCTAAACGTTGTGGGCCGGTACTTCCGTGCTGATACTATAAATTCGCTCATCGCTGCGCGCTCCCCCTCCTAGAATAAATCCAACGAAATATTCTGCACAAATGCCGTGTAGCTCACCTTTCGCCCCACCCGCGCCTCGCTGAGCAGCATAAGTACGTCCTTCTCCTCGCCCGATGAACTCACCACCTTCACCTCCTTGCGCTCCCCCACCACCTTCTCGGCCTGCGGATCGAGGTACGCCGCCAAGAACTCGCTTTCCGCCACCACGCTATCGGGGAACAGCAACCGCACATTCTGCCCCAACACCTCCGAACGGTCAATCTCAAAGAGTTCCTCCGCGGCCTTATTGAAGAACTCTACCGCGCCGTCCTGATCGGTGGTGATAATCGCATCGAGAAAGCCCTCCAGCGTCTTCTCGTTACGTATCTGCACCTTTTCAATCTCCTTGAACTGATTCTTGACCTCCTCGCGCGCCTCCCGCAGCTTCCTATTGAGCTGCACCTCGTTCTGGCGCAGCATCTCCTCCTGCTGCTTGAGCTGGTCGTTCTGCCGCTTTGACTCAAACTCCATCAGCTTCTCACGGGTAATATCGTTTGCGATAAGCACTATCTTTGAGATGTCGCCGTACATATCGTTCACCGTGGTCATCGTGGTTCGCAGCCAGCACTCGCCCCCCTCCTTGGTCAGCACCTTAAAGGTACCCTTAAACGACTCGCCGCGGCACACCCCATCGATTGTCCTTTCAAGCAGCGCCTGCTCATTCTTCGCTACCAAGTTGTAGAGCGGCTTGTGCAGCACATCCTCCCGTGTACACTTGAGCGTATCAAGAAATAGCTGATTCACATCCATCACGTCGCCCAGCGGCGTAATCTCCGCCTTGAGGCTCACCCGATTCAACGCATCAATCTGACCCTGCCAATCGAGATTCTGTTTCTTATCATGCGTGGTGTCAATCGCCAAAAATAGAATCTTCTCCACCGTCCCGCTCTGCGTATACTGGCAGGTGTAGGTGGCAGTAGTCCACAAATCCTTTCCCGTGCGGGTCACATGCTTAATATCCCCCTCAAACGGCTTCCCCGTGCGCCGGAGAACATCCCAAATCTCGTTGAAGCTCTCCTTATCCTTCGCGCTTATAAAGAGTGAAATATGCCTACCCAGCACCTCTTCTTCCGACTCGTATTCAAGCTTCTGAACAAATTTCTGATTGGCATAGAGCAGCGTGCCATTGATGTCATACTCGGCCCGTATCAGCGTATGGTTCACCGAATTGGCGAAGCTCATGAAGGTTTCATTGGCCCTCGCCGCCTCCTCCTGCGCCTTCTGCAGCTCCTCCATGTTGTTGCGCATCTGTTCCTCCTGCGCCACGAGGGTCTTTGCCTGCTGCTGCGACTCAGCGAGGAGCTGCGCCGTTTGGATGTTGATACGCTTATTGGAGAGCGTAGAGGCTATTGACCCCGCCACCCGCTCTATAAAGTCAATCACATGGTGCGCAAAGGGCTTAAAGGAGGCGATTTCCAGCACCCCGAAATTGGCTTGCTCAAGCTTTATGGGCACCAGCAGTAAATTCTGCGCGGTAGCTTTGCCCAGCCCCGAAGTGATTTCTAGATAGCCATCGGGCACCTGATTCAAATGTGTGGTAGCGCCCTCCTGCGCGCACGCTCCAACCAGGCCATCCCCCCACTCGATGCGCCGATTTACAAACTTCCTACGGTCGTACGCGTAGCACGCCAGGAGCCGGAAGTACTTCTCCCCGCTCGCATCCTCCTCTGTGATGTAAAAGCCGCATTGATTAGCCTCCACATACTTCACCAAATGGCTCACGATAGCGTACCCTAAATCTTCCAGGCTGCCCGCCTCCTCACGAAGGATCTCCGCGAACTTTGCGAGTCCTTCCGCTACCCAGCTGCGGCGTGCGTCCTCCTCACGCCGCCGGTTATCCTCCTCACGGCGTTTCCCAATATCCTTTTGCAGCGCCAGGAGCGCCCCGCCCAACTCATCATCAACCTCGGGCGTGTAGGCAGGTTCATCGCCGCTGCGCAGCCCGCTCACAAACCCAAGCATCTCCTTGTTGCGGCGCAACTGCACCTCGTGCCACCCCTCGCTCTCAGCTTTACGTATCGCTGCGGCACGGCTAAAGTACCACATACCCCCGCCCAGCAGCAACGGCAGCATGTCCAAAATGTAGAACATGGGGTACGCTGTATGAAAGCGTCGAAACAATTCGAACGTCACGCTCTCACGCTCGCCGAAAACCTGAACCGCCATCACCAGCACCAGCACCATGAAGCCCACCGCGAAGCCGCCCACGGTAAACTTCAGAACAAACATCCGATCGTACTGCCTTCGCATCCCCCGAAAAATTTGCCCAAAGATAGCATTTTTTAGCCATACGCACGTTGCCGCACCGCCACCCCAATAGCCTCCTCAACCCTAACCTAAAGCGTATGCACCCTTCGGGTAATGCCTTGCAGGGCCAAATGCACTACCGAGACGAAAGGTCGGGGACTACGGATGGCCAATCCTCTCACGTATCCGCCCTCCGCAACAAAATCTACCCTTCTCACCCGGGTCATCATCCTCCGATTGGCCGCCCTGCCCAGCATGCACCAACTAGGGGTCTCCTTCGCATCAAATTCGGATTTCTCCGGAGAAATCCGAATTTGATGCGAAGGGGGTACAGTCAAGGTGCTTGCCAAGAGCCACTTGGGAACATGCCATCGCAGACAGCATGTCAACGATTGATACTCTATACATTGCTGTATCACAACGATTTATGAATTTTACAGAGTAAAGAGCACAGAAGCAAGTAAAACGCCACCGCAGCGCCATTCTCTCCCATTCCGCAAATCGCATTACTATTGGCTCCGTTGGTAATATATCTAGGAGAATAGCACGCTCTGCACCGTTTTCCCTCGGAGGATGGCCATTACCGCAGCACGATTTTTCATTGCGACACCATCGCTCGTGCTTGCACGTAAAGCAAAAAGCGTTAACTTTACAACGCATATGCAGCATGCAGGGCATCCCCATCGTGTTCTAGCATGCGCCAGACGAACCTGAAAATTTTCATTTGAGGCCCCTAATCATCGCAGACCCATGGAAAACTCAAGAACGCCCATCAAGGGGATGAAGCTCCGCACGGAGCTCAATCTCGCATACCAAATAACCCTTTTTATCGTTGCGGTACTCCTCGCAGGATATTTTGGCATGCGGAGCTACAAGTACCTCCTCTCCGCGGAGAACAAGCAGCTTGAGGCGCTCGTGGTCAAATCGCAAAGCAGTATAAACAACTTCCTCTCCGACGCCTCCGCGCAGGGCCGCACCCTTGCGCTTGCCGTGCAGAACGACATAGAGACAAAACGCGCTGATCGCCACACCATTGCGCAGATGATGCGGCGCATCCTGGAGCAGAACCCTGGCTTCTTCAGCATCGCCACGGTCATGGAGCCCGATAGCTACGACACGCTCGACTCCTACGCCGTACACCATCTGGGCACAAAAGACCCTACCAACTTCGTCGGGGGATGGTATCGAGAGGAAAACGAAATAAAGCAACGAGAATACACATGCGCCAATGGCAAAACCTACTGGGAATACTGCGACCTTGGGGTCTACCTGCAACGGCCGTACTACCTGGCCCTGAAGGCGGGCGCCAGTAGCTATATCACCGACATCTATAGCGAGAATCTTAAAGGGAAATTGCAATGGTGAGCATCGCGGTCCCCATCCATGCGCATGATAAATTTATCGGCGTCGTGGTTATCGACCTGGCCCACGCGCAGCTCGCGATGCAGGTGAACCAACTTAATGCCACCCAAACGGCCCACGTATCCGTTATCAACGACCTCGGCACCATCATCATGCACCCCAAGGATGAATTGGTAGGGAAGAGATGCTCGGAGATTGAGGACCTATCGGACGACATCCTAAAGAACATACAGCAAAATATCCCCAGCAACTACCGGGTAGCCACCGACCTTGGCACCGTGCTGCGTAGGGTGGAGCCCTTCGAGATCCTCACCTCCAACTCGCATTGGGCCATCGTGGCGGACCGCCCCTTGGCAACGCTCACCGCCAATGTCCGCAACGAATTAATACGCACGGCATCCCTCTTCATCGTGGCGCTTATCGTTTTTGGCAGCGTTGCGTTCTACATCTCCAAGCGCCTCGGAGGCTCTGTGGCCACGCTACGTAAAAACATGGGGAAGATTGCTAGCGGCGACCTGCGCGAGATCCAGCATATCACGAAAGGGAGCTTTGAAATGCGAAGTCTAAGCGCCACCCTCGAGGAGATGCGCACCACGCTCACCGCGCTCATTCACCAGCTCCGTGAGCGCGCCGAGAGCCTCAGCAGCAATAGCAAATCATTCATGGCCTCCGCCACAGCCGTTGCGCAGGCGAGCGCCGAGAGCATGGCCACCTGCGAAAACATCGAAGCTTCCATCGATGCGCTCAACAACGCGCTCAGCAGCGTACGCCAAAACAGCGAAAAGGCCGAGGAGATGGCGCAAAACACGCACAATGAGCTGCACAACGTAATCGATCAAACCGAACGCAGCGCGCAGCAAATGGATGAAATCTCAACGCAGGCCCGTGCGCTGGCAGCCATCGCCAGCCAAACCAACATCCTCGCCCTAAACGCCGCCGTGGAAGCCGCCAGGGCTGGGGATGCCGGGCAAGGGTTCTCGGTGGTGGCCATTGAGGTCCGCCGGCTCGCAGAACACTCCGCGGCGATTATTACAAACATCCAATCCGCCATCGGCAACGGCGTGGCGGTGAGCCGCGAAGCGAGTACGGCCGCTCGGAATCTACAACCGCAAATGCAGAGGACAAAAGAGCTCTCACAGGCCACCGCGCAGGAGGCGGAGCAGCAATCCAACAACCTCAACGACATACGCTCCTCCATGCGGGAGCTTACAGCGGCCTCCACCCGGCATGCGCAGGCCGGCGCCGACATTGCGCATCGCAGCGAGATCCTTGCAGAAACCGCCTCGACACTCCAGCAAGCCGCGGCCAAATTCCAGCTGGAAGAATAGTAGACCACGATGGCAAGGGGATGCCAATCGGTATTTGTGCTATTTGTACTGAGTATAAACAAACGGAATGGTTTGGGTTTTGGTTAAAACTCCGTACCTTTGTGCCGTTACGAAGGGAGAAACAGCGATTCAATGCGGAAAGTATGGAGGAAAATCTACAATTCTACGATAAAAATAGGACTGGCATACGGGGTAAGGAACGCCGAAACGCTTGTGCTATTTAGAATTGGAAAAGAAAGGAGTTGAAGTATGGAACCGAATCGTTTTTCAGAAGAGCTACTAGCACTTGAGCCGAGCCTACAGCGCTACGCACTGTCCCTGACGGGGAATGTAGATAATGCGGCCGACCTCGTGCAAGACACCTTTTTGAAGGCATTAACCTTCAAGGATTCGTACGCAGAAAACACAAACATGAAGGCCTGGGCGTTCACCATCATGCGTAACACCTTTATCAATCACTACCGCCGCCTCTCGCGAAAGAACACCATGTTTGACGACACGGAGGGGCAGAGCATCCTGGTGAACCGCACGGACGAGATCGCTGCGGACTCCCACCTCGAATTCTCGGAGCTTGAGAAGGCTATAGGGAGCCTAACGGACGAGTTCCGCGTGCCATTCACGATGCACACGCACGGCTACAAGTACCGCGAGATCGCCGATGAACTCAACCTGCGCATCGGCACGGTGAAGAGTAGAATATTTTTCTCACGGCAGAAGCTTATGCAGCAACTACCCGGCTACGCCGAGGCAAGGCTGTAACACGAAATAAGCGGTTAAACCTCCTAGTATACAAATTCTATTCTTTTCCCCCCTGCCTGATTTTTGTCGATCAGGCAGGGGGTATTCTTTGCCCCGAAGGGCGCCTCTAGAAAAGCATCCCGCATTTGGGGTTACATAACGCCATCCGTTCTATTTTAACATCACTGGATATACGCAAAAGAGGAAAAATCTTTTTACCTTTGCGGTGCGTGTGGGTGCGGCGCAGCACCCGCATCGCCTAAAGAGGGAGTGGTTATGACAAAGGGAGTGGTATCGCAGGTGATAGGGCCTGTAGTTGATGTCTCATTCGATGAGCCGGGTGCGCAGCTGCCCAAAATTCACGATGCGCTAGAAATTACACGCCCCGATGGCTCGCGCCTCGTGCTGGAGGTGCAGCAGCACATTGGCGACCAGCAGGTGCGGACCATCGCCATGGACTCCACCGATGGCCTCGCGAGGGGCGTGGAGGTGGAAGCCACAGGGCAAAGCATAATGATGCCGAGCGGCGAGGAGATTAAAGGCCGCTTGCTAAACGTCATTGGCGAGGCCATCGATGGGATGCCGGCCGTGAAGGCGGAGCGCGACCAACCCATCCATCGGGATCCACCAAAGTACGAAGACCTGAAGACCGAAAAGGAAATTCTTTTCACGGGCATTAAGGTGATTGACCTACTAGAACCCTACATGAAGGGGGGCAAGATTGGCCTATTCGGCGGGGCAGGCGTGGGCAAAACGGTGCTCATCATGGAGATGATCAACAACATCGCCAAAGGGTACGATGGGATGTCGGTGTTTGCAGGCGTGGGGGAGCGTACACGTGAGGGGAACGACCTCCTGAGGGAGATGATTGGCTCCAACGTTATACGCTACGGGGAGGCCTTTAAGAAGAGCATGGAGGAGGGCAATTGGGACCTCTCCCTCGTGGACCCCGAGGAGCTTAAGAGATCGCAGGCCACGCTGGTCTTCGGGCAAATGAACGAACCGCCAGGCGCAAGGGCGCGCGTGGCCCTGTCGGGGCTAACGGTGGCGGAATCGTTCCGTGATGGGGACGGCAAGGGGAAGGGTAATGACATATTGCTCTTCATTGACAATATTTTCCGCTTCACCCAGTCGGGGTCAGAGGTATCGGCCCTGCTAGGGCGCATGCCCTCGGCTGTGGGCTACCAGCCCACGCTGGCCTCGGAGATGGGCGCAATGCAGGAGAGGATTACCTCTACCAAGCGGGGGTCCATCACCTCGGTGCAGGCGGTATATGTACCCGCCGATGACCTGACAGACCCCGCACCGGCAACCACCTTCTCGCACCTGGATGCCACCACGGTGCTGAGCCGAAAGATTTCGGAGCTGGGTATCTACCCCGCCGTTGATCCACTCGACTCCACTTCTAGGATACTGACGCGGGACGTGGTGGGAGACGAACACTACGAGACGGCGCAGCGCATCAAGCAGCTCCTACAGAAATACAACGAGCTACAGGACGTTATAGCCATTCTAGGTATGGACGAGCTGAGCGAGAGCGACAAGCGGGTGGTACACCGCGCCCGACGGGTGCAGCGTTTCCTATCGCAACCGTTCCACGTGGCCGAACAGTTCACCGGCCTCAAGGGGGTTATGGTGGACATCAAGGATACCATCAAGGGGTTCAACATGATTATGGACGGCGAGGTGGATAAGTACCCCGAAGCAGCGTTCAACCTGGTGGGAACGATTGAGGAGGCCATAGAGAAGGGCGAACGTATGCTGAAGGAGGCGAAGTAGCGTCAGGAAACGAAGGGGAGCAGCGATGCGAGTGAAAATCATTACGCCAGAACGCACTGCGGTAGACTGCGAAGCCGTGCAGGTGGCCGTGCCGGGCGCAAAGTCGCCCTTCGCCATGCGGAAGGGGCATCAGCCCATCGTTTCGTCGCTCGTGCCGGGAAAGGTGAAAATCACCACGCCCGATGGGCTGGAGCGTTTTTTCACCATTGATGGTATCGGCGTGGTGGAGCAGCACAGCGACGAGATTACCATCCTTGCAGGAACGGCTACAGAGGATCAGCAGGCGTGAGGCGAGCGGTATACTTCTGCACGGTGCAGCTAGCTACGATGCTAGTAATATGCCTAAGCGGAGGGGGGGCGATGGCGCAGCAGGCACTTAAAGACAGCCGATCGGGAGAAGTGCTAGGGTGGCACTTCTCGCTACATCGGGGGGCGCCACGCGTGGTGATTCTCCCCGAGACGAATGACGACAGGGAGGAGCGGATGGCGCTTGCGCAGGCTCTGCGCAAGCTGCGGTGCAACGTCTACGTCCCCGCTATGCCTGTCGCATTCTTCAACCCGCACACCCCCGCCGATAGCCTCGCGACGCTAGCCAAAAACGCAGTGAGCCAAATTTTTTCGTGGGACCAGCCGCAGGAGGTACTCCTCGTAGGGGCCGGTAGGTACGCAGCGGTAGCACTGCTCACCTCGCTGCGCGACTTTAGGGTCAAGAGCGTCATTGCGCTCTCCCCCGGAGAGTATTTTGGCGATGCGTACAGTGCCACCGACTCGCTATCCAAGCTCTCCATACCCGCGCTGGCGCTCTACCGCCCAGAGGAGCGACAGATGGTGCGTGGGGTTTTCAAGAAGAGCAACCGCAAGCTGGTGGTGTTTTCGCCAACGCTGCACAGGAGCGGCTACGCAGCCCTTACCGACACGGGGCGAAGGGGCGGGGAGGCGTGGCTCGCCGTGTCAATATTCTACAACGAGCAGGTCGGGGAGTAAAAAGGGGCAACCCCTGCCGAAGGCAGAATCACCCGCAATCCGACTTCCACATTTCGCAAAGGCATAGATTGCCGCAACGCAATCTGGCCATGCTCTTAGTACGGACAAACTAACATGGCAGTTGGCCAAAGCCTATTGGCCAGGACCAAAGGGCTGGAGGAAGAATCTATTCAAGTGAAACCGCTGCAAAACTATTTCCAGAATGCATTGCAAACTTTGCAGCATGAGAACGTCAACGCGTACAACATCCCTATTCAATATCGTATCTGAGGTGCGCGGGGGCAAGCTGACCGAAGTCGGGCGAACAGACTGGCGTCAGGGTTCCGTCATTGAGACCATGTACTCGGACGCCCAGCGGGATGATGAGCTGGAGGAGAAAGTGGACGACCGCATCTCCTTCAACCGCTTCGTAGGGCTGAGTCCCATGTCGCCCGACAGCGTCAAGTGCTACAGTTCTGCTGTGCTATGGCCGAGGTCGGCGAGCTGCACCGAGTGCACCGCAAAATCAACTGACAGCTGGAGGCCAAAGAGTTCGTGGTGAAGGGCAAGGCCATTAGCAATGCGAGCATCACGGACAGCTTTGCCGCTCCCTCGGTCGCAAGAATTACAAGGCGGTGGACGACCGACAAAAAGAGGAGGGCGGCGAAGCCGCGGCTGCGGCCATGCTCCAGCGACTCCACGTGAGCACAATGCACGACCGCTTCCTGTACGGAAGCTCATCACCTTTTCCGCTAATTGAAATAAGTGCTTGTTCGCCCACGGTGGCGAAAAAGCACTAAGAGATTTTACAGGGTCTCGATTTGCAATGCCTCCCTTGTGCTTCAGTTTCAAATACCCAGCATACTTCTACAACTCGCTTATCTATCCCTCCTTTCCTACCACTCGGATATACACATAGCTGCATTTGATTTCAATTTTTCAGTTCTTTCGCCTGACTGTTTAAGACTCCTAAATACGTCTAGAGACTCGTTGCAGAACGCATCAAATCTTTATTTCTATTTTTATATTACGTTTCAATTTGAACAGTTTACGCTAAAGTTTATTTGTAAGATACACGCAAAGAGAAGCTGAGAGATGGACTAAAAGTTCTGCCTCTTCATAAGAAGGATCTCTCCCTTCTTGAAGATGTCTCCCTTGCTCTGAAGAAAATCCCCAGATTTTCTTAATAACATCGTCTAAAGGTTTAGGGACAATGTCGGGATGATTATTTATAAGCGTTCCAAGTGTTGCTTTCTTGTCTCTTGTAACTTCTCTACAAACACATTCTAATGCAGCTACTGAATGCTGAATAGAGCCTGTTATTTCGGGCGTAGGACGTCTTGATAAATCTGCAATAGCTTCTTTTATTTCGTTTTGGGAAGTCCCTAGCCCTTCTTCCTGAAGTTTGAGTTTTGCTTGTTTTATTCCATCTTCGAATATATCGTCACCTCTTGTTTCAATAATGCCGTTTTGCATCTTCCATCCGATACCTTTCTCAGCAAAATACTCATTTATATTTTTCTCGAAATCTCTTTTCTGAGGTACTGAAAGTTTACAATGAAAAGCTTCAGTTATATCATAGACTTTATTCCATGAACAATTCTCAATCATTTCCTGAATTTCATTTTTCATAAAATCGTTTTCACTCCAGTTATTGAGGTCTTCTGTCTCTTTTGTAACAAAAGAGACAATTCTACGAATCACCTTTAAACTTGGCTCATAGTTTTGCATTAATTGGAATATGTAACGTCTCATTGATACTGGCGCATCGTTTCTTATAGTAATATCTGCCTGTGGGACAGCAATGCCCATTCTCTCAGTAAAATTCATATTGCTTTCGTCCTTTCTATTTTGAGTCGTAGATTCAAGTTTCAAGTGCAATTTACTGACAATATGAGACCCTTGCAAAATCTCTTAGTGTTTTTATTTACCACCGTGGACGAGTAATCTTTTATCCTGACAAGTGGGAAAGGTACGCTTAGCGCATTAGAACCGACTAGAATTTGCCCTTCGGTCCCCTATGCGTGGCGTTTTGACCAGCTTTTCACGCTTTTCTCTCGTTTTTTTAGGCGTTGGCCACAATGAGCCTCGGGGCGCGGTATGAGTAGTGGACAATGGCATCCATGACGTGCTGCTCGTGCGTTTTGTCCAACCCCACGCACCGTGCCGTGTGCCCGTGCAGCCACCATCGTATGGAGTCAAACAAGTGCTAATCCGGTACATCGTACGGCTCATCCCCGCGTCGAGCTGCTGCTCGCACTTTGAGGAGTTCCTTCCTGCGAGCAGCCCGGCGCATAATGCGGCTCTTGCACCCCATGCGTCGAACCACCGCTCGATTCTCCGCCGAGGCGTAGCCCTTGTCGGCGTAGATGGGGATGCTCCGAGACAGTCCGACCCTGCGTAGGTATCCCCTCAAAGTGCTGGATTGAGCGCACGGTTAGCGGCCTTCCTCGCGAGCTCAATGCAAAACATGGGGCAAGTCAAGATACATGCATAGCACTTTATGCAGACCATTGTCCACAACCCGACCGCTTCCTGTACGGAAGCTCATCACCTTTTCCGCTAATTGAAATAAGTGCTTGTTCGCCCACGGTGGCGAAAAAGCACTAAGAGATTTTACAGGGAAGCTAAAATTATTTTAACCGCTACCGTGAGTGTAAAATATTAATTAAAAGTCTTTTAGCCATTACTAAGCAAAGAAATTACGATTTTTTCGGAAAGACAACTTTGAAGTTACGCCCCTTTTTATAACTTTGCATTCGTGTCAGACAAGCTTATAAGTCCCCTGCAAGGAAATCGTAAGCTCAAGGAGAAGTGAAGTAAGTCGTACTAATTACGAAGAGCTGCACCCAAAACATCAAGACATAGGCAATAAAGCCTAGAAGTTGCAGTCAATGCAATGCAGCAAATTCTAGAATGTACGAACCAAAATGAATGTCCCTTGGGCATGTCAGCTGATGACAAGCAACAATACGCATACCGTGTCTTAGCAGAAAAACTGGAAGAACTTTAACGATAGACTTCTAATATGAAAAGAATTTGTCTCGCACTTACCCTTCTCATGACAGCCTCGCTGGCAAAAGCCCAGGAAACGCAATACCATGGCCTCGTCCGAGACACGGCAGGGCTAGCGCTAGAGTTTGTCAATGTGGCTGCGCTACGGCTGCCCGACTCTACGCTTATAGGGGGGACGATTACCGACCAGGAAGGAAAATTCAACCTATCGCTGCCCGGGCAAAATGACCACCTCGTGTTCAGAATAAGCGCGCTGGGCTACAGCACGCAACTCCTTCCACCCAACGCAATTGAGGCTGTTACGCTCTACGAGTCCTCTACCGAGCTGGCGGCTGTGAGGGTGAGCGGTAAGCAAAAAACCTTTCAGGTAAAAGGGAACAATTTGGTATGCAACATTTCGGGCACCTCGCTCGGGGCGGAGAGCAATACGAACGACATCCTAGGGAAGCTCCCCGGCTTTTATATGCAGGGCGATGAACTAAAGAGCCTGCAGGAGGGAAGCATACTGTTCTTCATCAACAAACGCCCCGCCACACGGGAAGAAATCGCCCAACTAGACCCCGGCACGATCAAAGCCATTGAAATCGATAGGCATCCCGGCTCTAGGTTCTCCGGAGAGGTGGGAACCGTGGTCTACGTGCATACTCACAGCCGGCTAGAGGGACTATACGGCTTCATTCGTTCCTACACCCGGGTTAACCATTGGTATTCACAAAGCGTCGATGGTGAAATTGGCTATCGCTTTAAGCGGGTAGCACTCACTCTCGGCGCCGACTACTCAATGTTTCAATCGAAGACCAACCAGGAAAATACGTTTGAACTCGTTAACTCCAACCACGAATGGAAAGTAACCTCTTGGGATGAAAAAGAGAAGAACCGGAAGACCAGCCAAACCTATTTCCTCGCCCTAGAGTACAGCCCATCGGAGAGGCACCAGCTAGATGCGCGGTATACCTTTGAGCCATCGCGCCAAGAGGCGCTTCTAGTTGGCGGGCTATCGGTGCGGAATAGCGGCAAGGCCATAGATGATGAGTTCAAAAATGATGTTTTCGGTAAATTCTCTAACCATTCCGTCAATCTGCACTACAATGGGCAATTAAGCGAATCATTCGCGCTCGATGTGGCATCCGATTGGTACCAAGGGCAAGGGGATTATACGTTCAATCTGGTGGGGAATCGTCACAGCGCCAAAAGCGTCACCAAGTCGAATAGTTCGCTGTACGGCGTATCGCCCCGCATAAACTACCAAGCTGGACAAATCCATGCGGAACTAGGGGGCGATTGGACCCTCTCTAGCGTCAAGGGAACCACCACGCTAAATATTGATGATGTCGCGCCAACCGACAATAAGATTCAGGAGCAAAAGGGGGCAGGATACTTTAACGCAGGGTGGACATCCCCCGGCCAGGCGTGGGCCCTTAATCTCGGCGTTCGCTACGAAGCCACCTCAAAGGTATACTTTGACTACACCGCCTCAAACACCCCACGGCGTTTCTTTTACCATACGGTGCTGCCATCCTCCTCCATTACGTACACCCGCGGCTCGTGGAGCCACCAAATCGACTACAGGACCTCCATACAGTACCCCTCATTCTCCCAGCTATCCGGTGGGGACTCGTACATAAACCAGTACAACCTAATGCGGTCAAATCCCGAGTTGGTGCGTGCCATAATGCATGATGTTAGCTATAGCGTTTCTTTCCGTTGGCTGTACCTCTCAGCAGGCTATAACTACACCTATCACCCGATACTCGAAACATTTGAGCTGGAATCAACCAAAGCGGATTACCGTGTAATAGTCCGCCCCCAGAATTTGGACTACATGCAAGGGGTGCAAGCGTTTGCCAATGCCGCGCCGCGATTCGGATTCTACGAGCCACGGTTTATGGTAGGGTACATGCAGAACTTTATGAAGCTTCCCGAAATGCCCGGCGGTACGCCCCGTACCATCAGCAAGCCGACCGCCATTGTATCCCTAGACAATGGCTTCAACCTCCCGCAGGACTGGAGCCTGAGCCTGAACTACACGTTCAATAGCGGAGGCAGCGCGGGATTCGTTGAGTACTCCCGGACGCACTCACTGAACGCCTCTGTGCAAAAATACTTTTTGAATAGAAGCCTACAGGTGAGCCTCAAGGGGGTAGACCTACTAAACATGGCCAAACCCCGTATCTCCGGCAACTGCCAAGGCGTAACAATAGACAGCTTTTCGTGGATGGATACGCGAAGCGTCCGGTTGACCATCATGTGGCGATTCAATAAATACCACTCGAAAGAGGCTCGCTCCTCCATTTCCTCCGAGAAGGATCGGCTATAGCTGGCGGAATGAACGAAAAAAAGCGGGGTGCAAATGCACCCTGCCCGAGCGATTGGACAGGCCATTTTGGCTATCTTAAAAAAAAGTGCTACCTTTGCAGCGTTGAATGAGGGGGAAGGATTGAGGCGGCAGAGTGTGGATGCGGGGTGGAGCAGTTGGTAGCTCGTTGGGCTCATAACCCAAAGGTCACAAGTTCGAGTCTTGTCCCCGCTACAGCAAAAAGAGGAAGAGCAAGGGAGATTTTCCCTTGCTCTTCCTCTTTTTTTACCCTGTATATCCAAATGGGGTAAAGCAACGAGGCTTCCCTAGACACCGAAGAATCTCCATGTAATTCCTTCTGGTTTACATCTGTCTCCCCATAATGTTTTCTCTACACAAAAGCGTAATATGATGTACTACACACACTTAGCGCATTGCAATTTACAGTACTACACATCTGTTTTTTATGCGTTCTGTTTATATCTTTGCACTGTGACTAAGAGGTGGAGGGGGAAATGCTGGGACAACCATGCAGATCTTCCCAACGACGTAAAGGATCACCAGCGATATGAAAGAACGCAGGGAAGCCGAAAACTGCATGTAGAGTAGGCATAACTAAAGGTTGCGCCAGACACGCACAAAGGGCTAGCATTATGTCACAAATGATAAACCGGGGGAGGGAGCTAATCCGCATTAGCCCAAAGGATCCAAACAGGCTGGAATACTCAACCAACGATGGCAGGAGCTGGATGACCCGATATTCGGGTAGCACCCCAGGCCGCTTTGAAGATCTAACCGACAATGGGAAAGAGATTCTCGCCACGACCAGCAAAGGACTCTACTACTCCACGAATGATGGGCGGAGCTGGATGAAGAGGTCATAGCTACACTATAGCTCAAAGCTTTTAAGACTATAAAGACAGAACTCGCTGCGCCAAATGGCACCGCGAGTTCTGATTTAATGGGGGAAGGGTACTTTGTATAGCAATGGGGCGTATGGATGGTAAATTTAAGCACTTCAAAGGGGAAAAGTTAGCAGTAACAGCAACGATACTTGACAGGATAGCCGATTTTGCCATCCTCGTTGACGTGACAGCCCTTGCGGTGGACCTCAACCCAAAGATCTACCAGCTACACGAAGGTGCTCTAGAAACGGTACACTTCTGGGTGGCCATCGTTCTTATAGTGGAAATCGTTGTGCAAATGGTCTACAAGGGGAGAGGGTTTTGGCACAACCGATGGGACAAGTTTGACTTGGTGGTTACCACTGCTAGCTGCATAACCCTGTTGCCGTGGGTAGCGTCCATACGCCTCATACGCGCCCTACGCATGGTGCGTGCGCTGCGACTATTTACGCTTAACGCCCAGCTACGATTGTTCGCCCAAGCGCTCGCCACGGCACTACCCCGCATAGGGTGGGCTAGCATCTTTTTCTTCTTTTTACTCGCCATTTACACCCTAATTGGCGTTTCCCTCTTCAGCGGCGATTTCCCGCAATATTTTGGTTCCTTCCGCGCAGGAGCCTTCACGCTGTTTCAAGTCATGACCCTAGAGTCTTGGGCCTCCGGGATTGCTCGCCCCATAATGGAGGAGTTCCCCATAGCCGCACCCTTTTACTTTGTAAGCTTCATCATAATGGGTTCGTACATTCTGCTAAACATGTTGGCAGGGGTAATTACCAGCAGCGCATTTGAAATCTATGCGAAGTCGATGAGAAAGCGGGATGGGCAAGCGGGATGGGCAAGCTTTTGAAAAGACCCATGAGCAGATACTTGACGAAATTATCGATTTACGCATCGAATTGAACCAATTGAGAAACCTTCTGGAGGCGCAAAAGCAAGACGCGCAGGAGAACGAATCGGCTAAGGGTAAGGATGGCTGCGATGGGTGAGTTCTTCTATAAAATTCTCTGACCAGGTGGATTTCGGCCGATGAGACAGAATGCCATAGAGCCTAGAGGAGCTGCTGACAGGCAGTATTAAGCGCACGTCGGCTCTACATGAAGGAGACTGGCGAAGCGAGCAGAGCTACAGCAATCGCCATATTGATGCAGAGCAAAGGAGGGCTTCCGCCCTACTGCTTGAGGACTCTCTATCTGCTGCGGGGTGGGCGTTAGTGACAGCAAGAAAATTGTTCGTATACTTGTAGGCAGAATGCGTTGCTATAGGTTCGCAACTTTACGCGTTGCTTTGTGCTGTGTTAATTGCGCATGGAATAAAAGATATTGCGTTCTGGCTGGCTTTAAAATAGGAGATCAAAATACTGCTGCCAGCGATGTACGAGAGCGCAGAAGGGAATGAATGAACACAAAAAGGACTGGTTATGAGACAATTATTTAGTAGGTTGCTAGTAGTGGCACTGCTTCTAGTAGTGTGTAGGGGTGTCGCGTGGGGAGACGATTTGACCGTGACCGTCATCCCGTACGACATAACAGGAATCCCAAAATATGAACTAAAATCGTTGCAAGAGGCCCTTAGAAGGTGGGATTTATCCAGGGTATGGGGCATAGAGGTGACTGCTGGCAAATTTGAGACGACTGACTGGGAATGGCTAAAGGACAATAGTGCGGAACTGAGTCGCTTGGAGGAATTTGTAGTGACAGATGGCATAGAAAGCGTGGCGGATATCCCCACTACGATCAAGGGTAGTCCGTATTTTAGTAGCCCTCTTAAGAAATTGAGCATAGCCAAGCTGAAAAGAGTAGGAGACTATGCATTGCAAGGTTGCGTGAGCCTGACGAGCGTGTCGCTGCCGGATGCCACTGAGATAGGCAATGGTGCATTCACAGGTTGCGTGAAGCTAGAGAGCGTATCGTTGCCGGCAGCCAAAAAGATAGGCAGTGAGGCATTCAAAGGTTGCAAGATACTAACGAGCGTCTCGCTGCCGGTGGCCACTGAGATAGGCGATGACGCATTCAGAGATTGCGGGGGACTGAAGAGCCTACAGCTCGGGGCAACACCACCCAGCGTGGGGAAGGACGCTTTCTTTGGTTGCCCCCTGGTTCGTAAGCTAGAACTGCTCAATGCGGATGGAACGCCTCTAACGGGAGATGCTCTGACAAATGCCAAATCCAAGTATAAAGCAGCGGAGGATGGAGATATAGAGGATAATCTGTGGTACGGCTGGGCATTTGAGGATGTCCCAGGGAATTTGATCGGTTCTATAGATGGAGTAGCATTTTCTGGTAAAGCATCGCTACAGGAGGCTATGCAGGGTAAGGAGCTAGATAAAGTAAGGGAGCTGACGATAACAGGGGGTAGTTTCCAGGTTGCAGATTGGGCCTACCTGCTGGAGCAGGGGCAACACGGGCTTGCAATAGAAACATTCACCGTAGGTGGCAAGGTAGATAGGGTGGCCGACATGCCCGATTTACCATATGGGAGTCCCCGATACCTGCCGAAGGTTCAAAAAGTAATCATAGCGAAGATGCGGAAGGTGGTCAATTATGCATTCAATGATTGCACAAGCCTAACGAGCGTGTCGCTACCAGAGGCTACAGAGATAGGCGATTATGCATTCAAAGGTTGCACTGGTCTAACGAGCGTATCGCTGCCAAAGGCTACTGTGATAGGCAGTGAAGCATTCAAAGGTTGCAAGAGCCTTGAGGACGTCTCGTTGTCGAAGGCTACTGTGATAGGCAGTGAGGCATTCTATGATTGCACTGGCCTTGATAGCATATCGCTGCCGGCGGCCACAGAGGTAGACAGTGTGGCATTCTATTATTGCACGAGCCTTAAAAGCGTCTCGTTGCCGGCAGCCACGAAGATAGGCGCAAAAGCATTCGGGAGCTGCGATAGTCTTACGAGCCTACAGCTCGGGGCAACACCACCCACCAGCGTGAGGAGGGATGCTTTTCTTGGTTGCCCCCTAGTGCGTAGGCTAGTACTGATAGATGCGAATGGAACGCCTCTAGAGAATGATGCTTTGGCAAATGCCAAATCTAAGTATAAAGCAGAGGAGGATGGTGATACAGAGGACAATCTGTGGTACGTTTGGGCGTTTGAGGATGCACCCGCCAGCAATTTGAGCGGTAGTATAGATGGGGATGCGTTTACGAATGCGGCGTCACTTGAGGTGGCAATGAAGGATAAAGATCCAAGTGAAGTAAAGGAGCTGACGATAACAGAGGGTAATTTCCAGGTTTCAGATTGGGCCTTCCTGCTCGACAAGGGGCAGGCAGGGCTCGCCCTAGAGAAATTCACCATAAAGAGTAGCGTGGATAGGGTGGCCGATATGCCCGATTTACCATACGATGGCCCACGATACCTCCCGAAGGCCCAAGAAGTAACCATAGCTAAGATGCGGAGGATAGGCGATTTGGCATTCAATGGTTGCACAATCCTTACGAGCGTGTCGCTACCAGAGGCTACTGTGATAGGCGAATGGGCATTCTATGGTTGCAAGGCTCTAACGGGCGTATCGCTGCCGGCGGCGACGAAGATAGGCAAAAATGCATTCAATGGTTGCGAGAGCCTTACGAGCATATCGTTGTCGAAGGCTACTGTAATAGACGATAATGCATTCAAGAGTTGCGAGAAACTGACGAGCGTGACATTGCCAGCGGCCACAGAGATAGGCGATAATGCATTCGAGAGTTGCTCGAGCCTGGAGAGTGTCTCGCTGCCGGTAGCCCAAAAGATAGGCCATTATGCATTCTTTTATTGCAGGAGCCTTAAGAGCGTCTCGCTGCCGGTAGCCGAAGATATAGGCTATGAGGCATTCGAAGGTTGCAGGGCCCATAAGCACCTTCAGCTCGGGGCTGAGCCACCTAGCGTGTTCCATTCTTTTTCTAACGGTTCCCAAGAGTCACGCACTTTGCTAATTACTGATGCTGCGGGCGTACCATTAGTTGGGCAAGCTCTTGCTGCAGCGGCTGATAAATACGATCGGGCTGAAGGAGCTACTAATGACAAGAAGTGGTATGGGTGGACAATTCAAATGGATCCACCCAGAATGGGCACCGTGGAGATTACGCCTGCCGATGGTGGTACTGTGAGCATCACCCGCAAGGATGGTGGAGAGGTGGTCAACCTCGGCAATGGACTAAAAAATGGAGAGACACTGATCGTTACGGCTACGCCCAAGAGCGGGTACAATTACAAAGAGACAACGGCTGTAAAAGCCAAAAAAATAGGTGATAAAGAGTGGGAGGTGAATGCTACTAGTGGAGAGGTGGTCTTTACGGTGGAGTTTGAAAAGGCACAGGAAGAAGAGAACAACAACAATGATCCCACGCCTGTTGAGAGCGTACTGCTGGCGCAGGTCCAGCTATCCCCCAATCCTACGGATGGGCAAGTGACCATAAATGCTGGTACTACCCTAGCCCGCTGCGAGGTGTATACGAGTACGGGAGCTCTGCTTCAAGCCATAGAGTCGCCCGAGAGCATGTTCACCATAGACCTTACGACTAGCCCGTCGGGGGTGTACCTGGTGCGCCTGGTGGATATGCAAGGAGGCTGCAAGACGCTACGAGTCGTTAAGCAGTAATTTGCTCTAGAAAGAGATATGCGCAAGCGCCCTGGACGGATGTCCGGGGCGCTTGCTGTAATAGGAGGGGGGATATTGCAGATAAAACGCAGTAGGATTCAAATGCCCATGAGGTTGCATTCAAAACGGATCGGCTAAGGGTAAAGAGTCCAATGGGTAGTGGGCGTTTGCCAACAAGTGTTTACAACTACTTGGCACGATAGCGAACACTAAACCGGATGGACGCTCGATGCCCCGCCTCGTCCACCACTACCAGTTCGTGCTTCCCCTCGTTGGGCTGCAACGGGAGTTGGTGGTACAGCGAGGTGGTCCCAACGTACTCCCCATCAAGGTGCCAATAGACGGGCTGCTGCGCATCGGCATGCGCAAGCTCGAAGACGACCGCGGTGGGGTTTCCATCAAGGTCACGAGGCACAGAAACCTCAGTGTTATTCTCTCGGGGGTAAATGAACTGGATTGGCGTAGCTCCCTCGTCTGCCCCACATCCCTCCAGGTAGGGGGGCAGCGGGAGGTAGGAAGGGTGAAGGCGGGAGTAGAACCAACCGGCGGCAGGGGGAAGCACAAACCAAGACTTCTTGACCATTGCCGAAATGGGGTAGCACGATGCATTAACCCTCCAACGTTCAGTGCTGTCGAGATGCACAATCTGATGGTAACCACAGGGCGAATATTCGCCCCTACGCATGGGGGCTAAAACCGTATCGATCTCTACGCACGCCTCGCTCGGCGGCAAACCACTCTGCGCACAAACTGGGATAGACTCCAAATCGTCCAACGGCGGGGCAAACCATTGAGAATGGGGCAAGAGACTCCAAAGGCTAAACATTACGGGGGCAGCCGAGCGCACGCCGCTAAGTTGCGCAACGCTACTTCCATCGTGATTCCCCACCCACACCGCTACCACGTACTCTGGATTTACCCCCACCGTCCAGGCATCTCGACTGCCAAAGCTAGTGCCTGTTTTCCACGCCACGGCGCGTGATGACGAAAAGAATTGCCACCCCTGCTCCTCAATGGGACGATTGACCTTTCGTAGAGCCTGCAAAGTGAGATAGGCAGGGCCAGCGCCCAAAGGGGAACGCTTAGCCCTTGGCACAGAATCAGCCCATACGTAATGGAGGGGGAAAACCGTAGGCCTCTGCTTAACCTGCTGCGGGTCGTAATTCAGCACAGTTCTTGCCATGGAGGCGTAAGCCCCAGCAAGGTCCCACAGGGTGATTTCCCCACCACCAAGAATTAATGACAAGCCGTAGTAATCAGCACCGTGGGTAAAGGTGGTAAACCCCTGCACCCGCAGTAAATCTAGAAAGAGTGGAATACCATAGGTGCGCAACATACGAACAATGGGAACATTCAGCGACTGCGCTAACGCTAGAGAGGCTGGCACTGCCCCCGAAAAGTTCTTTGAGGCATTCTGCGGCGCAAAGCTACCTATCTTCGTGGGGATGTCCACCACGAGTTGCTCTGGGAGCAATAGTCCGTCCTCTAGCATAGCGGCATAGAGAAAAGGCTTGATGACGCTGGCGGAGCTCCGCGGCGCAGCCGGGATGTCAACATACGCCCCATGCCCCGCAAGCCCCGGCGTATTCCCCACGTAAGCCAATACCTCCCCGCTACGCACGCTCGCCACTATTGCCGAGATATTATGCGCTGGGCTAGTAGCTGCAGCCCCCGCCACCACCCTCTCGGCAAGTTGCTGGAGATTTCTATCAATGGTTGTAGCCAGGACACGCCCTTTCTTCCCATCACGAATAGCCCTCGTAAGCAAATGCGGTGCTAACTGCGGGAGGGTCTCGGCAGGCTGCGGCAACGGCTCTGCCAGGGCAAGTTCTAGCTCCACGGAGTCGATAATGTTTCGCCTTGCCAAGCGGTGGAGAAGATTGTTGCGCTTGCGTATGAAGGCATCGCTGTTGCGCCCGGGGTAGATGATGGAGGGGGAGTTAGGCAAAACGCAAAGAGCCGCCATTTGGCCCCACGTTAGCTCCGCAGCAGGGAGATTGTAGTATCGCCATGCGGCAGCGTCAAGCCCCACCACGTTGCCCCCAAAAGGGGCATTCGCCGCGTAAAGGGCTAGGATGGCATCTTTGCTGTAGGAGGCTTCAAGTCGCAACGCCCATATCACCTCCTGCAACTTATTGCCCCACGTTCTCGAGGCTTCCCCATGCATGAGCCGCGCCACCTGCATCGTGATTGTCGATGCGCCCCTCACCACGCGTCGCTGACTGATATTGGTGCGCAGCGCATTGACAACGGAGATGGGATTAATGCCAATGTGATACCTAAAGTAACGATCTTCGTAGGTGCATATACACTGCGCGAAACGCTCTGGTACTCGTCCAGAGCTGGGGAAGCGATACTGCCCATCATCAGCAATTATGGCGCTGAGCAAACGCCCCTCGCGATCAAGCACTACGGTACACGTTGGCGTTCTGAAAAGCGGAGAGGGCAGACAGCTATAAAACGCCAAGAGAATGAACGCCAACAACGCTACTGCTCCCGCAGCCCAAGGGCGATTCACAGCCCACGTTCCCAACCTACTGAGGAAGTGCGCTGCAGCCTGCCAAAAATCACTTGTAATGAAATAGATCCTGATTCTACTTCGCCACGAACTCAACATGGTAGAGCTTTGGCCAGTATTTCCCGGTTAGGTAGATTGCGCCGTGTTCCGCATCGTAGGCGATTCCGTTGAGAACCTCAACGTGCGGCGTACGGTACCGCTCCGGCAGCAACCCATCAAGATGAACACGCCTCACCACAGCCCCCGTTTCAGTGTTTATAGCCACGATTTCATCCGTTAGATAGACGTTCGCGTAGAGTAGCCCCTCAATGAACTCAAGTTCATTGAGCATGCGCTGGGGTCCCTCGTTGGTGTATGCCTGAATGGTTCTTAACACTTTGAAGGTATTGGGGTCCAAAACGTAAATGTTCTCCGTGCCGTCAGTCATGTAGAGATAAACGCCGTCCGACTCAAGCCCCCACCCCTGCGTATTGTAGTAGGATTCTCCTACGGGCGAAAGCGTTTCTAAGTCGTAGAGGTGGCAGCGGTGCGATGTCCAGGTAAGCTGATAGAGTAACCCTCCGTGCAATGTCAACCCCTCACCGAACTCGGAGTCAATCAGCTTGTTCTCCTGTAGCACCTTGCCCGTGGCTAGCTCCACCCGCCGTACCGTGGAAGCCCCACGCTGGCCTGTACTCTCGTAGAGAGAGCCATTGTGAAAGAGAAGACCCTGCGTGTATGCGTTTTCGTCATGTGGATACTCTTTCATCACTCTATAGCCGTACTCCTGGGGCGCATCGGCAGCTAGGATAGCCACTCGTCGCAGCGCCTCACTAGATCCTCCATTTCGCCATGCTACCACCCTAATATGCTGCACTCCCAACGGGCAATTCTTCGTATCAATCGCAGCACCATTCTCCACACCTATCCGCTCTGTCCCCAAAAAGACTTGACACGAATCTGCCTCCGTTGCCCATTGCACCATCAGTTGAGAGCCACTAACAATCGTTGTGTCCTGCGTTGGTACAACAATTTCTACTGAGACCCTATCAACGCCCGCACTCTCCACATGGCGCTCAGAGACTCTCCCTCCACACCCTACCGCCATCAGTAAGATACCAGGGACAATCAACACAATACGAAACGCTGCACCCATTACTCTGTCGGATTCAACTCCTTCCACAATAGATCCTTGAGCGAGAGGAGCCCATCACCCGAGACCGCTGAAATAAAAAGGTAGGGAGCATCGAATTGCACGCTTCCCTCTATCTCCCGCCGGCGCACACTATCAATTAAATCAACCTTGGTAATTGCCACCACGTAGCGCTTCTCCATCAGGCTAGGATTGTACAGCTCTAGCTCACGACGCAGCATGGCTAGTTCCTTGTTGACATCCTCAGAGATGGCAGGAATCATGAACAGCAGTATAGAGTTCCTTTCGATATGACGTAAAAAACGTAGCCCTAACCCTTTACCCGCATGCGCACCCTCAATGATTCCCGGGATGTCCGCCATCACGAACGACTTCATATCCCTGTACTCCACGATGCCAAGGCTTGGCACGAGGGTCGTAAACGGATAGTCTGCAATTTTTGGGCGTGCCGAGGAGAGTGTAGCCAGTAGGGTAGACTTCCCTGCATTGGGCAGCCCCACGAGCCCCACATCGGCAAGCACCTTTAGCTCTAGAGTCACTGTACCCTCCTCCCCGCTCTCCCCCGGTTGCGCAAAGCGGGGAGTTTGACGCGTCGCCGTTCGGAAGTTCCAATTACCTAATCCCCCTCGTCCTCCGCGCTTTAGGCATATCTCCTGACCATCCTCCATGATTTCACCGATTTCCTCACCGGTTTCATCGTTCTTTGCCACTGTGCCTAGCGGCACCTCAATAATGACGCTCTTGCCATTAGCCCCCGTGCTACGCTGCTTTCCGCCATCCTCCCCGCTCTCAGCCATCGCATGCTTGTTATACTTGAGGTGTATCAACGTCCACATCTGCGCATTGCCACGCATGATGACATCGCCGCCCTTGCCGCCATCTCCCCCATCTGGACCTCCCTTAGGTACATACTTCTCCCGCCGCAAATGCGTACTCCCTGCACCCCCATTGCCCGACCGGCAAAAGATACGTACGTAATCAATGAAGTTACTCTCTGCCATTCCTAGCCACCACCGCTCATTTTACCACTCCCCAGCGTTATCCCTACAGCGCCTCGATAGCTTCTTCTAACCGCGCCGTAATGGCACTTATCGCCCCTACCCCATCAATCTCTCGTAGCTTTCCCTGCGCTCGATAGAAATCAGCCACGGGCTTGGTTTGCTCCTCGTAGACCTTTATTCTGTTGAGTATGATTGACTCGTCCTGATCATCGGCTCTCCCGCTCTCTCGTCCTCGAAGCATTATACGCTTTAGGAGTTCGTCCTTAGGCACCTCGAGCAGGAGCATGGCCTCAATTTTCACCCCACGGGCCGCCAGCATCTTGTCAAGCTGCTCCGCTTGGGCTGTTGTGCGCGGAAACCCATCAAAAATAAAGCCCTTCGCGTCGCTATACTGGTCAAGGCATTCGTTGATAATGCCTATTACCTTCTCATCGGGCACAAGCTCCCCCCTATTCATGAAAGCCTTGGTCTCTATGCCTAGCGGCGTTTGCTTCGCAATCGCCTCCCGCAGCATATCACCCGTCGACAACTGTCGTATGCCATAACGCTGCTCTAAGAACTTGGCTTGCGTCCCTTTTCCCGCCCCCGGAGGGCCAAATAGTACTAAATTTAGCATGGCTCGTCCCTTTCTTTTACTTTACCTATTGCTTTCCTCGTCAAGCACGTACAAATCGGGTAGATTGCGACCAAGTCCTCCATAGTCAAGCCCATACCCTATGACAAAGAGGTTCGGCACTTCATAGCCAATGTGGTCGATCGTGTAATGCTCCTTAAACGCCTCCCTTTTGAAAAACATAGCCGCCAGCTGCACTGATGCTGCCCCCCTACGCTTAAGTTCGTCTTGCAGCACCCGCATGGTAAGCCCCGTGTCGATAATATCCTCCACCACCACCACGTGCCGTTCCCGCACATCGCTCCTTAACCCCAACACCTCCTGCATTTCCCCACGGGACGAAAGCCCATCGTACGATGAAAAGCGAATGAACTCCACATCGCAAGCACCTGGTATACGGCGGAGCAAATCGGCGGCAAAAACGAACGCCCCATTCAGCATACAGAGGAAAATGGGACGTTCCACCCCCTCCAGAGAACGCTGCACCGATGCAGCTACCCTATCGCAATCCTCCTCTAAGAGCGTCCGACTCCGTAGAACCCGAAACCTCTTATCCCCTACCTGCACACTAGACTCCATAATGCCTTACTCCATATTCAACGCACGAATCACTCCACGCGTTGACGACTTTATAAAGTTTACCACCTCATCGCGTTCCGCCGAGGGGACCACCGAGGCCTCAATCTGCGCTATGCCCTGCGAAACATTGTACCCAGCCCCATATATCAAATAGTACACCTTCTGCAACTGCTCCATCGCCTCGGCGGAAAACCCACGCCGTTTTAGCCCCACGCGGTTCAATCCGCTGTAAGCCAACGGCTCACGCCCCGCCATAGCGTAGGGTGGCACGTCCTTGGTCACCTTGCTCCCGCCCTGCACCATCGCATGCTTTCCAATTCTAGAAAACTGATGGACCAAGCATCCCCCCGAGAGGATAGCGTAGTCGTCCACCTCAACCTCGCCCGCTAGCTGCGTCGCATTGCCCAATATCACATTATCCCCCAACAGGCAATCGTGCGCCACGTGGGAATAGGCCATGATAAGGCAGTTCTTCCCGACAATCGTTTTACCCTTCGACTGCGTGGCGCGATTTACGGTGGCCGACTCTCGTATCATCGTTCCATCGCCAATCTCCGCGGTGGTGTATTCCCCCTTGAACTTTAAATCCTGCGGTACGCCTGCCACCACGGCCCCGCTGTGTATCTTACAGCAACGCCCCACACGCGCTCCGTCAAGTATTACCCCATGCGGCCCAACCCACGTACCATCACCAATTACCACATCTCCCGCAACATAGGCAAACGCCTCAATCGTAACCCCCTTTCCAATCTGCGCATCAGGGTGCACGTACGCCAATTTGCTAATCGCCATCGCCTTCGTCCACCTACTGTTTTTTTGATATCTGTGCCATCAAATCCCCCTCAGCCACAAGGGTGCTCCCCACGAACGCCTCCGCATGCATATTCGCTATACCCCTACGTATTGGCGCTGTTAATGCTAAGCGGAACACCAGCGTGTCACCTGGCACCACCTTCTGCCTAAAGCGGACACCGTCTATTCGTAGAAAGTAGGTCAGGTAGTTCTCAGGGTCTGGCACTGTGCTGAGCACGAGAATTCCGCCCACCTGCGCCATAGCCTCCACTTGGAGTACCCCCGGCATCACCGGCGCACCGGGGAAATGCCCCACGAAAAATCCCTCATTCATCGTCACATTTTTCACCCCTACGACCTCTGTCTCCGAAAGTGACATAATTTTATCCACCAACAGGAAGGGCGGGCGATGGGGCAGCAACTTCTGAATGGCTACCACATCCATCAGCGGCTCTGCGCTCAAATCCTGACAGGGTGCGCTCGGGCGTCTCTGTTCATCTAGTAGTGCCTTTCGTATTTGCTTCGCGAACCCCGTATTAGCCGCATGGCCGGGGCGTCGAGCCACCACATGACCCTGTATCCGCTGCCCTACGAGGGATAGGTCGCCCAGCAAATCCAACAGCTTATGCCGCGCCGGCTCATTGTTAAATCGCAGCGGGGAGTCACTCAAAAATCCCAGCTCGTTCATGGTGATTTTCTCCACGCCAAACAGCTCCGCAAGGCTGTCCAGCTCCCCCTGCGGCACCTCTTCGTCAACCACAACGATTGCATTGGCCAACGCCCCACCCTTGATTAGGTTCTGCTTGCGCATTGCGCCTATTTCGCTTAAAAAAGAAAAGGTTCTACATGGTGCCACCTCCTCTGCGTAGGCATCCCCCTCAGTAAAACTCGCGTACTGGTGGCTTACAAGTTCCGACTTATAGTCTACGAGCACGTCAACGCTAAAGTCTGCACTGGGGTATACATCAAGCTGAACGCCCCGATCTGGGTCAGAGAACGACATTCTCTCCCGCACTACATAGCGAGTTCTCATTGCGCTCTGCACCTTCAGCCCCACCCCTTTTATTGCTTCACAGAACGGCTTTGCGCTCCCATCGAGAATGGGTACCTCTTCACCGTTTATCTTCACCAACGCATTGTCAACCCCTGCCGTCCACAGGGCGGACAGCAAATGCTCCACCGTTGCCACCTTCGCGGCACCATCGCCCAAAGTCGTGCCTCTTGATGTATCCACAACCTTATCCGCTAACGCTGCCACGCAGGGCGCACCCTCCAGGTCTACTCTTGAAAACACTATCCCATGGTTCTCCGCCGCGGGGCAAACCGTCACTTGCACTCTCGCTCCGCTATGGATCCCTATCCCCTCAAACGTAAATTCACGCTCCAGCGTCTGCTGTTGTTCCGACATACCTTCTCCCATTCTTTAATACTATTCCTCACACTCCTTTGCTTGGCAAAGGTACTACTTTCCTTTGAAACTCATTCCAATGCATCTGAAATACTCCAAGCATGCCCCGTACTACTCACCTTTCTACACATTCATCCCCGCTTGAAACAGCAGTAAAGACTTATCCCTTTATACCTCTCAAAACGCCCCTATCACCACTATTTCTTACCTTTGCGCTATAAAACTATGGAAACAGTAACATCACAACCCTCGGACGCCACAGGCGCTGCCAGCTTTTGCATTACAGAATTCAAATGCACCAACTTTCGTAGCTACGCCGTTGCCGACATCACGCCCGGGCCTCGCCTCAACTGCCTCATCGGAGCCAACGGATCAGGGAAAACCAACGTCCTCGATGCGCTGTACTACCTTGCGCTATGCCGCTCACCGCAAAACCTTAGAGATACCCGGAATATTCGCCACGGCGAATCCGCCTTCGCTATCTTCGGAAAGTTTAGCAGCTCTGCGGCTTCCCCTTTCTCCGTGAGCCTAGGCTACACCGATGGCAAAGTCAAAGAGGTACAAATCGATGGCGAGCCTCTCCCCAAAATCTCAGACCACATCGGACGTATCCCTCTCATTGCTGCTTTCCCAAGCGACACCTATATCATTGAGGACGGAGGCGACCTAAAGCGCCGCTTCCTCAACGCCGCCATCTCGCAGTACGACCACCAGCACCTCAACGACCTTCTCAAGTACGACCGCCTCGTACGGCAACGCAACGCCCACCTAAAGGATAGCAAACACGACGGCGGCCTTCTCGATGTTCTTGACGCACAGATTGCAGAATGCGCCGCCCCCATATTCAAGGCTCGCGTAGACTTCTGCAACGCAATACGCCCCCTCTTCCAGGCTTTCTACGCCCAACTCGTTGACTCGCAAGAAAGCGTAGACCTAGAGTACAAAAGCCAGCTACAAAAGGGAGACCTCGTGAATCTCCTCCGCGGCGCAAGGGAAAACGATCGGCAGCTACAGCACACTACGGTTGGCACCCACCGTGACAACCTCGACTTCTCCCTTGGCGACTTCCCCATCCGCGCAGAGGGTTCGCAGGGGCAACGGCGCAGCTACATGATCGCCCTACGCCTCGCGCAGCTGCAACTCCTTGCGCAAAAGACGAAAGCAACGCCTATCCTTCTCCTCGATGACCTTTTCGACAGGCTTGACCCCGCACGCGTCTCTCGGCTCATCTCCATCGTCCTGCACGAACCCTTCGGGCAGGTCTTTATCACAGATACCCAAACCGACCGCATCGCGGAGGCCCTTGACTACGACACCGACTCCCACCAGTTTTTCGGCGTTGAGGATGGAAATATTGCCCCCATCAACGTCTAATTTCCCCCTGCACCATGCCCAACTCGCTTGACGACCTCCCCGAAGAGTATTTTCGTAGCCACTACCCCCCCCGCACCATGGGCGATGTGCTACGGGAGGTACTTTACACCAATCCCAACGCGAGGCAAAATCTCCTCGAGGCGCGCATACGCACGCTGTGGCATAGCCAAAACCCACCCTACATCAACGCACACACGGGGCAAATCGTTCTCAACAGGGGAACACTGCGCATCGAGATCAAAAACGCAGGGCTTAGAGCCAACCTCTCACTCCAGCGGGACGCGGCAAGGGACAGGCTCAACGAACTTCTAGGGGAGAAAATCGTATACAACCTGGTATTCTTCTAACCTATCAACGTTAAGAAAAACTATGGATCTAGAATACGTCCTTTCGCAAGAGAAAATAGACCACCTACACACTCTCATCAATAGTGCCCAACGCATTGCAGTGGTCTGCCACGCCCGCCCCGATGGCGATGCCACTGGCAGCATGACCGCACTAATCCAAATCCTACGCTCGCAGGGCCATGAGGTCTTTGGTATCGCCCCAACGCCTGTGCCTCCACCGCTACAGTGGGTGAAGGGCTACGACCTCGTGCATACCTATTCCGCCTCTAGCCAGTCTATCAATACCCTCTTGGCTAGCGTGCAGCTATTCATCCATGTTGACCATAACTCGCTCACTCGGGTTGACCCCCAACTCGAAGCGGTGCTGCGCACCTGCGATGCTCCACGCATAATGATCGACCACCACATCCACCCCAGCTCTGAAGATTTTACACTCGGATTCTCACGTCCAGAGTCAAGCTCTACATGCGAGCTGCTCTACGAAATCACCTGCCGCGCATGGGGCAATGAAGCGATAACGCCCGACATCGCCAACTGCCTCTACATGGGCATACTAACCGACACAGGATCCTTCGCCCACGCCTGCGGACACAAGCGCACCTTTGAGGTGGCGGGTACCCTCGTAGAGCTAGGCGCAAACGTGCCCACCATCCGTGACCACGTACTCGGCAGCTACTCGCAGAACCGCTACCGCCTCTACGGCGATGCCATGGCGACAAAAACGGAGTTCTTTGCCAACGGAAAGGCCGCTATCATCGTGCTATCTAGCGAGTTCCTCAACAGTTACAACTTCACTAGCGGCGACACCGAGGGCCTCGTCAACGAACCCCTCACCGTGGAGGGCGTAGCGATCTCTGCCTCCATTTCTGAGCGAACCGACGGGCTAATTCGCGTGTCGCTGCGTAGCCGTGGAAACGCCGAGGTAAACACCATCGCTAGGAACTATTTTAATGGCGGTGGGCACCCACAGGCCAGCGGCGGAACGCTGAACATGTCGCTCCGAAAAGCGGCGCTCTTCGTACGCCTCGTTATTGCAAGAGCTATTGAAACGGGCGAGTGCTTCTGCACCCACCATGATTGCTAGCTAGTTGGCGAAGGGGAAGCGGCAGCACAGCCAAAGAGCCCATGAAGGGGGCGTTGCTTCTTGCTAATTCTAGCCGAACCATGTAGCAGGGGAGCGCCGTAAGAAAAGCTGCTCCCCCTTTACGCGAGCCTCTACATTCCTTCCCGCCTCACAAGCAGTGCCACATTCTCCACGTGCTTTGTACGGGGAAACATATCCACCGGCTGCAACGCCACAACATCGTAGCGCGCGCCGAGTTGCTCTATGTCCCGCGCCTGCGTAGCGGGATTACAGCTCACGTACACTATCCTAGGTGCGCCCAGCTCTAGCAATGAGGCCACAGCCTTCGGGTGCATCCCAGCCCGCGGGGGATCGCACACCACCACATCTGGCACCCCATGCCGCTGGAAGAATTCCTCACCCACTATGCGCTCTACCTCCCCCACGTAAAACTGTACATTCTTCACCCCGTTGCGCTGCGCATTCCTATGGGCATCCGCTATCGCCTCCGGCACGCTCTCCACCCCAATCACGTGCCTCGCATGCCCCGCCAGCGACAGCGCAATGGTCCCCGCACCAGTGTAAAGGTCGTAGACCAGCTCACTCCCTTTCAACGCAGCAAAATCCCGCACTACCCCATAAAGACGCTCTGCCTGGCGCGAGTTCGTCTGGTAAAACGACTTCGGCCCTATCCTGAACCGCAGGTCCTCCATCCTCTCCTCGATGCAGTCATCTCCTGCGTAGACGCGCATCTCCAAATCGTAGAGCGAGTCGTTCACCTTTTGGTTTTCAGTCCACTGCAGCGATGTAATCTGCGGAAACTTCCGCTGTATCGCCTCCAGCAAGCCCTCCACGGCCTCGTTCCACTCGTAAACCACCAGCAGCACCATCACCTCGCCGGTGGTGGCGACCCGTACCATCAAGCTGCGCAGCAGACCCGCCTGCATCCGGGCATCGTAGAACGATAGCCCATACGCCACGGCGTACGAGTAGACAAAATTACGTATGGCATTGCTCGGCTCCGGCTGCAGGCAGCAATGCTCTATATGCAGCACCCTATCCCATTTCCCAGGCACGTGAAAGCCCAATGCCAGCGGCAATGGCTCTTCATCCGTGCCCACATCCTCCCCGGAAACCTCCACCCTCCACCCCAAAGGGCTAAAGGTAAACTCCAATTTGTTACGATATCCATCCGTCTGTTCGCCGCCTAGCACGTGCGCCACCTCCGGCAACGCCACCTTCCCTATCGTGCGCAGCTGCCCTTCCACCTGCGCCCGCTTCGCCTCTAGCTCCTCCTCGTAGGGAATCATCCGCCATTGGCACCCCCCGCACGCCCCGAAATGTGCGCATCCTGGATCTATGCGCATTGGCGACAGCTCCTCGTAGCGCACCACGTATCCTTCAAGCGTACGCTTGCGCATCTTGGTGACCTGCACCTCTACCACGTCGCCCGGTGCCGTTTGCGGCACAAATAGCGTCCCCTGCTCCACGTACGCCAAGCATTTCCCCTCCGCTGCGATGCGCTCCATGCGCACATGCTCCAGCCGTGGTTTACTCTTTCTCGCCAATTCTCTGTCCTTATTTACCGTTGATTATCGCTGCAAAGGTAGCGTAAAATCAACACCTCTAAACAGCGCAGAGGGGAACGCCTCTCTCGGTATTCCCCTCCACTCAAAAATATGTACGTACTAGCGTCTACCTTCTAGAAGCCAAAGAAATAGGCCACAGACACGCCCGCACTCGATGGCCTATACTTTATCTCTTTGACCGACGACATATTCATTAGCCCCAAATCGTAGTAGGCACCCACGCGAAAGCCCCCCAGCAGCACCCCAGCATGCATAGAAAGATCCATAAGGAAACGGTTGTTTCTGCCATCATCCCCAAACGTCATATCGCCTTCGTTCTTAATCGCTGCAATCTCTATATCTCCAGTATGTTTGTTCCTTCCCCCCATAGCCACCGTAAATTGCGGACCCAGCTGCGCATAAATGCCAATAACATCGCCGAACGAATAGCTCCACCCCGCACGCACTGGAATCTGAATGGTATATAGCGAACGATTCCACGTATAGTCTCCAAACGGATTCTCGCTCTTTACACGGCTGCCAAGAAGCGCAAACTGCGCCCCGCTCTCCACTTCAAACCCTAGCGGCAGACCAAGATTCACCGCCAAGCCCACATGCGCCGCTAACGCTGCGCCTGAATTCTTCGAATCTCTTGAAAAGCCCGCCAAATTGTATTGATAGTTTGCGTACGCAGCGCCCATTCCTGCCCTAACCCCAAAACCAAACTTCGCGCTTGCGCCGGTCGCGGTCACCATCAGCAACGCACCAATTAGTACCCCTGCTCTCTTCATAACTCCCATAATTTTAAACTATTTTACTCACACGTCTTGCACGGCAAAATTTATGCCACCGCGCAACCACCATCCCCTCCGGCCTCCAACGAACCACAGGATGAAACACCTCCGTATAGCCCCCAATAAAAAAAGAGAGGTGCGCCTACAGCCCTCTCCCTGTAAACGCACGCTCTCTCCCTCTAGTGACTCCGGCGGGATTCAAACCCACAACCTTCTGATCCGTAGTCAGATGCTCTATTCAGTTAAGCTACGGAGCCCCTCCTCTATTTTTCTCTACTCCTCTGCTACACCCACTCCCCTATTCACTATCAATCTCAATGCCTTCCAACCTCTGCACTCCAGTGACCCCGGCGGGATTCAAACCCACAACCTTCTGATCCGAAGTCAGATGCTCTATTCAGTTAAGCTACGAGGCCTTGCGCCCTCACTACTTCGCCGCCTCCTCGTGCTGCTGCGCCACCATGCGTGCCTTGCGCATAAAGTCCTCCTTTATGTTCGCACGCTTGCCCGTCAGCTTGCGCAGGTAGTAGATACGCGCACGGCGCACCTTGCCGTACTTGTTCACCTCCACCTTCGCCACGTACGGCGAATTCATTGGGAATATACGCTCCACGCCTACTCCGCCCGAAATTTTACGCACGGTAAACATCTTGTTGTCACGATGTCCACGAATCTGTATCACCACGCCACGGAACTGCTGGATGCGCTCCTTCTGCCCCTCACGTATACGGTAATGCACCGTAATCGTGTCACCGCTACCGAACTCTGGCATCGGCGCCTTCTCGTCCTCTACTATCTCCTGCGCCTTCTCATCGCCCTGCGCCGCCGCAGCCGCATCGCTCGCCATCTGCGCCTCACGCGCCACATTAGCAAACGCCTGCTCCGCTATCTCTATCAAATCGTTTCCTATCTTCGATGCCATCGCTCTGTCCCGCTTTCCTAAATTCCGTTTCTTCCTTTTGCACAGACGAACCGCCGCCTTCGCCCCCAATCTTTCACTCCCCTATGCGAGGCGCAAAGTTACTACTTTATTTCCAATCACCAACTTTCTCGCCGCTTTTTACACCTAGCAAAGCTCCAAAAGAAACTGCAAACCGCTAACAAACAATAAATTAGCTGTAATAAAAATTATAGTACACGGCGTGGGGTGCTTTACGGCACGCACGCCATGTACTATCCTCATTTCTCCTACTTCTGCTGCGCCTTTTCCACAATCTCCACGCTCCGCTTTACGAAACGCTGTAACGCCTCTCCCTTCAGCTGATTGTTCGAGAGCAAGGCTAAATCGTAGATCTGCCCCGCTAGCTCATTGCTCTTCCCATACTCCGAGAACTTGCTGCGCCGCGCCTCCTTCGCCTTATCTATCTCTGCGTACAGCGCCTCGCGCCGCTTCTTGTCCTCTTCGGAGACCTTATCGTACTCCACCCCCTTCGTGCGTTCGTTGATGGTCTTCAGCTCCTCCTCAAGCGGCGTGACCACTTCCTCGCTCGCCTTTATATCCGCACGTAGCGCCGCCTCCGCCTCCTGCCACATCTTCTTCACCAGCGGGTGCGAGCTATTCAGCACCAAATCAAGACCCTGCGGCATAGAGCCGAACAGCGGGTTCGTGGGGCTCATCGCCTGCATATCGTACATACGGCGCATGAACTCGTTTTGCGTCACTACGGCCGGCAGCTCCCCCTCGCCCAGCTCTTCAAAGCGCACCGTAATGTGCTCCTCGCCGCGTGCCACGCCTTCCATCACCTCCCGCAGCACGCCCTGCGCCTCCTCGCTTAGGCTTACCGCTGCTGCGCCTCCCTTGTCAATCAGCTTGTCAACGGTGTTCGCATCCACCCGCATGAAGCGGGTCTTCTCTAGCTTCTGCTCTAGATGGTTTACTAAATGCGCGTCGAGTTGCCCATCCATCAGCAGCACATCGTACCCCTTAGCCTTCGCCGCCTCTATGTAGCTCCACTGCCCCTCACGGTCGGTGGCGTAAAGGTATATCACGTCTTCCGACTTATCCGTTTGGTTCGGTGCCACCAGCTCTCGGTACTCACTCTGCGTAAAGTACTTGCCATCGATGTTCTTAAAGAGCATGAACTCTGACGAACGCTCGTAGAACTTCTCGTCTGTCACCATCCCATAGGTGATGAAAAGCTTTAGGTCATCCCACTTCAACTCGTACTGCGCCCTGTCCTCCTTGAAGAGCTCCGCGAGACGATCCGCCACCTTCTTGGTGATGTACCCCGCAATTTTCTTCACGTTCTGGTCGCTCTGCAGGTAGCTTCGCGACACGTTCAAGGGGATGTCGGGTGAATCTATCACCCCGTGCAGCAGCGTTAGGTACTCAGGCACAATGCCCTCCACCGAGTCGGTAACAAACACCTGGTTGCAGTACAGCTGTATTTTGTTGCGCTGGATGTCAAAATTCGACTTCAGACGCGGGAAGTAGAGTACCCCCGTGAGGTTAAATGGGTAATCCACATTCAGATGGATATGGAATAGCGGATCCTCCGCCATTGGGTAGAGCGCACGGTAGAACTTGTCGTAATCCTCATCGGTCAAGTCTGCGGGCTTTCGGGTCCATATCGGCTCCGCATCGTTTATGATGTTTAGCTCATCGGTCTCTTCCTCCTTGCCGTCCTTCCACGTGGTTTTCTTGCCAAAGGCAATGGGCACCGCCATGAAACGGCAATACTTCTGCAGCAACTCCTGCACGCGCTGCTTCTCTAGAAACTCCGCATTCTCCTCGCTAATATGGAGTATAATATCTGTCCCCCGCGCTGTGCGGCTGCCCTCCGAAACGGTGTACTCCGGATCGCCCTTACAGCTCCAGCGCACCGGTTTCGCGCCCTCCTGCCACGACAGCGTATCGATTTCCACCTCATCGCTCACCATGAACGCCGAGTAGAACCCCAGCCCGAAATGGCCTATGATTGCCCCAGCATCCTTATACTTGTCTAGGAAGGACGTTGCCCCTGATAGCGCAATTTGGTTGATGTACTTCTCCACCTCGTCCGCCGTCATCCCGATTCCCTTATCGCTGATGGTCAAAGTCTTCGCCTCCTTGTCTAGACGCACCTCAATCGTCTCATCGCCTAGCTCCCCCGTAAAATCGCCAGCCCGCGACAGGGTACGCAGCTTCTGCGTTGCGTCCACCGCGTTCGCCACTATCTCCCGTAAAAAAATCTCATGGTCGCTATACAGGAACTTCTTGATTATAGGGAATATATTCTCTGTTGCTACCCCTATCTTACCACTCTTTGCCATAACTCTCCCGCTATACCTTAAATTCTACACTCTCGCACGGCGCATTCTTCGCACTCTCGCTCCTCCAATGCGGAGGCAATTGGAGTGCCAGCAACAAAGCAGCCGACATTTTGTCATAGCGAGAGCCTCCGCATGTGTCCAAATTGGCAGTCTTTGAGAGGCCTTTGGCGGGGGTGCAGGAGCCGCTTCTTCCACCCTCCGTCCTCTTTTCACTCCATGCTGCCGCAACCGCAGCGTGCAGCCCTCTACCTCCCCACCGCGTTAATATCCGAATTGAATCGCTCGCCGGTCTTTGAACGGTACGCACCGCCGAAACGCCAATACACGTTCAGGTATACCGCCCGGGTTTGCCAATCAAAATCCCAATTCGCCGTCACCCCATCCGAATGCGTCGTGTAGTTCATACCGGTAGTCAAAAGGTTTATGCCCTGAAGAACGAGGACAAAATTCCTATTCCTAAGCGGGTAGAAGTACACACCCGCATTCAATGCGGGCTGCGCCTTGTAGTGACGGTACGCGCTGCGACTCGCGCTGCTGTAGCCACCCCATGCGGTGAGTGCCCACATGCTATTGATGGGGAAGTCCGCGCCCATCCGCACGCCAAAACTCCACTCATCATTAACCAGCCAATCGCCCCCTTTGTCTTGACTCTTCTCCCCCTGCCCCCTCGCATTAAACCACACGCTGCACCACGATGCGGCATCCCAATTTCCCCCCACGCCAACGTATAGGTTGCGTTCCTGCTTTAGATTTACGTAGCTCTTTAGCCACGTAGAATCGGTTAGTTTGCTCGAGTACGACTCTATAGGGTTCGCTATATACGTCCACTTTGCATCCTCGTAGAACGAACAACTCTCCATCCGCTGCGCCATGCTGAACTCCACCCCATGCGAGTAGGCTGACATCAACCTCTGATTGCCAATGGAAAACTCATTGTAAAAATCTGCCATGCGTTTTGCCGATGTGAGCATCGACGCCCCGGGCCGATCCACCCTCCCGCTATAGCTCAAAGAAAAATGTAGCGCTTTGATGGGGGTATACGCCACGCCCCCGCTAAAGAAAGCATCATTGGCATGACGGCCGTACGGGTTGCTTTGCCGCTCATCGTTGCTGCGCATACGGTAATGCTCGTAGCGTACGCCTGCATTTAGGGTCACCTTATCGCTCGCCTCCCAGGAAAGGTCGCCATAGGCACCATACACCTGCGTTAGGGAGCTGCTACGCTGCCGCTCCTCCTCTATGGGTGTCCAGTCTTCAGCGCTAGCGGTGCGGGTGCTGTACTCCGCCTCAACCGAACTTCCTGCCACATCCGCCGCAAGCCCTGCATCCAGCTGGAAGGCATGCGGAAGCGGCGCCGCCACATCTGCCGAGAAGCTAAAGGAAAAATCATTCGGGTTGGAGTCTTTTACACGCCATTCCCGATCGCCGAGCTCCAGCCCATGCCGTTCCGTCGCGCCCTGCGCATCGTCAAGCGTCCCGATGGCCGATACGGACAGCTCCAGCCCTTCGTCGTTGAAGGTGTGCGTGTACAGCGCATTAGCCTCATTCGACATCATCCGCTCACGCGATAGACCGCCGCCATGCTGGACAGCCTGCGCCTGATACGTACGCTCAGCGCGCCGCGTATACTTGTCCTTATAGTAGTCCATTGCCCAAAAAATTGACAGCACGTCTTTTTGCGTGGGGAGGTAATCGATGCCCACTTTGGGCCGCAATCGTAAATTATTCATTCGGTCGTTGAGCTGGTAACGCTCCAAGGGCTCGCCATGCGCATCGGTAGAACTATAGGTGAACGCATTTCTTGCCCCCTCGTATCCCCCGAACAACGCCCCGAAGAAGTTAACCTTTTTTAGCCCCACGTTGGCCGATGCCGATAGGCTGTAGCAGTTATCCGAACCGCCCGCAGCTTGCAGCACGGAGTTAAAGCCCACTTGGTAGCGTTTTAGTTTGATATTCACCACCCCGCCCACATCGCTCGCCCTATAGCGCACGGAGGGCGTGGTGATAATTTCAATGGAGGCCACCTCGGCCAAATTTATTGTATTGAGCTGCGTGGGGGTAAGCCCCGACGGCTTTCCATTAATAAGCACTCGGAACGCTGCACCCCGCAGCGTAATGTCCATTGGGGAGGTCACCTCAAAGTCCGGAATCCGCTTGAGCAAATCGGTCATCACAGCGCCCGATGCCACATCCTCCGTCTGCGGCGTTACCACCTTGCGGTTAGGCTTTAGCATCAGGAACGGGGCATCCCCCTTCACGGTCACCTGCTCAATGGCGAGCTGGTCAATGGTAAGCGGTACGTCGCCTATCGTAAAATCATTGTTTTTTGTGCTTTCTAGGTCTAGATGTAGCGTTTTAGGCTTATAGCCAAGTGCTTGAACCTTGATGGACAACGCTTTGCTCGGCACCTTGACCAGCTTAAAGTTTCCCTCAGAGTCGCAGATAGCACCGCTGAAAACCTCGCCTTCTGGCGTAACCAGCTGCACCGTTGCATAGGCAACCCCCTGCCTTGATGTAGAGTCCACGGCGCGCCCCACCAGCTCGTGTCCACGTCCCTGCTCCTTCTTCTCTTTGCGTTGCGCCGCTGCGCCCATAGGCAGAGCGCACAGCAGCAGTGCCGCTAAAAGCACCACCCACGCCCCGTGTCTTCCTCTAGATGTGTTGCACATAATATTTACGTAAGTTTTAGATTATGGAAGATTTTTACCCGCAAATACAACTGCGGCTGCAAAGATAAAAAAATACTTTGTTGGGCGTTTTATACCCTGATTTCTTTCGCGGCCCCGCGTTGAGCTTATCCTGTATTCGTTCAATCTGCTCCCTGGTAAAGTCAGGAAAATGGCTCTTCTTGGGGATGTACTGTACGCTTGAACGCGCGGCTTATGACAGACTTGTCACGCTCTATGTTTTGGCGATTTCCGTTTGCGCTTAGCCTCGCGCATGCATCCGAAAAATTGTACACCTATGCTGCTACGCTGCCGCTCCTCCTCTATGAGCGTCCAGTCTTCAGTGCTAGCGGTGCGGGTGCTGTACTCCGCCTCAACCGAACTTCCCGCCACAACCGCCGCAAGCCCTGCATCCAGCTGGAAGGCATGCGGAAGCGGCGCCGCCACATCTGCCGAAAAACTAAAGGAAAAATCATTCGGGTTGGAGTCCTTTACACGCCATTCCCGATCATCGAGCTCCAGCCCATGCCGTTCCGTCGCAGCCCCTGCAACCCTTCCTCACGTTCCAATGCCTATGGCTACTGCTGCACAACAAAAAAACAGACCCATTCTTTAAAATTTTTACCATCTTTACGCCGTACACGGCGAAGGGAAACAGCCAAAACATCACACGGCGCAAGGGATTTATAACTAATGGCAACGGCTATGATTCTAAACAGCGAAGACATCAACTACAACTGGGTAAGCTACGTTGACAATGGCATTGAATGGCTATTCCAACATGCCGAAACTCAGGCCACGTGCATAATCAAACCGAACGGCAAGGCTATTAGCGGCTCAGTAGCCATCCCCAATACAATCCCCTCCCCGAATGGCATCCCCTTTAGGGTTGTGGCGATCGCCGACTACGCTTTCACCGATTGCACGGAGATTACCGCCATTCGCATCCCCGCGCACGTGGCAGCTATTGGAATATGCGCATTCAGCGGGTGCACCGCGCTACAGGAGATTGAAGTGGATGACGACAACGAAGCGCTCTGCGCTGTGGCGGGAACGCTCTTTAGCCGAGATAAAAGGACCATCCTTCGCCACCCTCCACGCAAAGGCGAAACGTACGAGGTGCCATCCGGAGTGGTTGCAATTGGAAATTTCGCATTCGCAGATTGCGACGCGCTAACCGCTCTAGCCCTCCCCAAAAATATAATTTCCATCGGGGAGGGTGCATTCTACAACTGCCGCAATCTCCAAACCCTTACCCTGCCCGACAGCGTGGAAACCATTGGGAACTACGCTTTTAGCGACTGTGTCCAGCTCCAATCAATATCCCTACCCCATGGGATTACCACCCTCCAATGCGGCACCTTTTACAACTGCCACAAGCTCATCGCGGTGCGCATCCCCAGCAGCGTCACCTCCATTGATTACGGCGCATTCTATGGCTGTAGCGCCCTCGCCTCTATCGCCCTCCCGCCCAACCTAACGACCATCGGGGACCACGCATTTTTCGGCTGCCAAGCATTAAGCTCCATCACCATCCCCAACGGTACGGCAGCCATCGGCATCAGCGCATTCAATGCATGCTCTAGGCTACAGCGATTTGAGGTGGCTGAGGGTAATGGATACTACTACACGGCAGATGGGGTACTTTTCAGCAGGGGCACGCAGTCCCTCGTCTCCTGCCCCAACGGCAAGGTTGGGGTCTATGCAATTCCCCAAGGGGTGCAGGAGATTGGGTACTACGCCTTCGCCTACTGCAGCCGGCTAACCGCAATCCATATACCTTCAAGGGTTACCAACGTGGCGCCCGGCGCATTCCTCAACTGCCAGTCGTTGGAAAGCTTTGGGGTGTCCCCTGACAATGGGAACTACCAAGCTACAGACGGCGCACTCTACACCAAAAACGGCGAAACGCTTATCGACTACCCAGGGGGCAAAATTGGCACCTGTAAGATTTCTAACTCTGTACTTGCCATCGGAGACTATGCGTTTTGCGGCGCCAAGCTAACCGACATAACCATTCCCGATGGAGTCCAAACCATCGGTGAAAACGCCTTTAACGGCTGCCCCGCCCTTCAGTCAATCAGCCTTCCAAACAGCATCAGAACCATCTGTGATGGCGCATTTTACGGCTGTCCCTCCCTGGAAAAAATAACCATCCCGCTAGGCACTGCCAGCATAGGCGAGGATGCCTTTAGCCACTGCAGCAAGCTGAATGCGGTATACTGCCTACAGAACACCGGCACAATGGAGGTAAGCGACAGCGCCTTTATCGGAATTGCCAGTTCTGCTACGCTCTACGTGCCGCAAGGTGAAGTAAAAAGCCTTCGGAACGATGAGAGCCAATGGTGGATGCCATTTGCAACCATCAAGGAGCTAGCGGCCGCACCCCAAACGGATTCCGTTCCTCCTTTAATCGCCAAGCACTAGCCCTCATCCCTTACTCTAGGGCGATACCCGAGGGCATTCTCGCACCGCAATGCAGCCCCGTCCGTAGGACGGTCTCTCAATAGCCGGGGGTCTTTAGACCCGCGGATTCTCGCCTAAAAGGCGAGACAGTCTGAAAGACTATCCCGCGTTCCCCGCTGCATGCAGCGGCAACCTCTTGCCCCTACTCCCCAACCGCCAGCAGCCTCCCATCCTGCACGACCATCCTTACATCCTCTTTCCCATCTGTCCTGACGATGCACTCCGCGATGTTCCGCGTCGTCGAGGAGAAGCTCACCCCCAGCTTCACCACTGGCCTCCTATCCATCGCGAACGGTGTCGCGTACCCCTTTTCCTGGATCTGCGCCATCGCCTCCGCCGCCGGCCGGTTTAGCTTGAACTCGAAGAGGTAGAGATACCTGTCCGCCTCCACCACCAGGTCGATCCGCCCATCGCCCGTGGCGTACTCCGCCTGCGTCTGCAGCCCCAGCAGCTTGAAGAGGATGTACATCACGTTCTGGAAGTACTTCTCCGCCTCCCCCGCGATCCGGTGGTCGCCGCGGGCGAAGAGCACGTGCAGGGCCGCGAGCAGCGCCTCCGCCCGCCCCGCCCGCATGTAGTCGTACAGCTCGCTCACGCTCAGCTCTGCGTCCACGCGGTACATGTAGCGCAGCAGCCCCTTGAAGAACGCCTCCTCCACCTCCCCGTTCGGCAGCCGCAGCAGGTACCGCT
>QWCB01002863.1_pt1 | contig 52829 bp, 36 predicted proteins | sample 1972511 | NCBI WGS metagenome assembly QWCB01 (sample SAMN09866719, study PRJNA288562) | Human gut metagenome isolate term5_stool, whole genome shotgun sequencing... | isolation source: gut | host: Homo sapiens | place: USA: California | reverse complement strand
CATTGGCTTCCGAATATCATCTTCTTTATCGTGTTTATGGTATTTGCGGCATCTTTCTTCGGAGCGTTTGAGATCACTCTGCCGTCAGATCTCGTGAACAAAAGCGACAAGAATTCCGACAAGGGAGGACTTGCAGGCATCTTCTTCATGGCATTGACACTGGTCCTGGTGTCATTCTCATGCACCGGTCCTATCGTGGGGTCTGTCCTGATCAAATCCACTCAGGGCGAGTTCTGGACTCCGATGGTGACAATGCTTGCCTTCTCTGTGGCCTTCGCATTGCCTTTCACCATTTTCGCGATGTTCCCGTCTCTGCTGAAGAAGCTCAAGAGCGGCAGCTGGCTGAACTCCGTGAAGGTAGTGCTCGGATTTATCGAGGTGGCTCTCGGTCTGAAGTTCCTCAGCGTGGCGGACCAGACTTATCATTGGGGCCTTCTGGACAGGGAGATTTATCTCGCCATCTGGATTGTGGTATTCACCCTGCTCGGTCTGTACCTGCTCGGCAAGATCAGGTTTGAGGCGGACAGCGAGGTGAAGCATATCGGGATATTCAGGCTTTTCCTGGTGATTGTGGACTTCACTTTCGTGGTGTATATGATTCCGGGAATGTTCGGCGCGCCGCTCAAGGCATTGTCAGGATATCTCCCGCCTATCGAGACGCAGGACTTCATAATAGGCAGCAATCCAAGCCAGCAGGTGGTCAGCATAGAGGAGGCTACTAAAGGCGAGAGACTGCCGCTAGGACTCACAGGCTATCATTCTATGGAAGAGGGATATGCTGCTGCGAAAGCGTCCGGCAAACCTGTTTTCCTGGACATTTCCGGTCTCGCCTGCGTGAATTGCCGCGAGATGGAGCAGAGGGTATGGAGTGATCCGAAGGTACTGTCAATGCTGAAAAATGATTTTGTCATTGTGGTTCTCTATACGGATGACAAGACTAAACTTCCTGAAAGCGAATGGGTTACCACCAGCAGCGGAAAGGTTCTGAAGGACAGGGGGCGTGTCAATGCTTGGTTCGTCCGTGAAAATTTCGGCGTGAGCGCACAGCCTAACTATGTGCTTCTGTCGCCTGACGGAAAGCAGCTCGCTCCGATTCGCGGATACAATACTGATATAGACGGATTTGTCGAGTTCCTGAATTCAGGACTTAAAAAAATGAAATAAAAGATATGAAAAGGATGATTATAGCATTGATGGCATTGACATTGGCCATCAGCGATTTATCTGCAAGAGAACTGCCGGAGATCCACACTCCGGCATCGGATTCGAGGGTGACTTATGTGGGCAGGACATTGAAGGAGAAGGACAATGTTTCTTTCGACTGGACTGGGGTATATGTGAGAATCCGTTTCGAGGGCTCCTACTTGGCGATGAAGGCTTCCGACAGCAAGGCGAACTATTATGACCTCTGGATTGACAGGGAACCGGACGCGAAGGCTGACAGGACCATCAGGGTCAGCGGTAAGGACTCGGTATATGTGCTGGTGGAACCGGCTGCCCTCAAGTCGTTCAATTCCAAGGGGAAAGGCTTCGAGCACACTGTGGTTCTGAAAAAGCGTACTGAGGGAAGTGAAGGCAGAACCACCATCAGCGAGTATATTACCAAGGCAGGCGAACTGCTTCAGGCTGAAGGTCTCAAAGAGCGTCAGTTCGAGGTGATAGGTGACTCTTACACTTGCGGTTACGGTACTGAGAACAGTGTCAGGTCTGACCCTTACAAGAGCGAGACCGAGAACAGCAATCTGACTTACGCTGCTATCCTTTCAAGGTATTTCGGGGCTGATTACTATGCTGTTGCGCATTCCGGAATGGGGATTGCCAGAAATTATGCGGACAAGTTCAAGGACTACTATATGCCTGACCGTTATGACCAGACATTCGATGAGGACAAGGATGTGAAATGGGATGCCGCTGCTGATGCATTCAGACCGCAGGTCACCATCATCTACCTATGTACCAATGACTTCTCTACCGGCAGACAGCCCAAGATGTCGATTTTCAGGGACAATTATGTGAAACTCCTGAACAAGATCAAGAAGAACTACGGTGAGAATCATCCGGTTCTCTGTGTTTCGAGCAACTGCGATGACCTCGCCGCCGATTATGTGAGGTATTGCGTAAACAGCTGCGGCCTTAAGAATGTGCATTTCCTGAGTTTCACCAAGGCTGTGCACAATACGGATGATGAGCTCGGCGCAAGCTGGCATCCAAGTTACAAGGGACACAAAAAGCTCGCCCATGTGCTGATTCCGTATATCTCCACATTGACAGGATGGGAACTCAATGACAATATCGAATAATATGAGTATCAAGACTAAGATCATCAGCACCGTCACGCTTGTGGTTGTGCTGGCCCTGACAGGGTTCTTCTATTTCCGCTTCTACTTTGTCTTCGGTGAAGGAGTCAAGGCAGGAGACCTGAATCAGGTGATGTATAAGGGCTATGTATTCAAGACCTACGAAGGCAGGCTGATTCAGTCTGGCCTGAGAGGTACAGGAAAAGGCACCAATGGTATGGAATCCTACGTTTTCGAGTTCTCTGTGGAAAACGGGGAACTTGCTGATTCCCTGATGAGGTGCAGCGGCAAGACCGTGGAACTTCATTATAAGGAGTATTTGGGAACGCTTCCGTGGCGCGGTCAGCAGAAATATATCGTGGATAATATCCTGTCCGTAAGGTAAGTTATTGAAAAACAATAAGATGAAAAGATTACATTTTATCGCATTGACAATATTGGCGGCTTCTTCTTTGGCCGCCGTTTCTCTGAATGCCGAGGAGCACCAGAGAGCTGAGGGAATGAAAGTTTTTTCTGTTCATACTGCCAACAACACAGGCAAGATGATGACGATGGAGCAGGCCGTATATTCGGGCGAACTCAGACCTGAGAGATTCCGTGCAGGATGGTACGGCGAGAATACCATTGCAATGCCGGTAAAGATGTGGATGCTGACGAGGTGCTCGGCGTCTATGCGGAAGCTGCCGGAGCATATCTGAAGAAGTCATTGCCGGAAGGCGCTGAAAATGTCACGCCGAACGAGGCGGCAATGTCCGCAAACGGGTCAATGATGGGCAACAGGGCCGTCGGTGCAGCCCCGGCATTGGCATTTACCGTGGGCAAAAGCCTATATTACATTGACCAGCGCAAGCATATCCGTCCTGTCGCTGAAAGCGAGAATTCTGAAATCACTTACGGTCAGTCGGTCAGCAGAAACGAGTTCGGTATATCCGGAGGTATTTTCTGGTCACCGGACGGACGAAGCATCGCCTTCTACCGCAAGGATGAAAGTCAGGTAACGGAATTCCCGCTTCTGGACATCACCACACGTACCGGTTCCCTCAAGAGCATAAAATATCCGATGAGTGGAATGGGCTCGGAAAATGTGCGCGTAGGCATTTACAATCTGGCGGAAAACACGACTACATACATCCAGGCGGACGATTTCGGCTACGACCAGTATCTCACCAATGTTTCCTGGTCTCCCGACGGTAAACTGATTTTCATCCAGGTTCTGGACAGGAGCCAGAAGCATATGCACCTGAATATGTACAGGGCCAGCGACGGCAAATTCCTGAGAACCGTACTGAGTGAGGACAACGAAAAATGGGTGGAGCCGACGGACCCTCTGCATTGGTTCGGATTCTCCGGCAGATTCATCTACCGCACTGACAACAGGGACGGCTACAAGAACCTATACCTCTGCGACACGCTTGGCACAGTAACGCGAGTCACAAACGTTGCTGCTGACGTGAGATTCGTTGCCGAGGACGGCGAGCGCATCTTCTATACCAGCGCAGAGGTCTCCCCTGTAGAGCAGCACCTGTTCTCTGTCCGGGTCAATGTCTCCCGCAAGGGAAAGGTCAATGTCGGGACGCCTGTCAGGCTCACCTCCGACGAGGGATGGCACAATGTAAGTATCAATGAATCAGGCACATGGTTTATCGACAGTTACAGCAGTTTCAATGTTCCCGGCGTGGTGAAAGTGACTTCTACAGACGGAAAGATGTCCAAGACTATCTTCACCGCTGAGGATCCGATGAAGGATTATGCTACAGGTGAGATGACTTTGGGAACGGTAAAGAGCGCCGACGGAAAATATGACAACTGGTACAGGCTCTATCTTCCGGTGGATTTCGACCCTGCCAAGAAGTATCCGGTCATCCTGTATGTCTATGGTGGACCTCATTCGCAGATGGTGAACGATTCCTGGCTCGGACAGATAAGGCTATGGGAAATGTACATGGCGCAGCGCGGCTACATCGTCTATGTGCAGGACAACAGGGGTACGGAAAACCGTGGCGCAGCTTATGAGAAGGCTATCCACAAATACTGCGGACAGGCGGAGATGGCTGACCAGATGGCCGGGCTTAGCGAACTGATGACATTGCCTTACGTGGACAAGGACAGAATCGGTGTGCACGGTTGGAGCTACGGCGGATTCATGACGATTTCGCTTATGACAAACTATCCCGAGACTTTCAAGGTCGGTATTGCAGGCGGTCCTGTAATCGACTGGAAATGGTATGAGGTGATGTACGGAGAGAGATATATGGAGACTCCGGACTCAAATCCTGAGGGCTTCGCCGAGACAAGTCTGATCAACAAGGCGACTGACCTGAAGGGCAAACTGCTTATTTGTCAGGGCGCTATCGACAACACTGTCGTCTGGGAGCACAGCCTGAGTTTCGTAAGAGAATGTATCAAGAACAATGTCCAGCTGGATTATTTCCCATATCCTTGCGCAGAGCACAATGTTTTCGGCAAGGACCGTATCCACCTCATGGACAAGGTGACAATGTATTTCGAAGATTATTTATAAAGATATGAACACCAAAGATTTATATGCACAAATCCAGGCCAAGAAGACCATGCTGTGCGTGGGTTTGGACACTGATTTCAACAAGATGCCCCAGCACATTCAGAAACTAGCCCAGGACGGAGAGATTGCTGTCCACGGGGAATTGTTGAAAGGCACTGCACGCTCGCTGTATGAATTCAACAAGGCCATCATTGACGCGACTTCAGAGCATTGTGTAGCATACAAGCCGAACTTGGCTTTCTATGAGTGCTATGGACGAGAGGGCATGCTGGCGCTGGAAAAGACCGTAGATTATATCAGGAACAATCATCCTGAGCAGTTTATCATCGCAGACGCAAAGCGCGGTGATATCGGAAACACGGCCAAGATGTATGCCAAGACATATTTCGAGACAATGGATTTCGACGCTGTGACCATCTCCCCTTATATGGGAAGTGAAACTGTCACCCCATTCCTCGAGTATCCTGGAAAATTCGCTATCGTGGTAGCATTGTCCTCCAACAAGTCTTCTGCAGATTTTCAAATTGCGCAGCAGGACGGCAAGCCTCTGTATCAGGCAGTTATGGAAAAGATGATGTCCATCTCCAATCCTGACAACATGATGTTCGTGGTAGGCGCCACAAAGGCTGACAAACTCGCTGAAATCCGCAAGTTCTGCCCGGACAATTTCTTCCTCGTACCAGGTGTCGGAGCACAGGGAGGTTCCGCAGAAGAGGTAATCGCGCACGGTGCAAATGCAATGGGCGGCTTGCTTATCAATTCGTCACGTGGAATCATCTACGCCTCCAATGGTGAGGATTTCGCTGAGGCCGCCGGACGTGCTGCAGCTGCTACCGCCAACATCTAGTGCAGTTTGGGAAATAGCGACTATTTCTCAAACTGAGATTTTTCCAAAAACAGGCTGCTCACAAAACGTGAAGCAGCCTGTCTGTCATTTCCCGTAATATTAAATATCATCTTTCAGATGCTCCTTGGCGTACTCGAGTGTCACGGTAAATGTCTTTTTGCGCGAAGACGGAGCCTCAAACATGGCATCATCGAATATCCTTTCACAGATGCCTCTCAGGCCACGCGCTCCGAGTTTGTTCTTGATGGCAGTATCGACTATGAGGTCCTTCACGCCATCTTCTATCTCCAGTTTTATGCCGTCCATCTCGAACATTTTCTCATACTGTTTCAAGATGGCATTCTTCGGCTCTGTAAGAATACGCAGAAGCGACTCCTTGTCCAGACTGTCCAGATAAGTGACAATCGGAAGACGTCCGATGATCTCCGGAATGAGGCCATAGGACTTCAGATCCTCAGGAGCCACATACTTGAGCAGATTGTTCTTGTCAATCTGCTTGGTGCCACCGGTAGTGAAACCTATAACCTGGGTATTCAGACGATTCGCAATCGACCTTTCAATGCCCTCAAACGCGCCACCGCAGATGAACAAGATATTCTGGGTATTGACATGAATGAACTCCTGCTCAGGATGCTTGCGTCCACCCTGTGGCGGAACATTCACGACACTTCCTTCCAGAAGTTTCAGCAATGCCTGCTGTACTCCCTCTCCGGAAACATCACGAGTAATCGAAGGATTATCTCCCTTGCGGGCTATCTTGTCTATCTCATCGATGAAGACTATACCCCTCTCCGCCTTCGCAAGGTCATAATCAGCCTCCTGGAGAAGCCTTGAGAGCAGACTCTCCACATCCTCACCTACATATCCGGCCTGAGTGAGCACAGTAGCATCCACAATCGTGAACGGCACCTGAAGAAGTCTTGCTATGGACTTTGCGAGCAATGTCTTTCCAGTTCCGGTCGGGCCCACGAGGAGGATATTGGACTTCTCAAGTTCAACTCCGTCATCCACTTTGTCTGCCAGATTGTGGTTTATCCTCTTGTAGTGATTGTACACAGCCACTGACAAAAGCTTCTTCGCACGGTCCTGGCCAATGACATATTGGTCCAGGAATTCCTTGATTTCCTTAGGCTTCTGCAGTTTACTGATCTTCTTGGGTGCTGCTTTGTCAGTTTTTTGTCCTGAAACCTCTTTCAGATAATCGGCAGCCAACATGATACAGTCGCTGCAGATACAAGCCCCGTTCTGTCCCGGAAGAAGGAACGGAACCTGAGATTCCGGTCTCCCGCAGAACATACAATAATTTTGTGTCTTTTTTCCGGCCACTTTATTTCACCTTTTTCTTACTGGAAAGAATTCCGTCCACCATACCATAAGCCTTGGCTTCCTCTGCAGTCATCCAGAAATCCCTGTCAGCATCAGCAAGCACACGCTCGAAAGTCTGACCGGTATGCTGGGCAATGATGTTGCACAGCTCTGTTCTGGTCTTCTCTATCTCCTTTGCTGCAATGATGATGTCAGATGCCTGTCCCTGGGCGCCGCCAAGAGGCTGATGAATCAGGACACGGCTGTGCGGCAATGCTGAACGCTTGCCTTCAGTACCTGCGCACAACAGCACCGAGCCCATCGATGCCGCCATACCTGTACAGATGGTTGCCACGTCCGGTTCAATGATCTGCATCGTATCATAAATGGCCAGTCCCGAAGAAACCTGTCCGCCAGGAGTATTCAGATAGAGCGAAATGTCCGCCATACTGTCGGTGGAAGCAAGGAACAGGAGCTGGGCCATAATGATATTCGCCACGTCGTCATCAATCGGCACACCGAGAAATATCACCCTGTCCATCATAAGACGGCTGAACACGTCCATGGATGCTACATTGAGTTTCCTTTCTTCGATGATGGTCGGATTTATATACGAATCCAGAGCCGATTCATAACGATGAAGGGTCGTAGAACTGATTCCACGGCCCATTCTCGCGAATTTATAAAATTCGTTATTGTTCATATTTCTTGGAATTAAGACTAAAGTGTACGGAAATCTTCTACTGAAACCTTCTCAGCCTTCAGTGTAACCGCACCCTTAACTGCCTCGATAACCTTAGTAGCCTCAACATTCTCTACAATGCGGCGGCTGGTATTCTCATCCTGAAGTACACGGGCAACACTGTCCTTGAGAATTGCCTCAGGAACATTTCCCATGCCGTATGAAGCATACTGGTAAGCAACATATGCCTGAGCTGCCTCGTGAACATCTTTTTCTTCAATCTTGAGGTCGAACTTCTGCATGATGTAGCCACGTACCATCTGCCAGCGGAAATCCTCGAAGAACGCAGGTGCCTCTTTCTCGATCTCCTCTTTGCTGAACTTGCCGTCATTGATATTGAACAGCCATCTCTTGAGGAACTCCTCAGGAAGCTTGATGTCAGCTTTCTTTACGAGATACTCGCGGAGATCCTTGGAAAGCTTGTAGCCAGACTCCTGCTTGTAATTCTCTTCAAGTCTTGCAGTTACAGCCTTGTCGAATTCCTCTGCATTGTGAACCTGGTTCTCACCGAAAATCTTGTCGTAAGTCTCTTGGTTCTCCTCTGCCGGAGCGAATGTCTTCACTTCCTTCACTGTAACGTGGAACTCAGGTGCGAGAGAAGCGAGCTCCTCTTTCTTTACCTTGAGCATATATGCACGGTCAGACTCATTTGTAAATGCCTCATTTACATTGACATCGAACTGGTCGCCGACCTTTGCGCCGAGGAACTTGGACTTAGCCTCGCCCTCTACATTCTTCACGCCTACATATGAACCCTCAACGGTCTTGCCTTCCTGAGCGAAATCAACGATTACGAAATCATCCTCACCTGCCTGCTCAGCGTCTGTGAGAGAACCGAACTGACGGAGAAGGTTGTCCTTCATCTCTTTCTTGGCCTCAGCAGAAACCTTGATCTCATAAACTTTCACTTTGTCATCCTTGGAGAGTTCGAAGTTCACCTCTGAAGTGGTGGCGATATCGAACTTGAAAGTAAAGTCGTTGCCTGACTTCCACTCGATCTCCGGCTGGTCCTCACTTGGAAGAGCCTCACCTACCATCTTGATATTGTTTTCCTTAACGAAATTATTGATAGAGTCTGAAAGAACCTTGTTCACAACCTCGCCAAGCACACGCTCTCCATAAACTTTCTGGATAATGGACATAGGAACCATTCCCTTTCTGAAGCCCTTGAACTCGGCTGTACGTTTGCATCTCTGGAGTTCTTTCTTCTCAGCCTCAGCGTAATCATCGTGAGCAACAGTGACAGTGAGCTGGATATTAAGCTCATCAATCTGATTTTTTACAATATTCATCTTTATTCAATATTTTATATTTTCAATGCGATTTATTTTTCTATGTGTTTGCGCTAGATTCAAGCCATCTTATACTTAGCCTGCAAAAATAGGAATTTTTCAGACAATTTCCAATCGGGAAAGCCTATTATTGTCTATACTGCTTGGGATAGACCACTCTTTCGTGATAAATCTGCCCGAGATATGACTTCAGCACTGATTTTATACGGCTGAGTTCCTTCAATGTAATATCTGCATTGTCAAGCTGTCCTGCAGCCATCTTGGCTGAAACGATGTTCTCCACGAACTTGTCGAAAGTCTCGGGAGTATTGTCCTTCAATGTACGCGAAGCGGCCTCCACAGTATCGCAGATCATGATCAGCGCCTGCTCCTTGGTCCAAGGTTTCTTGCCCTTATAATAGAAGGCGTCCGCTTCGGCAGGGTTTCCTCCCTCTTCTATGAACTTGTTGTAGAAGAATGCCGTACAGGTAGTTCCGTGATGTGTGAGAATAAAATCGCTCACCACCTGAGGCAGCTTGTACTTGGCCGCAAGAGCGAGACCGTCCGAAACATGTCTTATGATCATCTCAGCGCTTTCTTTGGGAGTAAGCCCTTCGTGGAACTTGGCGCCGAGGCTCTCGTTCTCCACGAAGCATTGCGGATTGGCAGTCTTCCCGATGTCATGATACATTGCTCCGGCACGCACAAGAAGCACGTCCGCGTCAATGCTCCTCGCAGCCGCATCAGCAAGGTTCATCACCTGAAGTGAATGCTGGAATGTTCCCGGAGCCTTCTGTGCAAGAATTCTCAGAAGTTTATTGTTAGGGTCACACAGTTCCTGGAGACGGGTACCTGACACAAGCGAGAATATCTTCTCCATCAGATATATGAGCGGATATCCTGCGACTGAAAGCAATGCCCCGAAAAACAGATAGAGCATCAGCCACAAGTCGTCGAATGCATTGCCCGAATTGATAAGCCGGAATCCGATGAAGGTCAGCAGCAGGCATACAAACACGAGCATAGCCGCCACGAACTGTCTCCATCCCTTGCTGAAGAACGGGAACACGAACATTGTCACCACTCCCGCAACCAAATTCAGCAGGAAAAGTTCCACGCCGTTGTGCGCGAAAATCAGCAGCGGCATCAATGAAACGACATACACCGGAAGCACGACCCGCCTTCTGAAAAACGCCAACAGATACAGCGCCGAAAGCGAGAACGGAATCATATAGAGCAATGTCGGGTCCAGTTTGTCCACTGCAAAAGCTGCAAATGCCGTCAATGTGAAGATGAACAGAAGATAAAGATACTTGTTCATCAGTTTGAATATGTCGGGGTTCGTGTAGAAAATGGAAAGGAAGAGTATCAGGACCAATGCCAATGATATCACTCCGTTACCGATCCACAGGAAAATCCTCGGTCCGTCATAGCCCAGACTCTCCTCATATTCAGCCTTGTATGAATCCAGCAGCTGCTGTATCTCAGCCGTCACTATTTCGCCTTTGGTCACGATCAGCTGCCCTGCGGTCACAAATCCGGAGGTCGGAGAGATATAATCCACAGACTCTGCATGCACCAAGTCCGTGGTTTCCTTGTCATAGATCAGATTCGGGACAATGATATCGTCGATGCCTACTGCATTGGCAATAGAATCCACCCTTTCGGACGGAAAAGCCTTGGCAGTCTCTGAAATGACCTTGTCCAATGCGGAAGATACCGTATAAACATCGGAAGCCGGGGTTTTCACCGCACGTTTGTCTCTCTGGATGAATATGATATCATCTGCAGCCGAGAAGTTCTCTTCCTTGGAAGAGGCCTCATCAGCCATCACTCCCCTTCTGTAAATATCAGACACGGCCTCGAGCAATTTCGGCCTGATCTGGCTGGCCTCGCCTAAATTCAGCTGCTCGATCCCATTCACCACTTTACGCGGAATTCCGTCGTCATATTTGTAATATGGCACTATACTGGAGCCTGCGGCATCTTTCTCAGCACGGAGTTGCTCCTGTGTTTTCAGGACAGGAAAATCTATCTGTGAAACCAATGTTTCATAAGGCCACGGCGTACCCTTCTTGTAGTCGTAGTTGAACTTTCCGTTCCTCGGCATCATCAGCAGAAGAATCAGGAAAAGACAAAACAGCGATATGTAGATTTTGGGATCGCGGGGAATTCCAGTCTTTGCCATAATGAAATACTATTTGAAAGGACTATCTTTTTCTCTGGCTATGTATTTGTAAGTCAGCTTGTCAGTAAGTCTCGGGAACAGCCTGTGCGCAAGCACGGTAATCTTTCCGAGAGCCGTAAGAATCACCTCTGATTTGCGGGAAGCTAGCGCCTTGGCAAGGTATTCTGCACATTTTTCAGCACTCATAAGTTTGCCTTCATCCAGCGGGGTTTCTCCCTGGGCGCTTCCGTCTGCTGTCAATGCCGCATTACGCACATTGGAGGCGGTATAGCCCGGAGCGAACACCAACACGTTCAAGCCGTCTTTCAGGTGCTCGATTCTGAGTGTGTCCAGAAAGCCTCGGATAGCGTATTTCGATGCTGAATAACCGGTCCTCGCAGGAAGCGCGGAATATCCGGCAATCGAGATGACACCCACCACTGAGCCTTTGGACTTCAACAGCCACGGCAGCGCGAATTTGGTACAATTCACGGTTCCCCAGAAATTCACGTTCATAAGGGAATGGATCACAGAAAGGTCGAGGTCATTGAACATCGCCCTCATGGAAATGCCGGCATTGTTCACCAAGATATCGATTCCGCCGAATTTCTCCACAGTCTTCTCTATCAATGCCTTGCAATCCTCTTCTTTGGTAACGTCCGTCTTGACGCAGAGGACTTTGGACAAATCAGCATTGACAGAAGCGGCTTCAGCCTCGAGCTTGTCGAGATGACGGGCGGCCATGACGACCTTCGCGCCCAAGCTTCCGAATAATCTGGCAGAAGCCAACCCGATACCCGAGCTGGCTCCTGTTATGATTATCACCTTATCTTTAAAGTAAGACCGGTTCATAATGAAGTGTATTTTGGACTATTCCACAGTCATTGCAGCTATGTCGTCTCCATCATAAGCACCAGCATCGAGCTTGGCCTTGATTTCCTTGAATGCTTTGAGAGTATATTCGACATCTTCCATAGTATGGGCTGCCGTGCAGACGATACGGAAAATGACCATACCCTTAGGAATGACAGGATAGATGACCATAGAACAGAAAATCCTGTAGTTCTCACGGAGATCCTTAGCCATCTTGGTAGCCTGAGCGACTCCTCCCTTGATATGTACAGGGGTCACGCAAGCCTGAGCCTCACCGATATCGAACCCTTCTTTCCTGAAACCGTCCTGGATAGCATGGGTGATGGCCCAGCACTTCTTGCGGAGTTCGTCACCTTCCGGAGACATGATGATTTCAAGACGCTTGGTATTGCCGATGACGAGCGGCATAGGAAGTGACTTCGCATACATCTGTGAACGCATGTTCGCACGGAGATAGTTGATGATCTTGTGAGGACCTGCAACGAATCCGCCGATAGAAGCCATTGACTTGGCAAATGCGCCGATGTAAAGGTCAACCTCGTCCATGCAGTGAAGTGCCTCAGAAGTTCCGCGGCCGTGTTCTCCGAGAAGTCCGAAGCCATGGGCGTCGTCAATCAGGAAACGGAAGTTGTATTTCTTCTTGAGAGCCGCAATCTTGTCGAGAATACCGAGCGCACCTGTCATACCATATACGCCCTCGGTGATAAGGAGCACACCGCCACCGTTGGCATCAGCCTCAGCACAAGCGCGGGCAAGAACCTTCTCGCAGTCCTCGATATTGTTGTGACGATATTTGTACTTGCTGCCGATATGAAGACGGATACCGTCGAGCAGACAAGCGTGGCACTCTGCGTCATAGACGATTACATCATGACGCGCGGTAAGAGCATCGATCGTGGAAACGATTCCCTGATATCCGAAGTTATAGAGGAAGGCATCCTCTTTCTTCTCGAACTCGGCGAACATTTTCTCCAGCTTCTCATGGTATCTGGTATTGCCCGACAGCATTCTGGCGCCCATCGGGTATGCAAGACCCCACTGTGCAGCTGCTTCAGCATCCGCTTTACGCACTTCAGGATGATTTGCAAGTCCGAGGTAGTTGTTCAGACTCCAGTTCAGGACCTCTTTTCCGTTGAAAACCATGTGAGGTCCGAGTTCGCCCTCAAGACGAGGGTACATATAATAGCCGTAAGCCTGATCGAAATACTGGCCGATAGGACCGCCTGAGTCTCTTTCAATTCTGTCAAAAATGTCTAACATATTGTCTAGATTTTAGATATTGTCTTATACTATGCGTCAATGTTTGCGTAATGTGCATTTTCTTCAATGAACTGTCTGCGTGGCGGCACATCATCGCCCATAAGCATTGAGAAGGTCCTCTCTGCCTCGGCAGCATTGTCAATGGTGATTTTACGGAGTCTTCTCTTGGACGGGTCCATTGTCGTATCCCACAACTGATGGTCGCTCATCTCTCCGAGACCTTTGTAGCGCTGTACTGTCACGCCCTTGTCAGACCCCTTTCCGAGTTTCTGGGTTGCTTCAGCACGCTGTGCGTCAGTCCAGCAATAGATCTCTTCCTTGCCTTTCTTCACCAGATAAAGCGGCGGGGTTGCCAGATAGACATAGCCGTTTCTGATGAGGTCAAGCATATATCTGAAGAAGAATGTCAGAATCAATGTGGCGATATGGCTTCCATCGACATCGGCATCGGTCATGATGATGACCTTGTGGTAACGCAACTTGCTGAGGTCCATTCTCTTCTCGCCGTTCTCGTCAGCCTGTGCCACAGTAACGCCGAGCGCCGTATAGATGTTTCTGATTTCCTCACTGTCGAATGCCCTGTCCTCGGCTGCTTTCTCGACATTGAGGATCTTACCTCTCAACGGAAGGATGGCCTGGATGCGGCGGTCTCTACCCTGCTTTGCGGTACCGCCTGCGGAATCTCCCTCGACAAGGAACAATTCGCAAAGTTCAGGATTCCTCTCGGAGCAGTCCGCAAGCTTGCCCGGCATACCGGCACCTGACATGACCGTCTTTCTCTGAACCATTTCACGTGCCTTGCGGGCAGCAGTTCTGGCTGTTGCGGCAAGAACGACTTTCTCGATGATGAGCTTGGCGTACTTTGGATTCTCTTCAAGATACTGGTCCATCGCTGCTGAAGTAGCCTGGGACACGATGGAAGTGACCTCACTGTTTCCGAGTTTGGTCTTGGTCTGGCCCTCGAACTGAGGCTCAGCCACTTTCACGGAAACCACGGCGGTAAGACCTTCCCTGAAATCTTCCTGTGTAAGTTCCACCTTGACCTTCTCCAGGAGCTTGTTCTTGTCGGCATAGTTCCTCAATGAACGGGAAAGGCCCATTCTGAAGCCCTGGAGATGGGTACCGCCCTCAATAGTGTGGATATTGTTCACATATGAGAGGATTGTCTCCTTGTAGCCGTTATTGTACTGGAGGGCAATGTCGATAGGAATGATCTTGTCGGATGTCACACATACCGGTTCAGGAATAATCTCTTCCTGGCTCGCATCGAGATATTTTATGAATTCCTTCAATCCTTCCTGAGAGTAGAATACGTCATTTTTATAGATCTGCTTTCCGGTAGGACTGCTATTTCCGTTCGCATCGACCACATACTCGTCCACGAGGGTACGCTTGTCTGTCAATGTAATCTTGATTCCCCTGTTCAGGAACGAGAGTTCACGCATCCTGTTCGCAAGAGTCTCGTAGTTATAGATGGTAGTGACATTGAATATCTCCGGATCCGGATGGAATGTGATGGTGGTTCCCGTGTCTTCGCACTCGCCGATCACTTCTACCTGAGTCAAAGGCTTTCCTTTGGAATATTTCTGCTGGTAGATCTTGCCTTCCCTGTGGATTTCAGCCACGAGGCTGTCCGACAACGCGTTCACGCAGGATACACCGACACCGTGAAGACCTCCTGACACCTTGTAGCTGTCCTTGTTGAACTTACCGCCGGCGTGAAGAACCGTAAGAACCACCTCGAGAGCAGACCTGTGCTCTTTCGGGTGCATTCCCGTAGGGATTCCTCGTCCATTATCCTGAACTCTGATGGAGTTGTCTTCCAATATTGAAACTTCGATGTGGTCGCAGAATCCGGCCATAGCCTCGTCGATACTGTTGTCCACAACCTCATACACCAGATGATGGAGACCTCTTACACCCACATCGCCGATATACATTGACGGTCTTTTCCTCACCGCCTCCAGTCCTTCGAGGACCTGAATACTGCCCGCAGAATACTGCTCTTCAGCTTCGCGCATCTTCTCGTTCTCTTCCATTATTTTCTTTTAAAATTTTCTGTTCAAATCAACTTGTCTGTCTGACTTTTTTAGAAACTGTTTTGAAATTATTCACAGAAGGTTTGAGTGGAAAAAACTTCAGATTCAACCGAGGGTTCAGGGAAGATAGCTGGGACTATCTGACCTGAAAACTCGGGAAGAAGATGAAGGAATTTTACCTCAAACAACTATTCAATCATTTCAAAACAGGTTCTTAATCCTACAAATATAGTAAAAATTAGAGATTCAGACAAATGCCTGCGGTGAATCCTACACCGCCGTCCATATACATTCCATAACGCTGTATCTTCATATTCAGAAGGTTCTCACCTCTGAGCCAGAATGACAATTTGTTGTTGAATGCATATTCGGCATGCAGACCGAGATTCAGCCATCCGGGGACCCTCACATTCATGGTCGTATGAGCTACGGGAGTGAGCTCTCCACCGTTCTCCTGCATTGACACGAGAGTAGTTTCTCCCTTCCTCACGGTCGCGAATTCCGCAGAAACTCCCGCGAAGATTCTCTTCTTCCAGTTATATGTGCCGTCGAGATGGCCGGAGAAGAGCGACTGGTTCAGATAGATGTGCTGATTTGCTATTTCCGAATCCTTGAATGAATTGGAATTGATCCTGAAATCCGAATCCAATGTGAAATCACGTGAATCCCACTGGAACTTCATATTTACATAACCGGCCGTACCGCCTACCACCGTCATATTGGACATATACATAAGATTGTCAGCAACAGTCGGGGCAGCAGTTCCTATGCGAATGGCGGAGATACCGTCAAAAGGCATGTCCTCATAGCTTCTGAAGCCTCCACGCACGTCGTAACGGAACCTGTTCCTGATATTTCCGGCGAAGCCGAGCGCCAGATTATACTGCTCCACATAGTTGTTGGTCAGGCCGTGTGACGGAAGATAGAAATGGTACTTCTCCTTCATTGACGAGAACTGATTCCTGTAATCGCCGCCGGTCGCCCTGAAATAGAGGTTCAGATAATCCCTCACTGCCTCAAACCCGATATAGACATCAGGATAAATCATCGTTCCTTTATTGGTATTGACAGACTCCGGCTTGTCCTTTTCGCTGATGTTGAAACCGAGCTTCACACCGAGGCTCAAATCCCATCTGTTCTTGTCAAACGCGTATTTCGGGGTGATGTAAGCCGTCCCGATGGCCGTGTTCATATAGCCTTTATAGGCAAGCATACCCTGCGAAGAGAATGCATAGTTTACTGCAATGTCATAATACAGGAAATTCTCCGAAAGGCTTGTGGAATAAATATGCGCAAATGCCCTCGCAGAATTGAATCCTGTGGCACCCTCCCCGGTCTTTCCATGAATCCCCTTGTAATTCAGGTCGAAAGCGATTACTGCCTTGCCGAGGTCAGCCTGCGCATTTGCCCCGGCAGTAGAATACAGGTCATAGCCGTTCCACGAGCCTCCGGCCGATTTCAGCATACCGTCCGCATCGAACTGCATATTCTTGTAATCACCTATGTATGAATGATGTGAGCCATATACGGACATTCTGAACCTGCCCTTGGTCAATGGCTCCCAGACGAGGTCGAGCGACGGTCTGAGACGATATCCTGCTCCAGCCTTGAGATAGAACTTCCGCCCGGTAAGCGCAGCCGCCTGTGGTTTCATCTCCAGAAGATAAGGGCTGAAATCATACGACCCCTTATATGGATTCTCAAAAACAGAGTAGTCGAAATCCAGGTCAAAGCGCTTCAGCGAATCCGGCACAAACATCTCCTGAGCCGGTTTGTGAACCTCCATAAGACTGCCCTCATACGCCTTTGTCACTGAAACAGTCGGATTCAGATTCTGAGCTCCGGCAGAAACGCAAGCCAATACCGAACCGGCAGCCGCTAATGTCAAATATATCTTTTTCATACTACTTTTCCCTCTGCGCGATCTTCTTCAGACGCATATTAACATTGTCAAGGATATCATCATTTTTGCCTGACGGCTCATATCCGTCACGGACGCTCTCGAAAGTCGCTTTTGCCTGAGCCATATCGTCCCTCTCAGCAAAAGAATCGCCCAATGTGACGAATGCTTTCGCAAGCCAGTAAGTCTGGTCGCTTCCAGCATCGGAGAACGCATACACAAGTTTCTCGACATCGTCGAACTTGCCATGGTCGTAAGCGTCCTGGATAATCAGATACGCAGCCTCAGCCCCCTCTGGTGTAGATTTCTGGGATGAGAGTTTGCGGAGTATCGCGAATGCCTCATTTCTGCGGCTCGAAGCAAGATAAGATTTCGCTTCAATGTACTGTGCATGACGGACTTCGTCCTTGTCGCTCCTCTTGTCCGCAGCGACCTTCACCGCATTGCTGACAGCCGCATCATAATCTTTGGCATTGTATGCGGAATTCATCATTCCCACGATGGCCGTATGCTTGTTGTTCTCGATTTTCGCATTCTCAAGCAGTGACTGGTAACCGGAATAGGCATCATTGTAATGCTCTATGCTGTAGGACAATTTCGCAAAACTGAGCGAAGCTGCCTCCACAAACGAGGTCTCGCCACACTCGATGACCTTCTTGTACCAGTCGCAGGCCTGCTCCTTCTTGCCGATGTTCTTGTACGACTCGGCCATATAGAATTCCGCAAGATTTACATTTGAGCCCTGAGGATACTCATCCAGATATGCCTGCAGCGACTTTATGGCCTTCTGGTAATTCTCCGCAAGGAAAATCTGCTCGGCAGCATTGAAGAACATCGTCTCCTCATTGCCCTCAGTCCCCTGACCGTCCAATGTCTTGAGATAAGCGAAATAGGCCTCAGGTTCCTGTTTGGTCTGGTATATGGACTCGATGGCCCTGAGCGCATCCTCCGAATACACCGTCGAAGGCATCCTGCTGACGACCTGCTTATAATATCCGAGCGCATCGTCAAACTGGGATTCATTGGCCGAAATCATTCCCAATCCGATCAATGCCCTTGCGCGGTAAGTGGAGTCGCGGCTCTCAGACGAAAGCTTCTTGAAAATTTCAGCTGCATTGGCATTGTCATCATCTGCCATATACGCGCGGCCGAGTTCATAGACAGTCTCGCTCCAGAACGAAGCCGTCGGAGCTGTCCGGGCAACTGGCGCAAGCAGGTTGATCTCATCTTTCGTCTTGTTGGTCAATGAAAGTGACAGGCCAGCCTGATAGTACGGATAAAGGTCATTCGCGGTTCCGCCGCTCCTGATTGCCGCCTCATAGGAAGCTATCGCATCCTTATAGTTCTTGTCAATGAAATAGTTGTCGCCTTTTCGGGTCAATGCATCTGTACGTCTGCTATTGTCGCCGCTCTGCAGATACACGTCGAACCACTCGCATGAAGACGGGTAGGCGCCTGACTTGAAATAGCAGTATGCCACGTCGTAAGGCAGGAGATTGCCTTCCGGACGACCGTAAAGCGCAGAATTGTTGTACAATGTCTTGTAAACCTCGGCAGCCTTGGCGTAATCGTCTGAACGATAATAACTTTCTGCGAGCCAATAACGTGACAGCTGATTGAACGGTGAGCGTTTTCCTGAATAGTAGGCTGCCGTCTTGAGGCATGGTATCGCCTTACGGTATGAACCTGAAGAAATCAGCTGCTCCGCACGCAGGTAATTGGCCTTCATGTAATTGGCCTTCATATCCTTGTCGAGTACGTCAATATTGTCATAAGCCTCCACGGCGGCAGCATAATCATGATTGTACAGGGCTGCAAGGGCGATGTAGCTGTAGATACGGTCCCCTTTGGCCAGCTCCGGATATTTCTTGATATACTGTTCGAATACGGAAGGGTCATGGTTCAGGTCGAAAGCGAGTTTCGCATAATTGAAATACGCATCTTCCTGAATGTCAGCATCATACTCTTCGTATGCCGCGTCTTTGAAAGCGTCCATGGCAGCCACCTTGTTCTTCAGTTTGATATAGCCGTATGCCATCTGGTAATTCGCTATCTGTCCCAACGAGTCGCTTCTGTCATCCATCTTGGAATAGTTCTCGACAGCACCCTTGTAGTCTGACAATGCATAGAGCAGCGATCCTGCATAGAAGTGGTCCTTCCTGGTTCCTGAAGCGGTGTCGGTAAGGTCATAATACTTCTTGGCAGCAGAAGCATCCCCCTGCACAAGGTAGGACTCAGAGATGATACGTGCAAGATGCGGTTTCCTCTCCTTCGGCACCGAAGCGAATATCTTCTCGGCATTGTCAGTGACATATTTGTAGTCCTTGTCCATAAAACGGCATTCCAGGATATAGTATGCCGAAACTTCAGCGAAACGCGGATCCTTCACCGACTTCGCAAACCACTTCTCTGCCTCTGCGAACTGCTCCCGTTCATAATAGATATAGGCGGCGGAATATGCTGACGGCGCCTGATAGTCGTTCTTCGGAAGAGAGGACACCTCAAGGAATCCTTCCAATGCGGAGTCCACGCTGCCGATCTGGAAATCAGCATACGCTTTCTTGAACCTGAACTCTGCCAACTGGCTCTTATAGAGAGACTTTGCCTTGATCTGGGAGAACTCGGCCGAAGCTGCGGGATAGTCCGGGATATCGAAGAGATTCAGTGCATCAGCGTATTTCATCTGAGGCACAAGTCCGGAATACGGATACTTTTCAATGTATTTCTCCATTGCGGCCTGGGCAGCATAGGATTTCATCTTGATATCGCACAGTACCGCATACCCGTTGGCGAAAGGATTCTCAGGATACGAAAGGAAAATCTCACGCGCCTTCACATACATTCCGTGCTCGTAAAGTTCCCTTGCATACTTGAGGTCCGACTTTTCGTCGCCGGCAACTGCGCAATTCCTGTCAATGTTCCCGAAATCCACACTGTAATCCGATGCGGATGAGGTCAATGACGAGGCGGCCATTATGGCTACTGTCAATGCAGCTGTTATAGTCTTATTGTTCATTTTCATAATAATATCCAACACCTGTGTATAAACACGTAAATTTAGCAATTATCATCGTCATTGTCAAAAATGATGCTGAACTTGAGCCGTCATTGACAAAAAAAATTCCCGGGGAACCATATTTCTATGATTTCCCGGGATTCTATTCAGTAAGATGCAGGGTTATTTGCCTGCCAATCTCTTGTATGATTCGAGACGGAGTTTTGCAAATTCCTCTGTCTTCTGGAGGAGCTCATCAGCTCTTTCAGGGAAGAGTTTGTAGAGGGATGCAAAACGGACCTCGCCCTTCAGGAAGTCCTGGAACTTGCTCCAGTCAGGTTCCTTGCTGTCGAGAGAGAACGGATTCTTGTCTGTTCCTTCGAGTTCAGGGTTGAACCTGTAGAGGTGCCAGTAACCGCACTCGACTGCGAGTTTCTCCTCTTTCTGGCTGAGACCCATTCCGGCCTTCAGACCATGGTTGATACAAGGTGCGTAAGCGATGATGAGTGATGGTCCGTCATAAGCCTCAGCCTCCTTGATAGCGTTCAGGTACTGAACAGGGTTTGCGCCCATAGCTACCTGAGCCACATATACATAGCCATAGCTCATTGCCATCATTCCGAGGTCCTTCTTGCGGATCTTCTTGCCGCTTGCAGCGAATTTGGCGATAGCGCCTGCAGGAGTTGCCTTGGATGACTGTCCGCCGGTGTTGGAGTAAACCTCAGTATCGAGTACGAGGATGTTCACATTCTCACCTGAAGCGAGCACATGGTCAAGTCCGCCGTATCCGATATCGTAGCTTGCACCGTCACCACCTATGATCCACTGGCTGCGTGCAGCAAGGAACTTCTTGTATGTGAGGAGTTTCTTGCAATGAGGACAATCAGTGTTCTCCATGAGAGGAACAAGCTTGTCAGCTACCTCACGGGTAACAGCAGGATTGTTCTTGTTCTCGAGCCACTGCTTGAAGAGTGCCTTGATCTCGTCAGAAGCCTTGTCGCAGTCGAGACCCTCTGTCATGATTTCAGCGATGGTCTGTCTGATACGGTCAGAACCGAGTTTCATACCGAGACCGAACTCGCAGAAGTCCTCAAAGAGGGAGTTTGCCCAAGCAGGACCATGTCCTTCAGAATTGGTGCAGTATGGTGATGCAGGGAATGAAGCTCCGTAGATGGAAGAACATCCTGTAGCATTGGCAATCATCATTCTGTCGCCGAAGAGCTGGGTAATGTTCTTGATGTATGGAGTCTCGCCGCAACCTGCGCAAGCGCCTGAGAATTCGAACAATGGCTGAGCGAACTGTGAGTTCTTCACGCTCTGGGCCTTGTTTACGATAGTCTCCTTGTAGCCTACCTTTGTATTGAGGAAGTCGAAGTTCTCCTGCTCTGCCTGTGCGTCGAGAGCGGAAACCATGACGAGAGCTTTCTCCTTGGCAGGACATACGTCAACGCAGTTGCCGCAACCTGTACAGTCTGCTACTGAAACTGAGAGGGCGAACTTGTAATCCTTGAGGTTAGCCTTACCCTGGGCCAGTTTGAGACCTGCAGGAGCAGCTGCTGCCTCTTCTTCATTGAGAAGGAACGGACGGATAGCTGCGTGAGGGCAGACAAATGCACAAGTGTTGCACTGGATACAGTTGTCAGGCTGCCACTGCGGAACGAACACTGCCACGCCACGTTTCTCGTAAGCGGCTGTGCCGGCAGGCATTGTACCGTCAACGTACGGCATGAATGAACTTACAGGAAGTGTATCGCCGGCCTGGGAGTTCACTACGTCAGCGATTTCTTTTACGAACTCAGGTGCGAGACGGTCCTTGCCCGGATTCTCGAACTTGGCAGTAATGCTTGCCCACTCTTCAGGGACATTGACCTGCTCGTACTCACCACCGCGGTCAACAGCGGCATAGTTCATATTGACGACCTTCTCACCTTTCTTGCCGTAGCTCTTCACGATCGCGTCCTTCATGTATTTTACAGCGTCCTCGTAAGGGATGATGCCTGTAATCTTGAAGAATGCAGACTGGAGAATGGTGTTGGTTCTTCCGCCGAGACCGATTTCAGATGCAATCTTGGTAGCGTCAATGATATAGAACTTGATGTGCTTCTTGGCAAGTGTAGCCTTCACGAACTCAGGAAGTCTCTTGACTGTTTCCTCTGCGTTCCAAAGGCTGTTCAGAAGGAAGGTACCGCCATCCTTGATGCCTTTGAGCACGTCATACTTGCGGAGGTATGAAGGAACGTGGCATGCCACGAAGTCAGGTGTGGACACGAGGTACGGAGCCTTGATCTGGGCATCACCGAATCTGAGGTGAGAGCAGGTGTATCCGCCTGATTTCTTGGAGTCGTAGTCGAAATAGCCCTGGCAATATTTGTTCGTATGGTTACCGATGATCTTGATGGTGTTCTTGTTTGCACCTACTGTACCATCTGAACCGAGACCGTAGAATTTGCACTCTGTAGTACCAGGTTTTACGATGGAGATCTCTTTCTTGATAGGGAGTGACTTGAAGGTGACGTCATCTACGATACCGATGGTGAAACCGTTCTTAGGTTCTGCCTGCTCGAGGTTGTCGAATACTGCGACGATCTGTGCAGGTGTGGTATCCTTGGATGAAAGACCATAGCGGCCACCTACGATAACCGGCTCCATGTCTTTGCCCTGGAACATTGCCTTTACATCGAGGTAGAGAGGCTCTCCGAGAGCTCCCGGTTCCTTGGTCCTGTCGAGGACAGCGATTTTCTTCACGCTCTTAGGAAGCACCTTGAAGAAGTATTTCTCTGAGAACGGTCTGTAGAGGTGTACAGAAACGACTCCATATTTCCTTCCGTGTGCTTCGAGATAGTCGATGGTCTCCTTGATGGTCTCAGTAACTGAACCCATAGCCACGATAATCTCTTCCGCATCCGGAGCACCATAATACTCGAACGGACGGTATGTTCTGCCGGTAAGTTCACCGAGCTCTCCCATGTAACGTGCGACTACATCAGGAACAGCATCATAGAACTGGTTTCTGGACTCTACAGCCTGGAAATAAACGTCGCCGTTCTGTGCTGTACCCCTTGTTACAGGAGATTCCGGAGTAAGTGCTCTTGCCCTGAACTTCTCGAGAGACTTGGTGCTGACCATCTTTCTGAGATCGTCCTCATCGATAGCCTCGATCTTCTGGATTTCGTGTGATGTACGGAAACCGTCGAAGAAGTGGAGGAACGGAATGCTGGACTTGATAGCTGCGAGATGTGCTACTGCAGCCATATCCTGAGCTTCCTGGACAGAACCGGATGCCAACATTGCAAAACCGGTCTGACGGCAAGCCATTACGTCCTGATGGTCTCCGAAAATCGACAGCGCGTGAGATGCAAGTGCTCGTGCTGAAACGTGGAACACGGCCGGAAGCATCTCTCCGGCAATCTTGTACATATTTGGAATCATGAGAAGAAGGCCCTGTGAAGCTGTATATGTAGTAGTGAGGGCTCCTGCCTGAAGTGAACCGTGAACGGCTCCAGCGGCACCTCCCTCACTCTGCATTTCGGTAACCTTTACGGTCTCACCCCACAGGTTCTTTTTTCCGTGGGCAGCCCACTCGTCAATGTTCTCAGCCATTGTCGATGATGGTGTGATAGGGTAAATCGCTGCGTGCTCACTGAAAAGGTAAGCGATCTGAGAGGCAGCGAAGTTACCGTCACAGGTGATGAATTTCTTTTCTTTTGCCATAATCGTTAATTTTATGTGATTGATTTTTTATCAACGTAATCTTTCGTTTCAATGAAAGGGTGTCCGACCTTTCGGGTTAGGATACTCGACCTTCCAGTTTCAAACGGAATCTTTCATCTCAATAGAAGGACACTCTATCTTTCAGTATCAAACGTAATCTCTCATCTCAACAGAAGGGACTCTACCTTTCGGTATAAATGAAAGAACGAAGACATCAGCCGTTTCCGGAGATGCCTTCTCTTGTTCTACAATGTTTCCAGACCTTCTACTGTCACGATGGAACCGGCAATTCTCTTGACAAGTCCCTGAAGGACTTTGCCGGGACCGATTTCCATAAAGTAGTCAGCTTCGCCTGCCAACATGTTTTTCACAGACTGGGTCCATTTTACCGGGGCAGTAAGCTGTGCAAGCAGGTTTTTCTTAATCAGCTCCGGATCCTGTGTCGGCTGAGCTGTAACATTCTGATATATAGGACATATCGGCGCTTTAATCTCTGTCGCCTCGATAGCCTCGCCGAGTTCAAGTCTTGCCGACTCCATAAGCGGTGAATGGAATGCTCCGCTCACAGCAAGCGGCAATGCCCTCTTCGCGCCTTCCGCCTTAGCTCTGTCACAAGCCTCTGCCACTGAATCTTTTTCACCGGACACCACTACCTGTCCATCACAATTATAGTTCGCAGGGATGACGAGTCCGTTGCAGGATTTGCAGACGGCCTCCACCTGTTCGTTGCTCAGGCCAATGATGGCAGCCATAGCTCCCGGAACCTGTTCGCAGCATTTCTGCATGGCTCTTGCCCTGATGGCAACAAGTTTCAATGCATCTTCGAAGGAAATCGCATGGCTGGCCGCAAGTGCGGAGAACTCACCCAATGAGTGGCCTGCAACCATATCCGGCTCGAAGCCGTCATAGCATGCCGTAAGGATGGTTGAATGCAGAAATATGGCAGGCTGTGTCACCTTGGTGGCCTTCAATGCCTCAGGTGTGCCCTCAAACATAATGTCGGTTATTCTGAATCCAAGAATGTCATTGGCCTCTTCAAACATTTCTCTGGCCTTCTGACTCTTTTCATATACTTCTTTGGCCATTCCCGGGAACTGGGCTCCCTGACCTGGAAAAACGTATGCTTTCTTCATACTTGAATATATAGATTTAATACAAATAACTGTCTTTCCGGTATCGCACTTCTTCACATTTCGTGCCTGTACGACACATTGTGGCAAATTTATAAAAAATCTGAAACAAAAGAAAATAAGAAGGGCATTTATCGGATATGTGTGATTTATTTCGGATATGTCCGATTTATTTCATAAATTTGCAGAGCAAATGCCCCCATAGTCTAATGGATAGGATTAAAGATTCCGGTTCTTTCGGTAGAGGTTCGAATCCCCTTGGGGGTACTGGGCAGAGGCACTCCACTTCGGAGCGCCTCTTTTTTTGTTATCGATGTTAAGGTTAGGGGTTATTTTCGGTGCATCGACTCATCGGATTTATTATCAGTTTATCGGGATATCTGGGATATATGGTTTATCCGTTTAACGCTCTCGTAGGCAAAAGAGCCAGATCTGCATACGAGTTTCCAACCACGGGGGCAAAAACCCGGAATTTGCTCACGTGACAATGTCAATCAGACACGACGGGGGCAGAAAGGCCGAATCTGCACACGTGAAGTTCAATGAGAAGAACGACGGGGGCAAAAAGGCCAGTTTTGCTCACGTGGTTTGGACCTTGAGGGCATTATCGGCTTCGACGTGTCACACTTGACATGTGTCGCGTAGACAGGCGGGCAGCCACGGCGGAACTCACTCCGCGTTGCTCCGTTCGGCCCTCCTACCGTCTCCCGCGTCCTCGCTGTCGCGAGAACTTGTATCCGGCAGGCACCTCCCACTTCCCGAGGCCGTGGGCTGGCCACGTCCGCCGCGGCAGGCCGCCTGTCAGGCGTCTCATCGTCATTGTCCTTTTTCCCCTTGAAGTCTTTAGTAAGCGTTACAGAATAAGTTGGTAAGTTTTGTAGTTTTGCCCACGGGAGTTCAACGACGGGGGCAGAAAGGCCGAATCCGCACACGAGGTTTCAGGCACTGGAGAATTCAGGTCAATGACGAGATAGGAGGCCCAGGCAAAAACCGGACAGATGCGAAACGTGCACAGCGGAGAAATACTAAAGCACTATATTTTTCAAAAATTTTACCGTGACATGTTGCAGAACAAGAAAAAATACATACCTTAGCGCCCTAACAGTTTTGAACAACTCAAATTTATATATTAAAAGGCGATACTATCAGATAGAAGATACCTGAATTACCTTAAACATGAGCGACAAGTTCTATTGCCGGCTACATGAACCTGACCCTCAGGAATACATAACATCACAAATCATAAGTAAATGAAAACTAAACTTTTCTTGGCTTTGGCCGCATTTGCAGCCATCACTATCTCCGGATGTTCTAAATCCGAGACACTCCAGACTCCGGAAATCAAAGTCACCAACTTGTCAACAACAAGTTTCTCATTCACATGGACAGCGATTCCTGACGCTACAGGATACACCTATGAGGTGAAAGCAGCAAACCAGTCGAAAGTAACGGACGGCAAGAGAGAGAAGCCTGAAAACGTGGAGGTTACAGGACTCAGCACAGCCAGCACATATACAGTTTCAGTCAAGGCTCTCGGAACAGGGTCATTCACGGACTCAGAATACGCTACAATTACCGTGACGACATTGGACAACACTATCCATTTCGCTGACAAGGTGCTCGAAAGAAGACTCCTGGCGATGACAGAGCCTAAGATTGACGCGGACGGTGACGGCAAGATCACATTCGAAGAAGCCGCTGCGGTGAAGGAACTTCAACTCGGATTCGACTTGAAACCGGAGAGCACAGTTGACTGCGTAACGGACATCACAGGACTGGAATACTTCACATCATTGGAAACATTGAGTCTGAAATTCAACAGCGTAAGCGACATCAAGCCTATCGAAGGCATCTCGACATTGAAAGTCCTCATTCTCGGCGAGAACCCGATTTCTTCCATCAATCTCGATAAACTCGGCGAGCTTACAGACCTCAGACTCTACGGCACGGACATCTCTGACATTGACCTGACAAAGACTCCGAAACTCGAAATCCTCTACCTCCAGAGGACAAATGTCAGCAAGGTTGACCTCACTCCGCTCCAGTCACTGGACCAGGCCCTCCTCAACAAATGCTCAAGCCTTACCGAGCTCAAGGCCTCGAACCTGCCTAGCCTCACCAGAATCGATGCGATAGAATGCAACCTCAAGAGTTTTGAGATTTCAGACTGCCCTTCATTGAGAGAGCTTCACCTGAACAGCAACAAGCTCACATCCATAAAGATGACAAATCTCGCCATGCTCATGCGACTGAACGTTTATGACAACCAGCTCACCAGCATTGACGTATCGAATCTGCCATTACTCATGTGGCTGTTCGTGTTCGACAATCAGCTTACAAGCATTGATCTGTCAGCAAATGTTCCGCTGAGAGAGTTCAGGGCATCCAACAACCCGCTTACAGAAGTCAATCTGAGCACAAACGAGAACCTCGTTTCACTCGAACTTGAGAGCATGAGCAAGATGAAGACTCTGAATATCAAGAACGACTTCTATGACGAATACAGCGAGTATCTCATCGTTGACGGAAACACCGCCCTCGAGAAGGTAATTCCCAAACCCTGACACTCCGTGCGGCCTTTGCGTCCTCCACGTATTTGCTGTCGCAAATACCCGGACCCGGCCGGTCGTCTGATGACGACTTGTTAATTTTCAAGGGGGCGATCAGGGCCTGCGGGCTTTCCATCGCCGCTCGGCTGCCCTGCCCGCCAACTCCGGCCCGGCATCTGAAGATGCCTTTCCTGAGGAATTCCGCTTGCGAAGCACCCTGAGCTGAGCGGGCTCTTGCCGCAGTTCGGCCATAACAGTCGCGGCTGCCTGACGGCTCATTGACAAAACCAGAGACAGACGAACACTTTCAAATATCATCCGAAAAAGTTACATTTGTACTGACGGCCAGAAAGCCATGCCAGACAAGCCCAAGAAAGCAATTGCCATACAAGTCCCAGGAAGCAATTGTTGGACAAGTATCAAGTTGAACATGCATCAAATTGGACAAAAAAAACAAGTTGGACAAGTATCAAGTATTGAAATAAACAAACATAAAAGTCAAGAGCCATGAAAAAGTTGATCATCACTGCCATTCTATGCGTGAGCGCACTTTTCAGCGCCAAAGGTCAGACCGTATTCACATGCGAATACCGCACTGAAGCCGACGTGAAAGTGTATGTCACCAATTACCGGAACGAAGCTGACCTTGTCGTCTATAAATGCGACTACCGGAACGAGGCAAGCGGCAACAGAGGCCTCTGGTACTTCGTGGAATACCGCACCGAAGCCAAGAAGAAGATTTATTTCGTGAACTATCGCAACGAAGCTGATCTGGTCATCTATTTCACCCACTACCGCAACGAAGCCGGATGGCGCAACGAAAAGAAGGAGCAGCTGATGGTCACACTAACCACATAATTAATAACACTAAAACTAATAACCAACGAGTTGTCTGTGAGAGAACCTCATCATCAACTCGATTGCAAAGTTACGACTTTATTGGTTCACTGCAAATAATTTATAACAATTTTTTAGAATATTTTACACACTAAAATATATTGCATTGACTTTCAATAATTTAAAACGTAACTAAAATTTTGAAAAAATTTTTGCATATTAAAAAACAATCTATTAAAACGTTTGTGAATAGGGTGAATTTTTATTAAAATGTTTATATCACGAATCTCGCTTACGAACTGTAACGAATTTCGCAAAATCGCTTACAATCCTTAATTTTTCGCGCCCTGGGCCTGTAGTTTACGCATATCGCTCCGGTATTTGGAGTAGAAGAACACCCCTGCCAAGGTCAAGCCGATAGGAAAACCGAGCCATATACCCTGAAGTCCCAAACCTGCCTTGAATGCCAGAAAGTACGCCGCAGGAATAGCGATCAGGTAATAGCTTACAAAAGCAGCATACATAATCGGCTTCACATCCTGGAGACCGCGCAGGACATTGGCAAAACAGATCTGGAGACCGTCGCCAAACTGATAGGCAAACAATATGAAGAAAAGTGAAACGGCGAGTCCCGACACCTCAGGCGAATCCGTGAACACACCGGCCGCAGGGAAACGGAACACATAGAGCAGTACCGAAAGCACCACAGAAATGGAAATGATCATCATATAACCTTTCCGCACATACTCCTTGATACCGGCAAAATCCCGCTTGCCGAACGCTCCGGAAACAAGTATGGAGATAGCAAACGACAGTCCCTGGAGCATCAGGAAAAAGAGCTGAGATATGGTGATGACCACCTGATGTGCAGCGAGTTCCATAACTCCGAGCCAGCCCGCCATAATCGCCGCGAACGAAAAAGTCGAGGTCTCCAATGCCATCTGGACAGCCACCGGATAGCCGATGCCGAAAAGATGCTTCATCTTCACCCTGGACAGAAGTGATGCACGGAACGCCGATACATATTCCTTGAAATCCTTTGACTTCCAGATATATAGCGCAAAGAGAACCAGAATGAGAGCACGGGACAGGAGAGTACTTATACCTGCTCCGAGCAAGCCCATTTCAGGAAGGCCCATCTTGCCGTAAATCAGAATCCAGTTGCCGAAGATGTTCATCACGTTCCCGAACATCAGGAAAAGCATGGACACGACCGGCCTGCAGATGCCGTCAGTAAACTGCTTCAGGACATTGAATCCTAGAGCAAATACCGTAGAAACGCCCACAACCACATAATACGGACGTATCATCGGGAGCAATTCCGGTTCCTGCCCGAAGCAGTCGAGAAAAAAGTAAATCACTGTCAATGCGACAACACCCACCAGTCCTACAATTCCGTTCAGGGCCAATCCGTTCTTTACAGTTGTCCCCACGCCCTTGACATTTCCGGTTCCGTGGAACGAACCGACAATCGGAGTCATGCCGGAAGCGAAGCCAAGTTCGGCAAGAATGAAGAGATTCATGACATTGTTCACGAAAGACGATGCCGCAAGTTCTTCCACGCTGTGCCAGCCTATCATTATATTGTCCGCGAATGCCAAAATTATGACACAGGCCTGCCCCAACATTATCGGAATTCCGATTTTAAGTATTTCTCTGATTTTATGCATTGTATCTGATTGCTGACAAGAAGCTTCCATACAGCTTCGAAGTATAACCACCAAAAACCAACCGGGGCGCAAAGATAGCAAAAAAAGGCGGAGGAAACTCTCCCCCGCCGTAATATAGTAACAAAAACCGATTAGCGTGTCAATGCTGATGCAGCCTCCTTGCTGAACTCAAACCAGTCGCTGCATGGCTCGTAATTGTAAGGAACGAACTCAGACACACGCACATACACATTATCCGACTTGCTTCCCACATAAACATCTACCATAACCGCGCTACCGCCCGGAGTCTCTGCCCAGTCAAAAGAAGACACTTTTCCGTTCAATGAGGAAAGTATGTCATTCTTGGCAGTTGCCGAATAGTACTTGATTTTACGTTTATATACAAGTCCGGTATTCACATCCTTGTAGCCGGTCTTGAGAAACAGAAGCATCAGGATGCCTGGGACAGCCAGGACAGTACCGAAAATGTTTACGGATACAGAAGAAGGGATTGCAATCAGGACAATGCCCAAAACAGTCATAACTGAAGACATGAGGATATCACGTGTCGAACGCACGCGTACAAATTCTTTATTCATTTTTTATAAATTATTAGAAATCAACAAATTCAAAAACCATTCACAATATGCTCCGCTCGGCAACGGCCGATACACAAGAACCCGGGAACGGCATCTAAGAACGGTATTTCCTCAAACCTATAAAGAAATGTGAAAAAGAATACTTACCTGTCGGAAACAAACCAGCCGAACGGAAATAAGTGGAGAGTGCACTCAGCGGCATAAATTTACCGCCACGCACACATATCACTTTGGACAGCCTCTCCGCCAATGTACGGGCTCCACCCGGTCTTTCACGGCAGACTATAGACGGCACTCTCGAAGAAGATACCACATTTTCTGCCTGCGAAAGGCACATCGTGGTCAGATCCTCATAAAAATGCCTGTCCTCATCCGTCGATTTCAGAAGAGAAACAGTTTCACAATCCGACGTAACTATCTGACAAACTGATATTTCCTCAGAAGACAAGCCTTCCCCGCAGCATGACAACGGACTGACGCCACAGGCCGTAAAAGCCAGTGTCACCAGAACAAGCAATATGCGGAAAACGCTTTTCATTGTCAATGACTATTCAGTTTCTGCGACTTTCTCCTGCGAAGCAGCTTCCTTCAATCCTGAGGTCATTCGGTGAATTGATCTCACCCTTTATAACTGTTCCGGCCGAGATTCTGCTGACCTCGTTCACATTGACTACCGGAGCTTGCTGTTTTACCATATGAAATCCAACGATTACTATACCAAACCTTTACCGTGACAATTCTTGTACTTCAGACCCGAGCCGCAAGGACATGGATCGTTTCTTCCGATCTTCTTCTCCACGTGTACTGGCATCTTGGTCTTAGGCTGACCTCCATTGGTGGTCAAATCCCCATGCTGAGTCTGCATCCTGGACATTTCCTTCTTTGTAGAAGACTCTGTCGCCTGCTGGGCCTGACTCGGCTCCCTCAAGAAGATGGAAGCCCTGAACAGGAACGAAAGCACATCCTGATCCAATGCCTCGAGCATGGCAGCAAACAAGTTGTAACTCTCTATCTTATAGATTACAAGAGGGTCCTTCTGCTCGTAGGCAGCATTCTGCACGGACTGGCGCAGGTCATCCAGATCCCTGAGCTGCTGTTTCCAATGATCATCGATCTGATAAAGGATGATGGTCTTGCTCAGATTCTTCGACAATTCCCTGCCGGTAGTCTCGTATGCCTTCTTCAGGTCAATGACCAGCTGAAGCACCTTGCGGCCGTCCGTGATAGGAACTGCCACATTCTGCCACTTGTCTCCCTGCTTCTCGTAAATCTCCTTCACGAAAGGATATACCTTCTCGACAATGGCATCCATTCTTCTCGCATACACATCTCTCATGTGTTCGGTCAATGACTTCTTGATGTCGTCTTTCTTCGCATCAGACCAGAAAGCCTCATCGAAGCCAGGGTCAATGGAGAATTTGGCCATCAGATGCTTGGAGAAATCCTCATAACTCATTCCCGCGCAATTCTCCACAAGAACCTCAGCGGAATCAATCATCATATTGAGGACGTCGATTTCGATTCTCTCACCGGAAAGCGCATTACGTCTTCTCGAATAGATAGCCTCACGCTGATAATTCATGACGTCATCATACTCGAGGAGTCTCTTACGGATGCCGAAGTTGTTTTCCTCGACCTTACGCTGAGCCTTCTCGATACTGTTGGACAACATTCTGCTCTCGAGAGCATCCTCATCGGTCATTCCGAGCTTGTCCACAGTAGCGGCAATCTTGTCGGAGCCGAAAAGACGCATAAGCTTGTCCTCGAAGGACACATAGAAGATAGATGAACCCGGGTCACCCTGACGTCCGGCACGACCTCTCAGCTGACGGTCCACACGACGGCTGTCATGACGTTCAGTACCGATGATGGCGAGACCGCCTGCTGCCTTCACCTCAGGCGAAAGCTTGATATCGGTTCCTCGACCGGCCATGTTGGTCGCAACCGTTACGGTACTTGACTGACCAGCCTGAGCAACGATCTCCGCCTCACGGGCAAACTGCTTGGCGTTCAAGACATTGTGAGGAATTCCGCGCATCTTGAGCATACGACTCAGGAGCTCTGACGTATCCACATCCGTAGTACCTACAAGGACTGGACGGCCGGCTTTCCTAAGTTCCTCTATCTTATTGATCACCGCAGCATATTTTGCCTTTTTGGTCTTGTATATCTTATCCTCTTCATCCACTCTTATAACCGGCCTGTTCGTAGGAATGACTACTACATCCAGCTTGTAGATGGACCAGAACTCACCTGCCTCAGTCTCAGCCGTACCGGTCATACCGGCGAGCTTATGGTACATTCTGAAATAGTTCTGGAGGGTAATTGTCGCAAATGTCTGGGTAGCGGCCTCAACCTCCACATTCTCCTTGGCCTCGACTGCCTGGTGGAGACCGTCGCTCCATCTTCTGCCCTCCATGATACGGCCTGTCTGCTCATCGACGATCTTCACTTTTCCGTCATCCGAGATAATGTAATCGACATTCTTTTCGAACATCGCATAAGCCTTCAGAAGCTGGATGACAGTATGGACACGCTCGCTCTTCAACGCATAATCTTCCATGAGAGAGTCCTTCTTGGACTGCTTTTCCGCAGGAGCAGCATCACTCTTCTCAATATCGGCCACCATTGAACCGACATCCGGCAACACGAAGAAATTAGGCTCGGAAACCTCAGCAGCGAGCATATCATGACCCTTGTCAGTCATATCGACAGTGTGCTGCTGCTCATTGATGACGAAGAAAAGCGGATCCGTAACCTCAGGCATCTGCCTTTCATTGTCCTGAATATAGAAATTCTCCGCCTTCTGCATCAGCTGCTTCATTCCCGGTTCGCTGAGGAACTTGATGAGTGGCTGATACTTAGGAAGTCCCTTGTGGCAGCGGAACAGGAGTTTTGCACCCTCGTCCTCCTTGCCGTCAGCGATAGCCTTCTTCGCGTCGTTCAATGTCTTGGTGACGAGAGCGCGCTGGTTGCTGTACAATTTCTCGACATAAGGTCTGAATATCTTGTACTGCTCATCGTCCTGGGACTTGGCCATAGGACCTGAAATGATGAGCGGAGTTCTCGCATCGTCGATCAATACTGAATCGACCTCATCGACAATCGCAAAATGATGCTTGCGCTGCACGAGGTCCTTCATCGCCATCGACATATTGTCACGCAGATAGTCGAAACCGAACTCATTGTTCGTACCGAAAGTCACGTCGCATTCGTAAGCCTTCCTGCGAGCGTCGCTGTTCGGTTCGTGCTTGTCAATGCAGTCCACAGACAGTCCGTGGAACATATAGAGCGGTCCCATCCACTCCGAGTCTCGTTTGGAAAGATAGTCATTGACAGTGACCATGTGCACACCCTTGCCTGCGAGCGCATTCAGGAATACAGGGAGCGTAGCAACGAGAGTCTTGCCCTCACCAGTAGCCATCTCGGCAATCTTGCCCTGATGCAGGACGATACCGCCGATGATCTGCACATCATAGTGCACCATATCCCAGGTGACTTCATTTCCTCCGGCGATCCAGTGGTTCTGCCACAACGCCTTGTCACCCTCGATCTTTACGAAATCCCTGGACGTGCTGAGATTACGGTCGAAATCATTGGCAGTAACCTCCACGACAGGATTCTGCGCGAACCTGCGGGCTGTGGACTTCATGATGGCGAATGCCTCCGGAAGAATCTCGTTCAGCACTTTCTCGATCTCCTCATCTTCCTCCTTCACGAGCTTGTCGGACTCGGTAGCAAGTTTCTCCTTCTCGCTTACCGGGATGTCACTCTCCAGATGCTCCTTGATTTCGGCAATGCGCTTTTCAAACGGTTCCTCGCGCTCCCTGATCTTCTTCTTCAGTTCCTCAGTTCTCGCTCTGAGCTCGTCATTTGAAAGTTTGTCAATGTCTTTATACGCAGCCAAAACCTTCTCGAGGATAGGCTTCACCTGCTTCATATCGCGTTCGGACTTGGAACCGAACACTTTCTTGATAATGTCAACTAATGCCATTTTATACGTTTTTACACAAATCGTACAAAAATAGGAAATAATTACGACAAAACAAAGGACTCAAGGTATTGCACCTCAAGTCCCTGTTGTAAATTCGCGGTCCGCCGTAGCATAACCTGCAATATTTCAAAACCGGCCTGAAATTAGAAAATGAAGCCCACGCCGACTCTGAGCTGCTGTCTGTGGAGTTCAAGGTCGCTGTTTCCGCGGTTCATCAAACCCCAGTCGTAACCGCATTTGACTCTGATCTTGTTGAAGAGATCCACACCTACACCGCCTCCGAGCATAAGGTCGAAGTTCTTGTATTTGCCCAACAGATCCTTGGTGTCATACTCTTTTGTGACTTCTTTGCCGAGCGCCTCACCGGTAGCCTTGGTCTTTGAAGATACATTGAACGAGAAAGTAGGACCTGCAAACACGTAAACCCTGAGAACTTTCAAGTCAATGCCCCAGTTCACGTCAACAGGAACATTGATATAGTGCTCTTTGAACTTTGCCTCACCTTTTACGGTGGTCACCAGAGCGTCGAAACTCTTCACTTTATTGTCCATAACGTAAATCCACTCGACACCCGGAGCAATGCCGAAGCCCTTGCCGAGCTTGATGTTGTAGTCTCCGCCGAAATAGAAACCGTTTGCCTTAGTTGTCTCTTTAATGTCTTCTTTAGCTACAGTAGCCTTTTCTTTCAAAGCGGAATTTGTAAAACCGGCATTGACACTTAACTGTGCGAATGCGTTTGAGCCTATCAGCATAAGCGCTGCTGACAATGCTGTAAATACGAACTTTTTCATCTATTGTAAATATTATAAGTGTTGGTTTTATTTCGGCTAATTTAACACTTTATGTCAAGAAATCAATATAATGCCACCAAATGCAAACAAAAAACGGCCAAAATATTAAAACAAACCTATTCTCCCGCCAGCTGTCCGTATATGGAAACGAGGCCCGAAACTATCTTCCGCCTGTCGTGACGGACAAGTGCCGCCTTCACCGAATTTGCGCTGATATTCTCTGCCAATGTCTTGTCCGACAGCAGTTTGCATATCGCTTCAGCATACCGTGCAGCATCTCCTGACGGGACCATAAGGCCGGTCTCGCCTTCTGAGACGATGCTCGGAATGCCGCCGACCTCCGACGCCACGGAAGGGACACCCACAATCTGCGCTTCACACAGGCTGTTGGGACTGTTTTCAATGTAGGATGTATGCACATAGACCGATGTTCCTGTCAATGCAGATGAAAGCGTCATGGCATCCGCAACCCCGCACGGGACCACTCCTACGGACTCGGCATCCACTCCGGTAAACGCCTCATAGAAAGGAACATCCACATTGCCATAGACAAGCCAGCGGAACTTCAGTCCATATTCGTTTTTCAGCACCGAAGCGGTCCTCAGCACCACGTCCATACCCTTGAACGGCGCCTCCGAAATGGTGGTCATCAATGTAATGTTTTCATTGTCAAGCCCTTTCCATTTCCCGGCATTGTCATAAAACGGCTCGCGCAGCATCTCTTCGAGGTGGAAATATACCGGGCATTGCGGCAGTTCCCCTATACAGTGCTTGTCCCAGTCTGTCCTGCCTATGAAATACCTGATACCGGACAATATCTTACGTTCCTGGGCGCAACGTGCCTTGAAAGAGCGGACATAATACATTTTCGCGAACATGCCTGAGAGCGTATGACCGGAAGAGAAGAACTTCAGCATGGACATTCCGGGTGGCAGGAAACGCTTCCAGCACTCGCCCAGAATACCCTGAATATGAAGCACAACAGGGATACCGGTATGCTGTGCGATGAGTCCATATATTCTTTCAGAGCCGAAAACCTCTATCACGTCAGGCTTGAATTCATCAATGACGCGGAGCATGGATGAAAGCACCCAATGCCTTTCCATCATTGTAAAGCCAAGCATTTTCATCAGACGGTCACCCCTGCCTGTATCATATTTGTTATAGACGGGATACCAGGAAATGCCGTCAGACACGCTTTCCGGCTTCTTTTCAGTGGTAATGTACGATATCGCAAGATTTACAGACGAAGGCATGGAGCGGCTCAGAGCGTCCACCCAGCCGCCTCCGTTATATTTTCCGCCTCCGTTTACTGCCACCGGAGGGGTATTTGTAAACCAAAGGACTTTCATCTTCCGGCATATTTGTCATGCCTTCCGCTGCGCAATTCAGCACGTATCTTCTTGACTGTCATCCTTTCCGAAAGATTCACGAAAAATTTTCCGTGTGTGGAGATACGCTCGTATTTCGGCGGGAGCTGCATATAGTCCCCATAATTTCTTCTGAGCACGGCATCGTCATCTGCAGGAACACGAACCTCGAAGTCTTCGAATCTCGCTATCCTGTATCCGTCGAACCATTCTTTCGGATACGTCACCTTCTCCACGGACGAATATGCGGGAAGCACGATGAGCGTATCGCCGGAGGACGCGGCCATGGCCTTGTCCATTTCATTGAACTTATTAAGATACAGTTCCTTACGAGGCTTCATCCACAGGACATCCTTGAACATTCCGGCCAGTTTTCCGAATCTGAACTGGAACAGCGCATATAGGAAATCGGTAAATCTGTAGTGCCTCAGTGACCGCCTGTATTTCTTGAAGGCGGAATTGTACATGGCTTTCAGGTTACGGTTAGTCTCCGGATCGTCCCCGACATTGTCCAGGGGAAAGACATCTATGAACATGCCGAACACAAACGGATAACGTTCCTGCTCCCAGATGGATGAATTCATGTCAGTAAACTTGGCGATGGCCACCGGATAGCCTTCCGTCCCTGTCCTCGTGCTGAATATGTCATATTGGCCTTCCAGTCCGGGTACGAGTCCATTGACCTTTCCGGCCATTGACAGAAATCTCTCATAATCCTTTCTCGGCATATAGACATCCATATCGTCATCCCAGGGAATCATCCCGTTATGCCGCTCGGCCCCTATCGCCGAACCGAATGCCAGATACCATTCCAGGCCTGTCTTGTCACAGAATTCAATAAAGTCTTTCATCGTGCGGAGCAATGCCGCCCTATACTTGTCGTCCATCTATTATCCAATGTTCATTACGTAACCTTCAAAGTTAAGACTATTTTTCTTGTATTCGGCATTTTTGGCTATTTTTGCAATAAGGAACTCATATATTTTTACGCAATGCAAGCGATAATTCTGGCTGCCGGGATGGGAAAACGCCTTGGCGAATTGACCAAAGACAATACTAAGTGCATGGTAGAGGTGAACGGGGAAAGACTCATTGACCGCTACATCAGCATACTTTCAGGCTACGGACTGACGAGGATCATCATTGTCACCGGTTATAAAGGGGACAAACTGAGAGAGTATATAGGAAAAAGGTATGACGGCCTCGTGAAAATCGAGTATATCGACAATCCCATCTACGACAAGACGAACAACATCTATTCATTGGCGCTTGCAAAAGATGCACTTTGCGCTGAGGACACGATTCTGCTGGAATCCGACCTGATATTCGACAAGAAAATCATTGACCTGCTCATAAACCATCCGGACAAGGACCTGGCGCTGGTCGCAAAATACGAAAGCTGGATGGACGGGACCATGGTCAGCATAGACGAGGACAGGAACATCGTGAATTTCATCCCGAAGCAGGCATTCCGCTACGAGGACATCGACGCGTACTGGAAAACGGTGAACATCTACAAATTCAGCAAGGAGTTCTGCAGGGACAAGTATGTGCCGTTCCTGGACGCGTACTGCAAGGTGATGGGCAACAATGAATACTATGAGCAGGTGCTGAGGGTTCTGACACTGCTGCACAACTCCCCGCTTAAGGCCCTGCCTGTCAATGAATTGAAATGGTACGAAATAGATGACGTACAGGATCTCGACATTGCGTCCACGCTCTTCGCGCACGATGACAGGAAATATGCCGGCTATCTCGGAAGACACGGCGGATACTGGAGATTTCCTGACCTGCTGGACTTCAGCCACTTCTCCAATCCATACTTCCCGACAAGGCAGATGAAAGAGGAGTTGAAGGCGAATTTCGACACGCTTCTTGTAAGCAGCCCGTCAGGAATGGCTGTCAATGCGCTTCTTGCAGGCAAACTCACCGGAACAAGGCCGGAATACACGGTTGTCGGAAACGGGACCGGCGAGCTGATAAGAATAATGATGAAAGAGCACTGCGGCGGACGCGTCGGCATGGTTTATCCCACATTCGACGAATATCCTGCCCGCCTCGACTCCGGTCAGATAGTCTCTTATCACATTGACAATGAAGATTTTACCTATTCTGCTGACGAGCTCATCGGATTCTTCGCGGACAAGTCATTGTCAATGCTGATGCTCATATCTCCGGACAACCCTACCGGCAGGCGCCTGTCCTGCGACGACCTCCACAAGCTTATAGAGTGGTGCAGGTCAATGAAGGTGAAACTTCTCGTCGATGAAAGCTTCGCGGACTTCGCCGATTCAGGCAACTGTCTGATGAACAATGATATGCTGGACTCATACTCCGGACTGTATGTTATGAAGGACATATCTTCTTCATGCGGGGTGCCGGGTCTGCGTATCGGGATTCTCGCATCGTCCGACAAGGAACTGATAGCCAGGGTGAAGGCGGATGCGAGTATCTGGAACATAAACTCCATCGCCGAATTCTACCTGCAGATCCACGGGAAATACGAAAAGGCCTACAATGTGTCCTGCAGCAAGGTCAAGGAGGAAAGGCAGAGATTCTTCAATGAATTGTGCACTGTTCCGTATCTGCGGCCTGTCACGTCAGAGGCTCCGTTCATCATGTGCGAAGTAAAGAATCCATTCACATCGTCTTCACTGTCAAGCATGCTCCTGGAAAAAGGATTCCTCATCAAGGACTGCAGCCTGAAAAAGAGCATGGAGGGGCTTCAGTATGTGCGCATTGCAGTACGTAGCAGTGAGGACAATGACAGGCTGACGGCTGCACTGAAAGAAATCTGAGACACTATTGGAAATGATGTGGTAAAACGTTAAATTAGCCACACATTAACCACAAAAAGATGCCTAAGATATCTAAACGAGGAGCGGCACTGCCTGCTTCACCAATACGCAAACTGGCTCCGTTCGCGGAAGATGCCAAGAAACGCGGACTAAAAGTCTATCATCTGAATATCGGCCAGCCGGATCTTCCGACACCGGAAAAGGCATTGACCGCACTCAAGAACATTGACAGGAAAACGCTGGAGTACAGCCCGAGTCAGGGCACATCTTCCCTGCGTGAGGAATTCCGGAACTACTACCGGAAATTCGGCATTGACCTGTCCTCTGACGAAATCATCGTCACCGCAGGCGGCTCTGAAGCGTTGCTTGCGACGTTTCTCTCCGTATTCGACCCGGGCGACGAAGTGATTATCACTGAACCTGGCTATGCAAACTATCTGAGTTTCGCCAAGGCTGCCGGACTCACGGTAAAAGCAGTCACGTCCAGGATAGAAAACGGGTTCGCGCTGCCTTCCGCCGAAGATTTCAAGAACGCCATCACTGACAAGACCAAGGCTATCCTCATCTGTAATCCGAACAACCCTACCGGTTACCTCTACTCTCCGGAAGAACTGTTCCAGCTGAGGGAACTGGTGCGGGAACACGACTTGTTCCTGATTGCTGACGAGGTTTACAGGGAGTTCGTATATACCGACGAGCCGTACATATCAGCATTGACATTGTTCGGGATTGAGGACAATGTGATAGTCGTGGACTCGGTGTCCAAACGCTATTCCGAATGCGGTATCAGAATCGGTATGGTGGTGACGCGGAATGCCGAAGTGAGGACAGCCGTCCTCAAATTCTGTCAGGCGAGACTCAGCCCGCCTCTTCTCGGTCAGATAGTGGCAGAGGCGTCGATTGAAGGCACTGAACTCTATTCCAAGGAGTGCTTCGACGAATACCGCTCCAGAAGGGATTTCTTCATCAAGGGGCTCAATGAGATTCCGGGTGTATATTCTCCTGTTCCTCAGGGCGCTTTCTATACTGTGGCAAAGCTCCCTGTGGAAGATGCTGAAGATTTCTGCCAATGGTGTCTGACTGACTTCTGCTGGAGAGAAAATGCGGAAGAAACCCCGGAAGAAGATACGGGCATCCATTTCGACAGCCCGTTGCCGGGACCTGAAGTAAAAGAGCCGGAATATGTCGGGGAGACCGTAATGATGGCTCCTGCGGCCGGCTTCTATGCCACACCGGGTCTCGGACGGAATGAGGTCAGGATGGCTTATGTGCTGAACAAGAAGGACTTGAAGAGGGCCCTGATAGTGCTGCGTGCCGCCCTGGAAGAGTACAACAAGGTCAGATCTTGACGTAGAACCAGCGTCTGAGCAGCAGCAGTCCGGCTACTGCATCAGTAAATTTTCTGCAATACCATGCGTCGAACCGGTTTTTCGGAAGAGGAAGACCGGTTCCGTCGTATTTTTCGTTCGGGAAATCGCGGCGGATTGCGGCCAATGTCTTGTCACAATACCGTTTGAGCAGCGGCCTGGCTATGGCCTGACACACTTTGTTCTCGGACAGGATATATTTCCGCAGAGGATAACCGGCATTGATGAAATCAGCCCTTGTGGAGAATTTCATTGACTCATTCTCCGACCAGCGATAGACGAAAAGCGGCTTCTCATAGCGGTAATAGTTAAGGGACTTCCCTACCCTTACTATATAATAAAGGTCAGTGGACGGTCCGGACATCGAATCGAAACCGCCGGAACGCATGAAAGCCTCTTTACGGAATGTGACACCGGTAGGCGCAAACAGCCTGCAGAACGGTTCCCAGTCTGACAACGGCTTCCATAAAGGATACTGTTTCTGCTCCTCGTGAACGACAGGTGCCGGTTCGCCCTTGTACTCCAGCCATTTGACGGGAGCTGGACAGATGATGTCGGCCTCATTCTTCAATGCTATAACCTTGTCAATGCTTTCTATATAGTCCGGCAGCAGATAGTCGTCGTCATGTACAAGCACGGCATAAGGCGCATCAGAGAGGGACACGGCCCTGTTGAAATTGTCCACGAGACCGAGATTCTTCTCATTTCTGTAGTACGAAAGCCTGTCGTCATCCAACGACGTAAGATACCTGCATATCGGAGAATCAGGCTCAGGATTGTCCTCGACCACTATCACGTCGAACGGGACCTCAGTTTTCTGGGTCAATGCAGATGTCACGGTGTCCTTCAGCGTTTCCAGACGCTTGTACGTCGGAACAACTATGGAAAAACGGGGAGCCGTGACATTGACTCCACCTTTTATCAGTTTCACTCCCGACTCCGCCAGACGGTTCAGGTTATTTTTCTGATTCAGGCACGCTTCAGCATTGATTTCCATAACGAAGAAACTGATTGATAAAGTGATATGATTCCTGTGCGGTAGAACTCCCCTACCGACATGTCCAGTTCGCGGAAAACCCACAGAGGCCATCTCCAGTTGTTGTACGCGGCCTGCACGATTCCCTGCACGAGTACGACTCCCAACAGTCCGAGCGTGGTGAATCTCAGCACTACAAATGTCATGGCCACGATTACTCCGCCTGATACCAGGCTAGGGACCACATATGGAACTCTGTTGTCGGTGGAAATTACCGAAGCGCATTCAGAATGGTTCAGTTCCAGTGACATGATCAGGATATACAGGACACAGATGGTCAGGGAAGGCAGCTGGGTGCTCGACTTTATGAGCGAAAGCAGCGGCGGAGCGACGAAGATGATGCCCAATGCACCTGCAAGCAGGATAATCTGTCCGGTGACCATGGTATAGGAAATCGTCTTTTTCAACGCGGTCCTGTCCCCTGATACCCGCAAGTTGGAGACCTTAGGCAAATATGTGACGAAGAGGGTATTGGCTATGCCGGTGACAATCGTAGTGAGCTGAGTAAGAAGACCGTACGAACCGATTGTGGCAAGCGGCAGGAAAAAGCCGATGTAGCGGAAAGCGAACGGGGCAATGAAATTCGCGGCCACTACTGCAAACAGTCCCCACCCCGACAGCAGGAAGATGGTGCAGAGAACCAGATAGACGGATTTGGAAAGGATTGCCGCCTGGGAGGACTCGCGTATCATCCCGCTTCCGGTCAGAAGGCTGGAATAATAGGAGAAATAGATGTTGAAGTACGTGGAGAACGAGTACAATATCCAGATAGGCAGGGAGTTGGCCACATTGGTAAAGCCTTCTGTAAGATACCAGATATAGGCAGTTCCGAATGTCAGCATCACCATCAATGCAAGCACTGAAAGCCTCCTATAGACATAACGGGCCGTACTGATGAGCACGGACATCAGATGCCAGTCCACATCAGAGGAGCTTTCGTTACTGACTCCTTCCCGACAAAGTGTCTTGGCCCCGCTGTTCACGTAGGTAAAATTTCTTCCGAACTGTGGCGAGAAACCAAAATCCATCAGGCCCACGATAGAACTGACCGTCAGCATCAGGTAGTTCATACCGACCTCTTCGGAAGTGAGAAGATGCAATATGAGAGGCAATGTCACCAGTCCGGAACCTATCTGGAACAGTTTGGCGACATAACTCCACGTCACATCTTTTCTTGTAATGTCAATTCCCAATCTATAAGGTCATTATTTTCGAAAGCATCGAAACAGTGCTCTTGGAAAGGATCTTGCAGGCTACCTGGCCTTCGAGCGCACGAAACCTGTGGCAATCCGTTCCGGTCATTGAATACATTCCCTTGGAAAGCATGTTCTGCGCCCTTTTTGCCACTGACTCACCATAGACACCGATTATCGATGCGAGGTTCATCTGGAGAAGCGCTCCCTTTTCCATGAGACGCGAATAATCTTCCATCTTCATATAGCCATACCTTTCAGGATGGGCGATAATCGGAATATATCCAGCATCGAATATATTGTCAATGATATTCCAGAAGTCAAGCGGAGCCGCCCAGGTGGACGTCTCCACAAGCAATTTGTTCTCGCCATGCAGCAGGAAGTCCTTCTTCGCCAGACGCTCGACGAAAAGATTGTCAATCATGTTTTCCGATGCGAGGTCAAGCTCTACACTTCCCTTCCATGCCTCTTTCAGTTGTTCGAATCTGTCTTTCAGGTCCTGCGTCTTGTTCGGGACATCCTCCATAATGTGAGGAGTACACCAGAGTTTGCGCACCCCGGCCTCCTCCATCAATGTCAGAATCTTGAGCGACTCTTCCAATGTCCTGACACCATCATCCACGCCATATAGAACGTGTGAATGATTGTCCACAAACCCTTTAAGCAAGCCTGACTCATCCAGGGAGCAGCGGCTATTGAAAAATCCGAACATGTCAGAGACTTTTATTTTGTACTGTCGTTGCCGTAGCCATAGCCATAGCCATAACCGTAGCCATAACCATAGCCATATCTGCCATAAGCATGGGTCTGAACATCGACTCCGTTGAGAATCAGGGCCGTATGGTTATATACTCCGCTTTCGTACAGTTCATCTACAGCAGGAAGCGACCTCTTGTCGAACAGACCGGCACGGATGATGAACACTGTAAAGTCGGCATACTTCGCAATGATGGTCGTGTCAGCTACAATGTCCACAGGCGCGCAGTCCATGAAGATGTAATCGTACCTTGCAGAAAGGTCTTCCATCATCTTCGCGAACCTGTCTGATACCAGAAGCTCTGCCGGATTAGGAGGGAGAGCGCCCACTGAAAGCAGATCCAGATTATCTCTAAGATGCTGGATTTCAGTGACAATACTGTCCACTTTACCGTTCAGGTAAGCGGAAATTCCGGATTTGTTATGGTCCAGTGCCTTGCCCAGAGTAGCCTTCCTGAGGTCGAGGTCCATGAGCAGCACCTTCGAGCCTTTCAATGCCATAGTAGCAGCCATATTCATTATCACGAACGTCTTGCCGGCATTAGGATTGAATGAAGTGACCATCATCCTGTGACATCCCTTATGGTTTGACGTCATGAAGTCCATATTGGTACGGAGCACACGGAACGCCTCATTGATGCTGTTCCTGTTAGATGGCTCTACCACGATCCTGGTATTGGTCTCGTCGCACATCTTCTTGCGGAGACGGTTGATGAGTCCTGCGCCTTTGCCTATCTGAGGAATCTCGGCAAGGAACGGAACCTTGAGTGAAGCCACGTCAGACTTGCACTTGACTCTTGTATCCAGTTGCTTGAGGAGGAAGAATACTCCGAAAGGAATACCGCATCCGAGGACGAGAGCGACCAGCAGAATCATCTGCTTTCTCGGAGAATCCGGAAGGTCATTGCCGTTAGGGGCCATGACCATACGGGTATTGCCGACATTGACAAGACTGGCGATTTCATTCTCCTCTCTCTTCTTCAGGAGGTAAATGTAGAGTTCTTCCTTGATTTTCTGCTGACGCTCGATGGAGAGAAGCTGCAGTTCCTGCCCTGACGTATTGGCAATGTGGGACATTATCAGGTTCTCCTCTGACTCGAGTTGGTCGGCCTGGAGCTGCAGTGTGGAAATCAGGTTTTCAACCGAGCGGTTGATGGCTATCTTCAATGCAGCGATGGACGTGTTGAGGTCTGACACCAGAGGGTTGTTGTCACTGCTCTCATTTGCGAACCTGTCACGGTTGAGCACCAGGCTGTTGTACTCCTTGATCTGCGCCTCGACCGTCGTGCTGGTCAATCCTGAGTTCGCCGGGATAAGCGCACCTGAATGTGCAGGATTTTCCAGATATTCCTTGATGAACTTGGCGATAGCAAGCTGGTTGTTCACATCGAAGGACTTGGCCTTGTATTCTGTGGACTCCTCAAGATATGCTGCAGAAAGAGACCTTATGTCTGTGATCTTGTGCGATGACTTGTAATCCTTGAGGTTTTCCTCTACGCCGCCCAATTCCTTCTCGATGACGATCAGACGGTCATTTATGAATGCCGTAGTATTTCTCGCAGAACGGTTCTTGTTCTCTACCCAATGCTCGTTATAGACATCTATCAATGTCCTGAGCACAGCATCAGCCCTGGACGGGAAACGGTCCTTCATCGTAAGCACGATAACGGTGGATTCCTTTCCGGACAATGCCACTGTAACGCCCTTGCAGTATGCTTTGGCCAACTTTGCGGAGTTCACCCAGCTGACTCGCATAGGCTTTTTCCACTTGTCAATGAATTCCGTAGGGACAATGACAATCTTGCCTACAGGTGTAGATATGGTGTCGCGGAGTCTTCCGGAGATTTTTTCTGTATGCTTGATAGTTTCGCCGGCAACTGCCAAATCCTTGATCACGAATGTGCTGTCTTTTTCATTGACAATCTCGAAAGAGAAAGCGGAAGCGTTGTTGTCTCCGGCAAGCACGAGGGCAATCGGAGAATCCGTGAATTTTTCTCTCGAACGGAGAAACTGCTTCTCCACGTATGAGGTCTCGAGTCCGAGACGCTTTACCACGGTCTGCATAATGTCAGGAGACGAAATCGCCTCTATCTCATTATAGACATTGGAGCCGTTCATACCTCTGTACCTGACGCCTCCGGTAAATGACGCGAGATCCCTCAACGCTGAATTCTCATTGGTGTCGTCTATCATCACCTTCGCGGTACGTGTATAGCTGGAGGCGGTGCGATACAGGTAAAATACTGAGAGACAGAGGCAGATGGCAACTGACAGCACATACCACCACTTGTTGTCCCAAATCATTGACCAGAGGTCCGCAAGGTTGAGAAGATCGTTTTCTTCTTCATTTCTGACCTGTGACGGTCTGTTATCGAGATTATTGTCTATTGGCATAACAATCTTTATTTATCGTGATTATGTATATCAGTTTTATTTTTTCTTGGAATTCGATACTGCGATGAACAGGTTTGCGATGGTCACGCCGAAAGAGCCCATCGATACCCAGAAGGAAGCTGACCTGAGATTGTTTTCATTGACAGTGGACTGTCCGGCACGCACTCTGTTAGGTTCTACCATCACCACGTCATTCTGCTGAAGGTAATAGGCTGGAGAATTGAACAGATCGACTGAACGGATGTCCACGAAGTAGATATTGCGTTTTCCGTTAAGTTCACGTACCACGGACACCTTGTCCCTGCGGCCATATATGGTGAGGTCTCCTGCAAGGCTCAATGCCTCCAGAAGCGTAATCTTGTCGCCAGTAATGGAATATGTGCCAGGCTTTGTCACCTCGCCGATTACGGAAACCTTGAAGTTCAGGAACTCCACGGTCACTACCGGATCCTTGAGCAGATTTCTTGTAATGAGTTCGTTTCTGACTTTGTCGGACACCTGCCAGCGGGTAAGGCCTGCCACATTGATCTTGCCCACTATCGGGAACTCGATATTGCCGTCACTATCCACGGAATATCCCATAAGTCGCTGATAACCACCTGTCGCAGACGTTTCTGCACCGGCCTGATAGCTCACATTGGTAAGATTGAACATTGCGGACAACTCCGGATTTCTGCTGGAAACCACGATGGATATCATATCCTTAGGCTGAACCAGAATACCGAGTTCGCTTTTCATTGTCATCGTTGTGTCTTTCGTGGCATCCTGAAGATAATTGATGTTTCTTGATGTTTTCGAACCGCACGACGAAAGAGCCAAAGACAGCGCTAACGCACTAATGCACAAAGACAAGCGGATTTTTTTCATATACAGTTTAAAATTAAAGTCATTGTAATTATAACCGGATTAGTAGGCAAAGTTATCAATTTTGGAAGTAATTTGAAAGTAAATGACGAAAGAATTATATAATCTGAGTATCTTTGCATTACACAAGGGTGCGGTCTTACGCCCCCTGATGACATTGACATTACAACTTAAGACTATAAGATGGACAGACAGTATCCTAAGATATATATGTACACTGACGGTGCTTCCAGCGGCAATCCAGGCCCCGGAGGCTACGGTGTGGTCCTGAAATGCGGGCCTCTCTACAAGGAACTGAGCGGCGGCTTCATACGGACCACCAACAACCGCATGGAACTTCTTGCGGTCATCACCGGGCTCGAAGCCATAAAATGGAAAAATGCCGACATCGAAATCTGGAGCGACTCTTCATATGTGGTCAATGCCATAAATCAGGGCTGGCTGAACAACTGGGTGCGCAAGGATTTCGCAAAAGTCAAGAATCCGGATCTGTGGAAGCGTTTTCTGAACATCTACAGGCAGCACCACGTGGTATTTCATTGGCTTAAAGGGCACGCAGGCCATCCTGAGAACGAGAGATGCGATAAACTGGCTGTGAATGCCGGGGCAGGTGCAGTCTCCCGCAATGAGACGCTGCCGGTGGATGAAGGCTATGAGGCTTCCGCAAATAATGAGGGAACACTGTTCTAAAACAGAAAAATATTGCTAAATTTGACTGAATATATACATAAAGGAAAAATATGATCAACAATAAATTGACCGTCGGAATCACACAGGGAGACGGTAACGGAATCGGATATGAAGTAATAATCAAGGCATTGGCAGATGCCAGAATTCTGGACAGTTTCACGCCTGTCATATACGGTTCCTCCAAGATTTTCGGTTTCTACCGCAAGCTCATCCACAATCTGGAGCAGCTCGACACATACGTAATCAATTCAGCATCAGAGGTCAAGCCCAAGAAGATCAACATTCTCAACTGTCTTCCGGACAATGTCTATGTGGAGCCGGGCCAGCCTTCTCCTGAATCGGCAAAATGCGCCATCACGGCTCTCGACAAGGCTGTAGAGGACCTCAAGAGGGGCGATATCGACGTGCTTGTCACAGGACCTATAAACAAGAGGGCGATGACCAATGCGGGCTTCGGCTTCACCGGCCACACCGAGTATCTCAAGCAGGCATTCGGAGTAAGCGACGTGGCTATGTTCATGATCAGCAGCCAGTTGAAGATCGCAGTCGTTACAGGCCACATTCCTCTTAAGGATGTAGTGTCCAGCATCACCTCCGAGAAGATCCTCACCAAGCTGAGGCTGATGAACGCTTCCCTGAAACGTGACTTCGGCATCACGAAGCCGAAAATCGCCGTGCTCGGCCTGAATCCGCACTGTGGCGACGACGGACTGCTCGGAGACGAGGAGCAGACAATCATTGCACCGGCCGTGAAAGCTGCCAATGACGAAGGCATCATGGCTTTCGGGTACCATGACCAGGGACTTGCTCCGTTCAAGGCTCTCGATTTCGAAGACGGCGTGAACTTCACTGCAGGACTTCCTGTCGTGCGTACGTCTCCTGACCACGGAACAGCTTACGGAATGGCAGGACGCGACGAGGCCGACCCTATGTCTATGATGTCTTCCATCTACGCAGCCATTGACATTTTCAAGCACAGGATGGCATACGATCGCCTCGAAGCAGGCAAGATGCACGAACGCAGTATCGACAACGGAAGACCGGAACGTCCTGGCAGACAGCAGATTGAATAAAATACAATGCAGAAAGACCGCCAACTTGAAATCCAGTTTCTGAAAGGAGTAGGGCCGAAACGCGCTCAACTTCTGGAGTCCGAATTGGGTGCAGGTACGGTCAGCGAACTGATAAGAGTCTATCCGTACAAGTACATTGACAGAAGCGTGATTATCCCTATTGCCGGCGTGCCGGTTACCAGCGCGTCGGTTCAGGTGATGGGGAAGGTGGTTTCGCGCACTCTGCTGGACAAAAGCGGAAAGGCTGTGGACATCGATTCGCCCAAGCCCGGTTCCATCAGCCGTTTATGCGTGAGCGTAGCAGACGATACCGGGCTGATGGAACTGGTGTTCTTCAAGGGAATAAAATACATGATTTCCAAGCTCCAGATAGGAAAGATGTTCATTTTCTTCGGCAAGCCTACATTGTTCAACGGACGGGTGAATATGGTCCATCCGGAAATAGATGATCCGGGCAGCGGCAGTCAGTGCGGGGCAATGACGGGAGTTTACCCTTCCACCGAGAAACTGAAAAATGCCGGAATTACCGGAAAGGTGATGAACCGGATCATGGCTGAGGCCCTCAAAGTCGCCATGAACGGGATTTCTGAAACATTGCCCGAATATGTCATCAAGGAGAAAGGCCTTGTATCATTGACCTATGCATTGAACAATATCCATTTCCCGAAGGACGTCTATGCGCTGAAGAAGGCTGAATACAGGCTCAAGTTCGAGGAACTTTTCTATCTCCAGCTTTCTCTGCTGAAACAGAAATATATACGGAGCAGGAACGAGCACGGCATCCTGATGCCGAAAGTCGGGGATGCGTTCAATATCTGTTACAACGGATTGCCTTACAGCCTCACGGGGGCGCAGAAGCGCGTCATCAAGGAGATACGGTCAGATATGATGAGCGGCAAGCAGATGAACAGGCTGCTGCAGGGAGATGTGGGTTCCGGAAAGACGATGGTAGCGGTGCTTTCTGCCCTGCTCGCATACGGGAACGGATATCAGACTTGCCTGATGGCGCCTACGGAAGTGCTTGCAAGACAGCATTATACAAACATTGTCAAGTATCTGAAGGATACCGGAGTAAATGTTTCGATTCTGACAGGAACGACTAAGACGGCAGAAAGGCGGCAGGTTCTCGCGGACCTCGCGGATGGGAAAACAGGCATCATTGTCGGCACTCACGCGCTGATTGAGGACAATGTGGTGTTCAGCAGACTGGGCCTTGCCATCATTGACGAGCAGCACAGATTCGGTGTGGAGCAGCGTTCCCGGCTATGGCGCAAATGCCCTGACGGTGTCCCTCCGCATATTCTCGTGATGACTGCGACTCCGATTCCGAGGACATTGGCAATGACGCTGTACGGTGATCTGGACGTCTCCGTAATCGACGAGATGCCTCCAGGAAGGAAGCCGGTGCAGACCATCCAGATCACGGAAAGGAAAAGGCTTCACCTTTACCAGTTCATCCGCGACCAGATAGCGACAGGAAGGCAGGCGTTCATCGTCTATCCTATGATATTCATAAATGACAAGGTGGATTACAAGAATCTGGAAAGCGGATACGAGGAGGTCGTGGAGGCCTTTCCTTTCCCGCCTTACAAGGTAGCGATAGTCCACGGGCAGCAGAGCGACGAAGACAAGTCGTTCAACATGAATGCTTTCGTGGCGGGAAGGGCGAACATATTGGTTTCCACTACTGTGATTGAGGTGGGTGTCGATGTGCCGAATGCCACGGTGATGGTAATCGAGAGTCCTGAACGTTTCGGCTTGAGCCAGCTTCACCAGCTGCGGGGAAGGGTCGGCCGTGGCGGCGGAGAATCCTACTGCATCCTCGTGCGTCCGGACAAGCTCAGTGATGAGTCTAAAAAGCGGATCGACCTGCTCTGCCAGACGGAGGACGGGTTCGTTCTCGCTGAGGAGGATATGAAAATGCGCGGGCCGGGAGACCTGGAAGGGACTCAGCAGAGCGGACTGCCGATTGAACTGTCCATCGCATCATTGGCCAAGGACGGAGGCATCCTTTCTGAGGCAAGGGACTATGCCTCACGTGTTCTGGAGCAGGACCCCGACTTGTCCCAGCCGAGGAACTACCAGCTGACTCAGGAGCTCAGAAAAGACAAATACTTCCACAAGGACTACAGCAAAATAAGTTGAAAAATCTATACAGATGAAAGGAACAATAAAATCTGGCGGCCTGGCCGCATTGACAATCAGCGCTTTACTGACAATGAACTGTACAAGTGACAAAACATCGGAGGGCTATATCGGGCCATCCCAAATCGAAATCAAAGACGGGAAAATGACTCCCGAGGCTCTTCTCGCTTTCGGAAGGCTGTCTGACCCGCAACTCTCCCCTGACGGGAAAACCATTCTCTACGGTGTAAGCTACACATCCATTGAGGATAACCGCAGCTGCAGGAATCTTTTTCTTGTCAATGCTGACGGCACGTCGCCCCGACAGCTTACCCGAGACGGGAAAAGCATAAGCTGTGCAAGATGGTGCAATGACGGCAAGTCCGTCGCATATGTCCAGGGCGGGCAGATCTGGAAAGCTGATGTCCGCGGGCTCTCTGGAGAAAAGCCTTCACTTGTGAGGAGACAGCAGATCAGCGACGTAAAGGAAGGCGTCGGCGAGTTCAAGTTCTCCCCAGACGAAAGCAAAGTGCTGTATGTCAGTTATGTACACAGCGACGTAAAGACTCCGAAAGATTCAGACCCGGCTCTGGACAAGGCTTCCGCTTATGTTGCCGAAGACCTGATGTACCGCCACTGGGACCACTGGGTTACTGAACTGCCTCACACTTTCATTGCGGATTTCAGCAAAGGCATCACCAGGGAGAACAGCACAGATATATTGGCAGGTGAGAGCAAATTGTACGAACTGCCTACGGAGCCGTTCAGCGGTCTGGAGCAGCTGGACTGGTCACCTGACGGAAAGTACATTGCCTATTCATGCAAGAAGAAGACGGGAAAGGAATATGCATTCAGCACGAATACCGAGATTTACATCTACGATACAGAATCAGGTGAATGTCAGGTGATTCCGATGGGCGGCGGATATGATACCAATCCGCTCTGGAGTCCTGACGGAAAGTCCATCGTATGGCTGAGCATGGCCCGCGACGGATACGAGGCCGACAAGGTAAGGCTTATGGCTGCTGATTTCACTGACGGTTCTGTCAGCAATATCCGTGACCTGACTGCTGATTTCAAATACAATGCGGCCGGACCTCTCTGGGATGAGGATTCCCGCAGCATCTATTTCAATGCTCTTGCAGAAGGTGTACAGGGCGTCTTCAAGGCTGACATTGACTGGAATATCAGCAGAATCACGGCTCCTGACGTGTGGTGCGACTACGATTCGCCGTTCGCTGTCCTGAAGGATGGTGACAATACTACTCTGCTTGCAAGCTGGTGCAGCATGGACTTCCCTACCGAGCTTGTCAGCATTGACGGAAAATCCGGCGAAAGCCGTCAGATAACTGACGAGAATGGTCATATCCTGTCTCAGCTCGCTCCGGATACGATGGAGGCAAGGATGGTGAAGACTGTGGACGGAAAGGATATGCTGACTTGGGTAATGTATCCTCCTCAGTTCGATTCGACCAAGGTTTATCCTTCGATTCTGATCTGTCTCGGCGGTCCTCAAGGCACATTGAGCCAGTCATGGTCCTACAGATGGAACTACCGTCTTATGGCTGCCCAGGGTTATGTGGTGGTGATGCCTAACAGGCGTGGCACTACGGCTTTCGGTCAGGACTGGTGCGAACAGATTTCGGGTGACTATTCCGGTCTGAATATCCAGGACTACCTTGCTGCC
>QWCB01000669.1_pt1 | contig 53014 bp, 47 predicted proteins | sample 1972511 | NCBI WGS metagenome assembly QWCB01 (sample SAMN09866719, study PRJNA288562) | Human gut metagenome isolate term5_stool, whole genome shotgun sequencing... | isolation source: gut | host: Homo sapiens | place: USA: California | reverse complement strand
CACAAGACCATCAGTGTGACAGGAATTTCAATCGGCGGTGGTAACATCCAGGTGACAGAGCTCAATGGCTTTGCCGTATCCCTCAACATGAACACTCCTACCATCATCATCGTTCATCAGGATGTTCCTGGTATGATTGCTCACGTAACAGAGGCCCTCTCTCGCTTTGACATTAACATCGCCCAGATGAATGTAACTCGCGAAAAAGCTGGTGAGAAAGCCATTATGATTATCGAAGTTGATAGTCGCAACTGTGATGAATCTATCGAAGAGATTCGTAAAATTCCTCATTTGCATAATGTCAATTTCTTTCAATAGGAGAAAATATGTTTTACTCTATCAAAGAATTAGTCGAACAAGCCGAACTTGATTTTAAAGGCAATGTTGCTGAACTCATGATTAGGACTGAGTTTGAATTGACTGGTCGTGAGCGCGAAGAAGTTCTTCTCCTTATGGAGCGCAACCTTGAAGTCATGAAAGCTTCAGTTGAGCTTGGTCTTAGTGAAAAAAAATCTCGTAGTGGCTTAACAGGTGGAGATGCTGCCAAGCTGGATCACTACATCAAAAAAGGAAAGACCCTATCAGACTTCACTGTCTTGTCTGCAGCCCGTAATGCTATCGCCGTTAATGAACACAATGCCAAGATGGGACTGGTCTGTGCAACACCTACTGCTGGTAGTGCAGGCTGCCTTCCAGCCGTTCTCACTGCTGCTATTCAAAAGTTGGATTTAACTCATGAACAACAACTAGACTTCTTATTCGCTGCAGGTGCTTTTGGACTCGTGATTGCTAACAACGCTTCTATCTCGGGAGCCGAAGGTGGCTGCCAGGCCGAAGTCGGTTCAGCTTCAGCCATGAGTGCCGCTGCCCTAACTCTAGCTGCAGGCGGAACGCCTTATCAAGCGAGCCAGGCTATCGCCTTCGTTATCAAAAACATGCTCGGTCTCATTTGCGACCCCGTTGCAGGTTTGGTTGAAGTTCCTTGCGTCAAGCGGAATGCCATGGGAGCAAGTTTTGCCTTCATCGCAGCCGATATGGCTCTGGCTGGTATTGAATCCAAAATTCCAGTTGATGAGGTCATTGACGCCATGTATCAAGTAGGATCTAGCTTACCAACTGCCTTTCGTGAAACTGCTGAAGGGGGGCTCGCTGCCACACCGACAGGCCGTCGCCTTCAAAAAGAAATCTTCGGCGAATAATTTCATCATTATGAGGAGAATCAATGTCATCTATATCTGCTATCTTTTTTGACTTAGATGGAACGCTAGTTGATAGTTCTATCGGTATTCACAATGGTTTCACCTATACCTTTGACCAACTTGGAGTTTCTAGTCCTGGTGCCAAAACCATTCGAGGTTTTATGGGGCCCCCACTAGAAACCAGCTTTGCTAGTTGTTTGCCAGCTGAGCAGATAGAAGAAGCCATTCAGCTCTATCGTTCTTATTATAAGGAAAAGGGTGTTTACGAAGCCCAACTCTTTCCACATATCAAAGATTTACTTGTAGAACTAGCTGAGCATTATCCTCTTTATATCACTACTACGAAGAATACACCAACCGCAGTTGACATGACTAGCAATTTTGGGATTGACCACTTTTTTGATGGCATTTATGGTTCAAGCCCTCAGGCCCTACACAAGGCTGATGTCATTCGGCAAGCTCTGGAAACTCATCATCTAACTCCCGAAACAGTCGTTATTATCGGAGATACCAAGTTTGATATGATTGGCGCCCAAGAAACTGGCATTAAAAAATTAGCGGTAACCTGGGGGTTTGGGGAGGAGAAAGACCTCATGGGCTATAATCCTGACTGGATTGCTCACCACCCAACAGACATTTTACATCATCTACAATTAAAACGTTAAACAAAAGACTCCCAGCCTAAAAGTTAGGTTTGGGAGCTTTTTGTCTGATCTTAATGAGGAGAATGACATTCCCCGTACTCATCCAATTATTCAAAAGGCGAAGCTTCTTCGCTTTCAACTTCATTAGGTCTATTGATTGTTACTATTTCTACTTCCTTACTTGGCATAGCTAGCAGAACTAATAGAGCAAGACGTCCAACCATTGGAACAAAGTGAAGGAAGATAAAAGCCCAGTGAAGGCCTGCATCTCTTAGCCGACGAACTTTTACAGCAAGACTTGGTGTAAAGAACACTATACCTAAAATCATATAAATACTTATGATTGCTACTCCTAAAATAGGATCTGTTTCTCGGGAATCCTTCAATGCCATTTGAAAATAGAATATATAAAGGGGTAGGAACAAAATACTATTCATCAGCCAAACCCACCAATATTCTGGACGTGTTGAACGGCCTGTAAAATCTGCATAGCCTTTAAAGAAATTTTTATATGCTTGAATCATAAGTTACTCCCTATTTTTTTAATTCATACGAAATGAAAATGAAAGAGCAAATTAGAAAGTTCGTTATAAAACATATCTAAGTACAATCAAACGATGCAGACCTCATTTACTTTGATTTTCAAATAGTATAAATTTAGTTTACCATATAGTGGATTGAACTTAGAATAGTACGCCAAGGATTCTAAAACGTTTCTATAAATTAATTTGACTTTCCTAATCTCTTTGTTCACATCTTATTTCAATACACTATAAATGTTCAACAATGACAAGTTTGTTCAAAAATTGGTAAAGGAGTAGCAGTTATCAATAAAAGGTATGATTCCACTCACCTCTAACATGAAGCTAGGAATCATACCTTTTTTCTTTTTTAATGAATGTGAGTTGTTTCGTTAGCAAAACCGATAATGGCTTGCTTCAACTCTGAACCTTGCAAGGCACGGAATTCTTCAATCTTTTGATTGATGACTTCAAGTGGCATGACATTAACCTTACCAACAAAAATCTTATCCATGACTTGATTATCAACTAATTCAGTAGATACTAACAGCTCCTCATAGAGTTTCTCACCTGGACGAATCCCCACTTCTACAATCGGAATTTCATTTTCAGTACGTCCGCTGAGAAGAACCATTTTCTTGGCCAAATCATAAATCTTAACTGGTTTGCCCATATCAAGGATAAAGACTTCTCCATCTTTAGCATAAGCTCCTGCATGGATCACCAAACGGCTAGCTTCTGGAATGGTCATAAAGTAACGAGTCATACGGAAGTCCGTCACAGTCACTGGACCACCCTCTGCAATCTGACGCTCAAAGACTGGAATCACACTACCACGGCTACCAAGAACATTCCCAAAACGAACCGCACAATAGGTGGATTGACTACGTTGATTGAATCCTGTAACAATCAACTCTGCCACACGTTTGGTAGCTCCCATTACGTTTGGTGGATTAACGGCCTTATCGGTCGAAATCATAACCATCTTCGGTACCTTTGCAGCATCAACTGCCTTGGCAACATTATAAGTTCCGAGGATATTATTTTTAAAGGCTTCTTTTGGATTACGTTCCATCATTGGCACGTGCTTATGGGCAGCAGCGTGGTAAACAATTGCTGGTTGGTACTGCTCAAATACTTGAAGCAAGCGTTCGTAGTCTTGGATGTCTGCAATCACAGGAACATAGTCAATTCCTTGGAAGCTACGAATCAATTCATGATAGATCAGATAAATAGAGTTTTCCCCATGACCCAAGAGAACCACGCGCTCTGGATTAAAGCGACTAACCTGACGGCAAATCTCAGACCCGATAGAACCTCCTGCACCTGTCACTAAGATAGTTTTTCCAGTAATTTCTGAGCCTAGGCGTGACTCATCTAGTTGAATTTCTTTACGTCCCAAAAGGTCAGTAATATCGATTTTTTGGAAACCACCTACCTGAGGATGCAATCCTTGTACAACCGACTCAATCTTGGGCATCTTATAACACTTCAAGCCAAGTTGGTTACACATTTTTAGGATACGCTCATACTCTGATGGATCAAGAGAAGGAATCGCAACGATAACTTTTTCAATCTGATGACGTTTTGAGAGTTCTGGTAACTGTTCATAAGATCCTAAGACTGGGATTCCACCTAGTTTTTGACCTTTTTTCTTTTCATCATTATCCAAAATACCCACTAACTCAAGATCACTCGTAGGATGTTGGTAGCTGTTCATAAAGAGAGCCCCACCGTCTCCTGCACCAATCAAGAAGGTACGACGATGTTCCCCTTCTCCATCACTCTTTTTGCGTCTTGAATAGATCAACTGCCAAGTAATACGTGGGAGCAAGATCAAGAAGGTGCTGAGCAAGATAAAGAGAACGATGAAACGCACTGAGAAAAGTGGCAAGAAGGCATAGCAAAGGAGATAGGACAAGACACTGCTGATACTTACTCCGATGAATATCTTCATAAAGTCTGTGATTTTGCTATAGCGACTAATACTAGCATTGAGCCCCCAGAAGCCAATCATGATTTGATAGAAAAGGAAGGTCAAGCTTGTATAGATGACATAGTCCACAGGAGCTGGATTGATCAATCCATAAAACAAGATATAAGAAACAATGATTGAGGAAATCATGCTGGCAGCATCAAAAATCCCCCAAAAGACTTGTTTTTGTTGTTTATTTAACACTTCAACCAGATCAATTACATAATCTGTCATTTTTTTATTCATGTGAATGGTATCCTCCTACACAAAATCACATTTTCTAGTAATTACTAGAGGTTTTTTTAACTGATTAGCTATTTACTTTTTCTCAATAGTTTTAAAAATATAAACTGTCGGACAAATCCTGGACATAGGGCAACGACAACTTGGATTAAGACACTTTTCAGATATTCGCCATAAGAAATCTGTCCACGCGCGTGCATTCTTTGACGTGCTTGGCGATAGAGTTTGAGATAGCGAAGACCACCACGGCGTTCAAACATCCCCGCTCCCACGCGTACCTTACACAGAATCTGATCCACATTCCCAGTTCGAGCTCCAGCGCTAATCATATTAAGCCAGAGCAAATCGTCTTCCATATAGAGCCCATCTTCGTAGTTACCTGCCTTGAGAACCATCTCTTTTTTAAACATAACCGTCATATGATTAAAGGCACTTCTCATACGTTGGTAGGCGATAATCTCTTCGTGCTTAGTCGGCACACGACGGTAAGAAACAATTTCATCAGGTTGATCGATGAATTCTGCGATATGGCCGCCTAGTAGAGCCAAGTTTTCCTTTTCCATCAAGTCAAATTGCTGTTCAAAACGATCTTCAACAGCAATATCATCCGTATCCATACGGGCAATGATGTCATACTGGCACTGCAAAACACCATACTGTAGTGCCAGGCCTAGGCCACGGTTTTGCTCCAGTGGACAACGTTTGATTGGAATACTTGACTGTGCTGCCAATTTTTCCAACACTTGATATAGTTCAGGTGTCAGTGGACCGTCTTCAACGATAACCACTTCACTAGGTTTGAGCGTTTGATGTAAGATACTTTTTACAGCCTCTTCTAAAAAGACAGGATTTTCTTTGATGTAGACTGACATCAAGACGCTAAATTTCCTATTTTCAGACACAGTTTTTCTCCAATGTATATATTTTCTTTCACTATTTTATCACAATTTTTCAGACTTTCCTATTTTTATTTGAATCCCAGAAAAAAACTAGTAAATCTCTCCTTCTTTTTACCCATGATTTCGCTCAACTAAGGAGCGGAGTTTCTCACACCATCTTGACATCTATGGGAAAAAGCCTTAAAATAAGCTGTTATCAAAATCAGTTTATTGAGGTTCACATGAAAAAACGATCACTCTTTTTTATTCTAGGAATTATCTTAATCGGAGCGGTCTTAAGAGCTCCTTTTACGGCCTTACCAACTGTTTTGGGAGATATTGCTCAAGGTTTAGGAGTTGAGGTCAGCTCGCTTGGGGTTTTGACCAGCCTTCCTCTCTTGATGTTTGCTCTTTTCTCCTCTTTTGCGACGCGTTTGGCTCAAAAGATTGGACTCGAGCACCTTTTTACCTACAGCCTCCTCGTCTTGACTGTGGGTTCAGCGATTCGTATCTTTAATCTCCCACTACTTTATCTGGGAACCCTACTCATCGGAGCTAGTGTCGCTATTTTTAACGTACTTCTTCCTAGCCTGATTCAGGCAAACTACCCACAAAAGATTAGCTTCCTGACAACGGTTTATGTTACGACTATGGGAATCGCGACAGCACTAGCTTCCTACCTCTCTGTACCCATTACTCAGGCAACATCTTGGAAGGGGCTGATTCTCTGCCTGTCCATGGTCTGCCTGCTAACCTTATTGATCTGGTTCCCAAACCATGGCCACAATCATTTTCCGGAAGGGCATGAAGAGAAAAAAGAAAGAGAGAATATCTTAAAAAACAAGCAAGTTTGGGCTATTATTGTCTTCGGTGGACTTCAGTCCCTACTCTTCTATACCAGCATGACCTGGTTACCAACCATGGCCATCAGTGCAGGGCTAGCTCATACGGATGCCGGACTTCTGGCTTCTATCTTTTCACTAATTAGCATTCCCTTCTCCATGACCATTCCAAGTTTAACGACGCGTTTGTCAAATCGTCACCGTCAAATCATGTTAGCAGTCATCTCTCTGGCTGGTATGTTAGGAATTGCTATGCTTTTATACCCAAGTAGTAATTTCTTTTATTGGCTGATGGCTCACCTCTTGATTGGCACGGCCTGTAGCGCACTTTTCCCCTATCTCATGGTTTGCTTCTCCATCAAAACCAGCTCTCCTGAAAAGACGGCCCGATTATCTGGACTTGCCCAGACCGGTGGTTACATTCTAGCTGCCTTTGGACCAACTCTCTTTGGTTACAGTTTTAACATGTTCCAGTCTTGGATTCCAGCGGTACTGATTCTTCTAGTAATTGATATCATCATGACGATTGCCCTCTTTATGGTGGATCGAGCGGATAAAATCCTCTAAAAAATTTTAGAATTTACTACAATAAACTCACTTTTCAAGCTAGACATCTGTCTGGCTTTTTTCTTTTAAAAAGGGTTGAAAGGCCTCCTCACAAGACTTTCGTTAAGCTAAAACATGCTATAATATACCTAGGAAGATTTATCGTTTAAATTTGATAAAGAAGTCCATGATGGAAACAACTATACAATTTATCTCTCAAAGAAGTCGAAACTCTCTCAATTGAAGGGGATTGTTTTGCCCCTAAAAACATCCATGTAGATTCCTCTAACTTTTTAAATGATATACCATAGTTACGCTATTTCAACTTTTTTACTGGTATCCTAAAAAGTAAGGACGCAACTTCAATCATTAATCTGATAAAGCTAGAATATCTAACAATCAAACCTTCCAAGGAGGTTAACCTTTTGCATCATAAAATCCTTCAATTCCCAAAATTGAAGGATGGCTCAGTCATTGAGAAACCAGAAATCTATCTAAAATAAAATCTTAAAGAACTTTACTTGTTTTAACTCAATTACAAACAAGTATTTGTTTAAAAGTCTAAAAAGACTATTGAAAATGTAGTAACATTTAAGGAGAAATTTTTATGCTAGCAAAAGCAGGGGACGTCTATTGTGTTTACAATACCCATCTAAAAAAATACATCGCTTGTCAGATAACCAAGATCGAAGAGGGGGAGAAAAAGCCTCAGGCTGTCCTACTGTCATTAGACTGGTCAGGAGAACAACCTCTTACTGAAGAAGAACTATCTTCTTTAAAGCCACTGTACATCGATTTTATGTACTGGGATAGAGGCCTGCATCTGAGTAACGTTGATATTCATGTGCCGTCAAATTATATTTTTATCGGAAATACAACACCATTAACAACCGAAAGCACAAACACATATGCTATGTTTTGGGGAAATGGTTACGATATTTATAGGCAACTGAAATGGCAAGAAATACCAAAAGAAAAAAGAGATTTATTTAAGAAAGCAGATAAAAGCAAGGAAAAAGTTTCATTTTCAAGAAATGAGTGCCGTATTTCTAAACACAATATCAATGACGAGTGGACGCCTTTTGAAGACGCATTAGAATTAAAGGTCTTTCCTTGCTTATCTGAATTGGCATTAACTAGATGGCACAAAAATTTATATGAGTATTTGCAGTCAACTCCTTTTATTACAGAACTAGTTCTTGAGAATCATGGACAAACAAAACTGGATTTTTCTAAGACATCCATACATCGACTTTCCATTGATTTGACAGGTGTAGAGGAACTTAGATTGAATGATGATTTGGAGGAGCTACTCTTATTAGGAGACATGAGCGACAATTGTCAGATACTTGTAAAGGATCATGGAGCCAGCCTACGATTACAACTTGATCGTTCTCTGCCTAAGGTGCTGGGATTAAAGGATTTGGGAGCCATCCATTGTTCTAACATCCTTGAAATAGACTTTGCACAAATCTTGAATAACTATCCAAATCTTAGGGAATTGAGATTGTGGGGGAAACCTGGTAATATTCTTAATTTCCATAAATTATCAGAGTTAAAAGAGTTAATCAATTTTTCAACCGTTGATTTGTTTGGCTTTACTGCAGAGGATATCCCAAAACCAGAAGATTTACCTCAATTAAGCATGTTTTGGATGAGTAGCTTACCAGAAGATGCAGCTAAAGTAGCCAAAAAATATTATAAAAAACTGCAGGACAAGGGACTGAATCTTTGGATAACAAAACCGAGGAAAGCTGAATGGCTAGCCCAAAACCTAGATAATCCATTTCGCTCATGGGATGGACAAGAAAATATTTCAACCGCAAATGCAAAAAAAGCAGCCTCTCTATATAGAAAGACTAGAGCAAACCTTATAAAGCTTCTAGAAAACCCCAATGAGAACACTATGACAAACGTAGAAGTTCTCATAAGAGAATATACTCAAGGTTTCAATAAAATGGACAAACGTAACTGTTTTATTGAAACAATCGAGAGAGAGGATATCTATAGTGCCCTAGTTGAGATCTTAGATTTACTACCTGAAGATTTAGGAATGGACAAAGAAAAATTTATAGAAATCTTTGATGAGCTAAAGGATTTTTAAATGAGAAGCCTTTCTAGTTCATTCCTGAAACGGAGATTATCATGACTAACTTTATACAGACTATCACAGTAGAAAATCGGCAGGTCGACAAAGAAAATTACTTTACAATTGGCTACTCTCCTGAGATAGAAAAATCTTTACTGTGTGTTTATATTTCTTGGATTGCTGGTTACGAACGCTATTACGAGTTAGATGACGGAGATTTGGCTCTCTTTGAAAGGAAACGAGAAGAATTTCTCAAAAAATATGAAAAAGAAATCAAGGCTTATCGGACTGAAAGATTGATTGGTTCTGGGGCTCTGAGGGATTACAATTTCAGATTTTTGCCTGAGAATATCCTAGAAAACTTGGATAGCTATCCTCCATTTAACGGATATGTCTATCAAAACGGCATCCTCTGTGCCAAAATCAAGATTGAAGACAAGTATTTTTATCTTCCGCCCATTTATGATGAGGATTGCAGATAAGCATTGCCTCAAAGTAATGCAAAACAGCCTCTAATCTTCTAGTTTTCACTAGAAGATTTTTTATATATAAAAATTTTACACATATTGCTTGACAAGGCTTACAAATAGATGTATGATGTATGTGTAGAATAATTATATATAAAATTTTTACACACTAAAAAAGGAGGTGCCCCATGTATTTTCCAACATCATCGGCCTTGATTGAATTTCTCATCTTGGCCATCCTAGAACAAGGGGATTCCTACGGTTATGAGATTAGCCAAACCATTAAACTCATTGCCAAAATTAAGGAATCTACTCTCTACCCTATCCTGAAAAAACTGGATACCAACCGCTATCTAACTACATACTCTCGCGAATACCAAGGTCGGATGCGGAAGTACTACTCCTTGACAGAGATTGGAGAGGAGCAACTCTTTGTCCTTCGAGAAGAATGGACACTCTACACTGACACTATCAATGGCATCATAGAAGGGAGCATTCGCCATGACAAGAACTGAATATTTGAATCAGCTTGAAGCCTATCTGATGAAGCTTCCTCAATCTGATCGCATTGAAGCCATGGATTACTTCAAAGAACTCTTTGATGATGCGGGTCCAGAAGGTGAGGAGGAGCTTATCGCTAGCCTGGGAAGTCCAAAAGAAGCTGCCCATGATGTCCTGACTACACTTCTTGATAAGAAAATCAACGAAGAAAATTCCAGCAAGAACGACCGCCATATTTTACGCATCGCTCTATTAGCCCTTCTTGCAGCTCCTATCGGAATTCCGATCGGCATTGGTCTTCTCATGGCAATCATCGGGATTTTTATCGCTGCTGTCAGCGTACTTATAGCCTTCTTTGCTATATCAGTAGCTGGACTAATCCTAGGAGGCGTTCTCCTATTTGAAAGCTTCTATATTCTGGCTGAATCTACATCTGCTTTTATTCTGATTTTGGGTGGAGGTTTACTGGCAATCGGAGCTTCATCCCTAGTCTTGCTAGCAACTTCCTATGTAGCACGTTTCTTTGGATTACTAGTCCTTCGACTTATCCAATGGATTCTTAATAGAGGAAAGAGAGGTGAAAGACATGCGTAAATGGACAAAAGGATTTCTTATCTTTGGTGTTGTTACTAGTATCATTGGTTTTTCCATGATGATCATCGGTATCCAAACAGATGGTGTCAGAAGCCTCCTTGCAATGTCTCAAAATCCAGTATTTGAAAATCGAATGGAAGAACTCGTTTTTAATCAAGATATTGAAAATCTAAACATCTCACTAAAAGAACATTCGCTCGTCATTACGGAGTCAAACGATGATAAGATCCACCTCCAGTATCATCCAACCATCTCTGAAAAAGAAAATCTTCAACACTCTATCAAAGAGAAAAGTCTTGAAATAACTGACACCAAGTCAACTACACGTCGCTCTATAGGTTCTAGTATCGAAGGTATTCTCTTTATCGCAAGCGGAATTTCTAGCCGCAATGATGAAGTTGTTCTCTCATTACCAAGAGGAAAAGACTTAAAAAATCTAACTGCCCAGGTAAACCATCGTATCCTTTCAATTGCTAATGCAAAACTCAGCAATGCCAAGATTCTGTCAAATGGATATCTCCTTCGTATCACTGATAGCGAGATTAAAAATAGCCAACTGATCACAACTGGAATTGTCAATGTATTTGAAACCAGTCTAACAGATAGCCGCATCCAAGCAGACCATGAACATATCTCTGCTGAGGATATTCAAGTACATGGTAAGGTAGAGCTAGAGTCAAAAAAAGATATGGTCATCAAGCTAGCTAAAAAAGAACTTGAGAGAATTAATGTAGAACTTTCTTCTGACCATGGTTCCATCTATCATCGTAGTCGGGAAGGATATAATCCAAACGAGGAAAACAAGGAAGATGAAGAATTCTCAAATCCTTACAAAGTAGAGAAAAAAGATACGCAAGATTTACTTGTCGCAAAAGCTGGTCAAGACATCAATCTACCAAAAGAGGATGTTCGCTCGCCTTCTTATAGACATCATGAATAAAAAGTTACTAATCAAAAGGGAGGTCTCATCATGACTCAAGAATGGTTCGAAAGTGCTGATTTCGAGAAAACAGCCAACAATGATAAAAAAGATAGCCCATCCGACTCAGTTCTCCTTGAAGAAGATTCAGATACAAAGGAAGAATCACCAGTAGTTGAGGAAAACCCTCAAGAAAAACCAGAAGAACAGGATGCTGATCTAGAAAAAATAGAGGCTGAAGAACAAGAAGCTGAAGAAGAACTGGCAACAAAAACAGACAAGTCAGAAAAACCTGTTAAAGAAGTTTTTCAGACAAGCAAACCTTTAACCAGCAAATCTTTGGAAAGCCCATTTTTACCAGACCCTACACCTACAAAAACTGCAATCTTCAAAGAAGAATTGGCTGATTTTTGGACCTGGCTACTAGGTGCTCTTAAAGAGCCGACAGCTCGTTTTGATACAGATAAAAAACATAGTTATAATGCCTTTGCACTCCTAACTATCTTTTCTGCTACGAGTTTCCTCTTTACTGTTTACCATGCCAAACATAGCTACTACGGCCGCATGGCAAGTATCGATGCCAACTTCGTGGAACAATTCCCATCTCTCAATCTCTTTTCTATCTTCTCTATCTTAGTAGCGACAAGTCTCTTCTTCTTTTCTATCCTCATGGGTGGATTTGTAGTCAAACGTTTTGTCGATCAGGACAGCGATTGGACACTGGAAAGAGCCTTTCAAGAGTATGGCAGGCTCTTCGCCCTTCCTATCCTACTGACAGGCGTCGCTAGCTTCTTTGCCTTCTTTAATGGCCTACGCTTTGCAGCTCTTCTCAGCCTCATTAGTCTGGGTATGGTCCTACTTGGCAACCTCTACATCATCTCAAGACCGAGTAAGGATAGTAAAACTGATCCTTTCTACCGTCTTCTCTTCGCAGTCCTCGTCAACGGAAGCGTCCTATTTCTCTTCTTCCTAGCAGAAATGGCACTGGTTTCTGATTATCTCCGACTTCTAGCTTTTATGTAAGATAAAGGTAGCGAGATAGAAAGATATTAGCTTTAGAGGATCATTACTATAAAATTTTAGAAACACAAAAGCGAACAAGACAGAATTCTGATAATCAGAAAACTAATCTTGTCCGCTTTTTAACTTTATAGAAACTTTTGTTTCACAGATTCCTTATTTATTTGCTAAGGCTTCAAAATCTTCCCCTAAAACATGTCCTACCTCTATTTGATTGGCGTCCAAATCCTGACAAAGTTCCTTTGGAAGAACTTCTAAGAAGGTTTGATAATCCAGTCTAGCTACTGCTTCATAGTCTTCAGGCTTAGAACCGTCTCCAGATATTTTCACCAAGTCAATCTCCCAGACAAGGTCCTTACCAGCCAACTGCTCAACATAAGGCACGGGAACAACAGGACCTTTCGGCAAAATTGTCTTAACCCCTTGAGCCAGGTGATAGATGCCGTGGATCTTACCTTCACTATCTGGGTAGAATTTTGCACTTGCAGGGTAGGCATCTGACTCTTGAACCTTTTTGACTAATGCTTCAAAACGTGCTACTCCATCTTCTTCTAGGAAACTTTCTAAATCCTTCTTATCAAAGTAAATAGTTGAAAGAATTCCCTGGCAGAAGGCCAAATGAGCATCCTTATCAGCTAAATAGTTTTTAACAGTTTCTCGGAAATAGTCTTCCAAATCAAAGTCTGACAAACCTTTAACGCTTTCTCCAACCTTGCCAGACAAGGCTTGCAAAAGAGACTCGACAATCTCCCAATCAGCTCTTGTAATCAAATCAGGAATGATTACTTGATAGCCGTTTTGAGAATCTACATAACTAACTTTAAAAAGAAATTGAGACTTGCCTACGATTCCACACTCGATATACTCGAGGCGATTAAGGGGTTGACGGAGATAGACTGCATCATAACTATGTGACTCTAAGCCATCTACCAAGGCCAAGACTGACTTAGCTGTTAAAATCTCCTGTTGTCCTAAAATACTTTGTTTATTTGGAATAAAAAATGTTTTCACTATAAATGCTCTCCTTTGAAATCGTTTACATATAGTATACACCATTTTCCTGAAAGATGCAGAAAGCCAAGATTGAAACTGCTACTAAGGCAGATCCTTTAGCCATCAATGGTCGTCACGGACTTGCTCAATACCATGAGCTAGGCTATCTATCTACAGACTTCCATGAAAGTGTCAGTCATACACTGGATTATGCTTACAGTGATTTTTGCATCTCTACATGTGCAGCAAAATTAGGTCAAGAAGAGCTAGCCCAAACCTATGCTCACTATTCTAAGAATTATCAGAACCTATTTGATCCTGATACAGGCTACATGAGGGCGCGTGATGTAGATGGCAACTTCCGTCCTGACTTTTCTCCTTACAGTTGGGGACGAGATTATGCTGAATGTTCAGCCATCCAAGCCAGTCTCGGTGTCTTACACGATATTTCTGGACTTAGTCAACTAATGGGTGGAAAAGAAGCCTTTAGCAACTATCTCTTAAAAGCTTGCCAAAGTTTACCGCTCTTTGAAACGACAGGTTATGGCTATGAAATCCATGAGATGAGCGAAATGGCAGCAGCGCCATTTGGCCAACTAGCCATTTCAAACCAACCAAGCTTCCACATCCCTTATCTGTTTCGCTACAGTAATTATCCCCAATATACCAGTCTCTTAATCAAGACTCTCCGTCAAAAAGCCTTCCGAGCTGGCTGGGATGCCTATCCAGGAGATGAGGATAACGGTAGTCTCTCTGCCTGGTATGTCTGGTCTGCCCTTGGACTTTACCCGACCTGCCCAGGAAAAGCAAGCTATGATCTTGGGATTCCGCTCTTTGATCACCTTCGTGTCTATCTTGCAGAAAAAGACCAGTGGTTGGATGTTCGTACTCAGCAAAATCATGAACACTTCCACTTTGTACAAGACTGTCATCTTGACGGAAAAGAAGTTCAGAGTATTGGTCACCAAGAATTGCTAAACGCCCAATCTCTCGACTTTACCCTCAGCTGGTTACCAAATCACTAATAGGTCAAATCCCCTTGTCATGTACAAGGGGATTTTCTGATTTATAGTAAATCTTCCACAAAGTTATCCACAGATTGTGCATAACTTTCAATCAACTTTCAAATCAATGTCATGCACTTCCAAACGATTTCTCTCAACCATTTTTTTGACATTCTAAAGTAAAACACCCTCAATATCCTGTTCTATCAGTCTTTATAACCGACTAGCTTAGTATTCAACTCACACATTCTATTTCTTTTTTCTAAACTAACATTTGGAAAGAAATTTTTTATTTCACAAAGTTATCCACAGATTGTGTATAACTTTTCCTCAAGTACAAACTCCATCTGATAAATCCCCCTACATTTTTTATAGGAAATTTCGAATTTTGTTAGGCGCTTTCAAAAAATCATGATATACTGAAATTATCAGAAAAGGAGACATTATGAAAAAAGATCAACACCAACTTAATTGGCTGATGGTTTCTCTGATTGCTTTCAACATGGTTTGGGGGCTAGGAAACGTCGTCAACAACTATTCTCAACAGGGGATTTCAGTAGTCGTATCTTGGGTTTTAATCCTCGCACTCTATTTTATCCCATACTCCCTCATCGTTGGACAACTAGGTTCTACCTTTAAGGAAAGCGGAAGCGGTGTTAGTGACTGGGTTGAAAAAACATCAACCAAACGTCTAGCCTACTTTGCTGCTTGGACCTACTGGGTTGTGCATATCCCTTATCTCGCACAAAAACCTCAAGGAATTCTGATTCCACTTGGTTGGGCCTTGCAGGGTAATGGACAGTTTCTAAAACAAATTGACTTCCACTGGATCGTTATTCTCTGCTTGCTAATCTTTGGACTTTTCCTCTACCTTTCTACAAAAGGATTGGCAACACTGAAAGTCATCGGTAGCTTGGCAGGAAGTGCCATGTTGATTATGTCTTTACTCTTTGTGCTTTTGGCTGTCGGTCTGCCTTTCATCAAACCAGATATCCAGTTTGCGACACCACACATGGATCAACTGAACACCTACATTCCAAACTTTGATTTTTCTTATTTTACAACAATCTCACTATTGGTCTTTGCAGTTGGTGGTTGTGAAAAAATTTCCCCATATGTGAATCAAACTCGCAACCCTGCAAAAGAATTTCCAAAAGGTATGATTGTGATGGCCATCATGGTAGGACTCTCTGCCATCCTTGGTTCAGTTGCCATGGGAATGCTATTTGATGGCAATAACATCCCTGAAGACCTCATGCGTAATGGCGCTTATCAAGCCTTCCAAATGTTAGGAAATTCTTGGGGAGTTGGAAACCTATTTGTCGTGATTTACGCTCTTACAAATATGGTCGGACAAATCGCGGCGCTTGCCTTCTCTATTGACGCACCATTGCAAATCCTTCTCAATAACGCTGATGAAAACTATATCCCAAGTTGGCTTCGTAAACGTACTGAAAAAGGTGTCCTCATTAACGGCTACCTCCTTACAGGCGTCCTCGTTAGCCTTATCATCATCCTTCCAATTTTTGGTATTCAGGAAATTGACGGACTTGTAAAATGGATGACTAACCTCAATTCTATCGTAATGCCAATGCGTTACCTCTGGGTATTCCTTGCCTATATGATGCTCAATCGCGCTTGGAAAACATACAAAAATGCCGAATACAAGTTTGTGAATAATCCTAAAATTGGCTTTGTTATCGGTACTTGGTGCTTCCTCTTTACAGCCTTTGCTTGTATCCTTGGTATGGTTCCAAAAATTAACTATGCTGAGAATCCAACGGCTTGGCAATTCTCTCTTCTTACAAACATCTTAACCCCAATTATTCTGATTGGATTAGGTGTGATTCTACCAGTACTTGCCAAAAAAGAACAAAAGAAACAAATCAAGTAAGTCTACTACTAGCTAGATATAATCGCTTTTATCTTTTCTTGTAAAATTTTCTCAGCAAAAATCCCCTTTGAACAGTAACGTTCAAGGGGATTTCTTTTTGTTTAATAGTCTATTTTTTTACTTGGCTTCGTACCAAGTTACGCCTTCATTTTCGTCAGCAATCAGTGGCACACTGAGTTGAATGGCATCTTCCATGGTTTGCTTGACGAGTTTTTTGATGGCAGCTAATTCTGACTTAGGAACTTCAAGAACGATTTCATCGTGTACTTGTAGAAGCATCTTAGTCTGATAACCACCTGCAACCAAGGCTTTATCCAGCTGAATCATAGCGATTTTGAGAATATCTGCAGCCGATCCTTGGATAGGTGAGTTGATGGCTGTACGTTCCGCAAAACCACGAATATTAAAGTTGCGCGAATTGATATCTGGCAACTCACGGCGACGTTTGAAGAGGGTCTCTACATAACCCTTATCACGTGCCTCACGTACCACTTCATCCATGTAGTTTTTGATTCCTGGGAAGCGTTCAAAGTAGGTATCAATGTAGGCCTTAGCCTCTTTACGACTGATGCCCAGATTATTCGATAAACCAAAGTCTGAAATTCCGTAGACCACTCCAAAGTTGACAGCCTTGGCATTGCGACGGTCGTTTGGAGTCACATCCTCAGGACGTTCAATTCCAAAGACACGCATGGCTGTAGAGGTATGGATATCTGCCCCTTCTTGGAAAGCCTTAATCAAGTGCTCATCTTTAGAGATATGTGCCAAAACGCGCAACTCAATCTGTGAATAGTCCGAGCTGAGAAGGACACTGTCCTCCCATTCTGGCACGAAAGCCTTACGGATAAGGCGACCTTGTTCCAAACGAACAGGGATATTTTGCAGGTTGGGATCCACACTAGACAGACGCCCAGTCTGGGTCAAATCTTGCACATAGCGCGTGTGAATCTTGCCGTCAGATAAAATCCAGTCCTGTAAACCAATCACATAAGTGGATTGAATCTTAGCAATCTGACGGTAATCGAGAATTTTCTTGACGATTGGGGCAATCGGAGCTAGGCGCTCCAAGACATCCACGGCTGTCGAGTACCCTGTCTTGGTTTTCTTGGTATATTCGAGAGGGAGACCTAGTTTTTCAAACAGAAGGACACCCAACTGTTTAGGTGAATTGATATTAAATTCCTCACCTGCTAGGTCATAAATCTCTTGCGTCAGCTTTTCAATGACAAGCTCATTTTCAGCCTGCATCTCAAGTAGGGTTTCTTTTTTGACCTTGATCCCAGCGATTTCCATCTTAGCAAGGACAAAAGCCAGAGGTTGCTCCATGTCATAGAGAAGGTCTAGTTGCCCATTCTCACTTAACTTGTCAAGTAAAACAGGTTCAGTTTCAACTAAAACAGCAACCTTACGAGCCAAGTGTTCCAAGAATTTCTCTCGCTCTGGGATAGCTTTTTTGACACCTTTACCGTAGAAGGTTTCATCATCGACTAGGTAAGTTTGGCCATAAAGACTAGCAATGGTTGAAATTTCATTATTCTCGACTGTTGATAGGAGATATTTTGCTAAACGGCTGTCAAAAGCAGGAGCCTGCAAATTCAAACCAAAGCGATTTAAGAGGACTTTTGCTTTCTTAAAGTCATACACTTTCAGAGGTGTTTTTTCTAGAAAGTCCTTGAAAATCAGGTCTTGCAAAAGTTCAAGATTGTCTGTGGCATAGAGTTTGTCTCCGCACGACCAGGCAAAGCCAATCAAGTCATCTGTATGGTAGTTTTCTCCAAAGAGTTCAAAGTGGAAGATGGAATCGGCGCTCAGCATATCTTGACTGACTTGGTCAACAATAGTAAAGTCCAAACTCTCAGCCACATCAGCTGATGATAGATTTAAAGCCTGCTTGAGTTGTTTGAAGCCCATCTCATCGTAGAATTTCCCGAGATTTTCCACATCTGGACCACTATAAACCAAATCATCTAGGCCGATTTCAATCGGTGCTTTCGTATCAATCGTCGCCAGTGTTTTAGACAGAAAGGCTTGCTCCTTATCATTGATGAGATTTTCCTTCATCTTAGAAGCCTTCATACTATCGATGTTTTCATAAATACCTTCGAGCGAGCCATGTTCTAACAAGAGCTTGATACCAGTCTTTTCACCAATCTTGGTTACGCCAGGGATATTATCTGACTTATCTCCCATGAGGGCTTTAAGATCAATGAACTGAGCAGGTGTGATGCCCATCTTTTCCATGAGATATTCTGGTGTAAATGCCTCAAACTCAGCTACACCTTTCTTGGAAATCTCAACCACTGTATGTTCATCTGTCAACTGGATCAAGTCCTTGTCTCCACTGACGATAGTTACATCAAATGAATCCTTTTCAGCCAAACGACCCAAGGTACCAATGATGTCATCTGCCTCATACTGAGCCAATTCATAGTGACGAATCCCAAGATGATCCAGCAACTCACGAATAAAAGGAAATTGCTCACGAAACTCATCCGGAGTCTTGGCACGACCACCCTTATAATCAGCATACATCTCTGTACGGAAAGTCGTCTTCCCCGCATCAAAAGCAACCAAGATATGACTCGGTTGGACACGTTCCAACAGGTGATTTAGCATCAGATGAAATCCGTAGATTGCATTGGTATGAAGTCCATTGTCATTTTTAAAACGATCCAGTTGCTGGTAAAGTGCAAAGAATGCCCGAAAAGCAACTGAAGAGCCGTCAATTAGTAATAATTTTTTCTTGTCCATACACCCATTATAAAGGAAAGCAGGGAAAAATACCATTAGGAAGAGCCCAAATACTGAATAACACTTATGATGCTGGATTTTCTACTCGTGCACCACTGCTATCAACTTGGAAACCATCGATAGTCGTATTGACTGCTAAAGCTCCCGATGAATTTACATAGTAATATTTCCCTGAAACCTGAAACCACTGGCTAGCCTTCATAGCACCTGAGCTTTCAAGATAGTACCATGTTCCATTATCCTTTAACCAGCCTGTCTGCATTTCGCCAGACGACTTCAAATAATACCACTTAGAACCATCTTTTAACCAGCCTGTCGTCATTGTACTATCAGCTTGCAAATGATACCAGTTCCCATTAATCTTCTTCCAACCGACTGCTTTCTGACCATTTTCATAATAATACCAAACAGTTCCTTCTTTTTCCCAACCATTTTTAGAGCTACTTGTTTTAGTTAAGGGGATATAACGTCTGTTCCCGCTTCGTGAAATATAACTAATCCATTTATGCCCATCTTTTTCAAGAGTTTGATCATAATGAACACTTTCTCCCGCATAGTAATAATCGATAATCGTTGCTGTTAGTGATGGCTGATCCATAATGGCTGCTTTTTCTGTAAAAATATGTGTCCCACTAGATACGAGTGATAACTGATAATTTCCTGAGCTAGCATTCCCCACATCTTTAAAATGAATGAATCCAGTCATAGAATTGGCCTTTACCGTTCGTCGATTGTACCTTTCTCTGACTCCATAATTGTATTCTTCAATTTCAATCATATCACCAAAAACATTGGATACCCAAGCGACATGACCATACTGTCCACTCGTATCCCAAGCGATAGAACCAATTGCTGGGCGCTGATCTACGCGATAACCTTCTCGTTTAGCACGATATCCCCATTCATTAGCATTTCCATAAGCCGCCGGAATTTCAAAACCATTGACATTACTCAAACGAAAGGCTGCAAAAGAAGTACACTGACGAGAATACATGCGCCATTTATCAATCTCCTGACTCCCATTTTTATAATAATAGGGATAATCATCTCCACGCGCCTGTGATCCATTGTTTGCCTGGTTGGCATGAACAGTTCCTCCACTAAATAAAAAAATACCTGCTAAAACTAGTGAAGCTGAGCCTACAGCTGTCTTTCTGAGAAAAGTTCCCTTTTTATGTCCTGCTTTAGTAAATGTCATTGATTCTCCTTCAAATAATTAAATTTTTGAGGTTGACCTCATCTATATCATTCGAAAGAAAAAGAAAAAAGTGAGAGTATTTCTCACTTTCATGATTATCCTTAATCCAAATAATGAATTAAGTTCTTTTCTGTTAAAATATCTGAATAGGTGAAAGATTCAACATAGACATTAGCCTGTTTGTCTCCTTCAACATTTCCAAACTCAACGATGAAGAGCGATGGATAAACCTCAATTAGTTTTCCCAAACGATTCTTTTGACGTTTACGACCATTTTCTAAGGTCATTTCCACCACTTGTCCCTCATGCGCCTTAATCTCTTCTTTGATTTTTTTCATTTTAGCCACATCTGTAAATGCGTCTGTCATTTTGGTTCCTCCATCTTCGAAATACTTGAAAATTTATTATATTCTTTTTGGAAAATCAATTCTACCGTTCCGCGAGCACCGCTACGGTTTTTCTCGATAATCACTTCTACTTTATTATTTGGAATGCCTTCCTCCTCTTCACCACCGCGCTCATAATAGTCATCACGATAAAGAAAGGCTACAATATCAGCATCCTGCTCAATAGATCCAGATTCACGAATATCAGACAAAACTGGTCTCTTATCTTGACGTTGCTCTACACCACGAGAAAGCTGACTGAGAGCTATAACTGGAACTTTGAGTTCTTTTGCTAGGATTTTCAACTGACGGGAAATCTCAGATACTTCTTGTTGACGATTTTCTCGACCAGTCCCTGTGATCAGCTGAAGATAGTCAATCAAAATCAAGCCTAGATTACCTGTTTCCTGAGCCAGTTTACGGGAACGAGAGCGAATTTCTGTGATCCGAATCCCTGGTGTATCATCAATGTAGATACTTGCATTAGCCAGATTACCCTGAGCAATCGTATACTTGCGCCATTCTTCCTCAGTCAATTGACCTGTACGGATAGAATGCGACTCTACCAACCCTTCCGCAGCCAGCATACGATCGACCAAACTTTCAGCACCCATTTCCAGAGAGAAAATAGCAACTGTCTTGTCTAGTTTGGTTCCGATATTTTGCGCAATATTCAAAGCAAAAGCTGTCTTACCAACCGCAGGACGAGCTGCCAAAATAATCAATTCTTCCTCATGCAGACCTGTCGTCATGTGATCTAAATCTCGATAACCCGTCGCAATACCCGTGATATCTGAAGTCTGTTGCGAACGAGCTTCTAAATTCCCAAAGTTGATATTCAATACATCGCGAATATTTTTAAAACCATTTCGATTGGCATTCTCACTGACGTCAATCAAACCTTTTTCTGCACGAGCGATAATTTCGTCAGCAGGTTGAGAAGCTTCATAGGCTAGGTTTACAGACTCTGTCAACTTAGCGATTAGGCGTCGAAGCATAGCCTTTTCTGCTACAATTTTAGCATAGTATTCCGCATTGGCAGAGGTCGGCACTGAATTGACAATCTCAACCAGATAAGACAAGCCTCCAATAGTTTGTAAATCACCCTGGCTATCTAGTATCGTCCGAACTGTGGTTGCGTCAATAGCATCTCCACGATCAGACAAATCAACCATAGCTTGAAAAATCAAACGGTGAGCATACTTAAAGAAGTCCTGTGAATCGATATATTCTCGGACAAAAACGAGTTTAGTCTCATCAATAAAAACGGCTCCTAAAACAGATTGTTCTGCCAGGATATCTTGAGGCTGAACACGCAGTTCTTCAACTTCTGCCATCAGACTTTCCTTCCTTTTACAATATTGTCAACCAATCGTAAATTAAGCTTCCTTGATACGAAGATTGATTACACTTGTCACGTCTTGATAAATCTTCACCGGAACATCAATCAAACCAACTGCTCGGATTGGTGATTGAACTTGAATGTGACGTTTATCAATTTTAATACCAAATTGTTTTTGCAATTCTTCTGCAATTTTCTTGTTGGTAATAGATCCAAATGTACGTCCATCTGGACCAACTTTTTCAACAAACTCAACGATTGTTTCTTCTGCTTCCAGTTTTGCTTTAATTTCCTTAGCTTCTGCAAGCATCTCTGCATGTGCTTTTTCTTCTGATTTTTGCTTACCACGCAACTCACCAATGGCTTGAGCTGTAGCTTCCTTAGCAAGGTTTTTCTTAATTAAAAAGTTTTGTGCATATCCAGTTGGCACTTCTTTAATTTCACCTTTTTTTCCTTTACCTTTAACATCTGCTAAAAAGATTACTTTCATTCTTCTGACTCCTTTTCTTTTGTTTCATTAAAAATAACTGTTTTCAGTTTATCTCCTGCTTCTTGCAGGCTCATATCTGTCAAACGTGCCGCAGCTAAGTTAAAGTGACCACCGCCACCTAACTCTTCCATAATTCGTTGGACATTGATCTTACTTCTGCTTCGCGCAGAAATGGAGATTGCTCCTTGACTATTTTTAGCAAGTACAAAGCTAGCCTCTATACCAGACAGGGCAAGCATAGCATCAGCAGCCTTACTAATAACAACCGTATCGTACTCTTTATCCTCCAAAGCTTGAGCAACCAGGATTGATGGCTGTACCATTTGCCCCTGCAAAATGAGTTCATTTACCAATCGATATTCTTCAAAATCAGTGGCCGAAATTTCCTGAATGACAATGCTATCACTCCCTCTCGTTCTGAGATAACTTGCAACATCAAAAGTTCGACTAGTTACCCGAGAGGTGAAATTTTTAGTATCCAGCATCATCCCTCCCATAAGAACACTAGCCTGAATACGACTCAAACGTTTCTTCTTAGAGTTTTGAAATTGAATCAATTCTGTTACTAGTTCACTAGCACTACTAGCTCCACTCTCGATATAGGTAATGACCGAATTATCTGGAAAATCTTGGTCACGACGATGATGGTCAATGACAATCGTCTGGGTAAACAAGTCATAAAACTCTTTGGATAAGGTTAAAGCTGTCTTAGAATGGTCAACCATCACCAGTAAGGAGCGTTTGGTAACCATTGTCATCGCTTGATTTAAAGGAAGAAGTTTTGAAACACCCTCATCTTCCAAATAATTGACCGCTCGAGCGATATCTGGAGACAGCTGTGTAGGATCATAAACCACATAACTATCTTCTAGTACATTACTCGAAAACAACTGCATTCCAACTGCTGAACCAAGAGCATCCATGTCAAGATTCTTGTGACCAACAACAAAAACTCGATCGACACTTTTAAGTTTATCTGAGATAGCTGTCATCATAGCACGAGTTCGTGTCCGAGTTCGTTTAACAGATGCTGCTGAACCGCCTCCAAAGTAGATTGGATTTTTGGTTTCATCATTCTCTTTTACAACTACTTGGTCACCACCACGAACTTCGGCTAAGTTGAGATTGAGGAGAGCAACCTTCCCAATCTGGTCATGATTACCATCACCATAGGAAACTCCTATACTCATCGTTAGTGGTAAATTCCGTTGCTTAGCTTCCTCACGAAAGGTATCAATTACAGAAAACTTATCCTGCATCAAGTGATCAAGTACAGTGTAGTCAGTAAATAGATAAAACCGATCCATACTCACTCTACGAGAAAACATGGCATGTTTCCCAGCAAATTCTGAAACAAAATTTGCAACAAAGCTATTAATATGACTAATGTCTGATTCAGACGTTTCATTTTCCAAATCATCATAGTTATCAACTGAGATAATCCCGATTACCGGTCTACTTGTCACAAGCTCAGCAGTCGCCTCATACTCACCAGAAACATCAAAAAAGTATAAGACACCTGAATTTCTATCTAAATGCACTGCATAACGTTTCTCCCCAATAATGGCATAAGCCCCTGGAGTAGAAATCGAACTCTTTAAAATCTTTTGAAATTGAGGAAAATCAATTTCTCCATCCTCAGTTGTTAAAATTAATTCCGCATAGGGATTGAACCATTCAATCTCACTGCTGTTCATGTTTAATTTAACAACTCCGACAGGCATTTGCTCTAGGAGGGCACTCAAACTATCCGTAGCCTGATGATTGACATACTGGATTTGCTCGATATCCGTTTTTTTGTAATATTTTTTCTGGAAATTAAATAGCAGAACATAGAATACGATAAATAAAAATAGACTTGCTATAGTGATCAGATTATCCTTTACTAACACAATCAAAATGGTCATAATCGTAAAGGTTACTATAGCAATCAGATACATAAAAAAGGGATTTATTTCATTTTTTTTCATTACAAACCTCTTGCGCATTATTATACCATAAATGTAGCCAAAATGCGACTTTTAAAGAGGAAACACTATTTTCAAATAATAGTAAAACATCCAAACTAAAAAGTGGTTTACACTAGTGTAAACCACTTTTACAGACTAATTTTTTTGATTATTTAACTTCTAGAAGACCAATGTCTCCATCTTCACGACGATAAATAACATTTGTTGTTTCATCTTCAACATCTACATAGATAAAGAAGTCGTGTCCCAATAAATCCATCTGTAAGATAGCTTCTTCCAAATCCATTGGTTTCAAATCAATTTGTTTTGAACGAACAACTTTTGGTTGTGCTACATCTAAGTCCTCAACTAAAGCATCTGTAAAGAGTTGACTTGTAGATACTTTATTTCTGTTCTTACGTTCAATTTTAGTTTTGTTTTTACGAATCTGACGCTCAATCTTATCTGTCACCAAATCAATAGAACCGTACATATCTTGAGAAATATCTTCTGCACGAAGAGTAATAGATCCAAGCGGAATGGTTACTTCTACTTTAGCAGTCTTTTCACGGTAAACTTTCAAGTTAACACGCGCATCCAATTCTTGGTCTGCTTGGAAGTATTTTTCGATCTTTTCGAGTTTAGAAACTACATAATCACGAATTGCTTCTGTTACTTCTAGGTTTTCACCACGGATACTATATTTAATCATATAAGTACCTTCTTTCTAAACATATTTGTTTTTCTAATTATATTATAACGCTTTCATATTTTTTTTGCAAACTTTTTCCTCATCTTGCGAGGGAAAAAGTTTTAATATTCTGACAACCAGCTTCTAAAAACATACTTTTAAGACGATTCAAGGTAGTTCCAGTCGTGTAAATATCATCAAAGAGTAAGATATTTTCTGGAAGCTTCACTCCATCTTTCAATAAAAAGGGAAATTCTGCAAGTAAGCGATCCGATCGATTTTTTGAAGAACTAGCCTCCACTTCTTTTTTAACCAAAATATCCAGATATGCTAATCCAGTATCCTTTATCAAACCTTCAACTTGATTAAAGCCTCTGCTTTTTAAACGATGGTCACTCAGAGGAACAATCACAATCTGATAGTCCTCATACTTCTTTAACTCTTTTTGCAATATCTCAGAAAATACCTTTCTAAGAAGATAATCACCATCAAATTTATAGCGACTAAAATATTCTTTCATGGCCTGATTATAGGAATAAAGAGCCACATGATCAACCTTTACACCTTTTTTACACCAAAATTGACAATCTTGACAGATGATTGACATTCCTTTTTTAAAACAAGTAGGACAATGATTACCACCAATGCTCTCGAAAGACGAAATACAGGATTCACAGACTATTTCCTCCTCCTTTTTCAAACAGAGCAGGTTAGTAAAAGTTATCTCTGTTTGCAAACTTTTACCACACAATAAACACTTCATACTCCTGCCTCCTGATTCATTTGTTTAATCTCCTTTATGGCTCTCTTAATGGACTGATTGAGGCCGTCATGGAAAAATATCAGTTCTCCAGTAGGACGCTCCATGCTTCTTCCAACTCGTCCACCAATTTGTACTAAACTTGACTTGGTAAAGAGTTGATGATTGGCTTCCACCACAAAAACATCTACACGAGGGAAGGTAACTCCACGCTCTAATATAGTTGTGCTTATTAATATCGTCAACTCTCCATCTCGAAAGGCCTGTACCTGTTCTAATCGGTCTTCCGTGATTGAGGATACAAAGCCTATTTTCTCATTCGGAAACTTCTCCTGCAAAATTTCTTTTAGCTTTTCTCCCTTTTTAATCTCAGAGGCAAAGATTAGTAAGGGATAGGCCGTCTTTCTCTGTTTCTCAATGTAAAGTTTTAATTTGGGAGGTAAGCCATTTTTTTCTAAATATCTATTAAAATGCGATAACCAGATTGGCTTGGGAACAATGAGAGGATTTCCATGAAAGCGACGTGGCAAACTGAGACGCTTTAACTCCCCTTGTTTAACTTTTCTGTCTAACTCATCTGTTGACGTTGCTGTTAAAAATATTCTCAATCCATTTTCCTTTACACAATTGTTGACAGCATGGTAAAGCACTGGATTATCAACATAAGGAAAGGCATCCACTTCATCCACAATCAATAAATCAAAAGCTTGATAAAATTTTAATAGTTGGTGAGTGGTTGCTACAACTAAAGGTGTACGAAAATAGGGATCCGATTCCCCATGTAGTAGTGCAATCTCACATGCAAAATCATTTTGTAGTCGTTTATGTAGCTCTAAGCAAACATCAATTCGTGGACTGGCCAGACAAACAGCTCCACCTTGATCAATCACCTTGGCAACAACTTGGTAGATCATCTCAGTCTTACCAGCTCCTGTCACTGCATGTACCAAGGTAGCCTCCTTCTTATCTACCGCCTGAAGGAGTCCTTGTGATACCCGCTCTTGAAATGGAGTCAGTTGATCTGACCATTTGAGTACATCTTGCTGTGGAAACCTTTCTTGCGGAAAATAATAGAGATTTTGATCACTTCTTATTCGCTTCATAATCAAGCATTCTCGGCAATAAAAAGCACCAACAGGCAAATGCCATTCTTCTTCTATCTGACTACCACAACGCTGACAAGATAGTTGTCCCTTTTCTTTTTTCATGGATGGAATTTGTTTTGCTTGTTGTCTCTCCTCTTGACTTAATTCTTGCTCCGTAAAAAGGCGACCGAGATAATTTGGATTTACTTTCATATTTCTTTATTCGTAAAATGTAGAACTTTACGCTATTTTTTAGTACAATAAAAATATGGAATACAAAACTATAAAAGAGGACGGACAAGTCCAAGAAGAAATCAAAAAATCACGCTTTATCTGTCATGCCAAACGTGTCTATAGTGAGGAAGAGGCTCGTGATTTTATCACAACTATTAAAAAAGAACACTATAAAGCTACCCACAACTGCTCTGCTTTTATTGTCGGTGAGCGTAGTGAAATCAAGCGAACTAGTGATGATGGAGAACCTAGTGGGACTGCTGGCGTTCCTATGCTAGGAGTTCTGGAGAATCACAACCTTACTAATGTCTGTGTTGTAGTTACTCGTTATTTTGGTGGTATCAAACTAGGGGCTGGTGGTTTGATTCGCGCTTATGCTGGTAGCGTTGCTCTAGCAGTTAAGGAAATTGGGATTGTCGAAATCAAAGAGCAAGCTGGCATCTCCATTCAAATGTCTTATGCCCAATATCAAGAATACGGTAATTTTCTTAAAGAGCATAATCTCATAGAATTAGAGACAAACTTTACAGATCAGGTTGACACGATGATTTTCGTTGACAAAGAAATGAAGGACGATATCAAGGCTGATCTCATTGAATTTTTCAGTGGAAAAGTTACTCTAACTGACAAAGGTTTACGTGAAGTTGAAATACCTGTAAACCTATCGTAAAGAAAGGAAATATCATATGGCTTTTGGAAGATTAATTCAGGGACTCGCTGGAAACTTCAGTGAGCAAAGTAAAGAAGCTCTTACAAAGGAATTTGGACAATATTTATTAGAAAATGAAGAAATTCAAAGCGGATATAAACTCATTCGTGACTCAATTATCTTTACAAATATCCGAATCATCTTTACAGATAAACAAGGGACAACCGGACGGAAGATGTCTATCAAATCAATTTTCCTCATGAACATCGTTAATGTTGAGATGGAAACTGCTGGACTTGGGATTGATGATAGCGAGATTACGATTACTTATTTAGAAAATGCCTTTCTAAAAGCTCATAATGAGCACTTTAACTCTCACAAATTTGAATTTCCAAAGAAAACAGATATCGTACCTCTTTATACTTATCTATTTGAATTAGCTTATCACAATCGTTTAAATATTAACGGTTTGAATCACTGATATAAAAAAATCCTATCGCTTCGATAGGATTTCTATATTTTACAAAAGTTTAAGATAGCGTTATACTAGAAGCATCTTATATAAAGAGGTGCTAACATGGCTATTTATAACAATATCACAGAACTTATCGGAAAAACACCGATTGTTAAATTGAATAACATTGTACCAGAAGGTGCAGCAGACGTTTACGTAAAACTAGAAGCTTTTAACCCCGGTTCATCCGTTAAGGACCGCATCGCTCTTAGTATGATTGAAAAAGCAGAACAAGATGGTAAACTTAAACCAGGTTCTACTATTGTGGAAGCAACAAGTGGAAATACTGGTATCGGACTTTCATGGGTTGGTGCTGCTAAAGGTTATAAAGTTGTCATCGTTATGCCTGAAACAATGAGTGTTGAACGCCGTAAAATCATCCAAGCTTATGGTGCTGAGCTAGTCCTCACTCCTGGTAGCGAAGGAATGAAAGGTGCGATTGCTAAAGCGCAAGAAATTGCTGCTGAGCGTGATGGTTTCCTACCATTACAGTTTATTAACCAAGCTAACCCAGAAGTTCACGAAAGAACAACAGGAGCTGAAATTCTAGCTGATTTCGGAGCTGATGGTTTAGATGCCTTTGTTGCTGGTGTAGGTACTGGAGGAACTATTTCTGGTGTCTCTCACGCTCTTAAATCGGCTAATTCAGACATTCAAGTTTTTGCAGTTGAGGCAGACGAGTCAGCTATCCTATCTGGTGAAAAACCTGGGCCTCACAAAATTCAAGGTATCTCTGCTGGCTTTATTCCTGATACACTCGATACAAAGGCATACGATGGTATCGTTCGCGTAACATCAGACAATGCTCTTTCACTTGGCCGTGAAATCGGTGGAAAAGAAGGTTTCTTGGTAGGTATTTCTTCTGCTGCAGCTATCTATGCAGCAATCGAAGTTGCTAAAAAACTTGGGGCAGGTAAAAAAGTCCTTGCGCTTGCACCAGATAACGGAGAACGTTACCTATCTACAGCACTCTATGAGTTTGAAGTCTAGTCTCCTAAATACACAAAGCCCTTGTTAAAGGGCTTTTTAATTTTTTCTAAAAGAAAAGGAAGCTGATTTGCTTCCTTACTTTTTTATTAGTTATTCAAGGCTGCTGCCATTGTAGCTGCAACTTCTGCTTCAAAGTCGTTTGCAGCTTTTTCGATACCTTCACCAACTTCAAAGCGAGCGAACTCAACTACTGAAGCGTTAACTGATTCAAGGTAAGCTTCAACTGTCTTGCTGTCATCCATGATGTAAACTTGTGCAAGAAGTGTGTAAGCTTGGTCAACTTTAGTGTTGTCAAGCATGAAGCGATCCATTTTACCTGGGATGATTTTATCCCAGATTTTTTCTGGTTTACCTTCTGCAGCCAATTCAGCTTTGATAGCTTCTTCAGCTTGAGCGATTACTTCATCAGTCAATTGAGCTTTAGATCCGTATGCCAAGTGTGGAAGAGCTGGTTTACCAACCATAGCACGGCTTTCATTATCTTGGTCGATAACGTGGTTCAATTGTGCCAACTCATCTTTAACAAATTGCTCATCCAATTCTTTGTATGAAAGAACTGTTGGTTTCATAGCAGCGATGTGCATTGAAATTTGTTTAGCAAGTGCTTCGTCTCCACCTTCGATTACAGAGATAACACCGATACGTCCACCGTTGTGTTGGTATGCTCCGAAGTGTTGTGCATCTGTTTTTTCAATCAAAGCAAAGCGACGGAATGAGATTTTTTCTCCGATAGTTGCTGTTGCAGACACATAAGCTGCTTCAAGAGTTTCACCTGAAGGCATTGTCAAAGCAAGAGCTTCTTCGTTGTTAGCTGGTTTTCCTTCAGCGATCGCTTTAGCTGTTGCGTTTACCAACTCAACAAATTGAGCGTTTTTCGCAACGAAGTCAGTTTCAGCATTTACTTCAACAACTGCTGCAACGTTACCGTCAACATAAACACCAGTCAAACCTTCTGCAGCAACACGGTCAGCTTTCTTAGCTGCTTTTGCCATACCTTTTTCGCGAAGCAATTCGATCGCTTTTTCGATATCGCCTTCAACTTCAACTAATGCTTTTTTAGCGTCCATAACACCAGCACCAGATTTTTCACGCAACTCTTTAACAAGTTTAGCTGTAATTTCTGCCATTTTGATTCTCCTATATTTTTTAAAAATAGGAGAGCCGGGCTAAGCCCCGCCCTCCTAGGTAATTACTATTTATATGAATTAAGCGTTGTCGCCTTCTACAACTTCAACGATTTCTTCGATTGAGTCTGCTTGAGCTTCTGAAGCTGCAAATTCTGCTTCAACTGTTGCAACAGCATCTTCACCTTGGCGACCTTCGATGATAGCGTCTGCCAATTTAGCTGTAATCAACTTAACTGCGCGGATAGCGTCATCGTTAGCTGGGATGATTACATCGATATCGTCTGGATCTGTATTTGTGTCAACCATCGCTACAACTGGGATTCCCAATTTTTTAGCTTCTTTAACAGCGATTTGCTCTTTATGTGGGTCAACTACGTACATTACATCTGGAATACGAGGCATATCTTCGATACCACCCAAGAATTTTTCAAGACGTGCACGTTGTTTGTTAAGAAGTGCAACTTCTTTCTTAGGAAGAACTTCAAAAGTTCCATCTTCTTCCATACGTTTGATTTCTTTCAAACGAGCGATACGTTTTTGGATTGTTCCCCAGTTTGTAAGAGTTCCACCCAACCAACGGTGGTTGATGAAGTATTGACCTGAACGTACTGCTTCTTCAGCAACTGCATCAGCTGCTTGTTTCTTAGTACCAACGAACAATACAACTGCATCGTTAGCTGCAGCATCACGCATGAAATCGTATGCTTGGTCAGCGTATTTTACAGTTTGTTGCAAGTCGATAACGTGGATTCCGTTACGTTCAGTGAAGATGTACTTAGCCATCTTAGGGTTCCAGCGACGAGTTTGGTGACCAAAGTGTACACCAGCCTCAAGAAGTTGTTTCATTGAAATTACTGCCATGAGTATTTCTCCTTTTTGTTTTTTTCCTCTTCTTGATTTCAACTTGCAAAACGACCCGAAGGCAACAGCTTCACAATTCATCAAGAATGAGTATTATCGTTTACACGACAAGTTACATTGTATCATAGTTGAGCCTTTTTTTCAAGTAATTTTGCTAGTTTTTCAATGAAAACTCAAACGTCTCACACTAACTTCTACCATAGTGGAACTGACTCTGACACGGAATTCCACTGTTTTTTGCAATTTTTATCAGATTAACTTCCACTCGTACTAGCGGTGGAACTTAGTTTGGGTATTTAGCAAAAACTCAAACTTGGGATTTCACCATCTTATAAATAAGAAAAGAGACCCAATCTGAGTCTCAATTTTTTCATTAGTTTGGATAGATGTAAGTAACATAACCTTCAGAAGTTGTAGTTGGGTTGAACCATCCACGTTTGTTACCAATTGTACGATCTCCACCGTAGTTAGATTCAGATACCTGAATACTTGATGATGATGAAACAGCTGTAACAACCGCTACGTGTCCATATCCTCCATCATTCCAACATGCAATCGCACCAACTTGTGGTTGAGAACCAGTACGGAATCCTGCTGCAGCTGCACTTGTTGCCCACTGCGCTCCGTTACCCCAGTAATCTCCAGCCCAAGGTGCCAATGTTTTAGCTCCCCAAGTACATTCACCAGTTGGATAACTTGAAGCATTTGTACTATATGTTGGACGTGATGTTGTACGAGTAGCTACAGGTGTGTAGCTTGAATCATCATCTGATGATGAAGAACTTGAAGTTGCTTGCACTTGTGCAGCAAAGCTTGTATTTGCTGATGCTGCAACTGATTGTTGTTGACTTGCTTGTCTAGCTTTATAAGCTGCTTCTGCCTCTGCTGCCGCTTTAGCTTCTGCCTCTGCTGCTGCTTTTTGCTCCAACAAGCTAGTTTTTTCATTTTCTGCTGTAGCTTTTTCAGCTGCAAGATTTAACTCAGCTACTTTCAATTCTGCTTGTTTTGTTGTCAAAGCTTGAGCATCGTCAGCAAGTGTTTGTTGGTTAGCAATGACTGTATTGATTGCTTCGTTGTTTGCAACTTGTTTTTCAGAGATAGCTTTCTTATCTTCTTTTTGTTGCTGCAACATTTTATTGTTTGCTGATACGATTTCACTCATAGCTGCTACACGAGAAATAGCTTCTGTGATTGAGTCAGAGTTAATAATCGTATTGATGTAGCTTGTAGCAGTTCCGTTCGTTTGTGCACTACGAGCTTGGTTTTCAAGCGATGCATTACGAGCTACAATATTTTTTGAAAGCTCTGCGATTTCACCTTCAAGTTTTTTAGATTCTTCTTGAAGTTTTTCGTTTTCAGATTGCAATTTTTCTTGCTCTGATTGAATAGCTGAAACTTTAGTTTGAATTTCATCTACTTGTTTTTGAGCTTCTTTCTGTTGAGCTGTCAAGTTACTAATTTTACTATCTTGAGCAGCAATCTTTTCATCTGTTGTATTTGCTTTAACACTTGAAAGAACAGCTCCTTGTGAGACCAATACTGTACTTAACAAAAGTGATGCTAGAATTTTTTTCTTCATAAGTGTGAATACTCCTTCTTTTAAGACAATACTAGTATATCAAAAAAAGGCCTAATAAATATTACGCCTTTATTACAGTTTTGTTTCTTTCTTATAGATATATTTTTTCAAAAATAAACTGGAAAACTAACATCCATAGACAGTTTAATATCATTGACGGAACTAGACCATAAACGATAAAGACTGTTATACTTTCAGCAGTTAATCCAATCATTTGCGCTAGAAGAAAACTACCAAATTCAAAAGAGAAAGTCATCATTAAAATAGCTAATAGTCTAGTCCATCTATTTGATAAAATGATCGCATTATTTTTATAAATGATTGCACCAATAATCACAAAAAGAAGACTAGCAATACCTACTAAATGGAAAAAATAAATATCGTATATAAGACCAATAAATAAGCAATAAACTAAAAATAGATACTCCGATACTTCAATAGTTTCAAACAACAAGAAGATGAAGATAAAGTGACTCACAATTTGAAAATGTGGAAAAAAACTATTTACAAATTGCCCTAAATGACTGTCTATTAAGACAACTATGGGCAAGAGTAAAAACATCCCTATCTGCTTCAACAGTCTCATGATTGGTTCCCCACTAACTCTACGACTTTGGTATTCATTGAATCAGACTGAAGTTTGACTAACACCTCTCTTGTCAGATAGTCATTGCTATGCGTCACAGATTCGACCTCACCTACTGGAATGTCAGTAGCATTAAAATTACCAAGACCACCAGTTACTACCTTGTCTCCTTGACTGATATCACTACTACTGTTTAACTGACTTATTTTAAGCAAGTCTTTTTCTTTGTCGTACCCAATGATAATGCCATATATACTAGTAGAACCGTGTTGGATTTTAACGGATATTTTCTCCGTATTTTCCGCATTGGTTAATAAGTTGACCACAGTAGAGTTATCTTCAACCTTTCCCACGCTCCCAATCAGTCCCCCACCAGCTATAACAAGCATATTGCTTGTCACGCCTTGTTGAGAACCTGCATCAATTGTCAACTCTTGTTTCCAGGTTGCAGGAGTTCTCATGATGACGTCAGAAGCAATTAACTTGGTTGCACTCAATTTTGACTTCATATCCAATAACTGACGTAGTTGCTCATTTTCTTCCTTCAGACTGTCTGCTTCATTCGTTTCCTTCTTCATCTGATAGAGTTCTTTTTTGAGAGTTTCATTCTCGTTATAGGTTCTGGTCAAACGACCTAAATCAGATTTTACGGAAGAAAGCCATTGAAAAGGCTTTTGCACTATTCTATCGACCAATGAAATTCCATCTCCAGCTTTTATCACAACTGCACTTGATTGTGTTGTCACTAAAAAAACGGATACTACTAATACAACGACAAATAGAACAATGATATATTTTGATTTTTTAAAACGGTTCATACCTCTACCTTATATTACATTCTAAGATTTTAGCAAAAATAGAATTGCACCCAATACACAAACAAATAATAGCGCTATACTGTCTCTGTTCATCCAATTTAACTGTCGATACTGACTGCGGCCATTTCCACCTTGATAGCCTCTAGCTTCCATGGCTGTAGCAAGAGAATCCGCTCGTTTCAAACTTGTAGCGAACAAAGGAATCAAAATAGGAATCATGGCCTTAACCTTTTGAATTACATTTCCTTCTCCAAAATCTACACCACGCGCCTTTTGAGCATTCATAATGCGAATCGTATCATCCATCAAGGTTGGCACAAAACGTAAACTCATTGACAACATGAGCCCAATCTCATGAACTGGAACCTTAAATCTTTTTAAAGGTCCAAGCAAGGATTCAACTGCTGTTGCCAAACTAAGTGGCATGGTCGTCAAGGTTAGCAAGGTTGAGAAAAAAATAATCAACACAAAACGACAAAAAATAATTCCTGCCTGCTCAATACCATAGCTTGTAATTTTTATAAATCCCATCTCGAACAAGACTTGACCACCAGAGATAAAGAACAGTTGAAAAAGGGTTGTAAAAGCAATCAGAAAAAACATAGATCGCAAACCTTTTATAAAAAAAGATAAGGGAACTTCTGATAAAACGACAAATATGCCTGTTGCAATGAAGAGTATGAGATTTGTAATTGGATTATTGGCCCAAAAAGCAATGATGATCAATAAAATCATTGCTACTAACTTACTACGAGGATCTAGACGATGAATAATCGAATTTCCTGGTATGTATCGACCTAAAATCATATTATCCATTGATAAACTCCTTAAACTCCTCTATCGTTATCGGCAATTGTTCGAAAGAAATTCCTCTGTCAACTAGCCTTTGAGCAAATCGTGTGATTTTAGGAACACCCAATTGGATTTTTTCCATAAATTCGACATTTTGAAAGACAAGACTTGGCTTCCCACCCTTAACTAGTTTCCCTTTTTCCATCACATAAACTTGGTCAGCAAATTCGGCCACATCATCCATAAGGTGGGTTACTAAAACAATTGTTATGCCATCTTGATGAAGCTTTTTAAACAAGTCCATCAACTCTTTTCGACCAATTGGATCCAAACCAGCTGTTGGTTCGTCTAAGACCAAAATGCTAGGCTCCATCGCCAAAATTCCAGCAATAGCAACCCGCCTCATTTGTCCACCTGAGAGTTCAAAAGGACTACGTTCAAAAAGTGACTCGTCAATTCCCACTAAAGCTAATTTCTCACGCGCGATAGCTTCTGCCTCTTCTACAGAAACTCCAAAATTTTGAGGTCCAAATGCCACATCTTTTAAGACTGTTTCCTCAAAAATTTGATTTTCAGCAAACTGAAAAACCAAGCCTACTTGTTTGCGAATTTGACGAATTTGCTTATTGACTGATGTTGATGTAATCAATGTATCAAAAACACGAACACTTCCCTCTGTAGGAACCAACAAACCATTCAAAAGTTGAAGGATTGTAGACTTTCCGCTTCCCGTATGCCCAATAATCGCAGTATAAGAGCCATCCTCTATTGACAAACTGACGTCGGACAAGGCAGCTGAGGCAAACGGCGTTCCTTCTTGATACGTATAACTAACATTCTCTAGAATAATTCCCATAAAGTCTCCTCAAGTTCCTCCTCGGTCAGGTAGTGCTCTGGTAATTTCAAGCCACTAGTACGTAGCGAATCTTTTAATTGGTTGACAAAGGGTTGATCTAAGCCAATTTGATCTAAATCTGATCTAGAAAATAACTCTCTAGGAGTGCTAGTTGACTCGACTTCTCCTTTTTTCATCACCAAAACTCTGTCACTCATGGCCACCTCATCCAGATCATGCGTAATGGAGATGACTGTCATCTGATGGTCTTTGCGAATCTTCTGGACTATCTTAATCAACTCTAATCGTCCCTCAGGGTCCAACATACTTGTAGCCTCATCCAAGATTAAAATATCTGGTCGCAGAGCAACAACACCTGCAATAGCTACTCTCTGCTTCTGACCTCCTGACAAGCGAGCTGGTTCCTTTTTAGCAAATTCAGCCATCCCAACCAATGATAAAGCCTCAGAAACGCGTTTCTTCATCTCTTCAAGTGGGATTCCTTGATTTTCCAGTCCAAAAGCAACATCGTCTTCAACAGTTGCTCCTACGAATTGGTTATCAGGATTTTGAAAGACCATACCAATCTTACGTCTTTTTTCCCAGACATTTTCTAGAGTTAGGCAGTCACCGTCTATCCAAATTTCTCCAGATTCAGCCTCGAGCAAACCATCAATCAAGCGAACTGTCGTTGATTTTCCACTACCATTATGACCAACGATAGACAACCATTCTCCACGTTTCACGTGAAACGAAATGTTATGAACATCATAATGTTCTTGATCTGCCTGATATCGAAAAGACAGGTCTTTTATCTCAATAATCGATTCCATATCTAACGAAAGGTTCCTTTAAACAAATATGCGCTTCCCTTGAAATAATCATAACCAGAATAAACTGTGAAGAACAAGGCAATATACAACTAAGAGCAAGCGCAAACCAGTGACTGCAAGTTCACGGCAGATAATAACTGCTACCACCCAAGCTGGTGCCATCTTTAGACCGACCAACATGATAAAGGCTGACATGACCAATAATTTATCAGCCATTGGATCTGCAAACTTTCCGAAATTACTAACCACTTGCCATTTTCTAGCTAAATAACCATCTAGATAGTCAGTGATACTGGCAATAGCAAAAATAACTGCTGCTATTTTATGTAACACAGGAGATGGCCCAACTGATAGAAGGAGAATAAAAATCGGAATAAATAAAATTCTACCAAGCGTAAGCATATTAGGAATATTCTCTTTTTTCATGTTATCCTTCCTTTAGTTTGAACTTAATGTTAGAGTAATCCAACCAGTTTGACCAGTTAATTTTGAAGTGTCAATTTCCTTATTATCAATTTTCACTGACACTCCCTTAACAACACCCAATGTTATGGTTACTGGAGATCCTTTAGAAATGGTTGTTTTAGCTGTTTTATTATTAGGTTCAAGAGTCACTCCTCCTGCTAAATCAGTATCCGAAACACTAATCCAGCTTGTTGCATCTGTAACAGATAATTGAAGCTCCGCAGAATCTTTAGATGTCTTATATTCCACTGATAAAGTATCTCCCTGACCTGAAACAGTCAAAGTAGTTGCCTCACTCGAACTTGATGAACTAGTAGCTTGACTACTACTTGATGCTACACTACTAGAGCTACTTGTTGAACTCACAACACTATAGGTTGCTGCAGAAGACGCAGTTGGTTGGGTTTGAATATAATTCCACACATAGTAGGTTACAAAAATTAAAATTGATAAAGAAAAAAGAACAAAGTAAAATAGCGGGAGAAATGAATTTTTCTTTCGATTAGACCGTCTACGTCCTGAAAGTTCAATCTCATCTACATCAACTTCTTCATAAGTAATCATACTTCCCGAATCATAGGCATCTAGAACGATATTTTCATCTAATTCAACAGCCCAAGCATACTTTCTCAAAAATGAACGAGCATAAAAAGTACTCGGTAGTTTGTCAAAATCATCTGTTTCCAGTGCCTCCAACAAATCCAGTTGAATATCCGTCTTTCTGTGTAATTCCTCCAAGCTCAGTCCTTGGTTAATTCTTGCAAGACGTAAGACCTCACCAATTGTTTTTTTTCTCATACTTAACATTCCTTCTTTCTAGTGTATTTTCTAGCGATTATATCGGGAAAATTGTACAATCAACCATATCGCTATTATTTATCAAATCATGTCCAGCATCTAGAACATCTTCTAAAGTAATTTCCTGCAAAAGTTTAGGAAGGTCAAACAGGGTAGAACCTGTATCGGTTGGATGATACTGAGTGGCAATGTATTCTAGGGAATCCATACTATGAAGAAATTCTCCATACATCTCAGTTTTTACAATATCCAAGTGATCCTCAGTTACATCCTCATCTTTCATAAAATTGCGAATAGCTTTACGAAATTGATGAGAAAGTGCCACAGGTTCCTTTGTATCCATTGTTAATATCACAAAATGGAAACGAGGATCAACTTCTATTTCTAGAGACAGGGAAGCATCCAGTTTACCTGTCTCATATAATTTTTGAAATCTTTGTGAAGTCCAACCAAACATCATTGTAAACAACAATTTCAATAAAAGATGATAACGATACTGATCTCGATTTCCGATATCTTCATTTCCTCTAATACCGATCGCTAATTTTGGAGAAGCCACGTCCATCCGTAAACTTTCAGTAGTCTTTACAGGATGTAAAGATATTTTTTCTCTTTTAAACTCATGTTTTTTTTCTTGAGGATGAGATTTCTTAGCAAAATAATCTTCAAGCAGTTCAAAATCAAAATTCCCCACTAAAAAGATATTACTATTGACAGGTCTGTAAAACTCTTTAAAGTTCTCTTCTAAATCCTCCAAAAAAATAGCATCAATAGAGTTTTCACTACCAACAATATCTGAAGCTAAAGGACTTTCTGGATAGAGATTTGCCAAAGTATTGAAAAATAAACAAGAATCCGGATCATCCTGATACATCTCTCTTTCCTGTTGAATGATATCCTTTTCGCGCTCCACAGATTCTTCAGTCATATTGAAAGTAGTGACAAGTTCTTCTAGCAAATCTAAACACTCTAGAACATTTTCAGAAGTCGAGAAAAGATAGCTAGTGTTCGTAAAGCTCGTAAAGGCATTACTTTCAGCACCCAACTCTGTAAAAGCTGCCATAACATCTCCAGAATCTTCTCTTTCAAAAAGCCTATGTTCTAAGAAATGAGCGATTCCTTGTGGATATTGTTGTAAGTCCTTACCATCCACTGTAAACCTTGTGTCAACAGAACCGACTTGGACACTTACAACGCCATAAACCTCGTTAAAGTCCTTTTTAGGTAGTAAAGTAACTGTCAAACCATTTTCTAATCTAGTTTGATACAAAGTTTCTTTTACAGCAGGATAATATTTCTTTTGAAAAGTAGGTCTGGTCATTCTGCTCCTTCCATAAAATAAATAGCCTGCAACTTAAAACTGTTTGCTGCTTCACAAATTGCTTCTCTATCAACTTGGTCAAGCTTATCGATTAAAGTTTTTGTGTCAAGATTCGCTTTCCCAAAAAAAGTTGACAGATAATATTTATCGACGATAGAATCTTGATTATCCTGAGCAAGTAGTAAGGATCGACGAATCATTTGTTTGGTCTGATCAATTTCCTTATCTGTAAACTTGCCATTTTTTATGTCAAGCAACTGATGATTCATCAATTTTCTTACTTTGTTTCGATTTTGCCGATCAATTCCAGCAAATAGTCGTAAAAATCCACTAAAGAGATCCAAATGACTTGATACCGTATAGGCCAGTCCTTCTTTTTCTCGCACTTGGGTAAATAGTTTCGAATGAGGAAAGGCTCCTAAAAGACCATTGACAAGAAGCACTGCCATCTGTTCTTCATCACCATATGCCACTGAACTATGGTAGCCCATCTCTAAAACAGACTGTCCTAATCTCTTTCTAACAATACCTTCTCTAAGAATATTAGAATAGGGTTGCTGATATTGAATGTTTACAACTGATTTACGACCTGTCAAAGGAAATTTATGTAAAAACTCTAAAACTTCAATTTCATTAAAATCGCCTAAGAAGAAAATATCTATTTGGTCTTCTTTTAGCATTTTTTGATAGCTTGAAAAACATGTTTTTGAAGTCTCTTCTGAAATTCTAGAAATCAAATTTTTTGGAACTAGCTGCATTGATTCTTCTTGGAAAAACAATTGATCTAACTCTTTATGTGCAAAGAAGAATGGGTCTTCCAATTCTGATTCTAGCCTTGATAAGATCTGTTTTTTCTCGATGTCAAAAGCATTTTTCTCAAATCCATCCTCATCCGACAATGGTGTAAACAAAACCTGGTGCAGTAATTCTAAAATTTGAGAAGTTAATACGTTTTTCTTACTTAAAAATTCATCACGCACATAGGAAATACTCAAATCCACAATATGACTTTGTCCTCTTCGATAGGCGTGCGCTGACAAATCAGTTCCATACAAGGTTGCTAAACGTTTTCTAAACAGTTGAGCAGTTGGATAACTTTGGTTGGCAGTTTCAAGCATACTGGCACTTAACATACGACTTGAAATTGAATCCAAAGACAATGGAGCTGTGAAACGCACAGTAATTTTATTAGTTTTAAATTTTTTTGATTGGATAAAATGCACTGCAATTCCAGGTACTAACTCCATCTCTTACCTCCTTCTACATAGAGTTCTATTATACCATGAAAAGAGAAAATTTTCTTGTTCTCTTTACCCCTTTTAGAATTAAAATCGCTTTCATTTCTAACGAATTTACCTCTGCCATTTCAAGGTAAAATATGGTATAATACCAAAGATTGAGGTGAACTATGGAATACAAACTATTTGAAGAATTTATCACTCTCCAAGCTCTCTTGAAAGAACTTGGTATTATACACAGTGGCGGAGCCATTAAATCCTTTTTAGCTGAGCATCATGTCTACTTTAATGGGGAATTAGAAAATCGTCGTGGGAAAAAAGTAAGAATCGGAGACTCTATCGACATTCCTGACATGAAAATCCAAATCATTCTGACGCAACCGAACTTAGAAGAACAGGAAGAATATCTCCAAGAAAAACTTGAGAAAGAACGTGTGGCTAAACTTGTCAAAGAAATGAATAAGACGGTCAAAAAAAAGCCAACAAAAACTGCACCACGTTTCCCAGGTAGATAAGTATGTGGCTAAAAAACTTATCCATCAAGCAATTTAGAAACTATCAGGATACCGAAATTGAGTTTAATCCTAAATTAAATATATTTGTGGGTCGAAATGCTCAAGGCAAAACTAATCTTCTGGAAAGTATTTACTTTTTAGCTTTAACTAGAAGTCATCGGACAAAGACAGACAAGAATTTAATCCGATTTGAAAAAGAACAACTTCAAGTTTCTGGAATTCTTCAAAAACGAACGGCTACTGTACCACTTGAGATTGACTTAACCCCAAAAGGTCGAATTACTAAAGTTAATCACTTAAAACAAGCTCGGCTATCTGACTATATTGGACACATGAATGTTGTTCTATTTGCACCCGAAGATTTACAACTTGTCAAAGGAGCACCAGCTATCCGACGTAAGTTTATAGATATGGAGCTAGGGCAAATCAAACCCATATACTTGTCAGACTTGTCAAGCTACAACCATGTGCTCAAACAAAGAAATACCTACTTAAAGTCAGCGAATCAGATTGACGAAACATTTTTATCTGTTCTAGATGACCAGCTAGTAGACTACGGTTGTCGGGTGATGATCCACAGAGAAGAATTTATAAAAAAAATGGAATCTTTTGGTCGTGAAAAGCACTTTGATATTTCGGACCAATTAGAAAAGTTGTCAATTTGTTATCAACCATCTGTAAACTTCACTGACAAGGAAAAACTAGCTGAATCTTTCTATGCAGTACTTCAAAAAAGTAGATCAAGAGATTTATTTAAGAAGAATACTGGAGTTGGTCCTCATCGGGATGATATGATTTTCTTAATCAATGGAATGGACGCAAGCTTTGGAAGTCAAGGACAACATCGTAGCCTTGTTCTTTCTATTAAACTAGCTGAAATCGAATTAATGGAGAGCATTACAAAAGAATCGCCTATACTTTTACTTGACGATGTTATGAGTGAACTTGACAATACTCGTCAACTTAAATTATTAGAAACTATATCTCAAAATATTCAAACCTTTATTACAACAACTAGTTTAGAGCATCTTCAAAACTTACCTGATAATCTCAGTATATTTACTGTAACGAACGGTCAATTATCTGTAAATTGATATTTACATCGGCGTAAACAATAAAAAATCTCCTGTTTTACAGGAGATTTTTTATTACATTGAGTAGTTTGGTGCTTCATTTGTGATTTGCACATCGTGTGGATGGCTTTCTTTTAGACCGGCACCTGACATTTCGATAAATTGAGCATTATCATGCAATTCTTTAAGGTTAGCTGCACCACAATACCCCATACCAGATCGGATACCACCAATCATTTGGAATACGATATCAGCTGCTGCTCCTTTGTAAGCAACACGACCTTCTATTCCTTCTGGAACGAGTTTATTTGCTTCATTGACAGAGCCTTGGAAGTAACGGTCGCTTGAACCTTTCTTCATTGCAGCGATTGAACCCATACCACGGTATGTCTTGAACTTACGTCCTTGGAAGATTTCAGTTTCTCCTGGAGCTTCATCTGTTCCTGCAAACATTGATCCAAGCATTACTGCATTTCCACCAGCAGCAAGGGCTTTAACAATATCTCCAGAATACTTGATTCCACCATCAGCAATGATTGTTTTGCCATATTCACGTGCAACGGCTGCTGCATCATAGATAGCTGTAACTTGTGGAACTCCTACACCTGCGATAACACGAGTTGTACAGATTGAACCTGGCCCAATACCAACTTTAACAACGTCAACTCCTGCATCATAAAGGGCACGGGCTCCTTCAGCAGTGGCAATATTTCCGGCAATTAGTGTACGGTCTGGGAAGTGCGCACGGATTTCAGCAATTTTACGAAGAACACCTGCTGAGTGACCGTGAGCAGTATCGATAACAATGGCATCTGCTCCTGCTTCAAAGAGGGCCTCAGCACGTTCAAAAGTATCAGAAGTTACACCTACTGCACCAGCAACTAGAAGACGACCAAACTCATCTTTAGCTGCATTTGGAAACTCAATCACTTTTTCAATATCTTTAATCGTGATCAAGCCAGAAAGACGACCTTCTTCATCAACCAAAGGAAGTTTTTCAATACGGTGTTCTTGAAGAATGCTCTCTGCTGTTTCAAGATCTGTTCCAACAGGAGCAGTAACAAGATTCTCGCTGGTCATATGATTTGAGATTGGTTGATTGTAATCTGAAATAAAACGAAGGTCTCGGTTTGTTAAAATACCAACCAATTTACGATTTTCAAGAGTTTCAACCACTGGAACACCACTGATACGGTAACGTCCCATGAGTTCATCTGCCTCTGCAATTGTATGCTCTGGAGTCAAGAAGAATGGATCAATGATAACACCATTTTCAGAACGTTTTACCTTACGAACTTCATCTGCCTGCTGTTCAATAGACATGTTTTTATGGATAACACCTAGACCACCTGCACGCGCGATTGCAATGGCCATTTGGCTTTCTGTTACAGTATCCATGGCTGCTGTAATAATTGGGATATTTAAAGTCAGATTATCAGCCAATTTCGTTGTTAAATCCGCATCATTAGGCAACACATGGCTCTCTGCTGGAATAAGCAATACATCATCAAAGGTAAAACCTTTTTTCAAAAATTTAGTGTCCCAATTAGACATTGAAGTTTCCTCTTTTCTTTCTTTTTGAGCTTGACGCTTTTTGTATTGTATCTATCATACCATTCTATGAAAATTTGTCAATTATATTGATAATAGATAATGTAAAAAACTATCCCTTTAATTTTAAAGAAGAGATAGTTTTAGAGTTCGTATTTTATCTATTAATGAAAGTAATTTAGACCCATTGCTGATTTTACTTCTGATAACGTTTGGCCAGCAACTTCTCGAGCTTTTTCACTACCTTTTTGTAACATATTATACACTTCACCCATATCTTTAGCATATTCTAGGCGACGTTCACGGATTGGACCAAGTTCACGTTCTAGGATTTCAAGTAGATACCGTTTTGTCTTAACATCACCTAGACCTCCACGTTGATAATGCTCTTTCATGTCAGCAATTTCTTGAGCATCTTCAGGACGTCCGAATACGTCTAAGTAATGGAAAACCATATTTCCTTCAATCTTACCTGGATCCTCAACACGAATGTGATCTGGATCTGTATACATACTCATTACTTTCTTACGCAAAGTATCTGCATCATCTGACAAGTAGATACCATTATTAAGCGATTTAGACATTTTGGCATTTCCATCAAGACCAGGTAAGCGACCTGCTCCTTCATTTTCAGGATAAATTCCTTCCGGTTCTACTAAAACATCACAATTATAGGCATGGTTGAATGAACGCACAATCTCACGCGTTTGTTCAATCATCGGTTTTTGGTCTGTACCTACAGGAACATAGTTAGCCTTAAAAGCTGTGATATCTGCTGCTTGAGCAATTGGATAAACTAAAAATCCAGTTGGAATACTTTCTCCAAATCCTTTCTGAGCAATTTCTGTCTTTACAGTAGGATTACGCTCCAGACGAGCCAAAGACACTAGATTCATATAATACATAGACAACTCTGCCAATTCTGGAATTTGACTTTGAATGAAAATCGTTGATTTGTTAGGATCCAATCCCACTGCAAGATAGTCCAAAGCAACATTCCCAATAGACTCTACAATAGTTTGTGGATCTTTTGCATGGTCAGTTAAGGCTTGCTGGTCAGCCAAAAAAACAAACATGTCATATTTATCTTCTTGCTGTAATAAGACACGATTTTTTAAGCTACCAACGTAGTGCCCAATATGTAATTTCCCCGTTGGACGATCTCCTGTTAAAATAATGGGTTTATTCATCTTATTCTCCTTTGATATGGTCCTTTCAATTATAGCATTTTTTTGATAAAAAGACAGATAATTTTTTTTATCAAATAATTACGATTTCAACTACTTAACTGTAAACTTTCTGTAAATATTATTTACAAATAATTGACAGATAAAAATTTGAATATTTGCTGATTTTCTAGTAGAATTAGAGTATTACATTTAATAGGAGAAAAAAATTGCTAACAGTATCTGATGTTTCACTACGTTTTAGTGATCGCAAACTTTTTGATGAGGTCAACATCAAATTTACAGAAGGAAACACATATGGTTTAATTGGTGCTAACGGTGCAGGTAAATCAACATTTTTAAAAATCTTAGCTGGTGATATCGAACCTACAACTGGTCATGTTTCTCTTGGACCTGATGAACGTCTTTCTGTGCTTCGTCAAAATCACTTTGACTATGAGGATGAACGTGTTATTGATGTTGTTATCATGGGTAATGAAAAACTATACAACATCATGAAAGAAAAAGATGCTATCTATATGAAAGCAGACTTTACTGATGAAGATGGAGTTCGTGCAGCTGAGCTTGAAGGTGAATTTGCTGAACTAGGTGGTTGGGAAGCTGAGAGTGAAGCTTCACAACTCTTGCAAAACTTGAATATCCCTGAAGATCTTCATTACCAAAATATGAGTGAACTTGCAAATGGTGACAAAGTGAAGGTGCTCCTTGCTAAAGCTCTATTTGGTAAACCAGATGTCCTTCTTTTGGATGAGCCGACCAACGGTTTGGATATCCAATCTATTACTTGGTTAGAAGATTTCTTGATTGATTTTGATAACACCGTTATTGTCGTGTCCCATGACCGTCACTTCTTAAATAAAGTATGTACTCACATGGCCGACCTTGACTTTGGAAAAATCAAACTCTATGTCGGAAACTACGACTTCTGGAAAGAATCTTCTGAGCTTGCTGCTAAATTGCTAGCAGACCGTAATGCTAAAGCAGAAGAAAAAATTAAGCAACTCCAAGAATTCGTTGCTCGTTTTTCTGCTAATGCTTCTAAATCAAGACAAGCAACATCACGTAAGAAAATGCTTGATAAGATTGAACTTGAAGAAATTGTGCCATCTAGTCGTAAATATCCATTTATCAACTTTAAAGCTGAACGAGAAATCGGAAACGATCTCTTGACAGTAGAAAATCTATCTGTCAAGATTGATGGTGAAACTATTCTTGACAACATCAGCTTTATCTTGCGTCCAGGTGACAAGACAGCTCTTATCGGTCAAAACGACATTCAAACAACTGCATTGATTCGTGCTATTATGGGTGATATTGACTATGAGGGAACTGTCAAGTGGGGGGTTACAACTAGTCGCTCTTACTTACCAAAAGACAATTCAGCTGATTTTGCTGGGAGTGAATCTATTCTTGACTGGCTCCGTCAATTTGCAAGTAAGGAAGAAGATGATAATACCTTCTTGCGTGGTTTCCTTGGTCGTATGCTCTTCTCTGGAGATGAGGTTAACAAACCTGTAAATGTCTTGTCAGGGGGAGAAAAAGTGCGCGTGATGCTATCAAAACTCATGCTTTTGAAATCAAATGTTCTAGTACTTGACGATCCTACTAATCACTTAGATTTGGAATCTATTTCAAGTTTGAACGATGGATTGAAAAACTTCAAAGAATCTATCATCTTCGCCAGTCATGACCATGAATTCATTCAAACATTGGCTAACCACATTATTGTACTATCTAAAAATGGTGTAATCGACCGTATCGATGAAACCTATGATGAATTCTTAGAAAATGCTGAAGTACAAGCAAAAGTTAAAGAACTTTGGAAAGACTAAATAATACTTTAAAACTCAGTTGGATTAACCAACTGAGTTTTCTAACATTCTATGAGGTAACATGAAAACATTTTTCAGAAACTATTGGACCTATCTTATTTCTTTCATCATTCCCCTAGTGATTATGTTCGGACTCTATCTTTCTCAAGGTATCTACTGGAACAGTGATACTTCACCTTTATTAGGGGATGGATTTCATCAATATGTTATTTTTGATCTTAATCTTCGTAATATTTTACATGGGAGTGATAGTCTATTTTATACTTTTACCAGTGGTCTAGGTCTCAATTTTTATGCCTTGTCCAGTTATTATCTTGGTAGTTTTCTATCTCCTCTTGTTTATTTTTTTGATGTATCAAGCATGCCAGACGCAGTTTATCTTTCAACCTTGTTGAAATTTGGCTTGATAGGTCTGTCAACCTTTTTTAGCTTGAGTATAATATTCAAAAATCTACCAGCCCCGCTCAGATTATCTTTATCTACCTCATATACTTTAATGAGCTTTACAGTCAGTCAACTTGAGATTAAAACCTGGTTAGATGTTTTTATTTTAATTCCCTTAATTTTAACTGGTTTACATCTACTCATAACGGAAAAAAAACGTATTCTATACTTTACAAGTTTGTCAATATTATTTATCCAAAACTACTATTTTGGTTATATGACTGCCCTGTTTTTGGTAGTTTGGTATTTTTGCCAACTTTCCTGGAATTTTAAAAGTCGCAAGTATTCTTTCCTTGATTTTTTCCTAACATCCTTACTCACTGGTTTAACAAGTTTCATCATGACACTCCCAACCTTGTTTGATTTAAGAACTCATGGTGAAAAACTAACCGCTATTACAAAAATAAAAACAGATGCCAGTTGGTATCTAGATCTGTTTGCTAAACAATTTATTGGTGCTTTCGATACGACTAAATATGGTTCCATCCCAATGATTTTTGTTGGCCTCCTTCCTTTTATCTTAACAATTGTATTCTTTACATTAAAATCAATTAAGTTTCACGTGAAACTATGCTATGCAACTCTACTCATTATCATCATTGCTAGTTTTTATCTAGAAGCCTTAGATTTATTTTGGCAAGGAATGCACGCACCAAATATGTTTCTTCATCGCTATGCTTGGATTTTCTCTACTCTCTTGATTTATATTTCAGCAGAAGTTTTAAATAGATTTAAGGATATTAAGTTATGGAATATTTTATTCTCAATGACCTTCCTTTTATTTGGCTATCTGGCAACCATTTATTTTAAAAATCATTATTCGTTTTTAACTAAATTAAATATACTCTTAACTCTTGAATTCTTAGTGGTATACTTACTGTTACTATTGGCACTTATTAAAAAAATGATTTCTCTAAAAATCTTTTCAATTCTTATTTTGATATTTACAATAAGTGAAATTAGTTTTAATGCTTCATCTCAACTAAATGGAATTACGAAAGAATGGGGATTCGCTTCTCGTAGTACCTATGATAAAGATATTCCAAGTATGGAAGCTATTTTGGAGTATCCCAAACAGCAACCAGATACATTTACACGAACTGAAAAGTTACAAACTCAAACTGGAAACGATAGCATGAAATTTAACTACAATGGCATCTCACAATTTTCATCTGTTCGTAATCGTTCTGCAAGTACAACGTTAGATAAGTTGGGTTTTAAATCTTCAGGTACCAACCTTAATCTTCGTTATGCAAATAATACTATCATTGCAGATAGTTTATTTGGAATCAGCTACAATATTTCTGAAACCTATCCAGATAAATATGGTTTTCATCCAAGCTATCAAAAAGATAATCTAACCCTTTATAAAAATCAATTCGCTCTCCCAATTGCTTTTGCTACACAGTCTCTTTACAAAGATGTCACTTTTAATGACCATACTCTTGATAACCAAACTCAATTTTTAAATCAAATTGCTGGCTTAAATGAAGAGTACTTTTATCCGATAAATCATTATACAGACTCTGATAACAACGTTGTCAATCTAAACGGAACTGATACTGAAGATGCAACTATCAGCTACAGCATTGAAGTACCTGATAATAGTCAGGTTTACCTTTCCATGACCAAGCTAAATTTTTCAAACGATAAGAAAAAGCAAGTTGACATCATTGTCAATGGTGAAAAAAAATCCTTTACCACAGATAATGTTTTTACATTTTTTAATCTTGGATATGCAGAACATAAACAAACTTTTGATATCCAGGTTAAGTTCCCAGGAAATGCTCAAGTATCATTTGAATCTCCAACTTTCTATAGATTAGATACTAAAAAGTATACGGAGGCAATTGCTAAAATAAAAGAAAATCCAGTAGAAGTGAGCTCTTATAAAAATAAAGTCATTGTTAATTATAAGGTAAAGAATGAGACATCAATTTTTTTCACAATTCCTTATGACCAAGGATGGTCTGCTTATCAAAATGGTAAAAAATTACAAATTCAACAGGCACAAACTGGATTTATGAAAATTGATGTTCCTGAAGGTGAAGGAACTATTACCCTTTCCTTTATTCCAAAAGGATTTGTTGCTGGTGCAAGTTGTTCTCTTATAGCCATTATTGTCTTTATTTTTTATGATATTCAAAGAAAAAAATATTCTAGATAAAAAAACAATCGACCGAATTGGTCGATTGTTTTTAGTCTTCTTCAGCTTTTTTAGGTTGATAGGCTAGCATTCCTAAAGCAACAAAAATCATTATTGTAAAGATAAGGAAAATAATCTGACTATGAATATTACCTGTCATAGAAATGGTTTGTCGTAAACCTGAAACTGAATAACTCATAGGTAACCATGGGTTAATAGTTTTAAAGAATTGATTCGTCAAAGCTAAAGGATAAGTTCCTGCACTTGATGCTAATTGAAGGAGTAATAAAATTAAGGAGAAGAAAGCGCCTAGGCGAGAATTCCAGGTTGTTAATGCTGTTACCATCGCCATGAAAGCAAGACTGGTTAAAATAATCAAAGCAAAGGTTTTGACTTCGTGAACTGCAGTCAGTCCGATTAAATGTACTCCACCATAAACTAATACTCCTGCCAAACCAGCAATGATACCGTTAATTTCAAAGCGAGAATTAAACCAAGCCCAGCGACTTTCTGGATGTCTCCCAGAAGGCAATTTAGCAAAAATCATATTAGTTGAAATAGCAGCAACAAAAAGAGCAACTGATATCATATATGGAGCCATGGCAATTCCATTAACTGCTACTTGATCCGTATCAGTTTTTGAAAGACTTAGAGGATCAGCAAGTAAATCTGCATTTGTTGGTTCAGTTGAAGCCTGTTTCAATTGCCCCTCAGCCTCTGTCAAACCTTGATTTAATTGACTTGAACCATCACTTAATTTTCCAAGTCCTGATTGTAGAATTTCTGATCCTTGAGCAAGTTGATCTGCTCCACTAGCTATTTTTTCAGAACCATTAGATAGTTGATTTGCACCAGAAACTAGCTGGTCTGATTTATCAGCTAATTGTTGAGAGCCCGCTTGTAATTGATTAAATCCAACGGTTAAATCTGATGTTTTATTGTTTACTTGGTTGACACCTGATGCAAGTTTATCAATTCCTGTTGCTAATTCTGGTGCATTCTCTGCTAACTTAGCAGTAGCACCTGTCAATGTAGAAGATTTTTCTGTCAACTGATTAGAATCTTGTAGCAACTTATTGAAACTTCCTGTCAAGTTCGAATTTTTCGAACTCAACTGACTTGCTCCTAAAACTACTTGGTCTACTGATTTTGTGTAGTTGTCAATACCAGATGCAAGAGTTTGCCTAGCTGGCAATAATTGACCATCAATTGCTGTCTGTACTTTTGTTAATCCACTTGACAAACTTGTCAAGGTAGCAGTAGTAGTTGGTAACAATTGCGCTGAACTTGTTTTTAAGCGACTAAGACTATTTACTTGACTATTTACATTCTCTAAAGAAGATTGTAACGTTTGAACTGTAGTTAAAATTGTTCGTGCTGACTCACTAGTAGAAGATGATGGATTAGAAAACACAGAAGTTATTTCTGCCTGTTGGTCAGGAGTTAAGCTTTGATAAGCACTAGTAGATTGAATAGCTGACAAAGTAGTTTCTTTTTCAGCTTGATTTGAAGTAATGATGCTTTGTGCTGAATTTGCAATGGTTGATAGACTGCTAGAAAACTGAGTTGTTAACTCTGTTATGTCTCCTGTGTCTGACGTTTGAATAGCTTGATTCAATTGCTCTAAGCCAGAAACTAATTGTTTAATCTGATCTCTTTGTTGAGTTGATAAACTTAATTGACTAGACAGTTCTTGAATTCCTTGATTAAGTTGGGTAAGTCCTGTACGCAAGGTCTCTGATTGTTTAGAAATCTGATTTGCACCTGATGATAGACTTTGAACTCCATTTGTATAAGTATCAATACCAAGTGAAAATTGATTTAATCCTGAATTTAATTGAGAAACACCACCTGTATAGGCTTGTGTGCCTGAATCAAGTTGAGTCAATCCTGATACCAGTGCCGGTGTCTGTGAATTCAGTTTGTTTAATCCATTGTCGATTTGTGAAATAGCGCTGGTATATTGATTTAAACCAGTATTAAAATTACCAAGACCAAGATTTAACTGATTTACACCAGCTGTATAGGTTCCTAAACCTGTAGATAATTGATCAGCACCATTAGAAAATGTGAAACTCGATTGAGCTAAGGTTTCAAGATTGGTTGTTAAGGTTTGACTCCCATCCGAAAGTTGATTCGAACCATCAGACAACTGTAAACTTGCATTTGCAGCTTTAGATAAACCAAGTTTTAAATCACCCATCTTCTCAAATAAAGATTTGGTATAAGATTGAGTAACATTAGTAGCCACTGTCTGTTTGATTTGTGTCATGGCAGAATCACTCATCTTGCTTGCAATAAAACTATGACCACTTGATGTCTGATAGTCAATCGTCATCTGTTCAGGATGATTTGTAAGGATAGAAGAAGCTTTCTCAGAAAGATTACTTGGCAACGTTACAACCATGTAATAATCTCCATCCCGCAGTCCTCTTTCTCCCTCACCTTCATCTACAAAATGAAAATCAAGGCTATTACTATCTTTTAAATTAGACACCATGTCTTCACCAATAGTGAGTTTTTCATCATTATAAGTAGCAGCTTGATCCTTATTAACAATTGCTACAGGTAACTCCGAAAGTTTACCATATGGATCCCACATTGATGATAAGAAAATGATATTGTAAAGAGCTGGAATTAAGGAAATTCCTATCATGACAATAATAAATGTCGGTTTTTTAAAGATTGCTTTCCATTCTTTAAACATATTGTCTCCTTTTTTAAACTACTTGTCTAAATTTTTGATATAATAGATTATACATAAAAAAATTAAAAAGACAAGATAAAAAACTATTTTTTAAACACATTGTCTAAAAATGTTCATCTGGAGGGAACATGCAAGAGAGTAATAAACGATTAAAAACCAAGCGTATTATTGAAAATGCTATGGTAGAATTATTGATGGAACAACCATTCGATCAGATTACAACTGTTAAATTAGTACAAAAAGCTGGAATTAGCCGCTCCAGTTTCTATACTCATTACAAAGATAAATACGATATGATTGAACATTACCAAAGTAAACTATTTCATACCTTCGAATATATCTTTCAAAAACATGCTAATCACAAACGAAATGCTATTCTAGAAGTATTTGAATACTTAGAATCAGAACCACTTCTAGCAGCTCTTTTATCTGAAAATGGAACCAAGGAAATTCAAAATTTCTTGAGAAATAAACTTCACATCCTACTCAGCACAGACCTTCAAAAACGTTTTATGCAACTCAAACTAAATGAAATAGAATTAGAATATAGTAGCGTCTACCTGACAAATGCTCTCTTTGGAGTCTGTCAAACCTGGATTGCCCACGGAAAAAAAGAAAGTCCACAAGAAATCACGGACTTTTTAATGAAAATGTTAAGGGATACAAATTAATAAAAAAGCTCTATAATATTTATAGAAAATCACCTCCCTATGAATATTATGGAGCCTATTTTGTTATTCTTATTAGGCTAAGGCAATACAATTTCCTTAGTTTTATTTTCGGACACAAATCATTATCTATCCGTATGTTAGGTATGCCTCCCTTCATTACATCGGACAAAGAATCATAACCACCCGTCTAACGGGTGGTTTGCACCAGGGCTATAAGCCCAAATTACCAGCCAGCGCCTAAAGACGCTGGCTTTCACGTTGTTCAAG